>Ga0315279_10004879_pt1 | contig 17774 bp, 16 predicted proteins | sample YL17G06_20_MG_FD_203694 | JGI IMG/M metagenome (GOLD analysis project Ga0315279, IMG submission 203694) | Sediment microbial communities from Yellowstone Lake, YNP, Wyoming, USA - YL17G06_20 | ecosystem: Environmental > Aquatic > Freshwater > Lake > Sediment | place: USA: Wyoming | collected... | reverse complement strand
CCGAGATGGCGTTTGCACAATGCTCGAGGGTACGGTTGCTCAGCTCCGGCTCCTCCAGGCAGATGCGCACCACCAGCTTGCCCCCATCCAAGCTCAGGTCGTCCAGAGAACTGGCCGTGAAGCAGGTGATCCGGTCGTCCGTCTCCCACACCGAGCCGGCCAGGCCGGACCGGTTCATTGAGCCAATCAGCACCTTCTCATCCAGGAACTTAGGCCCTCCTCCTTCTCGGAGCAGGGCGTTGATGATCAGCAGGTCCTCGATGATGTCGGTGGTGGCGATCACCCCATCAACCCCAGGCGCCATGAGGATGCGGATGATGCGGCCAAGGTATTGGTGGCGGTCACCCATGGCGATGGGGTTCTCGCCGGCCGCGGTGAGCATCCGGCCGGGGTGGTCGGCGGCAAGCAGCACCAGGCGACCGTCTGCGGCGAAGTCGGTGCGTCTCTTGCGGCGCTCCGCCTCTTGCAGGATGACCTGGGGCCGCCGCACCCGCACCTCGGTGATGCGATCGAAGATGGCCATCGGCAGGAAGTCGGATAGCTCGAAGACGTAGTTCTCGAGCGAGTAGGTGATCATGCCAACACCTCCGGGTTAACAAGATGGGGCGGCCTTTCGCCCTTCAGCCCAGCAATCAGGTTCTCGACTGCCATGCGCGCCATCCGAGTGCGCGTTGCCACACTCGCCGAACCGATGTGAGGCAGCAGCACTACATTGCTCAGACCCAACAGCTCGTCGTCGAGCGCCAGCGGCTCGGACTCGAAGACATCCAGCCCCGCCGCGAAGATGCGCCCCTCCCTCAGGGCCGCGGCCAGCGCCTTAGCATCCACGATTCCGCCGCGGGCGGTATTCACCAGCACCGCGGTCGGCTTCATGAGCGCCAGTTCCCTCTCCCCGATGAGGTGGCGTGTCTGCTCACTGAGAGGCGTGTGAATGGAGACGACGTCGGACTCCCGCAGCAGACGCGGCAGCTCGGCCAACTCCGCTCCCGTTGCCTCCTCCGCCTCCGGTTTGCGCTCGATGTCATGATACAGAACGCGCATTTCGAAGCCCTTCGCCCTCTTCGCCACCGCCTGCCCTATCCGGCCGAAGCCCACCACCCCAAGCGTGGCGCCGTAGACATCCTGGCCAAGGAGCATCTGAGGCGACCAGCTCTTCCACTTGCCCGCGCGCAGATAGCGCTCCGCCTCCGGGATGCGGCGAGCTGTGGCCATGATCAAGGCCCAGGCGAGGTCGGCGGTGGTCTCGGTGAGCACGCCGGGGGTGTTGCAGACCATCACCCCGCGGCGGGTAGCCGCAGCAACGTCAACGTTGTCGTAGCCCACCGCGCAGTTGCTCACCACTCGCAGGCCGGGCGCGGCGGCCATCACCTCGTCATCTATGTCATCGGTAAGCAGCGACAGAATCCCGTCCACCTCGGAAACGCGCGCGACCAGGTCGGCGCGGGAGGGTGGGACTTCTGGATCGTGCCACAGGTCCACATCCGCCACGCCTTTCAGTTCTGACAGCGCACTCTCCGCAATCGGTCGGGTTACGAGAACCTTGCTCACCCGCGGCCCTTCGGCAGGCTCAGGGTCGCCCGCGCCTACCTCAGGGCCACCCCGAGCGCAGTCGAGGGCCGGCCCCTCGCGGCCGGACGCGACAGATTGCAGGCCGCCGACGGCGGCCTGCACCACTTCACATGACTTCCACGCCCCCCTCAGGTTCCCCTTCTCTCGCCCTGCATTTCCCGCGCAGAGGCCATCCCTGCCCCCTACTTGCGCAGCACCAGATCGGCCAGCTTCCGCCTGGCCTGCTCGTAGACGGCGTTGCTGTTAGACCAGGAGGGCAGCCCCTTCGCCTCCCACATGGTCGCCGGAAGGCACTCACGGAGGATCGCCTTCACCTGCTCGCCACCGCCCTTCTGCTCGGCCAGCCACATGTACTCTAGGTCCTGGATTCCCCGGCGGTACATCTTCATGCGCATACAGCTCATGGGGCCGGGATAACCCCGATCCTGATCTGGGAAGACCCGGTCTTCGCCGGGATAGAAGAAGCTGCCGTCCCCGTTTCCAGTGGTGAATGGAGACCCCGAAGTGAAGATCACCGGGTTCACGAACACGTTCTTCGGCCGGTCGTTCGGTTTCTCATTATGGTTCGGTTCCCAATGCGTGCTCTCCCAGGTGAACCAGCGAGCGATGCCATGCTTATGGGCGATCCACGGCTTCAGCCGCCAGGCGATCCCGTACTCGTCAAGCACATCCGCGGGTGTGCGTGGGCGGTACGCCGCATACACCCAATACCTCTCGCCGCGCGCCAGCGCCTGCTCGTACCCATCTTGCTTCGCATCCCCCGCCGGCGCGCACCAGATGTCAATGGCGCCAAGCAGCGGCGGCGCCGGCCACTTCGTCAGGAACACCGGCAGCCGCCCGCCGGGTCCTGGGTTGTTGTGGATCCAACCTGCGCGCTCCTTCACCCAATCGAACCGCTCCTTGTCGGGCTCGTCCGTGAGGTAGAGGAAGTACTCCACGCGTGGGGCGTTCTTCTCGAACCACTCCACCCACCGGTCCGACTCCTGCCGGTATCCCTCCTCACTGTCCGGGAAGCGCACGCCGTACGTGTTGACCGAGAAGAGCGTGTTACCCACACCTTCTCCCGGACCTGCATAGCCGGCGGCCGGAGTGAAGGCCTCGCCTGTCAGGGTGCCCTTCAGCGCCTCTACCTCCTCCCACGAACCGGAACCGACCAGCTCGATGCGGTGCCTGTGGGCCATCTGATGGTACTTGAGGATCATCTCCCACAGCGCGCGCCCTCGCACCCCGTGGCGGGCGGCGATGTTGGAGTCGCTGTAGTACACCATGGAGTGGTAGTGATCCTCGTCGGGAAGCGCAAAGTCCAGCACTTCCAGGGAAATGGGGATCGCGACCGCCTGCGCGCCGCTCACAGTGACCTCAGCGGTTCCCTGGTAGATGCCGGCCGGGCAGTTGTCCCGCGGCACGTAGATGTCCACCCAGACTCCCTGATTGACATTCGCCCCCACGTCGAACGGCGCCCCTCCCCGGCCCCGCGCGGCCGAGAACGGGATCAGCGCGTCCGGGATCCAGCCGGTAAGCTTCGGATTCGCCTCCGCGGTCCAGTTGAACCCGCCCCCCTTGGGGTCGTTGTAGGAGGGCGTCTCCACATCGAGATAGTGTTCGGTGAACAGCTCCACCCCCACGCCCGCGTATTCGTTGGGCTTCGGCAGTCGATGGCTTCCGCGGATTCGCGCCGACCCATTGCTCAGATCGGAGACCACCACGCTCACTTGTCGAGCCCCCTCCCCGCCGGCCTCCAGGATCAGCTGGAACGCCACTATCTCATTGCGGGCGGCGAAAAGCCTGACGCCCTTGCCGTCCCAGACCGAGTTGCCCTCTCCCGTCTTCAGTGGGCTGTTGACGTTCTCGCGGAAGATCTTCTCCCCATCATCTACCGCCCACACGCTGCGAAGACTGCCCGGCCCCGGCGTGCTTCCGCAGCCAGAGCAGAACGCGAGCGAGACCATCACCACACACGGAGCCACCTTCAGCATCCAGCACAAGTCCATTGCCGTCGCCTCACGTAAGCTTGATAGACAGACCATAGTGCGTTGCACATCAAAGTAACAGTTGGGAGCGCCGTACGGCCTTGCAGCCTGGTCTATCTGAGTTTCGCCGTGTACGGCGGAGCGCAGCTCCGCGGCCTCCCAACTCCTTCCGGCAAAACTCAGTAGTACTCCACAGCACGACGGGGTCCTTCCGGACCCCGTCCTTGCTTCACCACAAGAGCGGCGTGCAGCCGCCTACAACCGCGCCCATGCCTGAAGAAGCATGCGCTTGGCCCCAGCAATCACCAGATCGGGGGACTCGCCCGCCAGCGGCTTAACCTCGAAGCTGACCACCGGCATGGTGGTCGGCGTGCTCCGCTTGAAGTACCCCGCGTACACCAGCGCCTCCAGAAACCGCTTCAGCTCCTCTACCCCGACCGCGCTCCCGGGGTAGCCGAACCGCGGATGGCGATCCCCGTAGGCTGCGCTGGCGGTGTTGAAGGGTACGCAGTTGCCGATGTGCACGTGAATGAGATGATCCACGGCCGACAGCACCATCTCGTCCACCTTCTCCCGAAGCAGCGCCTGGTGGCTGAGATCAATGGTAAGCCCGAAGTTGCTCGCCTCCGCGTACACCGCCTCCGCCACCGCCGCCGATTCCTTGGTCGGGCCGATCAGACACTTCTTGTCCACGGTCCGGTCGAAGTTCTCCAGGGAGACGGAGAGCATCCGCTCTCCCGCCTTCTCCTGGGCGTCGGCGCACAGCGCCTTCAACGACTCGACCAATCCATTGGTTGCTGCCTCCCGCTTCGCCTCGCCTGGATCAGGGCCGCTTGCTACTACCAGAATGGCCGCGCCCAACTCATAGGCCTGGTCAACCAGACCCTTACACAGGTCAACCGCCTTCTGCCGGCCGGCGCGGTCCACATCGCACAGGCTCAGCTTGCTCTGGAACAGCGGCCCCTGCGCCCCGAAGATGACATCCATCCCCGCCGTCGCCAGCATGGCCGCGGCTTGCTTGCGCGCCGTCGCGTCCTTGATCTGGGTCACCTCGACTGCAGAGAAAAACGGATCGGTCGCAATCTCAGCAAGCGTCTCCAGAATCGGGCCATCTCCCGCAGCCACCTGCGGAAAGGCCATCGGATGGACGATTCCGATATGACAGTACGCCTCCAGTGGTTCCTGCATCGTTGTCTCCTGCTACTTCGTCTCTCGCGTCCATGCGTGAGCCGGGTCCTCGCTCCACACCAGCTCCCGCCTCTCACCCGCCAGCATCCAGAGATAGTATAGCCGATAACCGGGCGCGGCGACTACCGGGTGGTAGCCTCTGGTGATCACCGCCGTATCCCGATCGTGCACTGCATAGCAGTCCTCGCACCCCTCCCCATACACCCGATGCAACCCGAATCCCTGCGCCGGGTCAAGGCGGAAGTGATACACCTCCTCCAACGCGTGCTCCGCCGGCGGTTGATGCACGTCGTGCTTGTGAGGCGGGTAGCTCGACCACAGCCCCGGCGGGTTGTACGTCTCGCCGATCAGCAGGCGCTCAGCTGGCAGGCTATCGGCGGTGATGATGTCATGTATCTCCCGGTAGCACGCGCCCTCCCCCACCTTCCTCATCCCCACCTGCTCAGGTGCGATCAGCGCCGCGTCAGGCCCGGTCTCCGCTTGTGCCCCGCACAGCGCGATCTCCACTGCCCCCCGGCCGACCACCGACACCTCACACGCCGGCGGCACATACACCGCCGCCGGCCTCCCGCCAAACACGTTCGCTCTCTCGCCAACCCCCTCCCATCGTCGCCCGCCCCCCTTCACATCACACCTGCCGCCGAGGATCACCAGCACCGTCTCCTGCCCCGGGAAGGTGTGCTCCCACCGCTCTCCATCCCCAAGGGCCAGCAGGCCAAAGGAAAGGTATCGAAGACCCGCCCCTCGACTGCGCTCGGGGTGGGGCGAGGCTGAGCGAAGTCGAAGCCCCGAATCACCGGGACTGACGATGGGCGTGTAGCCCGACTGCCGAGATTGCGCGCGGATGAGAGCCATGGGGCCGGCGTGCCACCTCTGCGGCGTATCCTACCAGCAACCCCCACCCGCGTCAAACGCAAGAGCGGCGCCTCAGGGAGGGACCTTCAGCGCCTCCGCCATCTCCTCATCCCTCCGATCCGCGTAGCTGGCGCACACCGCATCCGCCTCCGCCGCGGTCAGCGCGCCGACATGGTGAGCGAGCTGTTGCATGTGACGGATGACCCGCCCGCGACCGACCCCCTTCGCCGGATGCAACCCATCCAGATCAGTCAGCCAGAACGTTCTCTCCACTCCTCCCGCGGTAACCAACACGTTCTTCACCAGGTCCCTCAGGTATACGCCCTGGTCGTGCCAGAGGCGCAGGTGGCGGGCGAACTCGCAGACGAGGGTGAGACGTTCCTCCTTGTTCGTGGCCGCATGGACAACCTCCGGGAACGGCCGCGCGTCTTCCAGCCACTCGGTAGCCAGATACTCGATGGGTCGCCCGTTCGATGCCCGCGCGGTGGCCGTCCCGACCGCCCGCGGTGTGTTGATGCCCAGCCCAGGGAGCAGGTATGCGGCCCGCCAGGCGCGGTCAACGCGGGAGAGCCGCAGCCAGCGCTCCAGATCGTGGAATCTGTGATGCCAGGGGAACTCCTTGAAGAAGAACCGCCCCTCGGGGACCCCGAAGGACCCCTCGGAGTCCTGAGCGGGCCGGCCGGCCGGCAGCACGATTTCGGCGCAGCGGTGGTTTATCGCTCTCCGCTTCCCCGCGGCGCTCTCGCCGCGGTAGATGAGGAGCAAGGTGCGCATCAGCTCAGCGTCGGAGCCCGCCGCCGCCCGCACCTGGCAGTCCGCATACCGCCTCCGCTCGGCCGGGGCGCCCAGGCCAAGGTAGAACGGGATAGCGAGGCGAGGGTTCATCTACTCGCCTTCCCAGGGAAGGGCAGTGGAACCACCGCCTCCCCCTCCATCTCCGGCACGAACGCCCTCACCGCCTCCCCAGCAGCGAGCAGGCGCCCGACCATCTCCTGCACCACCCGCCGCTCCCATCCGAACAGCCAGGCGATGTCCGCGGCGGTAGTCGCCACCATGTTCTGGATGTGCTTGCGCACCAGCGCCAATTGGGCAGCCTCTCTAGGCGTCCGCCGCGCCTCCGCCAACACATCGCCGGGAACCCACCTGTCCACCAAGTCCCAACGGTGGTGGCTCCACCCCTCGGTGTCTCCGCCCGCGGGGCAAACCAGGAGCCGGCGCTGCAGACCCACCAGCCTCTGCTTCACCAGCCGCGTGTTCTCTTTGCTCCGCGGGCCGAAGGCCAGGCGCAGCGCGCGGGTCATCATCGGCCCGTTGGCGTCGAGCAGGTCCAGCACGCGCTTCTCGTCCGGGTCCAGCAGCCCCTCCCGGTACAGACGCCAGTACGGCCGCCCATCCGCGTAGGCGGCGTAGAACGCCGGGAACCGCTCCCAGGAGACGAACACCCCGCGGTTCCGCAGCAACTTTGCGTAGTAACAAGCCCTCCGTTGCGGCAGCGTCTGCTTCCAGTCCCACCAGGTGGACCAGTCCTCGCCGGTGGCCCCGTGCATGCTCGGCATCTCGCTTCCACTGATGGGGATGATGAGCACGAAGCCCAGCTCGGAGATGAGCCGCAGCGCCCTTCGCTCACCGCCGATGTGGCGGGATGGTGAGGTCCGCCAAAGGCGGCTGCGGATCCGTTCGATCTCACCCAGGGAAAGGGAAACGGAGGACATCGCGCCACCTACTGAGGTTCGCCGAACGAAGTTGGGAGGCAGAGGAGCTGCGCTCCGCCGAACACGGCGAAACTCGGACAGAACAGCCTGGAAGGCAGCAGAAGGGTCACAGGCCGCTACTTCGATATGCGAAGCGCTATAGGGCGGGGCAAAGCCCCGCCCAACTCAGTCCGTGCGCCCACCGGGCGCACGTGTACCTTTCCCGCCTGCGCAGCCGCACTCCTGCTGATGTCGCCGGCTGGATACAGAGGAGGAAAGGAGGGAAACAGAGAACAAGCATGGAGAGTTGCTTGAGGATCGCCAACATGACCCATTCGACCTCGCTCGGGGTCATCCCGAACGGAGCTGAGGGATGAGCCACCGTTCCCAGTCAGACTCCCTCGACCGAGTCGCGAGAAGCCTCTGGGAAGAGGGCAAGACGGAAGAGGCGATTGCCTCTTGGCGCCGAGCCGTAGCCGCCGACCCAAGTGCCGCCGAAGCCCTGGCCAACCTGGCCTGGGCGCTTGGCCAGCAGCGGCGCACCGGCGAGGCGCTGGCCCTGGCCAGCCGCGCCGTGACCCTCGCCCCCGATGAGGAGTACGTCCGCCACACCCTGGGGCAAGTGTGCTATCACGCCGGCCGGTTCGAGGAAGCGCTCGGCCACTATCAGGCGGCGCTGCAGTTGCGCCAGGACGAGGCCCTGCTCTACTGCGACCTGGCGGATGTGTTTTACTCCCTCGAGCGCTATGAGGAGGCGGCGGTCAACTACCAGATGGCGCTCGACACCGGCGGCGAGGATGCGTACCCGCGACTCTGGCTGGGGTGGGCGAAGTGGCAGTTGGGTGACGGGGAGGGCGCGGAGGCAGAGTTCGCGCAGGCGGTGAAGGTCCGCCCGGAGTGGGCGATGGCGCTTCATGCCCTGGGGGAGGCCCGCTGCGCCCAGCATGAGTTCGAGAGCGCCAGAGATCTGCTTGAGCAAGCGCTAGGTTTGTATGCTGAAGACGAGGAGGAAGAGCGCGCCAGCGCGCTGTGCGAGCTGGGCAATGCGCAGCGCGGCCTGGGCGAGATGGAAGAGGCGGCCGAGCGGTACCGCGAGGCGCTGGCCCTGGATCCCACCCACAGCGATGCCCGCTTCAACCTGGGCCTCGTGCACTCGGACTTGGGGGAGTACGATCAGGCGCTTGCAACCTTCGACATCGGCATCCAACTCGTTCCCAAGGACGCGGACGCGCGCGTCGAGCGAGGAACCGTGCTCTCTGCGATGGGCCGTCACGCCGAAGCGCTGGAGGCCTACGAATCCGCGCTCGCGCTGGACGCCAGTCGTCCCGACGCCCTGCTGGGGATAGGGAGAGCGTACTACTCGCTCAGCATCTACGACCGCGCGGTGGAATACTGCCGCCGCGCGGTCGCTGCCATCCCGGAGGATGGCTGGGCATGGTATGGTCTCGCGGTCTCCCTGGATGCGGCAAGCGAGATCGGGGAGAGCCGGGACGCCATGGAGCGCGCCTTGGAGTTGGCAAGGGAGGACGCGCAGTTGTGCATTCACATCGCCCGCTGGCAGATCTCCCAGGGCCGCGACCCCGAGCTGGCGGTGCGGGCAGCATCCACGGCCTGCCTCACGGCGCGGGATGATGCGGACGCCTACGATGCCCTCGCCGCCGCCCACTACTTCGCAGGCCGGTTCGAGGAGGCGGTCGCCCCGGCCCGCCGCGCCACTGAGCTCGCCCCGGACGTCCCCGATCCTTGGTTCGGGTTGGGCATGATCCTGGAGGCGCTCGACGACCGGCCTGGAGCGCGGCGCGCCTACCGGCGAGCGTTGGAACTCGCACCGGAGTTCGAGGAGGCTCAGGAGGCGTTGCGCCGCCTGGAGGAAATCCTCTAGCGCCTCCGTGAGCGGCAGCCCTTTGGCAGGCCTTGGCGTTGCTTTGGCCGCCGCCTTCGCCCGCCGGGATGGCGGGTGCGCCGCCGACGCTAGGCGCGCACCATCCACTGACATGAGGACGATAGACATGACGGTCTTCCGTGACCAGTTCGAGCAATTCCCCATCGGCGATCTGCCATTTGACTACTCCGCGGTCGGCGAGTACCACTGTCTCGATCTGCCGGCCCTCCCTGCCGGCTGGGCGGATGTCACAAACCACACCAGCTGGGGCAAGCTGGGTAACTGGCAGGTTGTCAACGACCAGGGCCGCAAGGTAATGCAGCAGGCCCGCCTGCGCGCCGAAGGAATGCCGATGCTGGCGGCCGGCGATGTCCGCTGGCGGGATGTGTCCGTGGCGGCCGAGGTGCGTCTCCTCTCCCCGCACACCGAAGCCGGGGTGATGATCCGCTATGCCAACAACCGCACCCACTACTCGCTCCGCATCAGCGGCGCCGGCCGCGTCCGCCTGGTGCGCCGCAAGCACGAGGACAAGGCGGTGCTGGCGGAGACCACCTGGGAGCCGGAGTTTCAGACCTACCACAGATTGCGGATCGAGGCGGCGGGCGACCGCCTGGTCGCATTCCTCGACGACGTCCGCCTGTTCGACATCACGGACGACACGCTGCCCAGCGGAGCGATCGGTCTGCTGGCCACCGGCCCAGCTCGATTCGCACGCGTCGAGGTGGACGCAGGTGACCCGGAACTGGACCGCCTGCGCACCCAGCACAGCCGGGATGTCCACGACCTCGAGGTGCTTCGCCACAAGTACCCGCGGCCGGTGGTGTGGCGGAAGCTGGAGACGCCCGAGTTCGGGGCCGGCCGGCACGTGCGGTTCGGCGACGTGAACGGTGACGGGCGGCTGGAGATCCTTTTCGCCCAGCACACTCAGACGCTCACCGGCGGCGACTTCTGCATGTTGAGCTGCCTCACCATGATGGACCTGGATGGGAACGTTCTATGGCAGTGGGGGGAGCCGCATCGCCACCACGGCATCGTACCGTCCGACATGCCGGTGCAGATTCACGATGTCAACGGCGACGGTAAGCTGGAGGTGGTGTGCTGCCGCGACTTCGAGATCCACGTTCTGGACGGCGTCAGCGGCGAACTCCTCCATCGCGCGCCCACGCCCGAGCCTGGCCCGATGGCCACTTGGCTGCCGGAGGACAACCTGTTCCGCATTCCCGGAGACTGCGTCTCCTTCGCCGACCTGCGCGGGCTGGGCCGCCGCGGCGACATCCTGGTCAAGGACCGCTACTCCAATCTCACCGCCTACGACGAGGACCTCAACCGGCTGTGGCGGTTCCACGGCAACACCGGCCATTTCCCCGCCGTGCACGACATTGACCTCGACGGCCGGGACGAGGTGATGATCGGCTACGCCCTGGTGGATCACGACGGCGCGCTGCTGTGGCGCATTGACGTCGCGGACCACCAGGACGCCATCGCCATCGCGCCCATTGACCCCGATAGCTCTGAGCCGTTGATCGCCCTCGCCTGCGGCGAAGGCGGAACCGTGGTGTGCGATGCCAAGGGGAAGATTATCTGGCGGGACCACACCGGGCACGTGCAGCGGCTGACCGCGGTCCAGGTCCGGGAGGATGCCCCTGGCTTGCAGATCATCACCAAGACCTTCTGGGGTAACCCTGATATCATCTGCGTCTACGATGCCAGGGGAAACATACTTGATTCCATCGAGCTACCGGGCGGCGGCGCGGTGCTCTCGCCCGTGAACTGGACTGGCAAAGCGCCCGACCTGTTGCTTACCTCCGGCAGCCTCCGGCTCGGCGGACTGCTCGACGGCAGGTTGCGCCGCGTCGTCGAGTTCCCCGATGACGGCCACCCCACCCTCTGCGCCGAGGCGCTGGACCTGACCGGCGACGCCAGAGACGAGATCGTGCTCTGGGACCTGGACCGAATGTGGGTCTACACCCAGGATCGGCCGTCCCAGGCTCCGATCCTGCGGCCGACACGCCAGCCACACTACAACATGAGTGACTACCGAGCCGAGATATCCGTTTACCCACCGGAGAAGTAAAGCATGAGAAGGCTTGGTCGGGATCATTTCGTTAACGACCTCAACAGCGCGAATTCTCCCGCCTATGAGATCGAAGACGGCGAGACAGTGGTGGTGGAGACGCGAGACTGCTACGCGGACTGCGTCACGCGGGAAGGCGTGCTCCAGGAGTACCCCGGCCCGAATCCGGCGACCGGTCCGATTGCGGTGCGGGGCAGCGCGCCGGGGGAGGCGCTCGCCCTCACCATCCACGAGGTGAAGCCCGCTGACTGGGGCTTCATCGCCGGGGTGGAGAGGGAGGCCTCGAAGGAGTGGCGCTCTCCCTTCAGCATTATCGAGATGCACGATGGCATGGCGCACTATCCCTGGGGCCTTCGGCTGCCCCTGGATCCCATGATCGGTGTGATCGGCGTCGCCCCGGAGGGCCAGGGCGTGCCCACCACCACGCCGCATGACTGGGGCGGGAACATGGACACGGCCGACGTGAAGGCCGGCGCTACGGTGTTCCTCCCGGTCGCCGTGCCGGAGGCGATGTTGGCGTTGGGCGACGTGCACGCGCGGCAGGGGGACGGAGAGTCCTGCGGCACGGGCATCGAGTGCTCGGCCGAGGTGACGCTCACCGTGCGGCGCCAGCCCGAGGCCCTGTGGCGCTGCCCGCTTATCCTGCGGGAGGACAGGTTGATGCTGATCGCCTCCGCCGATACCCTCGACGCGGCGGCGTGGAGGGCGGTGGAGGAGATGTCCGGGCTGCTCTGCAAGATCGCCGGGCTCTCCTATGTGGAGGCGCGCCGCCTGCTCTCCACCGCCGGCGACATCCGCATCTCTCAGATCGTCAATCCCAGGAAGACCTGCCGCGCCGTCATCCCCAAGGCCGCGATCCCGGACCACTGGCCCTTCCCGTAGGGCAGGAGCTTGTCTCCTGCCCCACGAACCCACTCCCATCAGTGAGGTGATCCCATGCAAGGCAAAGCCGTCTACGCAGCCACACCAAACGTGATCGAGTTGAGATCGGTCGAGACCGACGAGAGGGCGCTCAAACCCAACCAGATGTTGGTGAAGACGCGTTACTCAGTGATCAGTCCGGGCACTGAACTCGACTGCCTTTCCGGTCGGGAGTCGGGCTGGTTCCACATCCCCGCGCCTCTTGGCTACTGCGCGGTCGCCGAGGTGATCGCCGCGGGCGAGGCCGTGTCCAGCTACGCGGTTGGGGACATCGTGCTATCCGCCACCTCCCACGCCGCTTACGGGGTCGTGGATGAAGAGTGGACCCGAGGCAAAGTCCCTTCCGGGGTCGAGCTGCGGATGGCGCCACTCGTGCATATGGCGCTGGTCTCGATCACCGCTCTCCGCAACTCCTCCGCCGAGCTAGGGGATGTCGCCGTCGTCATCGGCCAGGGGTTGGTGGGCAATCTCGCGGCCCAGTTCTTCCTGCGGCAAGGTTGCCGCGTCATCGCCGTGGACCGGCTGGCCGGCCGGCTGGAGGTTTCGAAGAAGTGCGGCGTAGAAATGGTGGTAGATGCCTCGAAGGGCGACGCGGTGCAGGCCGTGAAGGACCTGACCGGCGGCGCGGGAGCGGAGATCGTGGTAGAGGCCACTGGGGCCGCGCCGGCCGCGCTGATGGGCATGGACATGGCCGCTCGCAACGGCGAGATGATCCTTCTCGGCACGCCGCGGGGCAGCCATGAGGCCGACGTGATCCCCTTGCTCCGGGCCGTGCATCGCGCCAGCCCCAATCTGAACCTCAAGGGGGCGCACGGCGGCAGCATCCGCTCCGTGCCTGACCCCTATGTCAAGCACTCACTCGTGCGCAACGCCGACATCGTACTCGACATGGTGAAGCGCGGCGAGCTGGCCCTCGATCCCCTCATCTCCAAGGTCGTCAAACCGTCAGAAGCGCCGGCCGTCTACCAAGAGCTGCGCGAGCACCCCGACAGGCTGATGGGAGTTGTCTTCGACTGGTCACTGTAGGGCGGGTATGTCGGTCGCCGGAGGCGAACGCATGCCCGCCGCCTGCCGCTGACCCGTCGTTCTGTCGAGGGTCTAACGACACGACTGAGTTGAACCAAGGAGGGAGCAATGGTCGGGACACGGACTCTTCTCGTAGTGCTGGCGCTTGCCGCCGTAGCCGCACTTCCGGCCCCGCCACGCGCATCAGGCTCCACCCCAAGGCCGAAGACGCCATCGCCGTATGCCATGCGAGAGTGTTGGGACGTCACATACACGAACGACCCGGCCGTCATTGCCCTGTCGAAGGTCGCGGACTACGACATCTTCCGCAACCCAGTCATGGTGCAGTGCCGTTACTCCCGCCGCGAGGAACTGACGGTGCTCATCTGGGCGGCTGAGGAGGGGGGCTATGCAGGCAAGCGATCGGCGTCATCCCCAACGAAGTGGGAGATACGGGTGCTCTTCCCCGACGCGCACAATACCGACAAGGCCAAGGTGATTGCCACCGGCGCTCCCAAGCGTGACCCTGGGAAAGGGGGCCCCAACTGGGGCCGCGTGGTCGCGGTGGCAGCAGCACAGCTCGAAGTGGATCCGGATGGGAGGTTCAGCGTCCCGGTGGTGATCTACCCATGCCGCGTGCAAGACCAGTACTCGGTGGAGTTCACACACTTGCCGCGCGTGGTAGACGGATTCGTTGACGTCGTTCTCTCGAAGGACCTGAAGTCTTACTCGATACACCCGGGAGCCTGAGCCAACGGCAGGCCCACGCCATCGCTACCCGCCGATGATCTCGGCCGCCCACTCGACTACCGCCCCTGCCAGGCGCAGGGCTTCCCGGTAGTCCGACTCTAAGACAGGTTCCTTCAGGCCGGGATAGCGAGTCAGGGAAGCGTAGTCGCTCAGTGCCGCCGAAGCCAGAAGGTCAGGCGTCCTCTGCATGGTCGCAGGCAGAAGCCTGATGAGGCGTTCGACGTTGTGCGTCTTCGGCGGCGCGATGCCACAACAGACAAGCACCGCCTTGACCGCCTTCTCCGCCGCCTGTTGAGCGTGGAAGCACAACATCTCTAGCGGCACCTCCGGCCCTGGGGAAGACCTGGCCAAAGCTAGGTCACCGCGTGCAATCCGCATCCATTCCGCAACCGACTCAGGCCGCTGTGGCATAGATCAGCTTTCCCTCTTGCAGCACGGTGTGATAGATGAAACCGATGTCGTCCTTGTAGCGCTCGAGATCCTCGGGCGTTGCTACAATCACATCTACACCAAAGGAGAGACCGAGGCCAGCGAAGCGTGTGTGCAGGAACTGGGCGGTATGCCTTCGGTGCGTCCCCTCCGGCACCACCACCAGCACGTCCACATCGCTGTCGGGGCCCATGTCCCCGCGGGCGGCCGAGCCGAAGAGGATGATCCTCAGCGGATGCACCGCCTCCACGATGCGACGTACGAGTTCGTCAATGCCCTGCGGGTCCGGTCGCATAGCTGAACACTCCCCACTCGACATTATACCACAGGCAAAGAACATGCCGGCGGCGCGGTCCGCCCCTACCGGAGCGCCTCCAACAGCGCCCTCCCCACCTGCCCGAGGGAGGCGGCCGAGCACTTGTCCGGCGTGTCGGCGGTGGTGTGCCAGTAGGGATAGTCGAAGTCAATGATGTCAATGCAGGGGATGCCCTTCTCCAGCAGCGGGATGTGATCGTCCATCACCGCCGGGCCGATCTCGCGCACGAAGGCCTTGCTGCCGGCGCGCGCTGCCGCCGACCACACTCGCTCCACCACCTCCCCGGCCCGCCGCACCGAGTACCTCTCCTTCGGGATGTGCAGGTTCTTGTCTCCCACCATGTCCAGCAGCACGGCGAAGTCCGGCCGTTCTCCCCGGTAGTGAGCCGCGAAGTGCCGCGACCCAAGCAACATCGTCTTCACATCGGTCCCGTAGTCCTCGCCATCGAACAGCACCATCGTCACCTTCTGCTTGGGCGGGTGCGCCTTCAGTACCCGTGCCATCTCCAGCAGCACCGCCACCCCAGAGGCACCGTCATTGGCGCCGGGCACCGGCCGGCTCCGCTTCTTCGGATCCGGCTCCTGGTCCGCGTGCGGACGGCTGTCCCAGTGCGCGCAGAGGAGAACATGCCCCTTCCCCTTGGGGTTGATGGTGGCGATGACATTGGTGAGTCGCAGCGTCTCACCCGAGACCTTCACCTGGAACCGCTGGGTGGTCACCGAATCCGCGCTCGGCTTCAGTTGGCCGATCAGCCAGGCCGCGCAGTCCTCGTGCGCTTTCGTGCCCGGCACCCGCGGCCCGAACTCGCACTGCTTCACGAGGTCGCGATATGCCTGGCCGGCATCGAACGCGAGTGCCGTCTCGCCGAGCATCGGCACTGGGCACACGCCTCCCGGGCACTCCTCCGCGGCTAAGCAATGCGGCGTCTTAAAGGTTAGCAGGCAAGCTACTGCCCAACAGATCGCGGCGACCAAAGCCAAACGCCTGACTCTCATGCGCCGCCCTCCCGGAAGTTCGGCACCCCCACCACCGCGCCGCCCTTCTCCATGGATTCGAGCGCGCAGAGGCCGGGCACCGTGTAGTCGAGCCCGCGGTACACATCAATGGCCGGCGCTTTCTCGCCGCGGATGGCGGCGAGAAAGTCCTTCATCATCCAGTATTCGCATGTCCCATGCCCACCCTGGCTCGCCTCCTCACCCACCCTCAGGCGATCCGGGATGTGCCGCTCCGCGTATTCCCACAGCCGATGCCACTTGGCGCTGTCGAACACATGCGACTCCTCGTGTTCGCCCATCAACCACACCTTCGCCTCATCGCCAAGCCCACGGCTGCTTTCATAGCATCCCTTCGTTCCCTGAAGCGCGTAATAGCTCGCCGTGTGCGGCCGGTTCGAGACCGTGTCCACCCGCACCTTCACCACGGAGCCCTTGGCGGTCCTCATGAGCATGGTGAAGTTGAACCAGCCGCTGCGCTCCGAGGCCACCACCGCTTGCTCGTTCGCCAGCGCCGCTACCTGCACCACCCGGTCGTCGAGCAGATACAACGCCGGACCGAGGCTGTGAGTGCAGTACACGCCATAGCCCGGCGCCTTCCCGCTCTGCTGTCCGCGCCAGGTCGGTCTGCCATCGGACCCCAGCCATAGGTCCTTGCAGTCGTGAATGTACTCCCCCTCCGCGTAGTACGCCTCCCCGAACCGCCCCTCCGCCACCATCCGCTTCACCAGCTCCACTTCGTCGAGGTAGCGGATGTTTTCGCCGAACATGTAGGTCGCTTTGCTGCTCCGCGCCGCCTCCGCCAGCTCCCTCGCCGCCTCCATGGTGTGGGCCGCCGGCACCTCTGAGAGCACGTGGATGTCCCTCCTCAGGGCCGCTACCGACTGCTCCACGTGAAGCTTCACCGGTGTGGCCACCACCACCGCATCCACACCGAAGTCGAGAAAGGCATCCAGTTCCGTGAACGCTCGCGCGCCGTCTCCCGCGTACTCCGCCGCGCGCTGCGCGTTCTCCGCGTTGATGTCACAGACCGCCGTCACCTGCGCCTGGTCAGAGAACACCTTGAGAATGCGGATGAAACCATCCCCGCGGGACGAGCCGACCCCAGGGTTTCCCGCCCCGATGATCCCGAACTTGATGCGACCCATGCTCACTCCTCCACGGAGCGCAGTTGCCCGATGCCGGTTTCCGGGTTGACGACTCGCCGCAGCCGCACTCCCTCCAGCCGACCGATCGCAATCTCCGCCAGGTACAGCACCCGGCACCCCGGCTCCAGATGGCCCATGTACGTCTGCTCCTTGATGGAGATGCAGGTGTGCAGGTGCGGGGTGTAGTCGGCGATCATCCCCTGCACGGTCACCAGCTCGATCGGTCCCTCATATTCGGGGAATTCGTTCACAGACGGATAGCCGGTGGTGGTGATGTGGTGCAGCCGCGCCCGATCCAGCGTCCCGATGCCAGACAGCACCACGCCCGTATGAATATCCTGCTTCCTGACAACCGCTTCTATGGATGCCAACACATCCTCGCCTTGATCGAGGCGAAGGGTGATGACCTCGGCGAGCTTGCCTTTGGGGAAGATGTCCATGTCAGGGCCTCCTTGCAGGGCACACTGGCAGTGTGCCCCCACTGGCAGGCTGGAGGCCTGCCCTACGATACCGTCTCGTCCAACTCCCGCCCCAGCTTCTGATACATCTTCCGCCTGCCCACCTTGTCGCCGTCCAGTTCCTTCTTCGCCCACTTGGCGACCTCGGCGGCGATGTCCTGGGGAACCACGATCACCCCGTCGTCATCCGCCACCACCATGTCGCCTGGCGACACCTTCACCCCTCCCAGGTTGACCGTCTGGTTGAGCGACTCGAACTCCAGCCGGCCGATCACTGTGGTCCGGGCGCGATGGCGACACCACACCGCGCACTTCTGCAAGGCCACCTCCGCGGTGTCCCGGCAGCCGCCGTCAATCGCCACTCCGGTGGCTCCCTTGGTCACCGCGTTCAACCCCACGTTCGACCCCCAGAACCCGACCTCCAGGCCGCTCAGGTCGAGCACGAGGAAGTCGCCCGGCTTCAGTATCTCCATGAACGGATACTGGCACTTCTCCCCATACCAGCGCCCCATGTACTCCTGGTACT
>Ga0315279_10004878_pt1 | contig 17777 bp, 11 predicted proteins | sample YL17G06_20_MG_FD_203694 | JGI IMG/M metagenome (GOLD analysis project Ga0315279, IMG submission 203694) | Sediment microbial communities from Yellowstone Lake, YNP, Wyoming, USA - YL17G06_20 | ecosystem: Environmental > Aquatic > Freshwater > Lake > Sediment | place: USA: Wyoming | collected... | reverse complement strand
CCTGTGGCAACCGGTCTTCCTTGAAGATCAACTGCACATCTTGCTGCCAAAGGAGATTCAACGCCTAAGGGGTAAGGATCTACCTGTTCATCCCTGTCTCGCGCTGCGCAAACGCACATGCGCGGGCCCGTTGCCGCCCATGCGGCCGCGCCCCCGCGCAGGGCACGCGCCCGCGGCGGCGAAAATGCGATTATCCGCGTTGCCACGGAGGTGCACATATGCCCGCGCGCAAGTCCCCCAGGGTCATCATGCTCATCGGCGCCCACCCCGATGACGAGGTTCACGCCGCCGGCGCCATCCTCAATCACACCGCCTGCGGCCATGGCGCGATCATCGTCACCATGACCCGCGGCGGCATGGGGCACATGACCATGCCCCCCGACCAGCTCAAGCGCGTGCGCAGCCGCGAGGCGCGGGCGTGCGCGAAGGCGCTGGGCGCGGAGCTGGTGCTGCTCGACCACGAGGACAGCGCGGTGCCCTATGCGCGCGAGGTCGCCCTGGAGCTGGCACGGCTCTACCGGCAGCACCGCCCCGTGTGCGTCCTCACCCACGGGCCCGACGATCGCCATCCCGATCACCGCAATACCCACCACAACGCGATCGATGCCTTCTACCTCGCCGCGCTGCCGCTGCTCGATCTCGGGTATCCCTATTATGACGTGCCCCAGATCTTGCTGTTCGGCGGCGAGCACCCCGACGTTTACGTGGACATCTCGACCGTGATCGAGCAAAAGGTCAAGGCCGCGGCCAAGCATAAGTCGCAGTTCGAGTCCTGGCTCGTCCAGCACCAGGCGGGCGTGGATCGCAGGTACAAGGCGGCGCGCGACATCTACGACGTCATCCGCCGCCGCGCCCAGGCGGCGGGGTGCGCCGCCGGCGTGGGATACGCGGAGGCGTTCACCTCTCACTTCAAGCCCGAGCCGCGCGCGACCGCGCTGCTGCCGGGGGTGGAATGATGTGGGCTGGGCGGCTCCTGCAGGCCGCGGCTGTGCTCGGGGCGCTGGCCGCTTGCCTTCGGCTGCCGCTGCCGGCGCGCGCCGACGGCGAGCAGCCATCGGCTTCGCCCCTGCGGTGGGACATGAACGGCCCGCTGGAGTATGCCGGCTCTAGCGGCGCGCTCTACACCGACATCCGCGACGGCCGCCTCGTGATATGGGCGTCCCGGGACCCCTATTTCCTCCTGACCCTGCCCGGGCCCATCGACGCCCGCGCGCTGCGGCGCCTGACGGTGCGCATGTACTCCAGCGCACCCGCGCCGGCGTGGGAGGTGGTTTACCGCTCGCCCAACGGCGATTGGGCGCTGGGCGAAGGCCCGCCGGTCGTGCGCGGGTGGGCCACCTATCGCATAGACTTGAACCGCGTCGCCTGGGATGTGGGGCAGAGCTCCCATACCCCCGATTGCACCGGGTGGGGCGGCAGCGCGGGCGTAGTGAACCAGTTGCGCCTCGACCCGGGCAACCCGGGGGATCGGCTGGTCACGGTTGACCGGGTGGCGCTGGAGGAGGACGAAGCCGGCGAGTTCGCGCCCGGCGTCGAGGCGGAGCCGCGCGGCCAGGTGGAGCTGGTCAGCGCGAAGTTCCCGCGGCGGGCGAAGGCGGGCCAGATGATCGAGGTGAGCGCGGAGATGCGCGTGCTCGCGCCGCCTGCGGGAGATGCGACCGGCTTCGTTTACCTGGTATCGGGCGGGGCGCCGGTGGCGCAGCGGGAGTGGGCGATACCGCATGCGGCGTGGGCAAGCGGGCGCCCTTCGGCAGGCTCAGGGCAGGCTGTGACGCTCGGGCCCGTGCGGCTGAAGGTGCCGCGGTTCGCCGCCGGGGCGCGCCTGGCGGTGTGGGCCGGCGCCGATCAGACCGACTTCCGCGGCAAGGAGGGCGACGTGGTGGGGGAGATCGAGGTCGCCGCGAGCGAGCCGCCGAAGCCGGTGCGGGCGCAGGTGCGAGCGCACCGCGGGGCGCCCGCCATCTTCGTCAACGGCAAGCCCAGCTTCGCGATGGCCTACCTGTGGGGCCTGCTGCCGCGCTACCACCGGGAGATGGCGCAGGCCGGCATCCACGTTTATAATGACCCCACCCCCCTGGGCGATGAGCGCGAGGGGGTGTTCGACTACACGGGCGTGGACGCGGTGTTCGCCAGGATCCTGCAGGCGGATCCCGACGCTTACTTCATCCCGCGCATTGGCGTCACCGCGCAGTGGTGGTGGCAGGCGAAGCACCCGCAGGAGTTATGTCTTTTCGCCGACGGGGGGCGCGGCCCCCAGTCCTTCGCCTCCGAGCGCTGGCGCCGCGATTCCGGGGACCACTTGCGCCGCTACATCGAGCACGTGCGCTCCTCGCCGTTCGCGGATCGCGTGCTCGGCTTCCACATCTGCACCGGTGGCACCGGCGAATGGCAGGCATGGGGGCTGTGGGACGGCGAGCGCGGCGACTACAGCGAGCCGATGCAGCAGGCCTTCCGCCGCTGGGCGCGCACGCGCTACGCGACCGAACGGGATCTGCGCGATGCCTGGGGTGACAACAACATGACGTTTGATTCGGTCGTCATACCCACGCCGGAGCAACGGGCGTCGGCGGACGTCGGCCTGTTCCGCGACCCCGCGCGCAGCCGCTATGCCAGCGACTTCTACGAGTTCTACGCCGACGTCGCAGCGGATGCCATCCTCCATTTCGCGCGCGTCGCCAGGGAGGCTTCGCACGGCGAATCGCTGGTCGGCTTCTTCTACGGCTACCTCACCCAGCACGGGCCGTTGGAGCAGGACAGCCACCACCTCGGCCTCGCGCGCGTGCTGGCGTCGCCGGCGGTTGACTTCCTGTGCAGCCCCGCCATGTACACCGGCCGCGGCCCGGGCGGCACCAGCACCTTCATGTCCGCCATCGCCTCGGTCAAGCTGCACGGCAAGCTGTGGTTTGACGAGGCGGATCTGCGCACATATCTTGCCCCCAAGGATGACCCGTTCGGGCGCGCGGACACCCTCGATGACTCGCTGGCGACGCTGACGCGCGAGTTCGGCCACGTGCTGAGCGAAAGCACCGCCATGTGGTGGTTCGACATGACCGGCGGCTGGTTCAGCGAGCCGCATATCCTGGCCGCGCTCAAGCGCATGCGCGAGATCGCGGATCGCTCGCTGACCATGGACCGCTCCAGCGCCGCCGAGATCGCCGTGTTCGTGGACGACAAGAGCTTCTTCTACTGTCGGCCGCGAGGCGTGCTGGAATCGCCGCTCATCGTCGAGCAGGTCGCCGCCCTGCCGCGCATCGGCGCGCCTTACGACACTTACCTCTTGAGCGACCTCGCGCGCCCCGACTTCCCGGGCTACAAGCTCTACGTCTTTCTCAATGCGTTCGCGCCAAGCGCCGCCGAGCGCCGCGCTATCGACCAGAAAGTCAAGCGCGGCGGCAAGGTCGCGCTGTGGATCTATGCCCCGGCCTTCGTCGGGGACGACGGGCTGTCGCTGGGCGGCATCCGGGAATTGACCGGCATCCAGGCGGCCATGGACAACGAAGAGCGAGAGCAGGTGATCAGCCTCGATGCGCTGGCGCCGCTGGTCGCAGAACTGGGAAATGCAACCTCCGGCACGACCCACGAGCTGGCGCCGCGCTTCTTCGCCGACGACCCGGACGCCGCGGTCGCGGGCCGTTACGCCGACGGCAAGCCCGCCCTGGTCATCAAGCCCATGGGCGCCTGGACCTCAATCTACCACGCCGCGCCCTACGTGAACCCCGCGGTTATCCGCGGCGCCGCGCGCCTGGCGGGCGCGCACATCTACAGCGACAGCGGCGACGCGCTGTACGCGAACCACCAGTTCGTGTGCCTGCACGCCAATGAGGGCGGACGCAAGACTATCCGCCTGCCGCGACCGGCGCAGGTGGTGGACTGCATGACGGGGCAGGTGCTGGCGCGCGCCGCGCGGGAGATCACCCTCGACCTGCCGGAGCACCGCACGGCGCTGCTTTACTACGGGCGCGCAGATTGGTAGGGCGGGCGTCCGTTCGGCAGGCTCAGGGCAGGTCTCGCCCGCCACTTACCGCCCCGCGTTGAGGCCCATCTGCACCTCGCCGGGGCTGTTGTTCGTCACCTTCTCGCCCCCGCGGAAGCGATTGCCCATGATGATCCCCGCGCGCAGGTTGGGCCCGAGCGTGATCTGGCGCTTGCCCTCATCCATCAAGTCGCACGCGCTCACCGTCAGCCCGTCGCAGTCGGCGTAGATGGCCGGCTCCCCGTCCCGCTTGCGATCCCAACCCGCGAAATGGCAACTGCTGAAGGTCACGTGGCCGCCGCCCCGCAGGTCCGCCATGCGCGCGGTGTCGTTGACCGGCCAGAAGCCGCAGTTGGCGAACTTGACCGGGCCGGGGTTGGTCTCCCTAACCACGATCCCCGCCATAAACTGGCTGTTGTTGAAGGCGACGCCCGCGTGCCCCTGCACCGCGTCCACCAGCACCGCCGTCGGCCCTACATCCGAGCCCGACTGCGTGAGCACCACGTTGCCCGGCCCGTCGCCCAGCGCGACGAAATGAAACCCGACCTTGTAGGCGATGCAGAAGCAGTTGGTCACATACTCCCAGTCCGTGCGCCCGATGACGAAGGCCTCGCCCTGCTCGAGCGTGAACCGGCGCGCCGGGGAGTCCCCGTCGATCATCCAGAACGGCCAGAAGTGGACGTTCTCCACGCGCCCCACGTCGAAGCACTTGTCGATGAACAGGCCGCGGTACAGGGCCTGCGAGTAGAGGCCGTTGATGTAGTGGCGCCCGGCGGGGTAGGTGCCGAAGTCCACCGCCTGGTAGGGGTTGACCAGCAGCACGTTGATGATGGAGCAGTCGTCGCCGATGCCGCGCACGCACCACGGGTAGGGCTTGGGCGGGTTCTCGTTAGCCTGCTCGGGGTAGAACACGGCGATGCCGCGCAGGGTGGAATTGGTGTGCAGGGTGATGAAGGGCTCGCCGTCGGGGCTGCCCGCGCCCTCGACCGCCAGCAGCGCGCTGCCGGCGCCGATGCTGCGCGCGGGCGCGCGCCACGTGCCCTCCAGGGTCACGTTGTCGGGAATGGAGAGATGCCCCTTGACGAGGTAGCGGCCGCCCGGCACCTGGACGATGCCGCCCGCCTTGCCCGCCGCGTCCAGCGCCGCCTGGACGGCGGCCGTGCAGTCCGCCTCGCCGCCCGCCTGCGCGCCGTAGTCAATGACATTGAAGTACATGCGCGACTGCTCCTTCGCAGGTTCGGTCTGCGCCCAGGCTGCGGACGCACCCGCCGCGACGAGCGCCGCAATAAGCACCAGCCTCATGTCGTGCCTCCTCGGACACCGTGATACTCGCCGCAGAGACGCGGAGCACGCAGTCATGCGACGTGGCCGCGCGGTCTCCCTGCTTCGCGGGCTTCGTAGCCCACCTTCGCAGGGCGAAGCAGCCCGGCGCATCGGGCGCGCGGTCTGGCGACCGCGCGGATGACCCGCGACTTCAGGCGAAGTCGCGCCCAGTTCCGGGCGGCTCGGGGGAGGTTGTTTCATAATCCCGTCTGGGCCGGAATCACGCGCGTCGGCGAAGGCAAGATTCTTCGCTGGTGGCGCAGATTTCAAATCTGCGCCACCTTGCGTCGCTGCGAAACTCAGAATGACATCCTTCCGCGCCGGCGGCGCGTGCCGTGGGTCGGCGAGCAGCGTAACTGCCCCCGCCAATGTCATTCCGAGCCCCTGGACTGCGCTCGGGGTAAACTCCGCGCCGAGCGCAGAGGTCGGATAGCGCCGGAATGCCGCGCGGAGCCACGGCCGGGAACATTCCGTGGTCGCCGCGAGCCTACCTCGCCAAGGCTATGTAGCCCAGGGGGCGCGGTTCCCACGCCGGACACAGCCGGGGGCGGCTGTGCTACATCAAGGCGCGCAGGCCGGCGTCGCTCTCCATCTTGCTGCCAGCGTGAGGATACCCATCAAGGTCATGCCTGATGCGAAGACCCATTCGCGGCGGTCATTGTGGTGCATGGATTCCGGGTGGAGGGAAAAGAACAGCCCGCTCGCCAGGAGGAAAGACCCCAAGACCAACCACCACCACCGCTTCAGCCGCCAGGGCGACCGACGGTATGTGAGGGCAATGCCGATCAGATAGAAGGGGACGACGTAGGTCGCTGTGAACTGGGTTACGGATGGGTGCTGCACGAAATCCGGCAGCATCACGGCGAGGGAGACTACGAAATACGCGATCGCGGCGGTGTAGAGAACCCTCACCATGCTGCCATCCCCTGCGGCAGAAGGTTCACGGCGGGCTAGGCGTCCATGGGCTGCGTAGCCTTGGCGCAGCAGGTTCGCCTGGCCTCGGCCTCGTTCTCACCGCGCGGCGAGGTAGATGCGGCCGGTGCCGGGGTCGAAGGTGACCGTCAACCCCAGCGCGTCGCGGAACAGCCCCAGCGGCACCATGGCGCGGCCGCGCAGCAGCCGCGCCTCGGTCTCCAGCGTGTACTGCGCCGCGTCAACCACCGCCACCCGGCTGCCGATGGTGACCTCGATCTCGCGCGCAAACGCCCGCGCCCGCACCTGCTTGCGCGCCGGGATCCAGTGCACCACCCCGCCGGAGTGCTCCACGATCGCCCGCAGCGGCGCCAGCGAAATCCCGCCCTCGCTCGCCGCTGGAACGTCCGTGTACACCGGCTCGCCGTTCAGCATCAGCCCCGACGCCCACGGGATGCGCAGCTCCCGGCCGACGGCGAGCTCGGCGCTTGCGCTCAGCCCGTTGAAGCGGGCGATCTCTGCCAACGGCACCTGGTAGCGCGCCGAGATCGTCCCCAACTGCTCGCCCGCGCTCACCGTGTGCAGGATGACGTCGCCGTGCTCGCTGCGCGTAGCCGCAACCACAACCGGCGCCGACGGCGCGCGCGCAACCTGCACCGGCGCGGGCTCGCTGTCGGCCCCCACCGCCATTTCCGGCGCCAGAGCGGTGGCCGGGGCCGAGCCGGCGGAGGTCAATGCCGCCTCCGCGGGCAGCGCCGTCCGTACCACGGCCGGCTGGGGCGCCGCGGGAAGCGCGGCCACCTGCGCGGCCGGTTTAGAGGGCTGCGGCCGGGCCGTCGGCGGCGCGCCGATGCTGGCCGCGGCGTGCGCAGAAGACGGCACCTCCATCTCTTGGTCGGTCGCGGTCAACGCCTGCGCGGGCCGGGCAGGCGTGAATGCGGCGGGCTCGACGCGCACAGTGGCTAGGTCGCCGGCGACCGCCGCGGCGGCCACAGGTCTAGCCGCCGGAGCCGCTACGGGGACCGTGGGAGCCATCGCCACCTGCACCGCCTGCGCGGGCAGGGCGCCGCGCGCGTCGGTCATCGCGGGCGCGGAAGCCACGGCAATCGGCTCTTCCGCCACCACACTGCTCGGGGCGGCGGTGGCAGCCGTCGAGTGGGCGTCAGGTGCGACCTGGGCTACCGCTGGCGCGCTTGGCTCGGGAGCCGCGGGCGCTGGCAGGCGAGGGGCGGCGACAACCGCGGGCGGCGTCGGCTGGACGGCCGCGCGCGGCATGGCCAACGACGGCCCTGTGGGATTCGCGGGGCCGGCCGCCTCGGCTGCGATGCCGTCGGCGGCGTCGAGCGCCGATGCGGCGGCGGTGGTGGTGGCGGGTGCACCCGCCACGGGCGCCGGCTCAGCGCTGGTCGCGGCCGGTGCGGACGGCACAAGCGCGGGCTTGGCCGCACGGGCCGTCGGTTCGGGCGCCGCCTGCGGTTCGATGATCCCGGACGTCGCCGTCGTCTGTTGGGGGGCGCGGGCCGGCGCGGGCTCGGCCCGCATCTCCGTGCGCCCGCCGGGGTTATTGATGATGACGTTCACCGGCGCCGAATCGTGCGCGCTGTCGCCCAGGTCGAACGCCGTCGCCTTCAGGGTGTGCCGCCCGTTGAGGTAGCGCGTCGTATCCAGCGAGTACGTGAAGGGCGCCATATTGGTGAGCGCGACGAACACGTCGTCGATCAGCAGCATGACGTAGCGCACGCGGCTCTCGTCGGTGCGCACCCGCACCTGCGTCTGGCCCGCTATCTCCTGCCCCTCGGCCGGGGCGACGATGGTGACCTCCAGCCGCTGTCCGCCGCGGTCGCCGGGCGCGGCCTTGAGCGTCACCGCCACGTCAACCGCGCGGCTGTGGCCGGAGGAATCGTAAACGCGCGCGGTGAGCGTGTGGTCGCCCTCGGCGAACTGGCCGCAGCGCCACGTGAGCTTGCAGCTTCCGGAAGAGACGGCGGGGGAGATGGCGATGGCGTCGTGCAGCGCCCCGTCAACGTACAGCTCGGCGGCGTTGACCAGCGCGTCGGAGCCGGCGTCGAACAGCACCGTCACCGTCGCCTTCTCGCCGGTGATGACCGAGGCCTGCGTGGGGTAGGAGATGGCGGCCGCGGGGCCGGGGGCGTCGCCCGCGGCTGCGGCCGGCGCCAGGCCCGCTGCCAGCAATGCGATGCCGAATATAATGCCGAGGGCCGCAGCCTTGCGCATGACACTACCTCCCGCCGCTGGGCGACGCGCCGCCGCTGATGATGGCGCGGAACCGCCACCAAATCCAGCGTATCCTAACACAAAGCCCCCATACCGTCAACCGCAAGGACGACGGGGGTGTGTGTTCGCGGAGAGTGGGCACGGCGCGCAAGAACTTGTAGGGGCGGCACTCCTGAGGCTGTTGCGTAATTCCCAAGGTCCGCGCCACCGGCGCGGAAAGATGTCATTCTGAGTTCCGCAGCGAGTGGCGAGGCCGCGAGGCCGCCACGGCGGTCGCGGAGCGACCTAGCCGCGTAAGCGAGCTGCGGAGCGAAGAATCTTGCCTTCGCCGACGCGCGTGATTCCGGCCCAGACGGGATTATGAAACAACCTCTCCTGGGCCGCCCGTTCCCGGCTGGGCGCGCCTCTACCCCTTGATCCCCGTCAGCGTCACCCCCTGGATGAAGTAGCGCTGGGTGAAGAAGAACAGCAGCACCACCGGCACCACCACCATCGTCGCCGCCGCCATCAGCAGGTTGTACTCCGTGGAGTGCGCCGACTGGTAGAGCTGCAGCGCATAGGCCACCGGCATCTTCTCCGGCGAGCTGATGTAGATCAGCGGCCCCATGAAGTTGTTCCACGCCCCCATGAAGGTCAGTATCACCACCGCCGCCAGCGCCGGCTTGATGAGCGGCAGCATGATCCGCCAGTAGATGCCGAAGAACGAGCAGCCGTCGATCTTGGCGGCGTCCTCCAGGTCGCGCGGGATGGTCATGAAGAACTGGCGCAGCAGGAAGATGTTGAACGCCCCCCCGAAGAACGCCGGCACCCACAGCGGGCGCAGGGTGTCGATCCACCGCAGCCACTTGAAGATCAGAAACACCGGGATCATGGTCACCGCCCCCGGCAGCATGAGCGTCGCCAGCAGCACCACGAAGATGACGTCGCGCCCCGGCCAGCGCAGCCGCGCGAACGCATACGCCACCAGCGACGCCGACAGCACCGTGCCGATGATGCTCATCAGGCTGACGTAAACGGTGTTCCACAGGTACATTAGGCCGTGGCGGGTCTCGGGCGGCAGAAACTCCAGCGCGCGCGAGTAGTTCTCCCACAACACCGGCCTGGGAACGAACTGGGGGGGGATGACCATCAGGAGCGCGTCGGGCTTGAGCGAGGTCGAGATGAGCCACGCGAACGGCAGCGCGAAAACCACCGCCCCCGTCGCCAGCGCCAGGTGCAGGGCGACGTGGCGCAGCACCTCGCGCCGCCGCGTGACCTGCTTCCAATCGCGCACGCGGCGATTGACCGCGCCGTACAGCCAGCCGCCCCACGCCGCCGCCGGGGCCACGGCCGCCAGCGCCCGCCACGGCTGCGCGACCGGCAGGGCGAGCCACAGCCCCACGCCGGCGCCGGCGACACCGACCAGCCCCACCGCCTGCCAGGGCCGCCGGCGGCGCGCGGCGTCAATCATCAGCGCCAGCCACAGCGCCGCCGCCGCGTAAATGATCCCAACCGTCACCAGCCAGCCGATGGCGCGCATGGTGCGATCTCGTCCCTATCTCTGCACTTCACGGATTCCGGTGCTCGCGGATTCCCGCAGGACCCTCTGGCCGCCCCTCGACGCCGCTCGCCCCTCGACCCGCTCGGGGCGACCCTGAGCTTGTCGAACGGGTCGGGACGGCCCTCCCTCGCATCGCAGGGGTGGTCCTGAGCTTGTCGAAGGGCCGCCTATCTGCGTAATCTGCGGATAACCCGATCCCATCTCTCCTCCGCGCCCTCTGCGCTCTCCGCGGTTCATGTCGCCGCGCCTACTTCCCCTCGTAGTGCACCCAGCGCGGGGCGAGCTTGAGCTGGATGAGGGTGAAGAACATGATGATCCAGAACAAAAGCCACGCCAGCGCGGAGGCGTAACCCATCTTGAAGAAGCGAAACGCGTTGTTGAACAGGTAAAGCACCGGCACCAGGGTCGCGTCCACCGGCCCGCCGACGCCGCCGGTCATGACGTACACCGTCTCGAAGGTCTGCAGCGCGCCGATGGTGCCCATGATCATGACGAAGAAGATGGTGGGCGACAGCATCGGCAGGGTGACGTGGACGAACTTGCTCCAGGCGCCCGCGCCGTCTATCTCGGCCGCCTCGTAGAGGTGCTGGGGGATGCCCTGCAGCCCCGCGAGCCAGATGATCATGCCCCCGCCCGCGCCCCATAGGCCCATCAAGATGAGGCCGGGCTTGGCCCATTTCTCGCTCGACAGCCACGTCGGCGCCGGCACCCCGAACCACGAGGTGAGGGTGCCCTTCCAGCCCGCGTTGACCAGGCCGTAGTCGTAGGGGTTGAGCACCCACAGCCACAGCACCGCGCTCGCCACCGTCGGCACGATCGCCGGCAGGTAGTACAGCGTGCGGTACCACGACATGCCCATCACCCGCGTGTTGAGCAGCATGGCGATGGCCAGCCCGGTCACCATCCCCAGCGGGATGCCGATGCCGGCGAGGTAGGCGGCGTTGTAGAGCGCCTTCCACACGTAGGGCCATTCGCCGCCGAACAACTCGCGGTAGTTCTGCCACCCCACGTAGCGCGCCGCATGCAGCACGTCGTAGTCGCATAAACTCAGCACCACCGACACCAGGATCGGCCCGATGGTGAACGCCAAAAAACCGATGATCCACGGCGACGCGAACAGGTACCCGCTCACCGCCTCCGCCCGCATGAGCTTGCCCACCGGCCCCGCGCGCCGCACCAGCCACCACACCCCCCCGAATATGAGCGCGAACACCCCCGCGATCAGCGCGATCGGCCCGCGCCAGTCCAGCCGCGGGTAACGCGCCTTCTCGAACACCTTGTCCAGCTCCCTTTGCACCACCGCCCGCCCGTCGCGCAGCGCCGTCGCCGGGTCCTTCTTGTGGTAGATGGCGGTCTCGAAGGCACGCACGTGCTCGTCCCACAGGCGCTGGCCGACGAAGGTCACCGGGCGGAACTTGCTCACCCTCATCAGGTCCATGAACAAGCGCAGCGGCTCGCGGAACTTGGCCGCGCGCGGCGCGAAGCGCTTGAACACCGCCTCGTCGGCCCGCATGTTGGCCGACATGTTGGGCACGAACGGGCGCCCGATGCTGAGGTTGTAGCCGCGCTGCACGCGGTTGGCGATGAGCACGCCCTCGGGGCTCGTCATCCACTTGATGAACTCCCACGCCTGCTCGACGTGCGGCGCCCCGCGCGGGATGGCCAGCGAAAACCCCCCGGACCAGGTGATGTAGGCCGGCTCGCCGTTGTCGAACGGCGGCTCCGCCCGCAGCCGCGACGCCGGGATGGGCGCGGGGGCCACATCGAAATCCAGCTTCGGCGCCCAGCGCGCAATGTTGTTGAGCACCCAGTTGCCGTCAATCTTCATCGCCACCTTACCGGTGAAGAACGGGTCCATCTCCTCCCCCAGGAAAGTGGCGCTAAACGCGCTGACCGCGTCGGCGCCACCGAGGGCGTCGTACACATCCACCATCCACTGCAAGGACTTACGCGTGCGCGGGTTGTCCAGCGTGCAGGTGCGCCCGTCGGGCGACATGAACTCGCCGCCCATCTGCCAGCTATAGAGGTAAAGCCAGGAGTTGCCGTAGTTGGGGATGAAGCCGATCTGCTCGAACGAGCCGTCGCGGCGGCGCTTGGTCAGCAGCTTGGCATAGCGCAGCAGCTCCTCCCAGGTGCGCGGCGGCTTATCGGGATCGAGCCCCGCCCGGCGGAACAGGGTGCGGTTCCAGTACAGGGCGCGGTCGTCGGTGCCGTGGGGTATGGCGTACGCGCGGCCCTTGTACACCGCCTCCTGCCAGCAGGCGTGGTAGAAGTCGTCGGGGCGCAGGCGGTCGCGGGCGATGAGGCCGTCCAGGCAGCGAAAGGCGTCGCGCGCCGCCCAGTCGCCGATGGTGAAGCGGTCCTGGCGCACCACGTCCGGCGGCACGCGCCCCGCGACCGAGGTCATGAGCTTCTGCGGGTTCATGCCGCCCGCGCCCATGGACAGCAGCCGCACGTCGATGTTGGGGTGGCGGCGCATGAACTCCGCGACCGCGGCGTCCTGGCCCTGGCTCTCGTCGCTTTGCTCCATGCCCCACACGACGAGGCGGATCTTGCCATCGTCGCGCCGCGCACACCCGGCCACCGCCAGCGCCAGCGCCGCCACAGCAGTCAAGCGCACTAGCCGTGCCATCGCCATGCCACGCATGTGATTCGACGCGGCAGATCGGTCCTCCTGGGCGCGCCCCCGTCCGGCGCGCCCTTGCGCCCAAAGGGGCCGCGCGCTAGAATGACGCCGGAGGCGCATGATGACGCGCATGTGGCGCAGGCGGTTGATCGCGGCGGCCATGGTCGTGATCCTCGGCGGCGGGGGCTATCTCGCGTGGCGGCTGACCCATCCGCGCATGTCCGATCGCGAGCGAATCTACCGGCTGTTCGACCGCATCGAGCAGGGCATTGAGACCAAGCAACCGCGCGTGGTGCGCGACGCCTTCGCGCCCGATTACCGCGACGGCTTCGGCTTCACCAGGCGCGACATCCACCGCCTCAGCCTCGAGCTGCTGCGCATCCGCGGCACGCCGAGCGTGGTCATAGACGACCTCAAGATCGAGGTTCACGGCGACCAGGCCGACGCCACCCTGCGCGCCCAGGCGAGCATCCAGGAAGCCGGCTCCGAGACCCAGGAGTTCTCCGGCACTCTCACCTTCCGTCTGCGCAAGCAGCGCGGCGAGTGGCTCATCACCAGCGCCACCGGCTGGCAGGGCGAGGTCCCTCGCGAGTCGGAGTTCTAGCGACTTGAGTGCGAGGTTCCGGTCCGGGCGCGCGGGTGCAATGGTTCGCCCGATCACAGGTAGCAGGGGCCGACAAGCCGAAGCCTATTCGATTATCGCGCCGTGCGGCGATACGACAGGACGACTATGCCACCAGCCAGCTCCCTAAAGGCCGAAGCGGAAAGCATCATCGATGAGCTGGCCCTACTCGACTTGCTCACGCCATACGGCGACGCCCGCGTCGTCGGCAGCGTCGCCCTCGATCTCATCGTCAAGCTGGACATTGATATTCACGTGCTCACGGGCACCGACGATCTACTCGGTGTCGCCCAGGACGCCTGTCGGCACCTGCTGGAAGAGGCGCGCATCCGCGAGGTGCGCATGTCCGACTACCGCGAGCGGCACGGCATCAAGCTCGGCATTGACTCATATCCCGGACCGTCAGGCAACTGGAGCATTGACATCTGGATCACTGATCGGGTTGAGACGAACGGCTTCGCCACCGTCGAGAACCTCCAACGGCAATTGACGGACGAGCACCGCCAGGCCATTATCCAGATCAAGCGCGAGTTCCATGCCCAGGGCGAACTGCGTGACGGCCTCAGCAGCTTGATCTACGAGGCGGTCCTGGACAACGGCGTCCGCGGCGTCGAGGAGTTTCGGCGGTTCGTGTTGGAGAAGGAAACCGCGGCGTCGGAGTCGGAGTAATAACGGCGCCAGTATCACCGACGGCCCGGCATACGTGCCCTGCACGTGCTCGGGGCCCGGTCCGGGCGCGCGGTCTCCGGACCGCGCGAATGCCCCGCCAGGTATCGCCTAGTTGCAGGTGGTGGGACTGTGCAAGCGGAATCTTGACCAGCCGCGCCGTCGGGCGGCGGTACAGTAGCAGGGCTATGCCACCAGCGCGCCCACTCGCACGAGGTCTATGTAATTCCACAGGGGCCGCCACTGAGAGGCGTGACACATGCGCGACCAGGCTGCGGTGGAGGAATGGCTGGGCGAGTTTCTCCAACGACTGCGCAAGACCTTCGGCGAGCGCCTGGTGTTCGTCGGCCATCATGGCAGTTGGGCGCGCGGCGAGGGCGCACCCGACAGTGACATCGATACGATGGTCGTGCTCGATCATATCGCGTCCTCGGACCTGGCGGCCTACAGGGCGGTGATTGACGCCATGCCCGATGGCGGTCGGAACGCGAGTGGCTTGCTCAACTCGGTGGGGGAGATGCGGGCGTTGCCGCGGTCGGGGTTGACGCAATACTTCTACGGATGCCAGGTGCTTCACGGCGCCGTAGACGGGATCGTGGAGAGGCCGACTGCGGACGACCTGCTCGCCGATATCCTCATCATGGCGTCGGACAATCTCATCAGCGCGCGCCACTACTTGCTGTTCCCGCACGACCTCAGCGCGAAGGTGCACGGCCTGCGCTACCGCTTCAAGCGGTGCTTGTACGCCCTGCAGGAGTGGCTGCTAGTGCGCCAGGGCGAGTTCCTCGCGCGCAAGGACCAACTCCTGGAAGCGCTGACCGACGAGGACGACCGGGCGGTGGTTGCGGTGGTCCGCGATTGGCCGCAGACAGAGGCCGACCGAACGGCAAGGCCACGCCACTACATTGAGCTCCTCGAGCGCTGGAGCCGGGGCATGCTCGCGCGGGTGCAGGAATGCCGCCCTGGTAGCCGGGATCTTGTGGATTCGTAGGGGCACAGCATGCTGTGCCCCTGCTGTCGTGCCCGGCGTCGGCGCCCGGGCCGACACCGCCGCGCAGGAACATCTCCCGCCCACTGGAAGTCTAAGCTGCCAGACTCACAAATCCCAACCCAGGAGGTAACACGATGCGTGCATGGATAGTGACATTCGTTTTCGGCGCGGCGCTGGCGCTCGCCGGGGCGGCGTCGGCGGAGATGGTGAAAGGCCAGGCGACGACCGTGACTCACCCCAGCCTCTCCGTGAGCGGCACCGGGACGGTGGAGGTGGCGCCCGATACCCTGCGGGTGACCGCCAGCATCATCACCGAAGGGCAGACCGTCGAGCAGGCGCGCGAGCGCAACGCCCGGATCGTGCAGGCGGCGATGGCCGCGGTCAAAGCGCTCAAACTGCCCAGCGTGGCAACCAAGACGCTCAACTACACCCTCGAGCGCGTGATCCAGAACGCCAACGTGTCGCTGAAGGTTGACCTAGCGAAGCTGAACCTGCCGTGGAACATCGCGCCCTCCGATCTGGCCGGGTCGAGCTTCCAGATAAGCATCCCGGTGACGCTCGGCTATCGCGCCTCCAACAGCCTCACCGTGCGCATCCAGGGCGCGCGCGAGAAGTTGTCCGACGGCGCCGGCAATATCATTGACGCCCTCATGGCGGCGGGGACGAACCAGATTACCAGTGTCGCGTATTCCCTGGAGAAGGACGTGAGCGCCCCCATGCGCGAGGCGCTGACCAAGGCGATGAAGGACGCGCAGACCACGGCGGAGGCGGTGGCCGCGGCGGCCGGGCGCAAGATCGTGGGCATCCGCAACATCAGCCCCGCTTATCGCCTGCCCGACTCCTATGCGAGGAACGTGCAGGCGAGATATATGGGCGACGTCGCCGCCGCCCAATTTGCCGCGACCCCCACTTCGGTCACCGCCGGCATGCTGGAGATGTCCGCCAACGTGCAGGTCAACTACGAGCTGGACTACAACCCCGGCGACACGAAGTTCCTCTCCGAGCAATAGCGGCCGATTCTGCGGCTAATAACGACCAGCGTAGGGCAGGAGCCCGTGTCGCCCGCGGCGACCCGTTCGACGGGCTCAGGGTCGCCCCGACCCGTTCGACACGCTCAGGGTCGCCCCGAGCGGGGTCGAGGGGCGAGCGGGGTCGAGGGGCGACTAGCATCCTGCCCCGAAGGTGGCGCAGCCGTCCCGGCTGCGAGATCAATCATCTGGCGGGCGGGACGCCCGCCCCACACTGCCGCGCGCCCTTGCTGCCGGTCGCTCGCGCCGGTATAATCCCGGGGTGTCGCCAATGCCGCTTCCACGGGGTGTGACCTGCCTGTGATCCTGACGCCTGTTCTGCTCGCCGTGCTCGCCATTGCCGCCCCAGCGCGCCCGACCGTCGGCGTGGTGGACGACGCCCTGGTCGAGCCCTACGAATGGGCCCGCGAGGGCGCCGCCGCCGCATGGCGAGCGCGCGCGTGCCTGGACGCATTCGAGCAAGCCGGCTTCGATGGACGGCTCCTCAGCGCCGACGGTCTGAACGCAGAGAGCCTGTCCTCGCTCGAGGTCATCGCGATCCCCGGCGACCACGTCTATCCCGAGCGCGGCCGGTGGGGCGGGCCGGTTCTGCAGGCGCTCGCTGATTTCGTCCGCGGCGGCGGTGTGTACGTCATGCCGGTCGGCGTCTCGCACTACGTTGCGCGGGACATCGCCACGGGCGCGCGTGATGTGGGCCACTTCGGCCCCGACCCCCTGGGATTGACTTTCGAGGTCGCCGGCGGCGCGCCGCCGCTGCGCCTGACCTCCCAGGGCCAAGCGCTGGGGCTTCCCGACACCGCGAATGTCTCGGCGGCGCCGGTGCGTGCCATGCGTGATCCGGCTTCGACGGCGATACTGGCGTGGGACCGCAACTATACGCCGGCAGTGATCGCGCGCCCGGTGGGCAAGGGCTTCGTCATCCACTGCGGGTGCGGCGAGAAGATGGACCCGTCCTTCGCCGACTGGTGGTATCGCGCCGCGGCGATCGCCGCGCGCGCCGCGCTCGCCGGCAAGCTGCGCGTCATGAGCTATGCGGAGACGATGCGGGCCGAGGGGCTGGAGGGAGTATCCCTCGACGACCTCGACCGGCGCGCATTCAGCCCCGCGCCGTCACCGCTCGCATCGCCGGCGACGATGGTGACGCTGCGGCCGGGCGCAATCGAGCACCCCGCGGGCACGGTGCGGTTGTCGCTCGACGGCGAATGGGAGATGGTGGGCTGCGACCCCGGCAAAGGGAGTGAGCGAGTATTCCTGGCCGACGCGCCTTGGCCCGACGCCATCCCCGCGCTCATCCCTTGCAGCGTCCACACGGCGCTGTTCCTTGCCGGCAAGATCCCCGACCCCTCGGTGGGGCTGAACGCCGACATCGCCCGCGAGGCCAGCGCCCGCGAGTGGTGGTTCCGCCGACGCTTCCAGCGGCCCGCGGGCATGGAGCGCGCGCGCCTGTCCTTTGATGGTGTGGACTACTCGTGCACCGTGTGGCTCAACGGCGCGCGCCTCGGCCGCCATGAGGGGCCGTTCGGCGGCCCCGACTTCGAGGTCGGCGACCTGCTGCTCGACGACAACGTGCTGGTGGTGCGCCTCGACCCCGTGCCGCGCGACTGGAAGCTCGTCCTCAAGACCAACGTGGTTTACGGTTGGCACTACGTCAACCTGCCGTCGGTGGGCATCTGGCGCTCGGTGCGCCTCGACGGCCGCCCGGCGGTGGAGATCTGCGACCCCTTCGTCGCCACTCGCGATGCGCAAGCGGGCCTCGTGGACCTGTGCGTCGCCCTGCGCGGCGACTCGCCGCCGTGGTCCGGCGTCCTGCGCGGCACCATCGAGCCGGACAACTTCGAGGGCCCGACCCTGCGCTTCGAAT
>Ga0315279_10004877_pt1 | contig 17780 bp, 18 predicted proteins | sample YL17G06_20_MG_FD_203694 | JGI IMG/M metagenome (GOLD analysis project Ga0315279, IMG submission 203694) | Sediment microbial communities from Yellowstone Lake, YNP, Wyoming, USA - YL17G06_20 | ecosystem: Environmental > Aquatic > Freshwater > Lake > Sediment | place: USA: Wyoming | collected... | reverse complement strand
GTCACGACGCTGTTCCCTCAACCTCAAGGATGAGGTCTTTGATCTGCTTCACGTCATCGTGCTCGTTCCACTCTCCCTCGAGTCTCATTTCAGTAATGACCCTTCTGCGGAATGTCATATTCTGCTCGGGATCCAGGAGATTGTATTCCGAAGAAATGGCAACTATCCTCTCCACAGTCTTCAGCGCGGTGGGGTGGTTCCTGGGCAGTGTCGATTTCAGTCGCTGGCGTTTCTCGACGGAGCCATTCAGTAGGTCATCTGCCAAGTAGAGAGTCTTGCGCACCTCATCCCATGCAACAGGACGTGAAAAAGTCCCGACGTCTTGATCGCAACGTGAATCAACCTCGTTTTGAGGGTCATGTCCAACTGACCTTTGGAGGTCATACAATGGCACATGGCCACCCACGTCGTTTAGCAGTCCTTCTGTTTCCTGGTCTCTGGGGTGGCGAATCATGCCTCGAAAGCCCTGTAGTTTCAGAACCCAATGTCCGATCTCATGAGTAACGAGTAGGGGATTGAGTGTGGGGAATGAATCCAACAGGACAGCAAGCACGACTTTCCTCTTGTAGCCAACGGGGCGAGCCACATTCACTTCATACGGGATTGAACGGAACTCTGGGACAACCCGCCTGTTGTCGACAACGACCTCAATCGGTCTACCCACTACCTTCTCACTGACAGAATGCCAGCGGTCAATCATCTTGCTTGTTGCCATATCAGTTAGTCTGAGAAGTTCGCTCTCTCGGTATGGTGTCATCGGATTCCAGACTATCTTGACTCCAATGGGCATTTGACTCTTGTTCCATAGCTTATGGAAACTAATCGACTAGGTGGTGCAGCCGCCGGGACTCGAACCGCTAGCGACAAGTTGCTCGGACTCAAGAACTGGAGACCAGCTTGCCAGCGATTCCGCGGGAGAGTTGATGGGGTACAGCCAAAGCTTATTCCACTGGTTTGCCGACGATCATAGTCGCGGGAAAGTGACGCACGCAGTCCTTGAGGGGTTACTATGATTTCGAACGCAGCGGCATATTACCACTCGCCGACGATTTGGGTAGGCAGCAGTGCCCCAATTGTAGGAGCTGACGTAGATGTCAGTAAGCTCGGGGAAGAAGTGTATCGAACGACTCTTTCCGAAGGTATTACTGCCAAGGTACTGCGGGAGGGCATGTTCATCCTCGACTTCTCCAGCTGGCCGCTAGGCCGAGCCCTTCCCGAGAGTGACGTACCTGACTTTGACGCCGTGGCTGCAGTGATTCTCAAGAGAGTTACTGTTCTCAATGCTCATCTTGCGTGTCTCTATACGGCTCTCTCACGCCTACAGAATTTTCCTCTCGAGAAGATGGTGGTCTCTCCTTCGGATCTCATCTCGCAGAAGTCTTTGGACGACACAGGAATGAGCTTCGGTGACTATCGCGTTGCTGCTTTGGCTCTGGCACGTTACCCAAGCACCTATGCGCAAGGTATCCCGACGACGCTTGACTGGCGAATCGTTCATCGGTCTGTAATCGTCAAAATAGAGACGGTGACTGAATCGTTTCGGTTACTGAGCACCATACTCCATCATCCAGATCCGGACGCTCTGTTTCTCGCTGACCTTCATGTTCGAAGCTGCAAGGCATACGAAGACCACAACTATGCCCTCTGCCTTGTGACTGCCTGGACAATTGCGGAGAACCTTATGCAGCGTCTTTGGAATCGCTACGTAGATGAGAACCGACTGAGACAGGTTGCTGGTACGGAAGTCGTTTTCATCAACAGTGATCGAAGAGACAAACTCATCAAGAGTCGCGACTTCACGCCATCGGTGATCAGCGAGATTCTCTCGCTAACCAACCGTCTTCCTTTTGAACTCTACCAAGAGATTTCGAAGGTCCGTCAGGCACGAAATGAATGGCTTCACGACTTGAGACCCGTCTCTCGGGATGATGCGTCACGAGCTGTGAAGACTGCCAAGCAGATGCTCAGCTTGGTCGACAAGGTTGACCTTGCACTCCCCTTAGAGTCTCAGATTCATGAGTAGTCAGACTGAGATACTGTTCATCGGTGTCGCAGGGACTCAAAACGCCAGCGATGAAATCCAGTGGTTCAGGGAATCTTTGGCCAACTTGTGCGAACATCGTGTGGCAATCCTTCTTCTGCTTCTCGTACATTATCTGGACTCGTTCGTGATCCATGCAGAGCGCAGTATAGGAGCATACCATGAAACTATTGAATTCCTGGAATCGAACTTAGGAATCCTTGTTAGGTTATTCTTCTCCGGACAATTCTGTGGATGCGTCATATCGCCTGGCTTTGACATTCTCCTTGCGTTCTCTCAATGAGCATCGTGGAGAGCGGGGTTTGTGCACACTCGTCAGGTCGGCGTCACACCGAGTCATGTTGTGACGAGCCAATACCTAAGTAATGCGTGTCTCTAGCTCGGAGCATAGGTTCTGCAGCTCTCGCAGTACCATCTTTGGTATTGTGAGACGTACGTGAGCGGTTTGCCACAGCTAGTGCAGTAGAAGACTTGCTGAGAAATGGGTGGCGGCGGAGGTTGCACTGGTTTCTCCTTCCTGATGAGCGCAATGATTCCCGCGACCAATAATAGCAGGGCGCCGACCCAGAATCCCAATGCAACGAAAAGCCCTAGAACTCCACTGATGAGCATCATCACAGCGGCCGGTCTCGGACGACTCTTGACGAAAGCTGCGCCGACTAATCCGACTGCCGAGAGAATTCCTCCTCCTATCGCCCAACCGACCAAGGTTGCTGGACCTCCAAAAGCTGCACTTAGGCCTCCTAGAAAGAAGAAACCCGGAACTGCGAGTAAGCCAAGAATGCCGCCTACGAGTCCCAGAATGAATTCGGCAGTTCTCTCAACCATTTCACTCTCACCCTACCCATAGTATACCGTGGATTCGAATGTGTTGCCCAACACGGTAACTATCTTTACCTTATGCGTACTCAGACGTTCCAACGAGAGCCCCGAAGGGTTGCTGCACACAATCTCGACTTCAGATCCTGGTTTGATCAGTACGTCTTCATCAGAGGCGAGAAGCCCGTCAATGTACACTTTGTCGATCGTAGCGCTGACCGACCCATAGTTCCTTATCTGAAGAGTCAGAGTACCGCCTTCGGGCCAATCATGAGACTTGACTAGAAGATACTCGTTCGCTGCTATGGTTGTTGTCACGAAGTTGTATCCTTTCAGATTCAAGGTGGCGGCGACCGACGTCGACAGAAACCGTCGGTAGCTGACTTCCATAGGATTTGTCTGTTCAAGAATCTCAAATATGACATACGCGGTCTTCTTTTCCTCAGGCCTAACGTCCAAGTAGGGCTGCGATTTCGCCTCGTAAACGTAGCCTTTGTCAACCGTGACTTCCCACTTGTCAAGAAAGCTGAAAGTATCTACCTCCTTGGTACCTATGTTCTGAACTGTCAGCTGGATAACCAAGAGCTTGTATCCCATCTCTGCCTCGTAGCTTTCGTGAGTCCTGGTAAGCCAGGCCGAGTCGAAGACAACTTTGACAGGCACGTCATCCGTTCCGAACTTCAAGAAGAATGGTTGCCCTATCGAAACTGTTCCACCCTCTTGCACCTTGAGAGCAGTTGTGCCTGCAGGTGGTGTTGGCGGTGCCGTCGCAAAGAACGCTATCACAACGATTCCCATGAGTAGAACCGCCATCGCAACAATGATGATGCCCCTTCGAGTATGCGATGGCTTGATGGGCTCGGGGCTGATGGGTGGAGGCGAAGGAATAGGTGCAGTGACAGATGTTCCGCAATATGCACAGAATCTTGCAGCACCGGGGATTTCTCTGCCACATCTAGAGCAGAAGCGCATACTGCTTGTTCTTGCTGGGTGTGGCGGAGTGGTCGCTCGGAGTTCCCGTCCGCAGCTCGGGCAGAACATGGCATCGGCGGAGATTGGTGTTCCGCACATATCACAAAACAGCGTAGCTGATCCGTCCACCAAAGATTCGGAGAACCTTGCATAAAGAAGTAGCTGCCGTAGACGCAACTGGCTCTGACAGGACCATAGGACTTCAGAAGCATGAAGCAGTGAGCGCGCGAACCTTTGAAGCATTAGCTCGCACCCGCTCAGAGTTGGATCACAGCGAACTCTCCGATCGTACAGAGGATCCCCTTGGCGAGAGCATCGCGCATATCCTGCATGGCGTACTTAGACAATCGCCTAAGGTCGAATTCGATTCATGTGAACCATGAGGACTTGGTCCCCAAGCTCATGGAGGTCATAGGGTCCCTTTAGTTCTCGAGGACATACGCCGAAGGAAACTCTCACATGATAGTCCTCCATGAGGCGCTTTCCATCGACCGCTACGAGCGTGTCTACGTCGGTTCGCTTGGCGTAGCCGATCCCGGGCTTATCAGGAGTCATGAAAACTACCTTCTGCGCTAAGCCGTCGCGAATTAGGGCGTTGAGCGCGTAGTGCAGGCTCCTATCTTTGATCTCGCTGTGGAGGGGTTTCTCTGTCTCTGGCCGATTGCTAGGTATGCCCCTGAGAGTGTCCGTAGCCTCTCGACCGTGAAGTCGCGCCTTGATTTCCTTGAGAGAGAAGGGACGGTTCTCTTCAGTGAAGAGGCCATCAATCCTTCTCTGCAACCAAGATTGACTTCTCATTGTAAGTCGCTTACAATTCCACTGCATTCATGCTTCTCAGCCAAGAGTATTGTGTTGCAATGCGAGACGAAGCGATTGGCCGATCAGATCGTTGTAAGGCTTGACCTGAAAATCAACTGGCTCCTCAGAAAGGTTGCCAGAGCCCGAGGCCAAGACGTGAGCAACTTCGTAGGAGCAGTCATCAAGGCTGAGCTGCGTATCATTCAAGAAAGAGGAGAGAACGAAAGACTCGGAGAGGAGCTGAAGTCAGGCGGTGGTCGTATCGTATCCAGGATGAAGCTGTATTTTGTGCTAGCAGCGGTTCTGGGGGCCATCGCACTACTTGAATTCTTCATGTCGAATTCGCCGGCTATCGATCCGATTGTGAGAATGCAACTTCCGCCGGTCGTTGGAACCTTGCTTACCCTTGCTGCCATACTTGCTGGTCTCCTAAAGAGTAGGAAACGCATCGCACGAATTCTCTTTCTCACAGGAGACACAGGGAACCAGTGGTAGATGACAGAGCGGTGGCGCCCATTGAGTCGGTGAAGACTGGAATTTTCAGAGTAGTCACGGACATCGAGGGAACTAACTACCGACGAAAAGAGATAGCGGGCCCGGTTAGGTGACAATTCACGTTTAGAACCAACGAAATCTTTGCGGACGAATACTACGCCAAGACTCCACTAATAATCCGCAAATCGTCCACAGACACTCTGCATTCCCGAGCGGCCACGGCCACGCGACAATTTCTCTGCTCATGCCCTCGATTCGCACAATTGCTGTGCACGGAAATCGCATCTTGGCGTTTGTAAGCAAACTCAGGACAAGTCATATTAGTCAAGGCGGAGGAGCCGCAGGTGGCTCCGGACAGGCTTAATTGTGTGCCCGGTGCAGGCCAATGACAATTGAACATTCGGCTTTATTGCTTCTGGTCCTACTACTCTGGCTAGTGTCCCCAATCGAGGCAGCTGAAGTATCAACATATACTGGATTGCCAGTTCCTGCCTCGGTGTCTAGTAGGAAGGGAAGCGCGGTCCTGATGCTTCGAGATGCAGATGGCAAACCCTTGGTCAATGCCACTGTCGAATACATTCAGAGCACACATGATTTCCTATTTGGAGTTGGAATGACTTCACCACGAGGTCGCATCCCACCCAGCATCTATGAAAGACTCAAGTCAGTTGGAGTGAACTATGCCCTTCCGTTCATGACTTGGGCCATCACTGAGCCCACGAACGGATCATATGACTGGAACACAGCTGACTATCTATATCGACCACGCGAAATGCAACAGCTGGGATACACACTCAACGGCCACTGCATGGTATGGTTCGAACCGCACAGTCCATGGAATCTGCCGAGCTATGTCCGCTCCATGAGCTTCAAAGAGCTCAAGCAGGCAATCTCGCGACACATTTTCACACTCGTGGATCATTACAGAGGGGTCATGAGCTATTGGACAGTCAACGAGCCGACTTTCTCATATTCAGATTTCTTTGCTCTTACAAGGACGCAATGGGTCGAGATCATCAGCACCGCCATTGAAGCCGTCCACAAGGCAGACCCTGCCGCCAAAGTGATGGTAAACGTCATACCCGCCGACCATCAGGAAATAGGATATTCGCCTCACTCAATTCTTGATGCATTGGCCAGCCAAGGAGTGGGATTTGATGTCATCGGCTTGGAGCTCTACTCTATGCCTGGGTTCAAGTACGTTCCCGATGCGAACGGATACCCTAGTGTCACATGGGCATCGTCGATGCTGGATTCATATGCTCGCTATGGCAGGCCGGTGATACTGTCTGAAGTTGGAGTGACGGAAACGCCGTCTCCAGACGCCCAAGCGGAGTGGTTGCGCGCATTCTACTCGATGGCTTTCGACAAGACCTACGTGCATGGCGTGACTTGGTACTTCGTGGACGACGACCCGTTTCTACCTGGGGCCGGTCTCTTTCCGACAACCGACTCAAGTCCGCGACCTATCTATGACGCCATGGCTGACGTGATTCGAGAGAGAACCACAAGAGGGGTCACACACACTAATACCTCTGGGGTAGCAAGGATCGATGGATATGCGGGCGATTATCTAATCAAGGTGTCTGATGGCACAGTGATGACTTCCTCAACAGTTCACATAACTGACGGAGAGGTCACAACTCTCAGCATCTCTACAACTGTTCGCACTTCACACACAACTACGCTTGCCGGAACGACCCAGACAGCGTCCCCGGTCGAACCGCCGACGACACTTCCACAAATGCATACCACAATAATCGTGGGTGTGACTGCAATTGCAGTGGGGATATTTGTAGCTCTCTGGCGGAAACTCCGAAAGTGAGCGTCCAGCCACTAGAATTACTCCATTATTGAAGCAAAGTGTGAAATAGACGCCATATTGGACCTCTGAATGAGGCCAGGTTTGACCGAGACCAAATCCAAAGGCACCTCAAGGAGAGACTTCCTGAAGACCGCTGCTGTTGTAGCAGGAGCGGCCGGACTCGCGGCAGGCTACGGTCTCAGAGATGTGATTGGCCGACCACCCTGGAGCCCCGAAATGACCACGACTGTAACCCAAACAACGACAGAGGCTCTGAAGTGCTCAGCCAGTCTCAAAGCCATCGCTGAAGCCAGAGGATTCCTTGTCGGTTCCGTGGCAGATGCGACGACTCTTGTTGGAAGCCTGCCTTACGCGAGCACATTGGCTCGAGAGTTCAATTATGTAGCAACCGACCACGAGATGAACTGGAGGCGAGTACATCCGGGTGTGAATGATTGGAATTATCTATTCGCTGACGATATCGTAAATTTCGCTATTGACCATCAAATGAAGCTATGTGGCCATTCTCTCATCTGGTACTATTCTGAAATGCCCAACTATCTCACGTCAGCCACACCAGTTGACGAATTTCGACAGATGTATGAGAATCACATTAAGACTCTAGTTGGACACTACAAAGGCAAAGTCTATGCTTGGTATACCGTCTGCGAGGCTGTCGACAATGATGGGCAACTGCGGGACACGTTGTTCCTCGAGAAACTTGGCGAGGAATACATAGGCGATGCCTTCCGGCTCGCTCACGAAGCGGACCCCGACGCGATTCTGTTGTACACTGACTACGGAGCCGAAGCACTTGGCAAGAAGTCAGACGGAGTGTACAATCTTGTGAAGAGTCTCTTGGCGGATGGTGTGCCGATCCACGGCGTGGGGCTGGAAATGCACGTAGGCATGGATCCTACAGGCTATCCGAAACCAGAGGACATTGCCAAGAACATTCGCAGATTGGCAAAACTTGGCTTAAGCGTAGAGATCACCGAGATGGATGTACAGATCAGACATCTTCCAGGGAGCCTGCCTGAGCGATTAGAAGCGGAGCGGAAGATATACCATGACATCATCGCCGCATGCCTGAAGGAGAAAGGATTCACAAACATCACTTTCTGCGGTTTCACAGATGCCGACTCGTGGATACGTTACTACTTCAACGAACCTGATGAGTACCCACTGCTGTTTGACGAGAAGTTTGAGCCGAAACCTGCCTACTGGGGTGTGATGGAAGCACTGCTTGGCCAGTGACAACTGAACCTACCGTTTCGGCCTGTTTCCCGTCTTTGCGGTTGTTTAGGAACCGCGGACAAGTTGGGAAAAACTCCGCAGCTGGACAAGAATGAATGGCGGGCCCGGTGGACGGCGGCTAACCAAGAAACTGAGAAGTGGCAAGAGGCTGATAGCTAAGGCCAGACCACTGCGGCGGTAGAATTGACAGTGCAGTATGGTATCCTAGAATAAGACGAATCCTCGGTCTGTACATGAAGAGATCGACTGCTGATAGCAAGAGCCCGATCTTTCCCAGATGCCGCACATTCAAGCGCTTAGTAGCGCGTCCATGACGCCCCAGTACGCGGGCTTGGGCTGATAGTTCTCGTCGAAGAGCAGCGGGTCATCGGGCCCAAAGGTCTGATCAATCCATGAATAGGCATCAGTGAACCCCCAAAATGTGATATCCGTAAAACCCTTTTCCCTAAGGCAAGTGTCAATTACGTCGTGATATATCCTGCGTTGTAACTTTAGACGTTCAGGAAGATCGCCTTGAAGATTCCTGATTTGTAGATCCATTTCAGCAATCTCCACTTTCAAACCTAGATCTGCTAATCTGCGTATGTTTTCAGAAATGTCTTTGAGTGTCAAGCGTGGATTTGATTTCGACATTGTGATAATATTAGGTGGTTCGTTAGTGGCAGCTAGGTGCATCTGTAGGGCTACTCCATCGATTGGTACATGTTCATTCACAAGGTATTTCACTAGTTTGTACTGGCCATCTGACTTGGGACTCAGACCCTCGGCTCCATAATCGTGATACAACAGAATTGCATCAGGATCTGCTTCGTGTGCCATATGAAAAATATCAGCAACGTAGCCTTGTCCCATTTTTTCTAGGAATAGGCTCTTTCGAAGCTCGCCAGATTCGTCTAATGCTTCGCATAAGACATTCCAAGCATGAATCTTTCCTTTGTAATGGCCAAGGAGGGTACTGATGTGCTCATTCACTGTTTGTCGAAAATCGTCTGTAGTCATTTCTCTCATTTGACCGATCTGCCCAACAGACAGACCGAAATAATCAACCGACCAAATCAGTGTGTGGCCTTTCACTTTCATCTGATGATTAGAAGCGAAATCAACAAGTGTGTCTACTGGTGCAAAATTCCAAGTATCAGGACCTGGATGTATAGAGGACCATGTCATCACTTCTTCGGGTGTCAGATAATTGAATTCTCGAGCTAGTGTACTTGGATATGATTCGCGGTTCAAGCACTGTGGGAATACTGCTGAACCTAGGAGCAAGCCTCTAGCTTCAGCGGCAGCCCGAAGCGAAGCTGAGCAAATCAGAGGCTGCGTGGTTGTCTCAGTGACAGTCTGAGTTGTGCTCGTGAGAATCGAAGGAATCGAGGCATAGTGGTCCGTTACATCTCTCAGACAGTAACCCGTCACAATACTCGCAGCCCCGAAACCGGCGTACCTGAGGAATCTCCGCCTATCCAAGGATCTCCGGAATCTCTGGTCCGCAAGCAGTCTATGACATTTGCTGTGGAGCTTGGCTCACTATCTCCTTCAGGGGGGAGCCTGCCCGCCAGCCATCTCTCCCCCAAACGCCTGAGAGGCTTCAGCGACAGGAACTTGTTGATTTAAGGGTGGTAATCTAAACTCATCTTGAGCTCTATTGGAAAGGATCGGGCACGCCGCTTTCTTGCTTGTGCCACTGCAAGCTACTCTTGTACTGTGCGAGCTGGTACGACTGCCAACGCCTCTGCAAGAGCAGAACATGAGGTCTAAGTCTTGTTCCGGCAAGGGGAAAAGGACTTGGCCGAAATCCATGGTGGACCGGGGGATTCCCCCTCGCGACCTTACGATCGATCTCTCGGAGCCACAGCACCGGGTCATTTGGGCCGGTTTCTGCCTAGTTAGGGACTATTGCGGCCGGATTCGAGCTCAGGCAGGCGCCATGCTTTCGGGCAGCTGGGCAGGTCTGGACCCGAGATGCGAAGCCGGGCTGCCAAATCGGTCTCGGATAATGTTTTGACGGGCCCAGTTAGGTGGCATTTCACGTTTTGAACCAACGAAATCCGGAGCGGACAAACAGTACGCCAGAAATCCACAATATGCCCAGAGCCCAAAGGGATCGGCGGGTCAATGGGAGATCTGACCCGAGTGTTGCACGCACCGCGACATGGCTGCTTCTCACGACGGCGTTCTGATTCCACCCACAGACATGGTAATCATTGTCCTCCACTGAGCGTCAAAGGCCTGCTCATCTGGAGCGTCCACGGGGGGTGTTCTGGTTACAGATTCCTAGTTCAGGCCTCGCGATCCAAGGATTCTCGGGCTCGGTTCCAAGATCCCGGGAGCGCATGAAGACGTCCGACTCAGATTCCGAAGAGATTATGCTTTGATGCCTGATTAGACGTCTCATCATGCCTAGATCCGGAAATCTTCCCGACGCTTTGTCGAAGATAGACGTTCCCGCATCATGGATGCTCGATGAATCAGAGAAGAGGAGTTGGTGCAAGGTGAACAGCTCGGCGAAGAAAGCAGGCTGTATCGTAACCCTCGGCGTAGCTTCATCGTCAATAACAGCCATATCCATGCTTGTGAGGGCAAGAGCGCCGCGATCCCGGAACGACCACATGAAGTTCACATTTGATTCGAATAGAAACCCCTGCATCTGTACTCGATACGGGTATTCCAAATCGACGTGATCGTCACCTTTGACCAGACTGACCGGAAGGTATGCCAAACGATTCTGGATCAACAGCGTCGGCGATGAACCGAATGCCGATCACTTTAGGAACCACCTCCTGGAAGACGGCATGCCGTGTGTAGACCTTGCGCAGAGTATTGCTCGGTGCACGAAGACAAGTATAATCCACATGCCGGAGTTCTTGATGCGATCGGTCATTTCTGCGAATGGAGAGGCGGTCCGATAGGTGTGGCAGGACTAGACGCAGGCGCATGCGAGTTGGTATTCTTCGGGTCGAAAATGACAACCTCAGCATGGGCAAACTCAAACTTGAACACTTTGGAAGATATCCCGAAAGAGTCCAGAAACGCGAAGCGTGTTGAGACAGGCGTGGGACATGTGCGATCAATTCGAAGAAGACAGAATCGTGAGAGAGCTAAGAAAATGTCGGGGGAGAAGGAAAAAAGGTGATAATGAGAGAGTCTCAACGACAAGACCAGATATTATTTCTTCCGAAGCTATGGTTCTTTCAATCGCGATATTGATTCAATAGAATAGGAAAATCCGTTAACCAAGCCCACGCAGGTCGTGAAAGCGTACCGAAATCAGAAGTATTGAGATGGCACGTACTAGATGGGACATCTCATGAAGAGTCGTGTTGTGAATATCACGATTCGTAGATCCTTGCTTGGGGTATTCTTGACAGCGGGTCTTGTCGTTTCCTTGTTTGGAATCTATCACTTTCAGCAGGGCCCTGTCATTGATGCTGTTGCAGTGGATTCCACTCACGATGCCGCCATTATCCTAGAAGCCTTTACGAACAGAACTATCGAGATATCCGCGGATGCAAGGAAAGAACTGACTGAATGCCGCCTGATGAACATCGCCGACTGCTTATCGAATCGAACTGTTGCGGTTACCCTGCGCAACGAAGGGACTCTAAGCATAGAAGCCTCTCTGAAGAGCGTGCACAAACCTGCAGCACTTCAGAACGACACTTCATCATACGGAAATATGACAATCGAAGGCGGACGTGTCATCGAGCTGTTTGTCGAACCAGTCGACCAGTGGAATGACTACGTCCTATACCTGTCGAATCATGGAAGTCAGTATGTGCCTCTCAAGATAGAGGTGCGTCAACACTTCCGCGTGCACGTATTCCGATACGATATTCCGTTCATTTGGCTGAGAATCTCGTTCTTTGGGGGAATGCTTTCATACTTGTCATTCTTGCTCATGGCACGCCCAAGAATCAGGTACTTGGTGTTCGGCCTTTTTTGTCTGCTTTGTGTTCTCACAGTGGTATGGTTTAGTGCAGGTAACCCTTCCTTCGCCAGTGCAATCTTTGCTGACTACGCCGCAAGAGTGGCCTTGGTCTGCATATTCCTCTTCTTGCTAATTATCATTGCCGGGGAAGGCGCGCTCCTTCTGTGGGACCTGTCGCAAATCCCGCTACGAGCCAAATTCTTCCCTGCTAGCCAACGCACCTTGAGGGAAGAATTCGAAAAGAGAATCACGGCACTGTTCAACAAGATAGCAATGAAGGGAAACTCTGTTCTGGCTAACTTTTTCTGCTTAGTCATCGTGGGATTCTCATTGGCATTCTTCCTGAGACATGTGTCATTTGAGGCCCTCCACAAATCAGGACTGTTCATAGCAATAGCGTTGGCTAGTGTACCTTCGATGATGCTGCTGGCGCATTCATACGTCTTGTCATATGTTGAGGCAACAAAACACTTCCACATTTCATGGCCGGTTGAACTCAAATATGGGAAAGCTTGTATGGGGTCAGCTGTCATATTTGCGGTCTTGGTATGCTACCTTCTCAAGTGGTCAATCAATCTCACGGGAGTGATATGGAAGGAGTTGCTAGACAGTGCAATATTGGTGGTTTATAACCCTTCTATCTCCCTTCTCACACGCACAGAGATCGTGGCACTTTCTGATCTTGTGACCACAGTGTTGTCGTTTGGAATTCCCATAGCAGCCATGTCGTACTATTATTCATTTGTGTTACTAGCCAAGAGGCGCTTTGAAGGGCCCGTCTTTGACGAGCAATTGAGCGAATCAGCATTTGACGCAGTGGTTTTCGTTGCGGTATTCACCGGAGCACTGTGGCTGCAGTACTTGGTTGGTCCGATAGACTATGACAGAGTCGGAATATCGTTGACTGCGTCATTTGTATTCGCTTCGTTCAGGAATTACTTGGAGGCCCTAAGGCCTTGAGAAACGCAAGCACAGTGGAAAAGCATAATCGCAGTTACAATCTGATCTGAGGTTGACGCGGAAGCTTGCGGAACCTCTTGCACGACCTTGGCCATGCAAAAGTGATGGCGGGCCCGGTGGGTTTCGAACCCATGAAAACAAGCCATGAAGACGTAGCCTTGGAGAACGGCTGGGCTACCCCACTGTGGGGTAAATGATACTGGTAAACTGGTGCGCGAATCCCACCCCCCGCACTTTGAGCTCCACCCCCTGTAGCGGAACTCGACATATCCAAAAAATCGAACCCAACGTGCTGAGCGAGATCCTCCAACTCGCCTTCTGGATGCGCAAAACAGGCTACAGAAACTCCACCGTCCAAACCTGCGTCCGGGCGCTGAAAGGGCTCGCGAGAAGAACGAACCTGCTGGACCCGGAGTCCGTCAAATCCTACCTAGCCAACGCGCAGCTAAGCGAGAACCGCAAAACGAAAGTGCTTGAAGACGTCTCGCGCTTCTACGGCCACCTGAGGATCCCGTTCGACCGACCGCGATACAAGCGAATTGAGACTCTGCCTTTCATCCCGCTCGAGAGCGAGATCGACCAACTCATCGCCGGCGTAGGCCAGAAGTCAGCCGCATTCCTCCAAGTCATCAAGGAAACCGCAGCCCGCCCCGGCGAAGCATGGTCCATCAAATGGACGGACATCGACGCCCAACGCTCCTGCATCACCATAAAGCCCGAGAAGAACAGCAACCCCAGACAAAGGAAGGTATCGCCACAGCTGATGACGATGCTCGGCGGGCTTCCACATCGATGGCCCTACATCTTCCATCGTCCGGAAGCTGACCCGATAGAATCCCTGGATGACTTCCGCAGAGTGTTCAGCGACCAACGAAGAAAGGTCGCGCTAAATCTGCAGAACCCGCGAATACTGAACATCAATTTCAAGACACTCCGCCACTTCAAAGCCACAATGGAATACCATCGTACGAAAGACATCCTGCACGTCATGCAGCTGCTTGGGCATCGAAACATCAGGAACACGCTCGTCTACACGCACCTTGTTAGCTTCGAAGGAGACGAGTACATCTGCAAAACTGCACGGAACGTTGATGAAGCCAGCGCGCTCGTTGAAAGCGGATTCGAATATGTGAGCGAGATTGACGGCATCCAGCTATTCAGGAAGCGAAAGTGAGGAGAGACTTCCATCGTGACGAATGAGCGGTGGCTGAAATGGGCTGTAGCAAGGCACTATCGGTCGCGCGGCTACAAGGTAGCCATGAAACCTGTAAGAGCTGGGAATGCTGTCGTGGACGGTCTCATGATCGGGCCTGATGACGAAAGAATTGCCATCGAAATCAAGTCTCCACGTGACGACATCATCCGTGGAGTAGGACAGTGCTACGAAGCCGTCTGTGACAGATACAGTGGAGCGATGCTTGTGACGACTCTGCGGGTTGCCAAGAAGCTACGCAAGCGGGCATTTCAACGGAAAGTAATTAGCCTCATCGGCGTAGACGCGAAGGCCCGAATTCACAGGTACGACCCTGACGGCTGGAGGCTTCTAATCGTATGAAACTCGTCATAGACATGTCTTCAAGTCAAGCAGGAACGACGGCAATCCTATCCTAGAAAACGGCGCGTCTGCCTCTGATGCTTTTGGTCCACAGCACATTCACCAGTTCCTAGTCTATCATTTCACTTTGCATAGAGACTATGTCACGAGTTTCTCGGGCATTTTCCAAGTCTGGCTGATTGCAGAGGAACAGTGTCAACTGCCAAAAGGGCCAGATGATTAGACCTAAGATGTGCTTCAACCGCAAGGTTTGAACCTGAACCGTATCTGCCTGGTTCACTTGACAGAGGCACTGTGCAAGGCGGACCTTCTGGCTCACCGCTAGACTTGGTGGTTACGAGGACGTTACACTTGCCAGATTTGAACTTCTCTAGGGTCTGCTGCGATTTTGGTTGCAACGATGAGGTTCTGAGAGCAAAGCCGAACAGACCCAAGCTGTGTCACGCTAATTTCTGAAACCGACGAGTGTCGACTGGTCAGCGGACGCTCTGCCGGACTTGTTGAACACGATTTCTTCGAACGCTGGCCGCCCACACCAAGGAGGTGAGTGGGAATGAATCAACCGAAAATTCGGGAGGCGGCTAGGACAAGTCGCGTCTCGTACGACCGAACGACCTACGACGAAGAAATGAAAATGGAGGTGAAATTGGATTGAGCAACGCAACGAAGTTTTCGAGCTATGAGTTCAGTGGCCTGGACGAACTCCTGGCCGTCGCCGACAAGCTGCCCGTGGCAGAAACCAAGTCACTAGCCAAGTTTCCTGGTGCCACAGAAACGTGGCGCAACGCAGGAGACTACAAAGCAGTCTTCAGCAGGGACAGGCTCTGGCAAATCTCGGGCAAAACCTACACCGTGGTCCAGCACGCCGCCCTCATCAAGGCAGTGATCTCCCAGCTTGCGGAATTCGGCCTTGACGACAGCCACGGCAGAGTCGACACTTGGAACGACGACGGGCGCATCTGGGCGGCCGCCCTCTCACCGCAAGAGTTCCAGCCAATATCCGGAGACACATACCAAGACGGCATTCTCTTCGGAAACAGCTACGACGGAAGCACCGCGGTCAGCGCCGCCTATTACGCCTGGAGGAAGGTTTGCGAGAACGGCCTGCATGCTTGGGCGAAGGAAATGGCGGCCAGAAAAATCCACGTTGGAAGCAGCAGCGTCCGCAACTGGGTTCGGCTCGCCATCCGCCGCATCCGAGAACAGCGGCCCGAGTTCGAGCGGCTAGTCCAACGAGCAGCCCACGAACGCCTCAACGAAGACGTCAACACCGTCCTGAAAAGGTTCGAAATTGGACCGAAGGTCGCCGACAAACTCGTTGCGAAGCTGGAGCGGACTACCGACCTCACGAAATACGACCTGGCGAACGCTCTGACAAGCTACGCCACACACGAACTGAGAACCCGACCGCTCGCTAGAGAAAAGTATGAGGACATAGCTCGGAGGGTCATGGTCGCGCCGACCATGCCCACCATCCGCCTACACAACTTGAAAAACGCCTGAGGAAAACCCGTGAGTGAAGATGCCTCGAGGAATACCCCTTTTTCCTAGGAAAATCCGCTCCTAGTAACTTCCTGCTGAACCATCAACTCTGCTCGACATCGAGGAGGCCCAATACTGCAATGTTGCAGTAAAGAGCTTCCCAATGAGAACAGGGTCTCGTGAACCATTTAGTGCACAAGCAGGGTCATTCAGGTCTTCGGCCTGCCATCTTTCGGGGTTACTCTCACGTCTTTGAGCTTCCCTGTTGCACCCGCAGGCCCGTAGAGTCGCCACTCACCAATTGAGAACGTAACTCCTTCTCTTGTCTTCGAATTAAAAGTGGATGTGACAGTTCGTTCGATTTTGGTGCCTTCAATTGTCGTCCCCACTACATCGTGATGGGCCACCTCGAGACGAGGGTGCTCTCCAACGGGACCTAGTGCGTCCGGGTCATCTCCGTGGATGGTCCCTACAAATGCCATCGTGACCGGAATGCTGGCAGACGGTGTCTCATCGGTGGCCTGTTGTTCCGTCTCCAAACCTAATAGGTAGTGAATTGACCGGCGCAAAGCTTCCCCTATCTGGGCTTCGAGACTTGCTGCTTCACCGGTCAAGGTGCTAAGTGGCTTTGTACTGTGTACAAGTTCCACACGAAGCTCGTGAGCTCGTTTGTACAAATCTCCCGGATACGATTTTTGCAGAAATGCTCTGATACCTGAAATTGTCGGCGAAGATTGAGGTTGGTCATTTACACTGAATACATCCTGTAAAATCGGGTTGAGCGCTTCGAAGCCTGTCCAGTATGAAATGAACCTGTCAAGAACATCACTACTTACTGCTCCCTTGCGATACCATCTAACGGCTCGAGTTATTCTCTCCCGTTTCCTCTCATCGTTTTCTTCTATGGCTTTTTCCATTAACGCGACCACCAACTCAGGATTTGCCGATTTCTGTGGCAGATCGGCTGGAAGCTCATGGAACAACTGCAAGAATTCCCGGTCGTGGATGTCCGGAGTGATTTCGTAAACGAGTTCTTGGCGAACGACAGGAAGCCCTACCCTCACGGAGATACTAGTGTAACTAGCTACCCCGTCTGCGAGCGATGCAGCCTTCCCAAGAGCAGAATCCAACGAAGATGCGGATACCTCAACGATGAATCTTAGTCCAGATGGCACCGCAATCCCAGTCGGGTCTATCTCGAGTATGTTCTCAACCATCACTTTGCTATGGTCTCCTTCTGGTTCCGGAAAATTCAGTTCAAGCTTAACCTTGTTAGGAAGTTTCGTGCCGGGTTTCGCCGTCAAAATAGCTCTATATCTCTTTGCGGATCCCTGATTTGCCATGTTTGACAGCCCTCCTTGTGTTGGTGTTCCACCGCTCCTTGGTTCCGTCGACATGCAGGCAAAAAGCTATCCTACGAAGTACCTGCTGGGAACTTGCAATAGTCATCAGCCGCGTTTTGGCCGACTCACCAGGCGGAGAGAGCGCCTCCCAGTCAGTTCGCATATGCGCAGAATCAAGGGCTCAAATCTGGATGCCCGCACCAAGTGTACCGACGACGAAACGAACGATGGGCGCAATGCATACTCATCGTAAGTGTTATCCGACAGTCTCGTGCCATCCTAGTCGGAAGGCCTGGATGACCGCTCGAACAGTTGGATACAGAACAAAA
>Ga0315279_10004876_pt1 | contig 17781 bp, 23 predicted proteins | sample YL17G06_20_MG_FD_203694 | JGI IMG/M metagenome (GOLD analysis project Ga0315279, IMG submission 203694) | Sediment microbial communities from Yellowstone Lake, YNP, Wyoming, USA - YL17G06_20 | ecosystem: Environmental > Aquatic > Freshwater > Lake > Sediment | place: USA: Wyoming | collected... | reverse complement strand
AATAGAGAGTCCAAAAGGCGACATTAAGAGAGAAAATAGATTTGCCAAGCTTGAGAATAAAGATTTGGTGGACTGGGGGGGATTTGAACCCCCGACTTCTCGGATGCGAACCGAGCGTTCATACCACACACGTTTAGGAATGTCCGGGGGAAGGTGGTGGACGCGGGGGGATTTGAACCCCCGACTTCTCGGATGCGAACCGAGCGATCGTACCGCTGATCTACGCGCCCAGATGCATTGAAAGGGCTGTCGAGGCGAATAAAAACGTATCCCGCCCGATGACGGATTACGCGTGCAGCTGGACTCAGGTGCCTGTAAACATGCTCTGATAGGATAATAACGATCTATCCATATCTCTTCATAGATTCAGTTCAATCACTATTAGTGCATGATCTTACTTCATCGTTACCTTTTCGACTTCAAGAAGTTTCTCGATAAATATTAATTCTCTAATTGATAGGCTCTGGGGGCGTGGATCTCGATGAGCTTTAGCCCGCCTCTTCTGATCCTTCTCCACTTGAGACCGGCTCCTTTGACAGCGTCCTCGAGGCGGTTCTGCTGATCATCGCTGAGAGGGTTGACGTCGACTAGGATCCTCCACCCCTCGGCCTCAGGGTCCCAGAGTCTGGGCCGCTCAAGGAAGACTCCCAGCCCCGGCTTGAGGCTGATCCCTGAGGTGGAGGTGAGTCGGCTGAGAGCTGCCTGGACGTCTTCGTAGGTGAGTAGCTGAGCCATGGGTGGTGCCTGATGTATGCGAGTTTAAGAGTTTGAAGCAGCTAGGCGAAGGAGACGTGGATGAATGTGGACCATTTTGAGGAAGTAAGAGGCGTTGAAGCTCGCGCGCGAAATCTTTTGCGAATCTATCGCATTTTAAATGGTTAAAAGATATACGTTTGCGCTAGTAGATTTGAGTTCACTTCTTCTCCAGATACGTGTTGTTGCTTACTACCGAAACCTCGACTTTATTGGATAAATCCCTAGCATCTATCCTCTTCTTCAATAGAGCCCTAAGATAATTAGCATCCTTACCCACAGCCTCAACCTTCACAAGGTTATGCGGTTCATTTAGGAAACTGTCGATTAGAGGGTCATACTTGCTGCCCTTACGGTATCTTCTATGGGGCTTCTTCTCCACTGGCTCAAGCTCATACTCAATATCACTCAATTTAATTCATGTTTAAACTGATACCTCAAAGATATAAAACTTAACACATTCTGAGTTAATCTTTTTACATTGAGTACATTATAATTAACTTCCCTAGTAAATCAGTGCGCGCGTAGCTGACGCTTGAGGTGAAATGCGTAGAAACCGGGCTATTTTTCTTTTCAGAGAGATCGTGTACCTGATCACAACTGCGCTGGCCTCATCGGGCCTGCCAGCTAAACCGCGACGTTCGTCCTCAGCGTGTACTGGACCGTAGCTGTGTCTCCCGGGTCTACGGTGACGGCTCCGGCGAGGACGTCTCGTAGGATCAGGTAATACGCCTGGTCTCCGTAGCTGTGTCCGTAGAGGCTTATCCAGGCTAATCCGACCTCGGTTACGTCGATGGGGCCCTCGGTGCCGTTGTAGAAGCCTCGGCTCAGAACCAGGTCGTCGTTTCCCGCGGCCTCCGTCGTCGTAACCCAGTTTGTGCCGAGGTAAGTCAGGCCCGTGATCTTGTGCTGGAGCTTGTAGTCGCTGAGGCTTTCCGCGTCGGCTCCCCCATCCTGGTCCCCGTCTCCGACCATGATGCCGAAGTTCTGGGTGTTCTGCTGGTAGAAGTACCAGTTATCCCAGGGGCCGGCCACCAGGAAGAGCTGGGCGTTATCCGCGTAGATCCCGCCGCCGTGCTCCCACTCGCTGAATATTAGAAGCCGACTCGTGTGGCCGGTGTCGTAGCCGTAGACACTGATGCACCTGAACATCGAGTAGAGGAACTGGAAGAACTGGATCGTGAAGCCAGCTCCGACTCGGAGGGTGTACTGGACAGTCATGGTGTCGCTGGCGGCCACGGTCTTCCCATCCGCCTCGAGGTCCCTGATTATGCAGTAGATTAAAGCCGTTGGGGCTCCAACTTTAACGTAGACTCCGAACTCGTAGGCCGTGATGTCGTTTCCGCTTCCATTATAGTAGCTCCTCGTGATGACATAATCGACGTAAGATCCGTTGATGGCTGGGGCGACGTGGCTGACGGGGCCATAAACGAGTTGACCCGCTCCTTGTCCGGTGGCGATTTGAGTCCCCAGCTTATAGTCGGTGTTTGACTCGGCTCCGGTTCCGGTCCCCACGACGACGCCGTAGGTAGCATCGTTCTGCTGGGCATCGCACCTCATCATATCGGTTAAGCCGTTGTAGGTTGAATCCGGTATCCCCGCGACTGTCCCGCTTGTCTGCTTCCCCTGAACAGAACTGCTACCCCTCATCTTGGACTCGAGGATCTGGAGGAACTGCTTCGTGTAACTGTGGGCGTGGATGTCACCGGTGTCCGATTTGAGGTGGCCGTCCTTATCGAATATCTGAATCCGCTTCATCATGCGGATTATTGGCTTCTTGGTCGTGACGCTCTTCTTCAGGTTCCCCTTACCGTCACGAACCTTAACCACGGCTACTGATTCAAGGCACGCTGTTTCCATTACTCTGTCGTCACCTCTAAGACTGTTTTGAGCTGATTGACTTCGTCCGTCACACCCACGCTGGCCTTCAACTCGCTCGATGGTTGGATGATCTCTATCTGAGGACTCCAGAACTCCTCATAGATGGAGGAGAGTTGGTGGACCTCTGGGTGCGTAAATATGATGCTAAGGGGTACCGCGATGGGCTTCGCCGTCAGTTTAACAAGACCTACGTGGGGCTTCTCGTAGATGTGTGCCGCGACGAATCGGTAGGCGAAGACTCCCCCGTTCTCGCCCATGAGGGCATCAGCCGCGTAGGGAACGGCGTCATAGATGAAATAGGTCGTCGGGTTCCCGTCCTCGTCCAGGCAGTTGAGGCGGAGCTCATAGATGGTCCTCGAGTCCCCGTCCTCGTCCAGGTACTCGTCGAAGGCCGTGTTCCTGCCGAGAACGTAAACCGTGACTATTCGACTCCGGTGTCCCTGCAGGTATCCCTTCGGGGTCTTCTGACTGCTCCCCAGTCGAGGCGTCAGCGTCGGGATGTCCTTAACGTAAGCCTCCCCAGTGGTGTTGAGGACGTCGACGTTGTCGGCGCCGGCGCTCACCATCTTCGCCGGAACCCCGGAGCCCAATCTCTCTTCGGGGGTTACGACATTGAATAGCTTAAGCTCCGCTGAGAGATTTCTAATCTTCTGATAAGGAATTAGATATAGGTCTAATTCGCTTAATAGTTCCTTTGCCTGTATTAACTTCCATGTATAGATAATGGCTTCGGATGCTGAGCCGTAGTCTGTAACTATGACGCTGATAAGTGCTACCTTAATTATCGCTTCTGTGCCTGAGCCTGATTCGGTGACTGTAATTGCCTTGTCTACTAGAGTAATTTCGACCCCGACGCCGAAGTCCGTGACTGTGACATCTTTCGCGCCTACCTCTTCCCACTTATATAGCTTGACGTTCTCAGCGACGGCGGCACCGGCACGAAGTTTAACGTCGTTGGGGTTCGTCAAACAGCCACAGCCGTAAGGGCTCGGGTCGTGACGCCTCGGACCTCCTCGACCCCCGCCTTGAAGGCCACCACCACATACTGATCCGCAGGGTCGTCCACGTAGAACAGGTAATTACCTGAGGCGTCGGAAGTGCATTTCTGCACCATGGAGTAGCCCCTAAAATCGCCTCTTAACAGGTAGACTTCTGCGCTCGCCACCGGGTTCTCGTTTGAATCCACGGCTACTCCGATGACCTTGTAGGGCTTTAGGGTGTGCTGGGTCGGTGCCCCGATTGCGTCGAGGAAAATACCTGCATGAGCAACCATAATCCTTGTTACGATTCCAGTCGCATACCAGAGCCTCTCGATGGTGCTTGTCTGCACCATCGCGGGAACGACGTCTGTGAGGGCCGGTAGTTCATCGAAGAGGTAGACCGCCCCCTCATAAGCTAAATCCGTGATGGGAGGCGAGTCAAAGGTGTAGGCCGTAACCATCTCGGCGTCACGCTGACCTTATCCACCACCATCCAGCCATGTATGCGCTTGATTGACCGTCACCGATCTGACATAAACACAGGTATCCCGTGCCGGTCGCGGACCTCTTCCCCATGCGGGTAAAGGTATCCGTGTCGTCGAAGGTGTCGTCCTCGCCCTCTATACCTTCCTTCATCGTGAATCGGATGATGTCCAGCGGAATCCGGTAATAGAGCTGATAGGTTTTCGCGACAGCGCCCTCCCGCCTCCAGATGAGGAGGGGACCGGCTCTGACCTTGTTCGAGGCGAAGCTGACTCCGAGGCCGTAAATATACGGGTAATATCCGCAGTTGTCTCCGAGGACGTGCACCAAGTTCGTCTCGGTAAGGCAGGGAGCATAGCTGTCATCATAGGCGCCTCCACCGACCTGGTTAAGGACCTCCGGGCTGAGGCACATGCAGGTGTTCGCGGCGGCGTCGACTGCCTCCACCTCCCCCACGTAGATGAGCCACCTTGCGTTGTCCGAGACGGTGGGGTCGGCTAATACGTCGATGCAGATGTGCTTAGAGTCTATCCAGCCCTTCACATAGTATTTCTTGGTAGCCGAGGCGTGGTGATCGGCGTTATAGATCATCCTGAATCGGGCGTCCCCTCCGTTGGCGGTCGTCGTCGGGACGTGGGTTCCGGAGTTGTATGTGGCCCGGCAGTGGACGGTTATGTAGGTGAAGTAATAGCTGCTGGAACCGCTTGATCCGTTGATGATGCTTCCGTAGAGGCTCTCAAACAGCACCTTGAATCCAGAGTAGCCGCTCGGATAGATGGTGTCGTAACCAACCTCCTCGCGGGTCCATCCCTCCGCGATGGCCTTCGTGGCGAGGTCGCTCACGAAGTCCGCGATATTCACACTATAGTTATACCAAGTCATTTTCTCTCATCTCTCCTAACTGAACGTGATCTCCACGGTGAGGCTCCACGCCTCACCCGACCCCTTCGTCCCCTTACTCGTCACCTTCCGGTTCAGCGTCTTCCCGCTGACGGAGCCATTATCGACCACGAACTCCTCCCAGGCGAACTCGGCGACGCCGTCTCCGAAGGTTCCGCGCCACGACAGGGCTTGACCGCTGCGGCTCGGATAAGTCGCGTCCATCCCGGCGTAGGCTTTTGAGGCGCCGAGAAGATCGGTTTGAGCGGGGTCCGCAGCCGTGTCGCTGTTCCCTACGCCTACCCTAGCATTCGTGTTATCCCAGAGTGTAGGGCTTCCAACGATCCCAGCGATAATGTCCTCGAAATATTGTATCCCCTCGTTGAGCAGGCAGTTACCCTCGGCCTGTTCCTCGACTATGAACCGATCCGGGTAAAGCCCCATTACTTTGCCGACATCCGCACCCCGCTTTAGAAGGGCCGCTACCTCCCCATCCGGGTCTCTGAACTTGTGGATGATCCACTTTGTCCTATGCTTCGCCGCTTCCTTCATGTTCACTTCTCCTTCAAACCGATTCCTGGGATGCTGTACCCGATCACAGGCTGAGGCCCGAGGCACCCAGAAGCCCCACTCAAATAGATAGAGATAAAACCGATGAATCCAAGATTCAGTCGATGGACGACACAACCCAGCTCATAACCGAGGAGGACAGGCAGCTCCTCCAGCGCGTCGGCGACCTCCTCGAGGAGGTCATCGAGACCCTGGAGATCACCGAGAACCCCGAGACGATGCGCGAGGTCGAAGAGGCCCGCAGGGACGCCCGCGAGGGCAGGGTCCGGGACTACTCGGAGCTCAGGGAGGAGCTGAGGAAGGCTGGCAAGATACGCGCTGAAGGCGACTAGAGCCTTCGAGAGGGCGATGACTCATCTGGACCCCCGGGTCGCCGAGAGGATCGATGAGATGATTCTGGGCCTAGCCGACGACCCCTATTCCGGGAAACACCTGAAGGGAGCCCTCAAAGGGGAGTGGAGCCTCAGGGTCGGGGATTACCGCGTCATCTACCAAGTAGACGAGGCGGCCCGGACGGTCACCCTCTACACCGTTGACCACAGGTCGAAGGTATATCGAGCGAGAAGCCCCCCTTGAGAAGTGCGGTAACTGCGCCGTCTAGGTCCCTGAACTTGCGGATGGTCCACCCGGCTTCGTAATGCGCTTTCTCCTCCAACTTTATCACTTCTCCTTCAAACCGATTCCTGGGATGCTATACTGAGCTACTGGCTGTGAGCCCAGCCGCCCCAGATCGTAGGCACGTGTCCCCAGGACGCAGGCCCCGACCCTCATCACATGCGCCCACCCCTTCCCCACGTCCTCGTAGGGCGCGATGACGTGGTCGATCTGCGTCGCGTAGAAGGTCTGGTTCGTGATGTCCATGTCGAAGTCTGCGACTAGGCTGAGGCCACCATAACGTAGCCCCGCATCGCCGCTGAAGTCTCCGATGATGCTCTCTATGGCGGGACTCTGGTGCTGCAACAGCATCGTATCCGCCGCCCTCTGCACGGCGCTCTGTGACCGTAGGTCCGCCCTGGTCCCTGAGAAGGGACGCCTCTGCTTCGTTGTGCTGAACGGGGCAGCTGTCGCTATTGCGATGCAGGGGAAGGGTAGGACGAGTCCGTCCAGGTATATTGCGTCGGGGATGTCGTTGGCGTCCTTGCTCTCGTAGGAGAAGCCGATCTCGGTGACGTGGGCCCAGTCAAATTCTCCCGCGAGTGGCGTAGGCCACCACTGGTCGCAGTAGTTGACGTCGGTGGTGGGGTCTTTCCCGATGGGCGCCTCTATGCCACACCATCGCCCCTTCACGAGCTTGGTCTGATTGATGACGCTGTAGATAAACAGGCTTACGTCGCCACTGTAGAAGTTGATGGTATTCACCCCGTCTTTCAGCTGAACCCTGACGGCACGTGTGGCTTCAGCATCATCTCCCTCGTACATGAACCACGCCGAGAGCGGCCCCTTGCTGAGGTCAAAACTATCGTAGTTGAAGACGGGGGCGACCAGCTGCAAGCCCGGGCTCACTGACTTATGCACCGTGTTGTCGAACTTGACGCTGTAGTGGCCGACCATCTTCTTGGTGGCCTCGTCGCTGACGTGTTCCTCCATACCCTCAGCTTCCCAGCTTGAGGCGTCTCCCTCGGTGTAGCCGTCGAACATGGGGTTCTTCCCGTAGAGCTTGACGTAGTTGTACAGCTTCACGGCGTCCTGCCGGTGATACCTGAGTTCACCGATCAGGTTACTACGGCTGAGGGTGACTCCGCTCGAGGACAGCCCGGGGAGGCTCTTGCTCTGGAAGGCTCCGGAATCGTTCACGTAGAATACGCAGTCGACGTCTCTATGGAGCTCCTGGAGGAAGGAGATTAGGCTTGACCCCTCCTTCTTCTCGTGGAACCCGACCTCGAGGTCGGGGCATGATCCCTGAACGTAGGTGATGTGGTAGAAGGTGGGACCGTTATTGAATACGTCGTCCAGGACGTCATCTAGTTTCTGCCCTAGTAAGCTGTAGGACTTCTCGAAGTCGTCCTGAAAGGTCAGTTCCTCGGCCTGATCCGAGGCTTGAACGTAGGCCAGCTTCTCCCACCTGCCCTTATCGTCTCGGCCTACGGTGTCCACCCTAGAGACGTGCCCGTAGAAGAACTGGGCTCCATCGAGCCAGAGCTCCACGGGGTCGTGCTCCGCGCTGATCAGGTCATCATATGTTCCGTCCGTGTTGTCCAGGTAGAAGGCCATGTCGCCGACGGCGCTCATCCTACGTGTGATCCGGATGTCCCCAGTGTGATCCGTTTTACGCTCCACGCCGTTGATCTCGAGCTTGCTTATCGCAGTCATGGCTGAAGACCCTGCGCCTTCCTCATCTCCTGCTGACGGTTCTCCCAGTCCTGATTAGCCTTCTCCTGGGCCATCCGGTAACTGGCGAGGCCGAGGAGGGTGAGCGTCGCCGCGGCGAGGACCGCGGCGGGGATCGCGTATGGTCCCAGTGCCGCAATACCTGACTCGACTCCAGCCCCAAAACCCGTTAAAGTCTCAGGTAGAGCTCGCACTCGACGAGCCGTCATCTGAGCCTGCATACCCAGCCAGAAGGCATTGCTGAGGCTCGGGTCCTGAGACATTCTCGCGGTGTCGTTGATGAGGTTCCTGACGCTGTTTACCTCGAACATGAGGCCCCTAACCCTCATCAGGCTGCCCTGAAGAGTGGCCTCATCGACGTCCACCTTGATCTCATACTTGTCACCGGCTCCCTCAGACATCGCCGTCGCCTCCTAACCGTTTCGGGTTCTCGCCTTGAACGCGGCCCAATCCGCGTTCTGACCCGCGAGGATCTTTACGGCCTCCTCAGGCGGTAGAGCTCCGCCGACGAATACTTCCTCGTCACCTTGTCCAAATAAGAACGGGGCGACGGCCTGGGCTTTAAGATCCTGAATCGCCGTCTCGAGCTTCTCCTGGATCAGGCCCCAGGTCATCTCCGAGACCGCCTCATAAGTGGTCTCAAGGGTGTGGGGGATGCTCTCCTGAAGCTCATCAGCGTCGTGTCCTCGACCCCTCTGCCTGATGAGGCCCAGGTACTCCTCGAAGGTTAGGCTGTCAAGCGTCTGTTTTGTAATAGGCAAGCCCCCTAACGATCGTGATGACGTCCTCGGTGTCGCGGAAGGCGATCTCCTTCGTCGCCACTATCGCGCCGGTGAAGGTCGTGTTCTTCGCGCCTCCGGCGACGGTCAGGTAGTTGGCTACGAAGTACCCGATCTCGTAGCTATCCCCGTCCTCATCATAGGCCTTGTTTGCGCTTCCGTCTATGGACTGCGTCATGAAAGCCGTATGATCTCCGAGTAGAGCTAGCTCCCAGATAACCCAGCTGTGCTTCTGGTTCCAGTGGTCGGGGGTCTTCTGGCTGCTCACGAAGGCTCCAACGATGTCGTGGCTCCTATTCCACCTCATGTAGACGACGTTCGAGACGCTTGCTTTATCTCCCGCATTTACGCCTATGTCTAGGCTCGTTATTTTTCCCTTGAACTTTACCGCTGCGCTCATCGGATCGCCTCCTTAATCGATTCTTCCACTATCTTGTTCACCTCATGCTGGATCTCAGCCCTATACCCTGCAACTGTCTCCTCAATCATGTGCTTCCCACTCATGTACCGGGTACCCTCCTCGACGAAGCCGCCGTAGGGCGCGCCGGCATAGACGACTAGCCTACTCGGAGTCACCCTGTACCGGATGCTTCTACCCAAACGCCCCGTCGACTTCTCTGGATGGATTATTCGCTGGCGGAGCAGGGATCGGGCGTTAGCTGAGAGGATGGGGCCATAGGCGTTCAGCATCGTCTGGATGCGGTCTCTGAGCCTCGTTTCTAGCCCTGTGAAGTCTATGTCGTCGACGACCTCGCTCTTGCCGAGGTAGTTCAGCCTAAGTCTCAGACTCAATGCAATACCACCCCGTCGCTACTCGGGCAGCGGATCGTTCCAGCTGAGAAGCGCGATGCCCTCCGCCCCCGTCTCCGAGGCGCCTGACTTGATGCTCTCAGCCATCACCTCGTACCTCCTGGTCAGGGAGCCATTCGTACCAATCATCTCCGCCGCGTTGTTGCGGCGATCAACGGTCCATCTGGTGTCCTCGGTGCTGAGTAGGGCGTTGATGGCGAGGATGAGTGTGAGGGTGCTGACGATGGCGAACTCCTCGTCCTCCACCGTAGCGGTTTTAGAGCCGGCCTCGCCTGCGAGGTAGCCTATGTCGAGGCCGACCTCTGTGTTGATGATACCGATCGCCTGGTCTATTATGGGCTCGAGGTCCGCCGCCGCGATGTCGCTTACGGTGACTACCCTCAGGGCGTGGATGGCCGCCGCCGTGAGCGTTTTAGTCAATCTGTTTACCAGCCTGATGCGTAGGCGGTGACCTTGCCCGGAGTCTCAGCGACACTCGATTTAACCTGGAGATCTAGATATGGCCACGGCTCATCTATGGCGGTGAGCTTGATGCTTGCATCCTGTAGCAGCTCGGCCTCGGCTACGACTTCCTCGTAGACCACGTCGTCCATGCTGCCGAGTACCCTGTACTTGACGTCGTTGGTGTCGTTCTCCTTGAGGTGAAACATCACCTTCTGCATATGCGTCGGCACCTGGAGCTTCAGGGCGCTACCATAGGCATCAGTCGTTATTTTAGCTAGGACCTTCCCGATTAACTCAGGCATCGTTCTTCCTCCTCCTCTGCCTAGGCTTTTCAATAGGAGTTGGCTCAGCGGCCTTCTCCTGCGGCATCCCCATGTCGCTTGCTACGTGTTTCTCCTCGACGGGGATAGGGGTGGGACTTGGCTCCGGCACGGGCTCGAGGTACGTCTCCCCCAGGTAGCTTTCCGGGAGGTCGACGACGTCGCCTGGGGCGTAGCGCACACCCTTGAGCCTGACGCCGCTTACCTTAAGTAGGATACGGAACTTCATCCATTCTCTCCTCTTAGTTTCGCGGGTTTGCACCGCTCCTCAGTCCTCCTCGCGGGGAGGGGACCATAAAAACAGGGGAATTATGATCAGTGTGTCAGGGGTCAGCTTAGGTGAGCCCAGTCATTTCACAGATGCTCTCTGGCCTTTTCACACGCGCACAAGGATAAAATAAGTGAGAAGCGAGTCCTACATGCGCGGGCGGTCTTATCACGTGGTTTTTAACATGGCTGTGAGCTGGGATCGTAATCTGCATATCGTCTGCTGGGTGGCTGTTGAGTCCCAGATCTAGGCGTTGATCAGGTACGCGTTGATGCAGGGGATCAAGGAGTCCTCGACTCTGAGGATCGGGCCGAAGGGCGGTAATCCTTGCCCCAGAGTGGTTTATCGCTGGGGTGAGCAGGACGGGCAGGTTAAGGTGTTTCTACGGGAGAGGAGGGAGATTAATAAAATTACGAAAGACCTGCGGTACTGCCCCCTAATCCAATTTTGTATATAAATGTGCGCGCGAGAAGGCGCTCACCTGATAAGACCGGCCTCGCGGCGCTTTTGCTCGTTGTACTCCTCGCTCTTCCCCTTCGGGATCGTGAGGTACATCCAGTCCTCACCCTTGTAGAGCTTGGCGAGGTAGATTATCTGCCCCGAGTGCTGGGCGACGTGGACGACCTGCTGGTAGACTCCCTCGAGGGCGGAGTATTTCTTCCACCTAACTTGTACATCTCGGGTCAGTTCTTCCCTCCGGAGCCCTTCTAGGGTGGCGAATAATTTGCCCCACCCCTCGTCCCAGCGCCCCATCAGAGCCTTGCGGGTATCCCCCTCGTGGATGACGAACTCGTTCTCCCTGTCCCTGTCGGGCTTCTCCCCCTCTTCCGTGAGGTAGTTGGTGAACCTGCTCCTCAGTGACCCGCCGACGTGCTTCACGAGGGCGGCGATACTGTGTGACTCGACGCCCGGCTTCCTAAAGAACTCCTCGTCGCTAATCTGTGCAAGCGCCCTCTCAACGTTCTGCTTGAGGACCTTGGCCTGGTCCTTGGAGCGGTCTATGAAGAGGTCACCGACTAATGATGCCATAACTACACCTGCATGGTAATTGGTTGGGCAACTAGATGAATATGATCAGCAGCATTTTTAAGGAGTTTTTATAGGAGCCTCGCACGTGGCACGCGAAAAAGTGTAAATACTCAACAGTTGATAAAGAAAATGATTCAAGCTGAATGAAGAATTCCAATTGAACTTCCAGACGCGCGCGCCCTAAGCCTGATGCCGCTTACCTTAGGTAGGATACGGAACTTCATCCATTTTCTCTTCTTGGTTTCGCGGGGTTGCACCGCTCCTCAGCCCCCTTCGCGGGGGGACCATAAAAAAGGGGAAATGAGAGATGCAAGGGTTGTTGTGCCTGTTATTTAGGTTAATCCAGTAATCTCACAAATGCTCTCTGGCCTCTTCACGTGCGGCGCCAGCACCTCGAAGACCCTGAACAGCTTATTCATGTTCTGAAGCTGATACTCCCAGGTGGTGAGGTCCTGACCGACAACGAGCTCGAAGTTATCGCGACCCGGCTGAACGACGAGGGCACTCGTGGTGGCCCCCGCGCTCGTGTAGATGCTGTCGTCTGCTATTACGCCGTCGATGATGCCGTTGTTGAGCAGGAAGCTCCTGTAGGTGATCTCCGTGCCGGCGATCCCCTGGTTGAGCCTCCTAACCCACTCCACGCGTCCGAGGAGAACGTAAGGCCCGCTGGTGAAGCCGTCGGCCTCGAGCTCCGCGATGGCGTCGTTGATGTCGGTGAGGGCGTTAGCCGGCCAGGCCCCTGCGCTGGCCTCCGTGTTGCGGCCCGTGGCCGTGGCGAGTCCCTCGATGCCGAGGGCCGGCCACCCAGAGTACTCGCCGGTGAAGAGGAGCTTGTTCTCCTCCTCGGCGACCTGCCGGGCCGCGTTCCTGCCTTCGACGATGTCGAGGGGCTGGTTGTTGTGCCTGGCGGCGAGTATGTCGCGCCAGTTGATGCTGAAGTCCTTGCTAATCACGGGGATCTTGACGTCGCCGGCCGTGAGCTGGGTTCTGTCGAGGCTGATGTTCTCGCCGTCCATGGTGATGATGGCCTGGCCCATGTCTGTCTGCGTGTAGTGGCGTAGAGTCCTGAGGCCCGCGTTTGGGAGAACCTTCGTCTCAAAGATCTCCCTGGCGTGGAGGACGGGGTGGGCTGCCTCGATGATCTCGCCGTCGATGAAGCGCATCTCCTCGTCGGTGAGTTGGCCGGTTTCTAGTCCTACTCTGCGTAGTTTCTGCATGTAGATCAGCCTCCTGCGGCGGCGGCCTCACGCTGCCCTGTCAGGAACACGAGGCACCAGGCGTCTGCGACTGGGTTCACGGACTCGAGGGCGTAGGCTACGGGGGCTCCCTGAGCGCCCATAGCTCCGACGGCCTGCTTCGCGAATTTGCCGTCTGCGGCTGTCACGATGGGTATCCCCGGCGTCACGGCCGCGCCCCCTGCGACGAGGGTCACTTTGACCTTGCCTCTCTCGACGACGCGTACCTGGTCGCCTACCGCGTAGGCGGTGGTTACGAGGCCTCCTGGCGCTACGTCGAGGACTCCGACGAAGTCGACGGCCTCGGCGCCAGCCTCCTTGACGGCGTAGTCGACGGCGTCGTAGATGACTCCCGCTCCGGGGAGCATCTTGGCCGGTGTCGCGTTGGCGCCGACCTCGTACTCATGGACCACGAGGTCCTCGGCGTCGGCGATGATCTGGTTGCTCGGCTTTACGTATCCCTGCGGCATCACTTGTTCCCTCCCTTTGGGCCGAACCTGAACTTGTTAGGCACGGTCAGCTTCGCGTCGAACTCCTCACCCTCGTCGGCCGCCGGCTTTACGCCGGCGATGGGCCTCTTCAGGATCCTGAAGGTACTGCAGAGCTCCAGCATGGTCGCCGCGTCCAAGGCGTAGATCTCGGCGTCGGTCATGGTGGTATTGGCCTTGAGGATGGGTATCATCCTGGCCCGCTCCTGGTGCTCGATGGTATCCTGAGCCTTGACGAGGGCCTTCTTCACGGCGTCGAGCTGGGCCTTAAGCTGGGTGTTCTCGATCTTCAGTTGCTCGTTCTCGAGCATGGCGTTCTTGCCCGCGATGTCTGAGGGGTCACTTTTTGGTTTGTTTCCTTCACTCAATGTTTTTTCCTTTCCTTTTACGTTGTTTCTTTAGTCTGGATATTCAACTTCCAGAAGGGGTTAGTTTAGTCACCTCCCACGAGGTGAAGGTGGATCATCTTCCACCAGTTCTATCATGCCCTAAGCGGGCTTGACTATGCGAATATGGCGGACCTCTCGCCGAGTTTCTTCCACATGGCGAGGATCTCATCAGTCTTCCTCACGAGGTCCTCCACCGAGGGTAGGTCCTCCTTAGGTGGCGGAGTCTGATCATCCGGCTTCTCTCCGGATGGATTTCCATCATCATTCTTTACTGGCGGCTCGCCCTCTACTTGGTAGCCGTGCTTCTTCATGGCGGCCTTGACCTTCTCCTGCATCTTCCCCCACTCCTCCGAGGAGTAGCCGCCGGCCTTCTGGTTGTTGGGCTGACTGATGTAGGCCCAGGCGGCTTGAACGTGTTCGGCGTCTATCGGATAGCGATAGTTCACCGGGTCAGCGAACTCGTCGTCGGGGATGTTCTCGAACTCGCCTGGCTTGGTGACGTTGCCGCCCTCCTTGATAGTTATCCCATACTTGAAGGCGCGGGCCTCCTGCTCCTTCTTCGCCCTCTCCCGGGCGCCCTCCTCGACATCCATCCTAAGGGCGATGACGACGTCGGAGCCGTACTTGGCGGCGAGGCGCTTCGAGGCCTCGAGGATGCCGAGGCGGTTGATCTCCTCGCAGATCGGGCAATCGTCCTCAGCCTTCAACTCCCTGATGATGGATTCTGGGACGGCGTCCCCCTCGTGCTCCTTGAACCATTCCTGGGCCTTCTCCATGGTCCACTTCTCCTTGTCGAAGAGGTAGCTCTGGATCTCCCAGGCCTCACCGTACTTGCAGATGATGGCCTTGATGCCCTGCTCCTCGCTGAGGGTCTTCGTCCTACATGGGTCACCGGGCTCCCGGTGGCCTGAACGGATGTACTGCTCTGTGACCTCCCAAGGGTCGCCGGCTATCCTCTGGCTTTGGATGATCGTGTCAACGCCGATTCCGCAGTAGGGGCTCGGGCATCGCCCAATTGGGCATGGCGCTACAACGTGATCGATGAAGAGGTTGCGCTGCGCGAAGTCGTAATGTTCACCCTCAAACTCGCCGGGCGTCCAGTCCTCCTCGTATGCGAATCCGATTGAGACATCCTTCAGCGCCCCGCTTTTGACATCGTCTAGCATCTGCTTAGGAACCTTGTCCTTGAACCAGGTAATGTTCGCGCTTATTCCCCGGACCTTCGGGCGCTTAGTCTTCGGGTCCATGATGTCCTTGCGGAAGATGACGTTAGCCGTCTTCCCCTTAATGTCAGAGCGCCGCGTGAGCAGCCCCGTCTCGGGGTGCTGCATGGTGGTGACCCATCGGCCTTCAGCGGTCCACGCGGCCTTCTCCAGCTCCTCGGCGGGCTTGTATGCTTTGCCCTCCGGGTAGTCCTGAACGAGTTCGCGGGCGATGACTGCTGACATCGTTAGTATGGCGTCAGTTTCCTCGATGACCTTGTTATCGAGGGTCGCCCGATCAAAACCTAGTTTTCTCTCACTCATCTCTTCTCACCTACGTACTCCAGGTCCCAGAAGTGCCTGCAGTTGACGTGCTTCGGCAGATCCGGCATGAAGTATCCAGTCCTATAGACCCGGCCGATGTGCTCCCCGCACCACTCGCAGGTGCGTTCATCGTCGGGGCCGATCATCTTGAAGTTAAAGACCCCGACGCTCGAGGCCGTTATCCTGACTGCACCGTTGAAGGTGCCCCACTCGATCTGGTGGCCGAGCATCCCGAGGCGGACGCCTATGCCGCCCATGGTGCTCCAGTAATCGGGAAGCCCCGCACCAGTCGGCGGAACCGCATCGTTACTCGGTTGCCTTGAGGGCGTCATCCAGGATCGCCTCGAAGCCCGCGTAGTATTGGCGGAGCATCTCCTCGTACTGCCTATCCACCTCGGGTGGAAGCGTCACAATGGGTCTCCCCATCTTAGCCGCGATGTAGGCCTTGGCCCTCTCGACCTCGTGGTCGTAGTAGAGCTTTATCAGGGCCCTGCCCTGGGTGAGGGCGTTTGCCCGGGACAGCTTCTTGTCGTGGGCCTGCCGGGCGATGCCTTGGAGGCCGGCGACGAGGGTCGGATGAGTCTCCTTATCCTGATCCGTGGCGGTCTCACCGCCGAAGGGTGCGGCGGCCTGAGGCGAGGCCTTAGATACGCCGAGGACGACAGCCCCCTGTCGCTCCGGCAGATCCTTAAGTCCCTCGGCTTGCCTGACCTCGTCGAGTGTCTTGTATGTAGTCTCTATCTGCCTGGCCTGCTGGTGCATGAGCTCGGTGGCCGCCTTGTCCTTCTCGCTGGGCTGGAATCCTCCTTCCCAGTTGACCTCGAAGTCCTCGACTTCCACCTTGGTCTGCTTCATCACCCAGGAGACGAGTTGGCGAACGTAGGGCTCGACCTTGCTCTGGATGCTGCTGATTACCTTGAAATACTCGCGTTCGTTGACCTCGCTGCCTGTGAGGGCCCCCGCCTGGGCTCCCCTGAGGACGGCCTCAGGTATGCCGGTGCCCGTGCTCAGGTTCTCGAGGACGGCCTTGTAGTAGGGCTCCGGGTTGAGGGCGCTGCCGGCTACTCCCTTGAACTCGATGTCTATGCTCTCGTTTTTGAGTAGGAAGGTTCGGCTCATCAGGTTCGTGAAGTATCCCGCCTCGGCGTAGGCCTGGATCTGTTCGAGGGTCTTTCCGGTGAGGGTGATGACTGGGAAGCCGCTGCCGTATCGGTAGATGGTCTGGCCCATGCCCCACCGGATGTTGCGGAGGTTGGTGAGGTCGTCCCAGATGGGGTCGAGTACGCTGAGGCCCGTGGGCCGCGTCTGGACGTGGATCACCCTCGTATGGTGGATCCTGAGCCTCCTCCCGCTGCCCCGGTCCACGTTGTAGATGACGGGCTCGCCGAAGCGCTCGCTCTCCGGGTCTCTGTCCCGCTCCACGCTGGTTACCTTGGTCTTAGGGTAGATGGCGAGGTCGGTGAGCTCGCTGCCCTCCCTGAGCTCCTCCGCGAGGTCCTGGGTGCTGTGGGCGTCGCTGAAGGCGCCGATGACCAGAGCCCACCCGTAGGTGCGCTCGAGGGCGAGGGCGTTCGCGAGGACACTCTGGGCCTCCAATCCACGGAGAATTACCTGGATCTTACGGTCGAGGTCGGGGTCGCCGCCCTCCGTCTTAGGGTCGTCGACGGTGAACCACTTGTCGAATACGTCGTCGGCGACCATGTAGGTGACGCGGTATGCGACGGGCTCCCTGGTGACGGCCCACTCCCTATCACTGTCGCTGATGACGTCGCCGAATCCGGCTCCGCCTGCCGTGCTCGCCTGGGGGATTCTGATGCTGCCACCCTGGTCTACGGCGAGCTTGGCGAGGGCGTCCTGGCTGAGGATGATGCCTCCGCTTGGCTTCCTTCTACTTACGTCGAATCCGAGTATTCTAACCATACTGTCACCTATAACTGAATATTGGCTAAGCGCATGCGCAGTTTACGAGCGTAAACTTGCATGATCTTATCAAGTTTCAGGCTCAGCCTATCCTGAGTTCTGCTCAGTAGAACTCGCCGTCATCGCGCGCGCCTGTTTACCCGAAGATGAAGGCCGGCTCCGGCACCCCACCTGACGATAAACCATACCTGAGGGCATCCACAGCGTGGTCCCTCTGTTTTACGTTGGGGTCATAACTCTGCAACTCGCTGATGAGGTTCACACAGCGACGGTGGATGTACAGCCGGTATCTGTCGCCGTGGAGCTGGAGCCGGCTGCCGATGTCCCTGATCCCGTCCTCCCTCTTTGACTTGTTCCCCTCCGCCTTGAGCCCAGCCCTCCTCAGCTTCTCTATGGTCTGCGGCTCCGACGGGTCGCAGATGAGAGGCCCCGACCCATAGACTTGCACATATTCCTTGCTTGCCTGGATGAGCTCCTCTTCGGTCGCCATGCTCTTGTAGAACTCATCCACCACGTAGGCTCGGCCATCCCCGTCGAGGCCGATGACCACGATGGCGGCGGGGTTCGTCCAGCCGAAGTCGACGCCGTAGAACCAGCCCTTTACCCTGGATCTCTCGAAGCCATCGATGACGTGCTTAGAGGCGTCGAAGCCGAAGGCTCCCTCCGCCACCGCTGCGAATCGGCCGTATATGAATCGCT
>Ga0315279_10004875_pt1 | contig 17782 bp, 15 predicted proteins | sample YL17G06_20_MG_FD_203694 | JGI IMG/M metagenome (GOLD analysis project Ga0315279, IMG submission 203694) | Sediment microbial communities from Yellowstone Lake, YNP, Wyoming, USA - YL17G06_20 | ecosystem: Environmental > Aquatic > Freshwater > Lake > Sediment | place: USA: Wyoming | collected... | reverse complement strand
CCTCGAAGTAATCCGCCCCGGCGACGAACTTGAACCCGCCGTGTTTCTGGAACAGGTTGGCGATCCAGTTGCCGCGCCCCCCGCAGCCGATCAAGCCCAGCTCAAGCATGGGCTTCTCGCCGGCGTGTGCAATGCGGGCCGCGCCGAGCGAGAGGGCCAGAGCCGTCGCCCCCGTCGCGGCCAGAAAACCGCGGCGCTCCATGCCGCCGCCCGCCATCTCTTTGGATGAATCGTGGTGTGCCATGATCTAACCCCCCTGAAATGCGGTCTCGCCGCCTTGCGCCCCCAAGACCTTAATCGGTCCTTTATACACCGACTGGCTTGACTTGGCCACAACACGAAGAAGTCAAAAGTAAAAAGTCAGAAGGCAAAAGTCCGAAGCCCGCATTTCATGCGCGGGACACATTTTTACCTTTCACTCTTGACCTTTTACTTCTCCGCTCCGCTCCTCCTGGGAGTGTTTCAAAAAAGTTAGTCCCCCAGCATAGGTCCTTGGCGGCACCGCGGTTTGCCCTAGTGGACTAACTAAAATGGTAACCGTTCAGTCCCCTATGAGAGAGGGGGTTAAAACCGGTGTCTGAGAAAACTGCTCTCATAGGGAGAGCAACATTATCGGACACCGAGACCGCGCCAATCCCTCATAGGAGGCCAAAACTGCCTTCATAGGGGACTGAACGGTTACCTAAAATGAAACACTCCCGCTCTTCCTCCTTCATCCGTTCTGCAATGGCACCGTAGCGGACGGCGGAGTATAGTTCGTCCCGCAAGCACTCGCTATCGAGGCCCCAGGCATGACGGACGACCTGACTATGCCACTGCCGAAGCCGCCGAACGAGGATCCTGGCGAGACGTTGCGGCCCGTTCGTCCCACCATTATCGGAGGCGAGACGGAAACGTTATCCGCGGGCGCGGACGTCGGTGCTGGCAAGGAAGCCGCCGAATTGCCTGCGCTCAAGATCACTGTTCGGCGCATCAAGGCCCGCAAACTCGGCCCGTATGAGCTTCTCGGCCTGCTTGGCCGCGGCGGCATGGGTGCGGTTTACGAGGCCTTCGATACGCGGCTCAAGCGCCGCGTGGCGCTGAAGGTCATGCTCGCCGGCGACGAGGCCACCACGGAGAAGCGCGAACGCTTCCGCCGCGAAGCCGCGCATTCGGCCAAACTACGCCATCCCAACATCGTCACCGTCCACGATGTGGGCCACGAAGATGACCGTGACTACCTCGTGATGGACCTAATCGAGGGCGCCACTCTGGGCGAGGCGCTGCGGCAGCAGCAGTTCACCTACCGCGAGAAGGCCGCGTTGCTGGAGAAGGTCGCCCGCGCCGTGCAGCACGCTCACGACCACGGCGTCATCCATCGCGACCTGAAGCCCGGCAACATCATGCTCGACTACGGGCGCGGCGGATCGTCGTCAGTTGTAGGGCGACCCGCTGGGTCGCCGGGCGATCCAGCGGATCGCCCCACAATCGTTGAGGCAGCGCCAGCCAATCCGAAATCCGCGGAGCCGCTGGTGATGGACTTCGGTCTCGCCAAGAACACCCAGCAGGAATCCGGCCTCAGCCAGACCGGCCAGGCGTTCGGCACGCCGGCGTACATGGCCCCGGAGCAGGCCGAGGGCAAGGCCAAACTGGTCGGGCCGCGCTCGGACGTGTACAGTCTAGGCGCGATCCTCTACGAGATGCTCGCTGGGCGCCCGCCGTTCGTGGGCGAGAATGCGCTGCAAGTGCTGCGCGCCGCGCTGCACGAGGAACCCGTGCCGCCGCGAAAGTTCACGCCGGGCGTGCCGCGTGACCTGGAGACGATCTGCCTGAAATGCCTGGAGAAGGAGCCGCGGCGGCGCTATGCGAGTGCCGCTGAGTTCGCCGACGATCTGGAGGCGTTCCAGGATGGCGAACCAGTCAGGGCCCGGCCCATCGGGGCTGCGGAGCGGGCCTGGAAGAAGGTGCGAAAGAATCCAGCGCCCTATGTGGTGGCCATTGCCGCGTTGGTCGTCATCGTTTTGGGCACGGCAGGGTTCATGTACTCGCTGGAGCGGAAGCGGCGAGAAGCAGTGGCCGAGAAGATTCGCGCAGAGGATGCGCTTAGCCGGTATCTGGCGGAACAAGCAACGAAGCAGGCACTGGAGAAGCAGAAGAAGCGTGAGTGGCAGTTAGTCTTCGAGGATGACTTCTCCGACGCAACCAGGACGATGAAGAACTGGATGGCGGATGGAGCATCAAGCTGGGGAGTCAAGGACGGCGAACTGCACGCCCAAGGAAACTCCGGGTATTGGATCGCGCCTCGTATGCTCATCGCGGGGGACATCAGAATCGAGTTCGACTGCCGAGTGGAGAGCGAGTTCCTTAACGACGTGAGCTGTTTCCTGGCGGCGCTTCCTCAGGAAGGCCCCGCCAGCGGTTACATCTTCAAGTATGGCGGGTGGAGCAACACCGAGCATGCGCTTGAGCGAGGACGAGCAGGTGCGGAGCTGTGGTCGCAGAGCATCAAGGAACCAATCGCGAAGGGCGTGCGCTACCACGTTTGCGCGGAGTGCGTAGGCAAGCGGCTAACCTACACCGTGAATGGCCAGACCGTCTTCTCCATCGAGGACGACAATCCGCTGACGGGCAACGACCACTCAAGACTGGGTCTTTGGTCATACGGCACTGCGACCGCTTGGGATAACGTGAAGGTGTACCGCCTGGGCGAACCCCTTGCCGCCGACCTGCTTGAGATCGCTGAACGCCACTTGGAGCGGGGTAGTCTGGATGCGGCACGCGAGCTTTTCACAGAGGTGCTGGCATCCTCCAACGATGCCTTGCGCCGCGATAGAGCACAGCTTGGCCTCGACAAGTCAAAACGCGCCCTCGCATTCCAAGAACGCCTGCCGGAACTGAAGAAAAAGATTCTCCAAGTTTGGCCGAAGGCCCAAGTGAAAACTGGACGAGACGGGCTTATCGTTAACGTTGCTGACGCAGGGCTCGCCGACCTGACGCCCCTGCAGGGACTTCCTGTAACGGAACTCAATTGCGAGCGCAATAAACTCAGCGACCTCACGCCGCTCAAAGGCATGCCACTAAAGGTACTCCAATGCTCCAATAACCAGATGACCAGTCTGGAGTCGTTGCGCGGCCTGTCACTGGTCCACCTAGCCTGCTCAGACAACCGTATCTCCACTCTTGAGCCACTGCGCGGTATGAAGCTCAGCACGTTGGTCTGCAGTCGCATCCCCATCCGTTCACTCGAACCATTACGAGGTATGCCGCTCACGGACCTGCAGTGCAATGATTGCCAGATCAAGGGCCTCGAACCTTTGCCCGGAATGGCACTACGCATTCTTGACTGCGCGTTCAACGACATTGAGAGCTTGGAACCACTGCGGGGCATGAAACTAACCGTGCTGAATTGCAGTCGCAACAAGATCACCAGCCTTGCACCATTGTCTGGGATGCCGTTGACCGTTCTGGAGTGTTGGTCCAATCAGATCAAGGACTTAGAGCCTCTGCGGAACATGCCGCTCACCTCTTTTAACTGCGACCGAAACCAGATCAAGAGCCTCGAACCCTTGCGTGGCGCATCCCTGTCCATCATATATTGCGAAGACAATCTCATCGTCGACGTCGCAGCTTTGCGGGGAATGCCCCTGCTTCGCCTTCACTGTAACGATAATCGCCTGCTCAGTCTGCAAGCGTTCCGGGATCAACTCCCAGACGATGAGTTCTTCTTTGCCTGCGAGACGTTGCCAGACGCCGAGCTGGAACGGGCAATCGCTGAGTGGACTAAGCCCCTGACTCCAGACGCCCAACCCCAACCCAACGGGCGCTCGATTACAGCGTTGAACAAAGCAAGGCGCGCTGCCGCTGTGCAGGCACAACTTATCCTGGCCGTGCGTAAGGGGGACGTTGAATTCCTCAAATCACTTGCCCGTCCCTTCAAGAGTCATAAGTACCTCGTCATCCATATCCTCCTGACTTGGCCAGAGGCAAAGACCCTTTGCGAGAAGCTGGGAGGTCACTTGGCCACCCTTACCAGTCGCGCAGAGGAGCAGGCGGTAGACCCATTGATGAACTGGTTTTGGGGAGAAGCATGGATCGGTCTATCGCGCACTCATGCGCCACAGGCTGAGACACCAGACGTTGGTGCAGACCCACGCCGCGATGCTTGGGTTACCGGGGAAGCCGTCAGCTACACCCACTTCGAAAAAGCAGCGGCCCAAGGCGATTCGGGCTACTGGGTGATGACCGCAGATCACGAGGAGGGCAACCCTTGGTATCTGAGAGTTCCTCCCGCCCGCAATTTCTTCATTATCCAATGGGACGACTGACCGGCGTGTCGGGTGGGCGCGGATAGCGCCAGGAGCTATCAGGGTCGCGCTTTTGCGCGATTTCAACGCCGGACAGCAAAGCTGCGCGTAGTTCCGCGTAGTTCCCGGGACACCTCGCTTAATTGATTCTGAAAGCCGAAGCCAGAGCACTGCACCTCAAGAAACCCGCCCCTTCATCCTTCATCCCTCATCCCTCATCCTTCATCCTTCGTCGTTCGCACCCCGCGCCCTGCGCCCCGCTCCCCCCGCTTGATATGGGGCAATAGGAACTATAGATTCAGACTTCTTTTGACAAAATTGCAGTTTTGTGCTTGACAAACAGTCCCAATATGCGTATATACTATAGGGAGCAGTGGCGCAGGGTTGGCTGTGCCGCAATCCTCCGGGGTTGCCGGCCGCTGCGAAACAGGGCCGCACGTTAGGCTGAACTATTCGCCGCAGAGGCGCAGAGGACGCAGAGTGAGATGATCGGTTCAAGGCTCTTTTCGTTCAGTCCCACTGCTGTTCTCTGCGCTCTCCGCGTCTCTGCGGTGATTGATGCGGGCCACGGCGGGAAGGCCCTCGCAAGGGGACCAGAACGGGGCTTTTATAAAGGCCCTGGTAGGGGCACTTGTAGCATGTCGGGCTGTCACGATTTTGGTCGCGCTCTTGAACCACGCCATGATTCGCAAGCAATCGCCCCGAATCCGCAAGCGAAAGCCGCTAATCCGCAAGCGCAAGGCGCTGATTCGCAAGCGAAAGCCGCTAATCCGCAAGCGAAATCCGCTCGTTTTCGACGATTTTGCCGAATCACAAAGGAGTTGCGAAAACGCCTGGCAAAAACTTCGGCCTGGCGAGAAGAGAGCCTGGACGGCGCAGCCTCACTCCTCACTTCTCGCCCCTCACTCCTCGGTTGCGGATTCCGGAATTTCAGTTTTCAGCGTTTGTCTCTTTCCTTAGAGTTTCGGATTTGGAGTTTCGAATCTGGAGTTCAGCCATGCGGGTACTGGGAATAGAAACAACCTGCGACGAGACCGGCGCGGCCGTGGTGGAGGACGGCAGCTGCATCCTCTCGAACGTGGTCGCCAGCCAGTTCGATTTGCACAGGCCCTTCGGCGGCGTCGTGCCCGAAGTGGCCGCGCGCGCCCACGCGGAACGGATCACGGCGGTCATTGACGAGGCGCTGGCCCTCGCAGGCTCCACCGCCCGGGAACTGGACGCCATCTGCGTGTCCAACAGGCCCGGCCTCGTGGGCGCGCTGCTGGTGGGCATCGCGGCGGCCAAGGCCTTGTGCATCGCCTGGGACAAGCCGCTGCTGGGGATGGACCACATTCACGGGCACGTCTACGCGGCGCGGCTGGCCGGGTTCGCTGTCTATCCGCAAGTGGCCTTGATAGTCTCCGGCGGCCACACCTGCCTGTACTTGGTGGCTGGGCCGCTGGAACTCCGTGTGCTGGGGCAGACCGCCGACGACGCGGCGGGCGAAGCCTTCGATAAAGTCGCGAAGATGCTGAACCTGGGTTTTCCCGGCGGGCCGGCACTGGCCAAGGCCGCCGAGGGCGTGCCACCAGAGAAGCGCCTCCTGTTCAAAAGCCAGCGGGGACTGACACAGGAAAAAGTCTCCGGCCGTTCGGAAATAGGCTGCCTGTCCGCGCTGGGCGAGAGCACGGGCTCACTCGACTTCAGCTTCTCCGGGTTGAAGACCGCGGTCTACTACTACCTGCGCGGCACGACCAGGGGCCGCGGCCCGCTGCGGGCCATTTCCGGACAGGAGCGGGCTGAGGTGGCCGCGAGTTTTCAGGAAACAGCGTGCGAGATCATGGCTGCCAAGAGCCTGGCGGCGTGCCGGCGCGAAGGCGTGCGCGCCCTGGTGATCGGCGGCGGCGTGGCCTGCAACCGGCGTCTGCGCGAGATGCTCAAAGAACGCGCGGCATGTGAACTGCCGTCCCTCGAGGTCTTTTGCCCTCCGCCGCTGCTGTGCGCGGACAACGCGGCCATGAGCGCGGGGCTGGCTTACCACCGGCTTGTGCGCGGCGAGCGGGATGACTGGGAAATGGAGGCCGACCCCACGCCCAGGCGAGCGTGAGAAGGACATTTTCGATTTTCGATTTTCGATTTGAACTGCCAGCCGTGAGCAATCGAAAATCGAAAATGCCTTGGCCCGAAGACCCGATTCAGTTGAATGAATGTTTGCCGGGCGCGTCTATTTTCTGGAAGTGCGAGAGGGACTTGCTAAACTAACGGCGCTCGGCTGCCGAGAACAGATTGGAGCCGAAATGCGGAAAGGAAGGGCTGCGAGATGAGAAAATGGCTGTGGATACCCTGGGTGCTGGTGGCTGTGGCTTTCTCCAGCCGGCTCAGCGCATCGGAAGGCATGGACGATTTTGTCAAACTGGCGAAGTCCGGCGCCACTGAAGATGTGTTGGTGGCCTATATCGAGGCCTCCCCTGTGGCGTACCAGCCGACAGTGGATGAGATCCTGTACCTGAGAGACATTGGGCTCGCCGACACGGTGATTTCAGCCTTGATGAAGCACGGCGAGGCCCTGCGGTTGGCCGCGGCCAAGGGCGAAGCGCCCCCGGTAGTTCAAGCCCCGCCCCCGCCTGAACCCGCCGTGGCCCCGCCGGCTCCGGCGCCCCCGGTCACAGACGTGAGGGAACCTGTTCCTCAGGAGCCTGTGATTGGCAGGCCTGCGCCGGAAGCCGGGACTGCCGTCGCGCCGCCACCTCCGGCGGCCCAGGAAACCATCGTCCGCGAGCCGGTGCGGGAAGTGGTGGCTGAGCAGCTCGCGCCGCCGTCTGAGCAGCCGGTGACAACGGTCGTTACCGCGCCGCCTCCCGGTGAAGTGACAGTGTCCTATTTCTATGAATCGCTGTCGCCGTACGGCCGGTGGGTCAGCTCGAACGACGTGTGGGTTTGGCAACCGACAGTTGTGGTCGTGGATCGGACTTGGCGGCCTTATTGCCACCGCGGGCACTGGGTCTACACCGACAGCGGCTGGGCCTGGAGTTCGGATTACTCCTGGGGCTGGGCAGCGTTCCACTACGGCCGCTGGACGCTGGATCCCTTCTATGGTTGGGTGTGGACGCCGGATACGATGTGGGGTCCCGCGTGGGTACACTGGCGTCAATGCGACACGCACCTGGCCTGGGCGCCGCTGCCGCCCGCGGCCCGTTACCAGGCCGGCATAGGATTCCATTTCCACGGCAGGCATGTGGACGTGGACTTCGGCTTTGGATTGGGCGAACGGGATTATACATACGTGCCCGTGGAGCGATTCTATGAGCGGTCGCTCGTGGCCTACAGGGTTCCGCACGAACATGCGACCGTCATCTACAACAAGACCACTGTCATCAAAAACACTTACGTTTACAACGATAATCGAATCATCAACAATGGCCCCTCGGTAGACCACGTGCGGAGAACAACGGGGAGAGAAATCAAGGAAGTCAAGATCGTGGACGCCGATGTGAAACCTGGGCAGCCACTGAGAGGCGAAACCCTGCAGCGGGACCGCCTGGCCGTTTTCAGGCCCAAGGTCGCCCCGACGGCCCCGGAAGCGCCGCCGGCCATCGCTGCGCGGCAGGAAGTGGCGCGGAAACAAGCGGCCTTGCGGACGCCACCGCAGCCACGAGTGGTGAGCCAGCCTAACCAGCCCGCGCAGACGCGCGATACGGAATTGCGCAGACAGCAGTCGCTCGCAGAAGCCGAGGCGCTGAGGCACAAGGAGGCCGCGGAATCGGCTAACCGGGAGCGCAAGCGGTTGGAGGATGCCGCGGGCCAGGAGCCCGACAAGAAGAAGGCCGAGGCGCTGCGCGCGGCAGCCCAGGTGGAGAAGCAGAAGGAGGCCGACCTCCAGAAGCGGCGGCAGGAGGCTGAGGACCAGGCGGCGGCCCACGAGAAGGCTGCCAAGCAGGCCGCCCGCGACCAGGAACGCGCCGCCAAGGAAGCGGCCACTGCCGCGCGCGTAGCTCAGCACAAGCAGGAGTTAGAGGCGAAGCGGCAACAGGAAGCGGCACAGGTGGCATCCGAAGCCGCCAAGCGGGAACAGGCCCGCCGTGAAGCGGCGGTTCGCCAGGAGCAGACAGACGCGAACCTGAAGGCCAAGGCGGCGGCCGAGGCTGCGGCGAGAGAACAGGCCCGCCGTGAAGCGGCGGTTCGCCACGAGCAGGCAGACGCGAACCTGAAAGCCCAAGCGGCGGCCGCGGCAGCGGCGAAAGAACAGGCGCGTCGTGATGCGGCGATTCGCCAGGAGCAGACAGACGCTAAGCTCAAGGCCCAGACTGCGACCGAAGCCGCGGCTAGAGAACAGGCGCGCAAGGTTCCGTCACAGCCAGAGCCGGCAGTGAAAGAGCAGCCGCGGCAAGAGCCGGCATCGCGGCGGGACACTGGTGATACGCCGCGCGTGCGCCAGCCCCAGCCAGAGCCGGCAGTGAGAGAGCAGCCGCGTCAAGAATTGCCATTGCGGCGGGACACTGGTGAAACGCCGCGCGTGCGCCAGCCCCAGCCCGCGACCGGTTCGTCAATTGTGCAGCCGCCTCCAAGCGCACCGGACCCCCGGCTGAAAGACGCAAGTGACCCAGCGGCCAAACGCCGCACGGAGCGCGACGCGAAAAAGGGCGACTCTGGCAACTGACTAAAGATCGGGCCATCGGGTGATCGGGTCAGCGGGTGAAGTAACGGGAACTGAAAGCAGTTACTTCACCCGATGGCACGATGACTCGACGAGCCGATTCTGTTTGTCATTCCTGTGCCTTTTGTGCTTTATCGTGGCTATCTTGTTGTGAGTCGCGCTTGAAAACGAAGCGCGCAGGCGTATAAACAAGTGCGGCCATTTGGCCGCGTTTGTTTTCGGGGCGTAGCTCAGCTTGGCTTAGAGCGCTGCGTTCGGGACGCAGAGGTCGCTGGTTCAAATCCAGTCGCCCCGATTACCTGCTGTTAAGGTGGTCCGGAGGAGAACTGCCCCTCCGGCCACCATCCTGACGTTCCGGTTGCCCCACATCTTGTGCTCTGAGCTTTATCAGCAGACCGCCGTCACGGAGAACGGCGGGGAGGCTCCTGACGTGGGAAAGGAGACCGCGCAGCACGTCTTCCCAATCATCGCTGACCTCAAGGACGAACACCCCTCCTCTACGGGTGACCTCAACCTGGCCGATTCTGCGCGTTACTGGCGAAGCGCCTGCGCCCGGCGCAGCATCGCGCTTCCTGGTGTTTGCTTCAGGACGACGTGTAACCAGACCCAGCTTGATGAGGACCTCAGTATATCCGAGACCCTTGATCGAAGGGTCCTCCTTCGCTGCCTCAGCGACCCGCATGTAGTTGTACGCCCGCTGGTAGCTGCTGATGCACTTCGCCACGATCCATTCTTTGAACCTGACGCCTGGGTCAATGCGTTCCCACTCCTCTTGCATCCGGATAAGATGCTGCCCAGCCTTCACTGCATGAGCGGTGGCAACGCGCAGGCGTTTGTCGCCGTCGTACTCGACAATGAGCGAGAGCCACAACCGCAGCATGGCAATGTTGACGGCAAACGGGTCCAGGTCCACACCGTATAGGTTGTTCTCGATGATCTCCAGCTTGCGCTGGGACATGTCCTTCGCGTCCAGCATGGCGTTGGACTTGAACAAGGCCGTACGCAGACGCAGCAGTTCGTGCATCATGCCCAGCAGGTATGCGCCGCTGCCGCAAGCAAGATCGCAGACCTTCACGTCTTTAAGGGCCTGAAGGATGCCTTCGGGGTTGTGAAGGCCGCTGGGATCGTCGTGATCCACGAAGCGCGCCACGGCCGCTTCGTCTTTCTCGAACCGGCCCAGGTACTTGAGCCGCGCCTCGGAAAGGGGCGCCGGCCAGGTTTGCTGTTTCATCATGCCCTTCGCGGGGCCTAACGGAGCGGCGGCTTGGTTTGGCGCCCTTTTGTTTCCGGGGAGGGGTGACGCATGTTGGACGACTTGGCTATTGACAGCGATGTTCTCCTCCGATTCTTCGCCCCGGAGCTAACCGGAGAGCTTCTTCCACAGCAGGCAAGGAAACGTGTTGGCCCGCACGTGTACCTGAGCGTCAGCCCCCAGCGCGTTCGTTATCCCGTCGGTGAGTCCCACGTCCATTACATCGGCTACACGAATAACCCGGCCATTCGATTCGCAGCACACGAGAAGTTGATGCCCGACGACGGAATCATGGTGCTCGACCTTCTTCCCTTCTTGAGGGAACTCAAGAAAATGATTCCCCAATGGCGGGGTTTTGACAAACGGGAAACTCGTGACATAGCGATGGAGATGGAAAACGTCTTCCTCTATCTGTTCCGGCGTTCTTGTGGCTCAAAGCCTTGCCGTAACGAGCAGGAATCCCAACCCTGGCCCGAGCTCCGCTGTTTACTCCCTGACTTCCTGCCCCGCTCTGCTGCAACCTTGCCGTGATTGCCAGTGGAAGATAGCACCTGCCTTGTAGTCCAAGGTGTCTCATACGTCACGCCGCCGCTGCCGTCGCTGACTGTGATCCGCGCTCCGCCACCGTTGCGCGGCTCAATGACGATGATGTGAGCCACGTTAAATGCTGCCGATGGCGGTGTCTCATCGTCCTTATGAATCAACGGCAGTTCAATGAATTGAGTCATCCCGCACCTCGTGCAAACCCAGGAGCTACTTGTCTGCGTGCGTGAGTACAGGGAGTCATTCTGCGACATGTGGAGCACTCAGCAACGCAGCGCGAACAGCAACAACCGCCCAAGCCCCTGGTGGTTCTGGACGGCTGCAATGCCCGTGCCAGCTTGCGGCTCTTGGTTTCGGCTTTCCGCTTTCGTTATTCTGTGGAAGATGAACGTGGGGCGGGGTGCGAAACACCCCCATGCCAGGCCGGGGAAGGCCCTCAACGTCTGCGGCACGCTGGCGCTCTCGATGGTTTCGGCGCGAAGGTCTGCACCACAGTCACCGGCGGCCCTCAAAAATGGCGGCGGCGGCGTACTGGAGCGGTGACGCTTCCGTTCCGGCGGGCGCTGGTGTGGTGTGACCAGGGAACCGACTCCGTTCTGCCTTTGACGACCGCCTCAGCAGCCACAAGAATACCCCGCAGACAGCGACAAGGTGGCGGCGGCGTGAGATAGGGAGGTTGAACAATGAGTCCCTGGCTAGAGTTGTTCTATCAACGACTTGCGCGCCACAAGGCGCTCCTGAGCGGAAACCCATGCAGCGGGTTCGCCCATATTCTCATCCTACACTTCGACCTGATCCGTTTCCCCGACGCCCGAATGGGAGAGCGCGATTACACGCCCATTGATGAAGCGATACGTGACGCAGGCTGGCGTCAACTGACGGAGTCTGTGTACGCGATGTTCTTCAGCAACAGCCTCTCGCCCCAGAACCATGCTCGATACGCATGGAATGAGTTATCACGGAGATTTGCTGGCCATCCGTATGGTCCCCTGCTCATTAGCGGGGACGCTTTCTACCTCCACTGCCCTTCACGTAACAATCTGAACACGGAGGCAATGGGCGTGATCGGGGAAGTCTTGCAGCTTGGTCCGAATGGCCAACCGGTCAGGAGGACGCTGACACCTGTATAGCGATCGAACGCAGGCTATGAACGCTTCCCAGCCGCCCAACTCCACCATGCACTTGCCAGGCGTGTCTTGGCCGGGAAACTGGCGCCTGGTTACCTGGACCTTAAGCCGGGAGACCATAAAACCGGGGTATGTCCCCCTCGTTCTCCTTGCGGGATGCCGCGAGCATATCGTAAAATGCCGCGGATTTTGCAGGTCATTGTGAACCACAAATAAGGAGAGTTGCTTTCGTGAAAGCCAGATTTGCAGCCGGAAAGAATCTGTCTGTCGAAAATCGCTTTTTGCGCCTGGATATCGATACCCGCGATGTGACCTGGACCCTCACGGAAAAAGCCACTGGCGTGGTCTGGCAGATGGCGCGATCGTCTTCACAGGACGTCACACTGGAAGACGCCAACAAGAGTCGCACGCAACACGCCTTCGCCTCTTCCCAAGACAAGGAAGTCCGGCCGGCGCGCAGTGGCCTGCCCGGCGCTTACATTTTCCTGCGCGATCTTGGGATCGGTATTCACGCATTTTTGGATGCCCGTTCGCTGGTTGTGGAAGTCGAGCGGTTCGTCGGCAGGGGTCCGGCCAAGGTTCGCGACGTCCTCTTTCCCCGCCATTTCCTTCTGCCCAAGAAACCCGACACGTTCTCAACATGGACAATCGGCCAGGGTGCGATTGTGCCCGCCACCATGAAGTCCCGTTTCCATCATCCCGAGGGCTACAGCGAACAGGACATGGCTTTCCATGGCGCGATCACCGGCGGCTGCGGCATGGTGGCGATCGCCGAAACGCCGTTTGACCTGTATGTCGCCATGAGCCACCTGGAGAAAGAGGCGCCGGCCACATTCTTTCACTGGCTGCCCAGTCTGGGTGATCTCCGCTACACGCGCCGCGTTCGCTTCACTTTTGACAAAGGGCTCGACTTTGTCCGGCAGGCCAAAATCTATCGCCAGTACATGAAGGACCTCGGGTATTTTGTTTCCTTGAAGGACAAAGCCAGATTCAACCCGAATGTGGCGTCACTAAGAGGCGCCGCGTGGGTGAACACCAGCACGGCCATGCGCCGAATGAAACCCCTTTCTTACTTCTGCAATACGTTTGCGGATCAGACTGCGTGGATCACACAGCTCAAACAGCGCACCGGTCTGAAAACAGGCGTCGTGCATGTGGACGGTTGGGGCGCTTTTGGTTATGACTCGGTACACCCCGAAGTGCTGCCACCCAACGCGGCTGCCGGCGGGGCCGCCGGGTTGAAACAGTTCCGCGAAGCGGCCCGCAAAATGGGATGGCTGTTCGGCCTCCACGACCAGTACATGGACATATATGCCGATGCGCCTTCCTATGATCCGGCGCGGTTTATGATCAGGGAAAACGGCAAACCCAACATCCTCAACGTATGGGCCGGCGGCCCCTGCGCGCATATGTGCAGCTCGGAATCGCTCAAATTCGTGAAGCGGAACTTTGTGGAGGGCGTGCGCGATCAATACATGTACCACAACTCGCCATCCATCTATGACATCTGCCAGCCGGACGCTTCCTATCTGGACTGCTTCTGCCGCATCCACGAATGCTTCAACCCATTGCACCCGCTGACACGGGCGGAAACCGTGTATTACCAGCGGGAATGTCTCCGCACCGTGCGCGAATGCGGCAAGAAGGTTGTGCAGTCGTGCGAGCATGCCAAGTGGTATGCCATCCCGGACCTCGACTTTAGTTACGGTCTCGCCCACCAGAAAGCCGATGTACAGGTCGAGGGCGGCGGAAGCGCCACGGAGGCTATCGGGCTTCCGGTACCGTTGTGGAATCTGGTCTTTCATGACGCGATCTGGACACCTGAATGGCAAGACGAAGCCTATGGCCGAATGCTCCTCTATGGCTGCAGTCCGTTCTTCACTGCAACAAGGGACGGCCCAGCCCCGCAAGAAATCGAGTGGAAAATGAAGGCCTGCAAATTCAATGAATTCGTGGGTTTCGACGAGATGACGGATTTCAAAATCCGCGATGATGGCAACGCCCTGTACAGCGAATTTTCTTCAGGCGCAGGGGTGACCTACAATCCCAAGGAAAAGGTCTGTCGCATCGAGGGGCCGCGTCAGGTTGCAACCGCAGGCACTGTGAAACTGCCCAAATAATCTCAGGGAGGAGCATGGCGACGAACCAGTGGATCAAGGATGTGGCATGGGTTTTCAGAGACTAAGAATCCGGTGCGCGGCGTGATTCTGGCATTTCACGGTCTGGGCGCGCCGGCAGTGCGTTAACGGCCTGCCAACGCACAGGAACGCGGGCGTAGATCGCCACGCGGCGGGTGGCGGCCACGAGTTACTTCTCCTCCTCTTCTTCCTCGTCGTCATGTTTCCCGGCTTCGATGTCCGCGAGGGCCTTCTTGATGGGATTGTCCTCGTCGTCGTCCTCGTCGTCGTCATCGTCTTCTTCGTCGTCCTCATCCTTCTCGTCTTCCGGCCCGTCGTAGTAGCTGGCGTCAACGATCTCGACGCGCTGGACGCGTCCAAACTGCTTGCTCGCCTTGTCCCGTGCTTCGGCGGCGGACGTGGCTTCCACAATGTCCGTGCTGCCGCTCACGAAGAAAACCTTGTACTGCTGCGTTCCTTCCATTGCTATCTCTCCTATCCTACTCCCCGCCCGCACCCATGCGGGCTTCCATGCAATGTGAAAATGCGGCGAGTTTCGGGCTTACATGCGCACGAATACAGTTCAAAACCATATGCCTCATAGGAGTTACGCGGCAGTCCAAATGAGATCATTCCCGGAAGGCCCACACAGGTTCAACACACAAGCGGGCGCCAGAACGTCGGCCCTTCATAGCGCCCGGTGCGCAGCGCCCATTCAAGAAAGTCCGAGTGCAAGATGATGTAGCAGCCCGAGTACTGGCCATCTTCCTGCCAACAAGCAGGCAGACCGCCGCGCTTAACCCACTTGGAAACCGCTGCCCGGTTCACGCCCAACAGTCGCGCCAACGTGGCCGGTGTGAAGTACTCCGGCAGTTGGCGAGCCCTCTCCTCTGAGATAGGCCAGCCCTGGCCGGGATAAGTCTTTTGTCTTGCCATGTTCACGGTTCCTCAGACAACGGTTGACACCGACGGTTGACAGCAACGGTTGACAGCTACGGTTGTCCGAATCGAGTTGGGCACTCCTTGACACCTTGACAGTGTTGCGTCCACGCGGGTTCGACCGTGCTTCAGACAACGACGGCATCCTCGCCCCTGAGCATAGGATCGCCCACCGCATTTCCGCCCGCAACGCCCGCCACGAACTTCAACGCCAACTTCCGCCGGGCGTTTCGGCCAAGGTGTTCGTCCAGACTATACGCGCCAAAGGCTACTGCTTGCGCGCTGACGTGCGCATTCGCGGGCGAGGTGAAGCTGGATTGGAGTTCCACGAGCCGCAGAAACTGGCCCTTTTATACCAGCAAGAGGGGGGAAGGGAGACATGAGCGAAGAACTGGACGGCAAGATGTCGTACCATTACGCCGCGGCGTTCGCGCAGGTGAACAAGACACTGACCGCGGCACAGCGCAAGTCACTCGTGAAGCTGCGCAATCTTGATGGATACACGAGCGCGCCTGCCTATATCTACTCCGCGCCCGTCAAGGAGGAGATAACGCTGCCGGACACAGATCACTTCTTCTTCGCGCCTAAGAAGGTTGACGGGGCTGTGAAATGAGAGGCGGCTGGCAGGCTTCTGCCGCGAGGGCAGGTGGGGGAAGAGTTGGCGCATGAGAGGATTGACGGTCAACGGCATCACCCGCGTCAACGCGATCACCTACGGCACCCAAGCCACCAATGTCTCTTACGGCCGCTCCCACGAACCGTCGAATCGGGATGGGGCTTTCGACCGCGCATTTTACCTTTTCGTTCTTTCTGTTTCCTTCGGAATTCGGGTTTCGAGTTTCGGATTTAGGGCCTGTAAAGAGATAGCCTATGCAACCTCGCTTGGTCTTGAGGCCGTGCTCTTCGTTGTCGTGGCGGTCACGTATTCCCTCTGGATACGCTCCCGCCGCGACGCCTCGATCACGACCTCAATCCCGGCGCGATCTTGCATAGCTTATTTCCTTGCGGGCTCTTAGGGCAGGATGATCGGAGCCGGGAGCAAGTTCGAGTGACTTGCGGTTGAATCCAGCAGGTTCCAGAATATGATCCAGGGGGCTGGCATTGAGACCGGTCCGAATGAGAAAGAGGACGTAGTCATGGACAATGGTTTCGGCGAATTGCCGATTCTGCGTACTAATGCGTACCGTTCTAGTTTACGCAAGTCGTTATACAGCCAGGTGAAGGGGTAGCTCAATAGGTAGAGCAACGGATTTTTAATCCGTTGGTCGCGGGTTCGATTCCCGCCCCCTTCACTTTTCTAAGATTCGTAACCTCAACAACTTGCCGCGTCGTTCTGGCCTTCCCGGTTCTGGTTTCCGCGGCCGTCTTCGCTCCGTAGTCCCCTACGTAGTCCATCGTCTGCAAGTTTTCAGCCCCTGCCGCCAGTGCCAGCGACTCCGGTTCACGCTGCTTCCCATCCAGCGTCCGCACTCCGGTCAGCACGTCCCAAACCGCCTGCGCGGACTCTCTCGCGTCCACAAGGTCCAGGTAATGCCGTTCTTCTACGTCCTGCGGCGCGTGGCCAACCTGCAGCTTGACGCTGTCCGCGTTTACCAACCGCCGCGCCCATGAGATATGCGTCTTGCGTAGCGCGTACATGTCTCGGTTCTCACAGAACCGCGCCACGTCCGCTTTGATCTTGGCGGCCATGTCCTCATTGACCTGCATGATCCGCGCGCGTTCAGCCAACTTTGCCGGGTCTCTTGGCGGAGCGCCGTCGAATCCGTGCTGCCGCCCGATGTATATCAGGCTGGCCACAGCCAAGGGGTCTGCCTCTTCTTCTGCCCCCTCAGGGGCGGGCCAGCACTTCCGCACGCCGGCGAGAGTCAGTGCCCGCGAGAAGTCGCGGCTCAGTTTGGCCGGATCAACCGCGCTTCCTTCCGGCGACACAAACAACGGCGCATCGGCGCCCGGCCTGCCGCGTCGAGCAAGATGATGCTCCAACTCGACCACAAAATCAGCCGGCAGGAACGCCATGCCGTTCTTCTTCGTCCTGGTTCCTGGCGGAAGAATGATACGGCAGGCTTCGCGGTCCAGATGGCCAACCTTGGCCCCGAGCACCGCGCCGGGACGGTTGCCACTTATGAGCAGTGCCCTGAAGATGAGACTTGTGGGCAAAGACCGGCCCAAGAAGGCGTCCCATTCGCCCGCTGCCGCCAATACTGCCGCGACTTCCTCCGGTTGGAAGGCGCGCCTTCGTGATGCGGCACTGGTCCGCGGCAGCAGCTTCCAGGCGTCCAGTGGATTGTGCGGCAGCAGGTCAATGGATGCTGCCCACGCGGCTACTTGCTTCAACGGTTGCTGGATATGCTTGCGCACATACTCGTCACCGCGTTCGCGCTGCCTTGCCAGTGCCACGCACTTGGCCGTCAGCTTCCCCTTGTTGCCGAAGTCTGCCAGCGTGTGCAAGCCAAGGTCGTTGCGCTCCAGGTCATGGCGCAACTCTACGCGGCGCCTCTCGCTGGCAATTGGCGCCTCCTCAAGAAACTTCTCCATGGCTTCGGTAAACGGCATGGTCCAGCCGGAGTTGTCCGCCATGCCGATCTTGCGGCGCTCCAATCCCTCCAGGAACTTATCACGGGCCTTTTCAGCGTCCCGCAGATCTCGAAACCAGAATGTTTTCCACGTTCGTTTTCGCGTAGCTGGATTCGTAATCCGAAACCGCCAGCCTTTTCTGTTCTTCTTCGTCGAGACAACACGGATCGTCTTCACGGCCTTCTCCCTTCTTTGCGCCAGGGCAGCATCAGCACTTCGCTCAGCGTTAGCCCCTGTACGCGGGCCTGCCGCTCGAACCCTCGCCGTTCCGCCTCCGTAATCCGCACGTTGGCGACATAGCTTCGGCGCTCCTT
>Ga0315279_10004873_pt1 | contig 17786 bp, 14 predicted proteins | sample YL17G06_20_MG_FD_203694 | JGI IMG/M metagenome (GOLD analysis project Ga0315279, IMG submission 203694) | Sediment microbial communities from Yellowstone Lake, YNP, Wyoming, USA - YL17G06_20 | ecosystem: Environmental > Aquatic > Freshwater > Lake > Sediment | place: USA: Wyoming | collected... | reverse complement strand
GTTGCCCCCAGATCAACCCTGCCTTTAATAAAGTCGCGCTAGAGATGTACATTCTGCAAGACCGCGACACGTACGAGCGCAAGAACAGGTGAAACGGAAGACGAGGAACGGTCCCGCGCTCATGCAGCTTATAGAAGACAAGCGGCCAGTTCAGGAAGCCGCTCTTCAGATACTCTTTGGACTTGAGCATCGCAATTCTTATGTTGCCACTTGTGATTATGAAGAGGAAACGCTCCACGTCGGGGGTAGTAGCACTATCAATCAGCCTTTTGACAGCCCGTGTGACGTCCGTAACACGCACAGAGATCTGAGCGCGCGTGGTCGATTGCTCTAGCACGATCCGAGATTCCGTGGCCGCTGCATGCAACGCTCGAAATTCCTTCTTCACAGCCCTTCCCATCTCGGTCTTGATCCGTTCCTTGGCTCGTCGCAGCACTCTTTCGCTGATACTGACCAGAACCCGACTAAGACGCGGTGGAGTCAAGGCAATGCCAGGATTCACCATGCCTCCCTTGAATGCTGCTCTCAGGGCTCCCCTCAACGCGGAACTCGGACGTGCTGTGACGATAACGGACGCGCCAGTGTCCACAGTCAACCTCTTTCCGAGGAGGATCGCCGCGACTTGCTCAGACACCGTGTATCTGTCCAGATTGTCGAGCACGACTAGTATCTTCTCTCCCCCCGTGAACTGCCGCAGGTACCTCATCTCAAAGGACAGCATCTGGTACGAGGTCAAACTGCGCCATGCGGTAGCCGGATCTATGTCTTGCCACTTCTCCCCACCTTGGGCCACCAGCTCACGCACAAAGAGAGGATCGCTTTGGGCAAATGCCGGACACAACCCGGCAGGCCTTTCCGGAACAGAGGGGTCGTAGATGGGGATTGCGACCTGATCGCGAAGAATCGATACAAGTGCGGCTCGAAGTTCACTCGGCGGCGAACCCGGTGTGACCTCGGTTGCATTCAGGTTGGCATACAGCGTGTGCACGCGGGGCGTCGTCCATGTTCTTCTGAAATGAGACAAGCAAGCAAGGACAAATGTTGTTTTCCCTGAACCCACTTCTCCCACAAGATACAGCCCACTTCCTTCGAATTCGCGGATCCAGTGAATAAGGTAGTCTTCGTCTAGATAGTCGGCAAAGAGAGCGGGAACCAGCGTTCTGAGATAGGAAAACGGTGTGTGATATTCGGAGTACTCCGGGACTTCCTGGCAGAGTGCCCCATGTTCATATCGTTCCGTTATATACCAATCATAAGATTGGAATATTCTTGGCGGCGGAGCAGGTGATTTCCAATGACCCTCCGGTGTGATGTACGCGTGTCCCACCTGGGCCTCGGCTTCCGGTATCTCCTCTTCGAGTATCTCGCTGAGTAAGCGGTTAAGAGCATTGGGCCTCACTTGGTATTTGTCCACCGCGGGATTGGCCGAAGGGGTGGTGGTCAAGGCCATGGGGTTCAAGGTGGCGCTGCGCAAGTGCTCAATATGCTCATCTATGGCTGCTTTTGTCAGGGCCATTGTCTTACCTCTCCTCGGCTACTGGATCCTGAAAGGAATTATCAGTCTTCCCTACCTCAATCGGCGTCAACTGCGAAGCTACCGACAGCGCCTCATCATATGCCTTGGTCGTCAGTCGATGGTTCGAAGCGGAAAAATACCGCAGCGATAGAAGATGGCCTTTCATCACGCTACGAGCTTCGGATACAACATCAAGTAGCAATGTGCTGAGCTGGGGTGGAAGGTCAGGCGTACCGTCAACAAGAGCCTCTATGCGCCTTACTATTTCTTTGGGGGTGAAGCTCCCCTGAACCAGGTACCGTAGAAAACTCAGAACGCGGATGCTGGCTTCCCACTGCTTGCTCCTGGTTTCACTCTGTCTGGATGCAGCGAGCTCTCGGCCTCGTTGCATCACGGCGAACAGCGCAAGGAGAGCCGTCACTACTAGCCCCAGGCGCGCGATGAAATCCGAATCCCCCAGGCGACTATGCGGTACGCTGGCGTATTGGGAACCCGAGTTGAGCGGACCTGTTTGTAGCTTGAGGCCCAGTGATTCGAGGCATTGCTGAGGGTCCGCGGCGCACGTTCTTGGCAACAGAAGCGTAGGATCCTTGTAAGGGTCAACTCCCCAAGTGTCAAATACAAGCAGGATCCGTTCGGTCGGATGGCTATTGAGAAGTGGATAGAAAGCAATAAGCAAGAGTAGCAGCGCAAGGAGAACGTACGGAACAAACACGGGCAAGTGCAGCTTCGGCATTACACGTCCCTCCAAATGCTATACGCGGCGCCCGGGGTGCTTCTCGGCATTGACACAAACGAATCGAGCGACCAGTGCCTATCTTGCAACATACAACGATCAAGCAAGAGTCTCAGCGCGTCGTGGATACCATCGAATCGCTCTCGAACTACTGGAGGATTCCGTCGTCTGTTGGTTTTCGCTATCGCACATATGTAATATCTCACCAAAATACCACTCACACAAGCGAAAACAACCGGCATATTGTGACAATCTCTCAATTCGGGAGCTTGGAAAGCCAGAAATCTCTGCTTCTGACTGGATCGATTTCTGGGTAGGGCCCAACGACGCTCAGAGCCAGTCGTGTGCCTCTTGTGTTGATGCCCATGGCCGCCTCAGCCGGCCAGACTAGCGCGTCCTTTGCTGGGCGCCTATCTTAGCAACACCATCTTCCGCGTGGCCACGAACTCGCCGGCTTCGAGACGGTAGAAGTAAACGCCGGAAGGCAAGGGGCTGCTAGCCACTTACCTTATAAGAATCTCTCACCCAATGATCACATACACTGAGAGAAACTCATTTTACTAACACAATCTTCCGCTTCTGAACGTCACCACCAAATTCAAGTCGGACAAAGTAAACCCCGGACGCCAGCTCTGACCCATTCTCGTCGCGTCCGTTCCATGCGACCGAGTGCCTTCCTGCCGCCTGCACTTGATCTACCAGAATCGCTAATCGCCGACCCCGCACATTATATATCGCCAGCTCTGCGGGTCCTTCATTAGGCAAGTAATAGACAATGTTAGTTCGAGGGTTGAACGGGTTAGGATAGTTGCCCTCAATATGAAGCGCGCTGGGTGGTGCGGCCATGTTTGGAACAGAAACGACCGTGGCTGCGCTGACTCGCGAGGAATACCAGCTCTCGTTTCCAGATCGATCGTAGCAGGTGACAGCGAAATAGTACGTGCTGTCACAGGCAAGCCCCTCGACAAGGTACTCCGTTACGTTCCCAACATCGACCGTGTCGCGATAAGAAAACCCGGTTGTATCAATGTCGAAGTAGATCCGATAGCCAGCGATGTCAGCAAGCAGAACTTCATTCCAGGTCAGTCTCATTGAACAGTTGCTGAATGCCTCCGCGTTCAGACCGTCCGTTCGCGGTGGAGGTGCCAGGGTATCGGGCTCAGTCAGCCATGGAATGAAGTCCCAAGCATACGAGTTCAGCGAATCTCCGAGTCCCGCGGGATTCCAACCTCCATGCCATGGACCTGACGAGTCTCCCCACCAGTTATTCTGAGCAGGAGGAGTAGGTGTCAAGCTCCTATTCCACATCCCCCACCCGTTCTGAGCTATGTTACAGAACGCGATAGAAGGACTCGAATTGATCGTGCACACGCCATCCCCGAGGCCAAGGGCAGTGTTTTCCGTTACCGTGTTATACGAAAACACAGGACCGCCGCTGCTACAGTAAAATGCCCCGCCATCGCCGTTAGCACTGTTGAGCGTCACAGTGTTTCCAATTATGGTCACGTTGCCACTAGAGTAGATTCCGCCACCATTTCGTGAGGAGCTATTCTGAACAATCATGTTCCCGCGAACGAGAACACTGCCCCCACAACTTATGCCACCGCCGTCGGTGCTCGCCTTGTTTCCTTCGATCGTATTATCGGTGACGACGCCGCTCCAATTCATGTTGATTCCACCGGCGCTACCTAACGAGGTATTCCCCACGATCGTGTTGCCCATGATCTTGCCGCTTCCATTAATCCCTCCACCGGCGTATTTGGCAGCATTTTCACTGATTGTGTTCCCGGTGATAATAATGGAATCGCCTTGGCAAGAGATTCCGCCACCGTAACCACCGGTAATAGCCACGCTGTTGGCTGAGATAGTGTTCTCCGCAATCGTGGCGGAATCGCTCCAACAATAGATTCCGCCACCATAGTTGTTGCCGCCGTAGTAGCTCACAGCGTTGCCGGTAATCGTGTTTCGCGTGATCACAGGCGCGCCCTTGATGCTACAAATTCCGCCACCCCTACAGTCATCTCCCGCGGACACCGTGATGACGTTATCACGTATCGTATTCTCCGTTATGGTTGGAGAGGAATAGTAGGAGTAGATTCCTCCTCCATCAGTGCCTCCAGTATTCCCGCTAATCATGTTTCCAATAATGATCGGCGAGGAGTAACTGCAGGAAATCGCTCCACCTTTGGGACCTGAGTTTCCGCTGATTGTGTTGTTCACTATGGTCGGCGAAGAGCTCTCCAAGGAAATACCGCCGTGGTTGGCCGTGATTGAGTCCGCGGCTATCAGCTCTGCATGGGGACAGTTCTTGAGTTCGATGCCGACGCCATTACAGTTCTCTATTCGGCAATTCTGTACGACGACTGCGGAATCGCAGCTCTCTAGCCGTATGCCGATACCTTGGAAGAAGGATGCGGTGCTGGCTTTTACTCGGCAATTCTGCACAAGGACGCGAGCATGACAACTCTGGAACTTGATACCCACATCTTTGTTGTTTGTTATCTCACAACCCTCTACTACCACTCCAGACGGACAATTCTCCAGCGTTATGCCCATACCGCTTGTGTCGCTGATTCGGCAACCGCGGACTGCCGGTGCTGCTCCATTCCACCCTCGAATTCCTCCACCATTTTGCGTCGAATCAACTGCGCAGGAATCCACAATAGGAGATGCACCGTCCAGGGCGATCCCCGCATCCCCTGCTTTCTTGAAGCACAAGCCGCTGATGACTGTGGATGTGTCGATCTCTACGATCTCCACCATATAGAGTGTGGCCTGCAGCTCGTCACCCACAACGAAGGTGCTGTTCATCCCCGAACCTGTGAGGACAATTCCGTTCCGGGAGGGCCAGAAGAGCGACTCTTCGTATACCCCCGGAGCCACTAGCACTGTATCACCGCTTCCAGCAGCGTTCAGTCCAGCCTGGATGGTGGGCTGATCCGCGGGCACACGAATCGTGGTTGCAGACGCTGCGGCGGGCAGCGTCAGAGCGATGTTTAGCAGGATTCCGGTTAGCACAAGGACGCGCAATCTGTACAAGTACATCATGTACCTCCTCTAGTACTAGATGGGACCAATTGATTAAGGGCGCCGCGAAAGACAAAAAAGCCTCATCGGTTCTTGATGAGGCTCAAGCTGTTCTATGAAGACACACGAAGCGTCCAGGGTCCACTAAGCATTCGTGCCTCCGCTGCTATCCAACTCAGAGAACCGTTACCTTCAGCTGCATTCGCCTGATGCGCCACGCATTATATCACCAAAGTATCGCCAGCGCAAGGGAAAAACCCTAGCAGCGTCCGGTAACAAAACGACAAGGGGCCTGACGTCTGTCAGACCCCTCAAAGCGAGCAATTCCCAACTGCTCAAGCTGCTACAGCTTCAGCACCCTCGCATACACCCACTCATTTTGCCTTAAGTCAAACCCGGAGGAGCGACTACGTTCTCGCCGGGAGAATCTTACCTATAGAGACTCTTGATGTGGCCCCAAGTTGCTGGAGTGACGGGTGTGCTCGAGACAAGTTCGCACACGAGCACGTCGTCAAACCAACCACGTCCCTCGCCGGAGGACATCCAGAGTCTGTCCGCCTGGAAGTTCGTGTCGAATGGAGTAGTCCATACGAGTTGACCATCGAGCCAGAACCAGGCTTGGCCGACGGAGTAGTCCAGCTCAATCGCGATCGCGCACCAACGGCCGATCGCATATTGGAATCCATTGATCGCGGTGAAGTAACCAGCTACCCAGACGCTGCAGTTCAAGCCCTCTGGGTATTCGCCTCCGCCCATGTCGAAGTTCCAACCCGCTGGACCGATTGCGATGCCGTTCTGACGATGGTGGCAGCCATTGGGACCATCGCCAGATGCCTTAATCTTAGCCTGGAGCAAGATGTGAGAGGTCGGCGGTAAGGGTTGCTTGTATGCTGATCCCTCCCAGCACGAGCCGTTTCCGGACACCTGCAATGCATTCGTTCCAGAGACATGCTCTTGGTCGGTAATGAAGAAGTAGTTCGGATCTTGTCCGTTTGCCCAGGTTTGCCAGTCGTTACAGTCTCCAATCCACGTTCCTGCGACGCAGGACTCGAAGTCCTCCGAGACAATAACGGTCCCGCAAGGTGGCATTGCGCGCTGGGCGTGGGCCGCCACGGCGGCGGGCAAGAAGCACACTGCAAGGCTGATTGTGATTGCTGAGGGAGACAGCAACCCGCATGCGCGAAGGGAATTCATTGCCAGTTCCTCCTTTCTCAGGAACAGTCGTTTATCAGCTGTCTAGCTTGTTAGTACCAATCGCTCCTGCTGATAACTACGGCTTATTCCGTTTCCACATATGTGCCTCTAGAACGTCTTCTTTTCCAGGCAATACTCGCTGCCCACTTGTCACTTCGGGACCCACAAGCAATTACCCCGGCCGGCTCCTCTCAGCCGACTAGAACCGTGCGTCGTTCGTTGGGCACTCACCTCAACAAAACCATTTTCCGCGTGGCCACGAAGTCGCCGGCTTGGATGCGGCAACCGGATCGCTATCGCGTCTCCCAGCATACCGTCTGTGCTTGCGCTTCTATGCCTAACCAGAGATCAGCTACTTGAACATAGCTTTGATCCTGCCCCATGTCGTGTACTCGACGCTCGTGGGACCGCAACCAACCCCAAAGGCTCCGATCTGTCCACAACCATAGCGATTAACGCATGGAGAAGTGCAGCTCAATCGGAAGTCGCCGTTCTCCGGTGCACAAAAGAGCGGATCGGCTGAGAAGTTACCATTGATCCCCGCCTGCCCTGCAATACAGCCCACCCAGTCGCCACCTGCGTTGCCGTAAACGTCACAACAGGTGAGGGCGACGGTGCCGGAACCCCAGCAGTAGACTGCTTCTCCTTGAGTGCTGAAGGCGACGATGGTGTTCTCCAATATGGCGGAGGAAGAGAAGCAGCATATTCCACCGCCGTGTACGTTGGCCCGATTTTCGGAAAAGGTGCAGTTAGCGAGTGTCGATATCGATTCGATCAGAAACATGCCGCCGCCGGAGCCGTTAGCTGAGTTTTCTGAGAGAATACAGTTGACAAGCATTGCGTTGGAGGAATAGTCGAGATACACGGCACCACCATGCGTAGTGGCCGAGTTGCCGTAGAATCCGCAGTCATTTAGCCTAGGCAAGCACTGATCAAAGCAGCTTATCCCGCCACCATTTTCGGCCGAGTTGCCAGAGAAAATACAGTTCGCAAGCGTTGGAGAGCACTTCGTAAGACTCAAGCCCCCACCGCGGCCCTGTGGGGCAGAGTTTTCCAGGAAGGTGCAATTTGAAAGTACCGCAGAAGGAGAGCCCGAACTGCACATTCCACCACCACTGTAGACGGCCGTGTTGCTGGAAAAAACGCAACTAGCGAGTGTCACAGGCGATTGGGACGAGTACAACCCGCCGCCATACACGGCCGAGTTCCCTGAAAAGGAGCAGCTAGAAAGTGTCGGAGAGCTGGTTATGCAATCCATTCCACCTCCGACACCACCGGCCGTGTTGCTGGAAAAAGTCACGTGGTCGAGCGCCGGCGAGGAATTGCCTCTGCAACATATACCCCCACCGTCCTGCACCGCGGAATTGCTCAAGAAAGTGCAATTGATGATACTAGGTGAGGAGTAGAAACAGCACATCCCCCCACCCCAAGTGGCTGAACCTCCAGTAACTGTGAATCCTCGGATGGTGCCGGAGTTGTCCACGTGGTCACAATACAAAACCCCACCCTGCTGTTCAGCGTCAATCGTCACGCAACCAGCCAAACCAGTTTCACTTGACAGGTAGATTCCTGATTTCATACGAATCAAACCATTCGCATTGCCTGTCCCTTGGTTCGACCATGTGTAGGTTCCACAGGCCACCAACACAGTATCTCCCACCGCTGCCAAATCAATCCCTGCTTGTATTGTCGGGGCATCGCCGGAGCCGTCCTGGAGGATGTACCATGTACGAGCTGTGGCATTGACGCCAGTTACAAGCACAACCACCAAGGTAATCATGAGAATGATAGCAAGACGGGCCATGGGTTACCTCCTTGAATCAAGCAGAGTGCCTCGCAATCGAAAGGCAGAGGATTCATCGCATACCGATGAGGACCTAGGTCTTTACGAAGAACTACAAAACGCCGAAAACCTAGCCGACTGCCTTCGCCAGATGCACCTCACATTATATCACCAAAGTATTGCTAACACAAGGGAAAACGCGTGTCACATCACTAGAACCGCGGGATTGGCGAGTACCTGTAGGCCCTCACCGTTGCACAGTTGGTCGCTCGGCTCTCAGCTTTGCCAGGGCTTCTGCCATTTCAAGCGGGGCGGGCGGGGCTCCGGCAGGCTAGGCATATTGCCTACCTCCACGGAGATGAGGCCACACAGCGCCTGTGTGGCGGCCACGTGGCGGAATGTAGGGCAACAGCGCCCTGGAAATGCCTAATCTCGCTGACAGATCGCATAATTACGTTGACTGGCCTGGGGAACAGAGCGTTCATGGGAATGGCATCACACTTTGAGACGAAGGAGGTGAAACCATGAAACTCTCTACAGCCATCGCACGCTTCGACACGCAGCTCCGGGCCGACGGCAAGAGCGAGCGCACAAGGCAGGCCTACCTCAGAGACTTGAGGGAGCTTCGATGCTGGCTCAAGCGCGATGTCCAGGTCAGCATCATCACTCCCAACACGCTCGCGCATTTCCTTGCGGATGGGAACGGCGAGATCGGGTCCGCGCTCACCGTCAACAGGACCAAGACGGCCTTGCGTGTCTTTTTCCGCTTCCTCAGCGACGCAGGGTATCTGAGCGAGAACCCGGCGCGGCTGATCCGCTCGACACCGACTGACAGAAGAGTACCGACCTACTTGTCTATCGACGAAGCGAGGAGATTGCTCGATGCAATTACCAACTCTGACAGCGCCCTTGCCAAAAGAGACCACGCGATGTTCTCGCTCCTACTCGGCACCGGCATCAGGCTCGGCTCGCTCGTTGCCTTAAACGTAGGTGATGTGAACCTGGCCGAGCGAACCGTGACAATCAAGGCCAAGGGTGGGCGAGAAGAAACCGTGTTCCTCAACGCACGGCTTTCCAAGTTGCTCGCTCGCTACGTCAAGGCTGTGAGTGCCACAGATGGAACACCGCTCTTCCGTTCCCGCAACGGCGGCAGACTTGGTGCACGCCAGGTCCAACTGAGGCTTAAGCACTGGCTCGGGGTCACTGGCATCACAAAGCCACTCTCGGTCCACTGTCTTCGTCACACATTTGGAACAAGGCTATACTCGCTGACTGGGGACCTGCGTCTGGTTCAGCGCGCCTTGGGGCACAAGCAGATCTCAACCACCGAGATCTATGCCAGGGTTGAGAACAAGGCGCTCGGGAAAGCGCTGGAAAATCTCTCTTTGTGATGGTTCGTCGAATCGGCACTATACGAAGTTGGGCTTGACGGGCCTGCTCGTTCCCCTCTCGCTGGACCTTGTCAAAATCCCTTGTTTGGCTGCAGGCGAGGCTAGTAGCCAATGAGCTATGTCCCACTACGGCAGAGCGGTACTCGCAGATTGCGAGGCTGTGAGGGCCGAGACCTACTCGTCGACTGAGACGCTGTCACAACATGAGGGTTGTTTTTGCTCGTGCAGCAGGTACTTTGATGATATTATGCACGGTGCATCAGGTGAACGCGGCCGAACATACTGGTTGTCTGAACAAAACACAGCGGAGGCACGAGTGCCTCGTTTGCGCTGTTCGTTTCCTGTGTCTTCATAGCGAGATTTGAGCCTCATCGGGTTTCTCGGTGACGCATTTCTTGTCTATAGAAGTCACGGAGTAGCCTCGCCGCTGGCGTTCGTACCACTACTTAGACCACATTATCTGATTAGATCTGGTGAAGGAGGTACCTATGAATGCACATGGAGTCAGAAGCATCGCGCTGAGCGCATGGCTTGAGGGTCTGATAATGTTATCACTCTTCCTCGGACCAGTAATGCCTGTTACGGCAGGCCCCGTCGCCGATTATGGCGACGCGCCTGACCCGCCGTATCCATCGCTGTATAACACAGCAAGTACTCTGTACCCAGGACGGAGGGGACCCCACCACCTAGATGTCTCGAAAGAATGGATTGGTACAGCGCTGACGTCTACAACTACCCTGGAAGCGGACGCTCTTGTCCCAAATCTTGACTTTGACGATGGTGCAGTTCAGGTCAGGAGGGCGTGGGTAGCTGACACCGCCACTCAGATTGGTTTCGCCACTGTGCCTGTGACTATTGCGCCCGGAACAAATGGAGACGTTCGCTACCTGAATGTCGTCGCAGATTTCAATCGCGATGGGGCGTGGGCCGCTTATAACTACGGAGGGGCTACCCTTCAGGAGGAATGGATAGCAAAGAATGTTGCTCTTATCTTCGCGGCTACCGAAACGTCGGTAGTTGCCAGTTCACCCTTTGTATGGCTTGATGACGCGATTAGTACGACCATACCCATTTGGGTGCGAGTAACCTTGACAACAGAACCTGTTGATCCGTCTGTTTTCGGAGGAGGAATTCCTGGATGGGATGGCTCGGGGCCGAATAGTGGGTTTGCACGCGGCGAAACCGAGGACTGGCAGATCATTCCTCAAAACCTTGCGCCACAGCCCTTACCCAACGGCTTCGACCCCGGGCAGGGTGGTCCGCCGCTAGGCTGTGGCCCAGGCCCCGATTGCGGCCCGGGGCCAAGTACCGGTCCTGATGCTGGCCCTGGCAACGGGAATCCGCCAGTTGGTGGAATTGAGAACTCCCCGGTGCCGGACATTGGCCAGAGGCCCGCAGAGTGCGGCCCCACATCTGCGGCGAATTCGCTGTACTACCTTGGCGCAGCCAACGGGTTCAGCCAGCTGCTGCCCGGTTCTCCTCAGAATCCTTGGTCCCTTATTGATATGCTTAAGGGATACATGAGCTGGAATCTCGACTGGGGCGTGACTGGCTCCAATTTTGTCTCGGGAAAACAAGCAATCGCAGGCGCTCTTGGATTACCGATTGAGACACATTACCAAGGACAAGGGCAGATCCCAGACGCAAATTGGCTTATGTCTCAACTGGACGCAGGTGCAGACGTCGAGGTGGCCATGAGATTCACTGATGGGGGAGGGGGAGGACATATGGTTACGGCTGTTGGTTACACCAGGTATGCGAACGGGGATGTGGTGCTTAAGATACACGATCCTGATGATGGTATTGATGGTGACGTACGTTTTCGATTGGGAACACAAGGTGGTTATCCGAGCCTCCTTGACTATGACCGTCTAAACCGAATTGAGTGGGTGGTATCCGAACACGTTCCGCAGATCGATGTTCCTGGCGCCGGTAGGCCGAGTGTCGCGACTTGGGTTGCCCCCGCATATCCTAATCCTGCGAATCCAAGTGCTACAATCAAGTTCTCGTTGGGTGAGCCAGGCAAAGTCACGCTGACTATCTTTGATGCGAGCGGGCGCCAGATCAGAAGACTTGTTAACGAGTGGAAATCGGCGGGCGAGTACTCCGTGCTTTGGGACGGCAGGGACAATCACGGAGACATGGTGCGTAGCGGTGTGTTCTTCTACCGGTTTGCTGTGTCCGGTTTTGAGAGCGAGAAGAAGCTGGTTATACTCCAGTAGCGCTTGTTCGAAGCGGACAGCTTCGAACCCGACTGCCAGATCAATTCGTAGCCAGCGCATTATAGCCGAGGGGCTGGCAGGATGCTGGCCCCTCGTACTGTTCTTGGGCAAAGACCGTATCTGGTCGGACGATATGGTCACAGCATTGGAGATTGCCGTGGCCCGACACCACTCTATTTATCCTCAAGGTTCAACGGCGCCAGCCCACGTTCAAACCTGTGCTGGTTGACCATCTGAAGGAAAGAGGGCCCTGCCTGCTTCTGCTCCGCATTCACGGTCTGCGTCACTACAAAACCCTTGCGGGAGATGAAACCAGAAAGCTCTGCCAAACGCTCCAGTATCTCCACAGCCCTCTGAAGCAGTATGCCCTGCGCATACGGGTCCGGAATCTTCGTCCCTTCCTTCGTCTGCCTCAGAGCATCCTTGTACGCCATCAACGCCAGAGAGAAGAGACCCTCAAGCTTCGTCACTTTGCTGACGTTACCCGCTACTGTCCGCGAACGGAGTTCCTCGAGCCTTCAGAGTACTCGCGTCTGTCACAAATATCCTATCCCAGCCAACCCGTCAGGTCAAGGTGCCTGCAGTGCAGGGGAGCGTCCCCGTTCTCGGTAGTCAAGGGCCTTTCTCTCTTGTGGGATCACCCTTTCAGCGTACCTGAAACGCCGAAGATTCACTTGACTAGGCACGCCTAAGAAGCGTAACTCATGAAAGGGGAGAACTCCATAACATGGATGATAACAGCAGGTTAGACAAGGCGAAAAGACCGCCGAGGATCGCCTTTTACACCCGGATCAGCACGGACGAGGACCACCAGAAGTACTCGCTGGAAGCACAGGACGAGCGCCTGCGGGCTTTCTCCCAGAGCCAGTACGGGAATGATTGGAGGCTCTTCAAGGTCTACCGCGACACCGAGAGCGGAACCCACATGAATCGCCCTGACCTGGAGGAGATGCTCTACGAGGCAGAGGCACGATCATTCGATATCTTGCTTGTCTTTCGTGTAGATCGCCTTTCTCGCAAAGTCCGCGACCTTGCACAGATCGTCGATGACCTCACTAAGTACGAGGTGACTTTCAAGAGCGTCACGGAGCCCTTTGACACTGGTACTGCAGCTGGGAAGATGATGCTCCAGATGCTTGGTGTCTTTGCGGAGTTCGAGCACGCAACCATTGTGGAACGGACCAAGGTTGGCATGGAGAAAAAGGCCAAGGGCGGCACGTGGGTCGGGGGCGTGGTTCCATATGGGTATGGGCTTGATCCAGAGAAGGGTCTTGTGATCTGCGAGGAAGAGGCCGCCATCGTTAGGAAGATGTTCAAGATGTATGCGTTCGGACGGGAAGGAGCCGTAACCATCTCCAGGAAGCTCAATGATGCGGGAAACCGCAAGCGTAGCGGCAAGAAGTGGGACAAGCGAGTCGTGCTTCATATCCTGAAGAATCCTCTTTATGTCGGCAAGCTTCGCTGGCAAGGCGTCCTTCACGAAGGCAAACACGAACCGATAGTCTCACAGCTCCTTTTCGACAAGGCGCAGCAAGTCATGCAGGAGAGGGCAGAGGATTCGAAGGGACGACAGTGGCACAACGGCGACGAGAGGCTGCTCACGGGTGTCATCAAGTGTGCTCGTTGCCATTCGCACATGTTTGGAGGCGGAGGTCGCAAGAAGGGCAAGTACATCCCGTACTATGTCTGCTCCAAGCGCTTCAATGATCATGAGTGCGAACAGGACTACGTGCGAGCTGATGCTTTGGAGGCTACGATCCTTCAGGACATAAAGACCATGTTCAGGGATAAGCATTTCATGGACCGGATCTGGGGAGAGGTCAACCGCAGACTTGGTGAGGAAAGGCCTGACGTGGAGCAAGAGACGGCGAAAGTCGAGGCCCAGATTGCCAGGGCCAGAGCGAGTCTGGATCGCTACTTTGTTGCCTTTGAGGCTCGAACAATGAGTCCAGAGCTCTGCGGCAAGAGAGTAGAGGAGCTCAACGCACGTCTGCACGAACTGGAGGTTGAGAAACGCCATCTTGAAACACGTCGTCAGCGTCTAGAGCTGCCAGCGCTGGATCATGCCACGTTATCAGCCCTTGTGGACAACTTTGAGAACGTGATGGCTGAAGGCACTAACCCACAAAGAAAGCATCTTGTGCAGCGCTTGGTAAGCAAGGTCCTGGTGCATGACAAAGAAAAGGTGGAAGTCTGGTACAAGCTACCTGACTCTCATGGGTTCGAAAACAGGGACACTTGGCTCCCCAGATAGGACTCGAACCTCGTCACGGGGCAGGCTGGCCACCATGTTCTTACAGGCCAACTGTCAGGTGAATACCATCGCTAAACATCCTGCCTTAGCTGCTTTCTATGAGAGGCTTCTTCGCAAGCATGGTAAGGCTAAGGCACGAGTGGCTGTAGCTGCGAAGCTGCTCAAAGCTGTCTATCGTGTCTTGAAAAGAGATGAAGATTATAGGTTCAACTCGCTTTCAACCGCTCATCTGGGCAAGCCCGGGAAAGTTCTTGGTCATCAATGGGCAAGTGAAGCTCTGAGATAGACCGTCTGTTAGATTGGGAAGCCCAGAGTCCGATTAAAGAGTACATGTCCTCCAAGGAAGGACGAATAGAAGACTGGAATCAGATTGACGGTTTGAAATAGTTGACAGGAGGTTTTTCATAGAAGAACTTGGGCTATTGAGCTAGTCTAGGGGCATTATTTCGCTTCTGCGAGCCAATGAATAACCACTCTGAGCAACCCCTCAAGATCGTAGTTATTCCGACACTTCCACTACAAGATCCAAACATTGCCTTCCTCAAACAGAAGGCTCGTCAAGATTGCAGTTGTTGCTTCGGAGAAGCCAGGGCAAAAGCCTCAAGAGATACAAAGGAGGTCTCTCTCTTTCTGGTTCCCGCGTCAATTCCTGCTATTTTGATTCATGCGAAGGCATTTAGGCTCTTCGGCCTGCCCGCCGTTTTCGGCCACCGATCCGAAACCCATGTGCAATGATCATGACATAGGCGAAAAGCGTGTTTTGCCTAAGGATGCTCCGCGCCTTCTCGAGGAGGTAGCGCGGGGAGACCAGACGACACGCGATGAAGCGGATCCGCAGCCGTCTAAGATCCTCTAACTGAAGACCCGGTTGAAGAAGAATAGGGACGTTATCGACCGACCGCATAAGCCTCCGATTGGCTAGGTTTTGGTAGGGGGCAGACCAGCGGAAGCCTGCCGGGAGCAGGCCGTTCTCTTGTGCGTATCGCTCCATATACGTACCCGGGTAGATCCTGAGCCCGGCATGATACGCTGCAAGGCGGATGGTTCGCCGATTCTTCCAGATGAACCGGTTCGTCATCTGCGCCTCTTCGACCGTCTCACCCGGATGTCCGACGGTGAAGAAGACCTTGGTCAACAGACCAAGCTCCTGCGACCATCTGAGCAGCAGCTCTGCATCGTCAAGCGAGATGGCCTTGCGCACACACTCGTCAAGGACACGTTGCGATCCGGACTCTATACCGACATCCACGTAGTAGCAACCCGCATCTCTCATGATCGCCAGGAGCCTCTTGTCTACGGAACCGACGCGGATCTCGCACTCCCACGGGATCTTGAGACCACGGCGGACCAGCTCGTTACAGAAGCCTAGTGCGTGTTTACGATTGAGCGTGAAGGTACTATCGAAGATTTTGATTCCTCGGACACCGTGCTCCGAGACCAGACCTTCGATTTCGTCGACGACAAGCTTCGGAGATCGGGACCGATAGGTCTTGCCGAACATCGCGGAGGCCGAACAAAAGGTGCAGCCGATTGGACAGCCGCGGGCAGTCATGACCGAAGTCCCCGGAATGCCGAGGTAATCCATCTGCATCCGGTAGCGATCGAGGGGGACGAGACCTCGATCGGGAGTGCCGAGACCGTCGAGGTCCTGAATCACCGGACGTGGGTCATTATGGACAATCGCGCCGTTGTCTCGATAGGAAATCCCCTGGACTCGCGCCAGTTCTTCAATGCGCGCCCCGCTTTGTTTTGCCCACGAAGCAAGATCGAGGCAAATCTCCTCACCTTCCCCATGCACCACGACATCAATCGAGGAGACATGGTCCAGCGTATCCTCGGCTGTGAAGCTGGCGTGAGGGCCGCCATACACAACGATGGTCCCGGTCGATGCCTGCTTGATCGACCGGGCGACGGCGAACGAGGCGAACCGACTGTGGGTCGTCCCGCCGACCAAGGCCAACCGCGGTCTCGTTTCTTCGGCGACACGACCGGGATCTCGATCGTCGACCTGCTGATCGATGAACATCAGGTCGTAGCCAGCACGCTGAAGTGTCGTGCCGATCCAGATCATGCCCAGCGGGGGCATCTTCTCGAAGACGGCAAGCTCCGGCTCTTGGGGATAGACCGCGAGAATGTCCATCGTCAGCTTCCTTGCGCTCCACGCCGGGGACCGAGGTACGAGTTGTCATCCGGCGATCGCGATGCGCTGACGACATGTTCCCCGACGTGCAGCAATCCGGTTGCATTCTAGCAGATCCCGACACAACGCGCACGGCCATTCACTCGATCGCAAAACCCGGAACCCCGATGTCCGGGTCCGATGTCGGGTTATCTTGAAGGTCGGTCATCTTTGGAAGGTCCTCAGGAAGCTCGTCAAGATTGCAGTTGTTGTTTCAGAGAAACCATAGACAAGAGCCTAAATGGGTCTCGCGTGAGTTACCTACTCTTTCACAGTAAGATGCTCCGGCCGTTACCTCCGTCTCCAACCACTCCAGAAGGGGAAGCCATTCTTGTCACGAAGCTTCAAGACTTCGTTTCCCTTCCTCACCTCGGAGGCAATGATGGCAGGTTTTCCCTCAAAGGTGATTCTTGAGCCCACGACCTCAATCTTGTCCTTGGGCTCAATCTTGATATCCTGGTTTTCAACGTACCAGGCCGGTCCTAGATGAACTGAGAGTGTTTCCCGGTCCGCTTTCACCAGGAGATGCACGCCATATGACATCCCTTTCATCGGCGTGATTGCTTCGACGCGGAGAACGTCACCGCTTACGGTGTCGATGGTGCTGGGATTAAACATCCTGGAATAGGTGTTCCCCATTCCCCAGCCACGTGCCCCACGCCAGTTGACCCCCTGCTGAGCAACGGAGTCAGTTGACAGAAGCAAACAGAGAATACTGACTACCAGTACGGCGATTCCGAGCTTTTTCATGTTGTTTCCTCCTTTCTGGTCTACGTAACAAGGGTCACCGATCTGTGCAGCGCATCGCTCCGTGTAGTCTGAAATCACTGGCAGCTGTGCCCTTTACATGAACCTTCGACAGCCAGTTCTATGAGCGCTTTTTTGTCGAAGTCCTTGATTACTTGGTCTACGGTTCCGGCTTCGGAAACGTATACCTTTATCCCAGCCTCCTTCAGTCCCATCACCGCCCTTGCTCCCATGCCTCTGCAAACCACTGCGTCAACTCTCTTCTCACCGAGCATAGAAATCGGATGGCATGACCCATGCGCATGATGTTGATTTGAGTTTGCAACTGTATCAAAGGTATCGGTAGCATCGTCGTAGATCGTAAAGAAGGGCGAACTACCAAAATGCTCGGATACGTTTGAATCCCTGCCGCTAGTTGTCTCCGTTGGAATACAGATTTTCATCTCGACTTCCTTCCACACTGCATTCTGGCTCGGCCCCTCGACGACCTGCCTTGACCACGTTCTTCCGGTGCCCCGTGAATATTCTCACTCCCGCATTGAGGACAAGCGCCCGGTCTGCCCGCCCCATGAGCTTCTTCCCATTTATGACGGCACGCAGTGCATCGAAACTCCCTCATCTCTCCCATCGCATAAACACCTCCTTCAATCTTGACTGCTTTACCATTAACCAGGCAGTCGGCAATCTTCTTATGCGCAGAATCTATGATGTTTCCAAAAGTCTGTCGTGAAACATTC
>Ga0315279_10004872_pt1 | contig 17789 bp, 13 predicted proteins | sample YL17G06_20_MG_FD_203694 | JGI IMG/M metagenome (GOLD analysis project Ga0315279, IMG submission 203694) | Sediment microbial communities from Yellowstone Lake, YNP, Wyoming, USA - YL17G06_20 | ecosystem: Environmental > Aquatic > Freshwater > Lake > Sediment | place: USA: Wyoming | collected... | reverse complement strand
TACCCTTCGCGCGCCTTCAGATGGTCGGTGAAATAGCCGCTGAAATCAGTGCCGATCAGCTCCTGCCGCCTCAGGCCCGTGGCGCTCTCCGTGGCGGCGTTCACATCGGTGATCTTGCCATCGGGGCCGATGGTCACCAGCGGGTCCAGGCTGGCTTCGATCAAGCGCCGGTTGTAGCCCGCCGCGCGGGCCAGCGCCTGCTCGGCTTGTATGCGCTCGGCGATCTCCTTTCGCAGGCCCAAGTAGACAGCCAGCAAGCATGCCAGACCCGCCAAAACGCCCAAGCCCAACGCAACGATGGCGTTGGCCGTGTCGGTTTCGGCCCGCGCTGTCCGGCGCCGCAGAAGTTGGCGTTCCTCCGCGCGGATCTCCTCCGTGAGGCCATGGATCTGCTCCATGACTTCGCGGCCCCGTCCCGTTGCGATCAAAGCTGTCGCGGCTTGCACATCGCCGGCCTTGCGCAGCGCGTTCCCCTTGTTCATGGAGGCGATTTTCTCGCTGGCCAATGGCTGCAGCGCCTCAAACCGCCGCTGCTGGGGGGGATTGCCTCGCGTCAAGTTCTGGAGTTCAAAAAGGCTGGCCTGCAGGCCTGCGAGGGCCCTATCGTAGGTTCCGAGAAACTCCGGGCGGCCGGTCAGTGTGTAAGCGCACGACTCGCTCTCAGCGTCCTCCGCCTGGAATTCCATTTGCGTGGCAGCCCTGATCGTCTCATGCGTATGGGTAATCAAGTGCCCCGCCTCAACCAGGCGGAAGGTGTTCAGGCACACGCCGCCGCCCGCCAGCACCAAGACTGTGGCGCCGATGCCGAACCCCCAAATGCTTATCCGTTCCCGGGCCCAGCTCACCAGCTTTCCGTCGTGGCAAGCCAGCACAATGCCCCAGCCCAAGACAGCCAGCGCCACACCGGTGTGCACGGGGATCGGCTGGTGCGCCCGGAAAACGTACAGCCGGCTCAGACCATACACCAATGCGAACACGGCCAACGCCGCAACGACTATGGCGGCCAGGCCCAGCCATTGCGCGAGGCCTCGCCCGCGCTTGGAGTCCAGAAGAACCAGAGCCGCACCCAGCAGCACGAAGGCTATCACTGTCGGCAATGACATAACCCCAGGGTGCCGCGTGCGCGCCGCTTCGCGGGCCAGCAACTGGCCCAGGCTGATATCCCAGCCGCACACATGCTCGCACAGTGCCAGGAGGGCCAGTACAGCCACGACCAGGCCGCACACTTGTGCGGCTCTGACAGCCGCTCGGCCCGGCGTGATGCCCCCCCGCAACAACAGCGCTATGCCGGAGAGAACGAAGCAGACGCCCGCGTTGGCCTTCATTGGGGCCAGTGAGGAATGGATGCTTTTCAGAAGGGTGCTGTCAATAACCCAGCCGAGCAACCCCAATGTCCCGACACAGACGGCGAACACTCCGGCCGCCGCCACAGCGCGTGGCATGGCGCCGCTGCCCCCAGGGTTGTCTGAACCAGTCATCATAACTAGGAACCGGAAGCAGCTCTTAGCTCTTGGCATTGCCAGCCCGCGCCGCACCCAAGAGCCAGGAGCCTGCAACCCAGTGGTCGCAGACTTCTGGGGCACGGTACTGAGTCTACCCTCAAGAACGTGCTTTTCAATAGTTTAGTTCGTTCTCCAATCAGGAGAAGAGAGACTTTGGATTGGCGAGCAGTTACTTTTGCCGTTTTACTTTTTCCTTTTGACTTTCTCCCGTTGACTCTTGCCTTTTGACCTGATGAAGTAGAGACATGGACACGCGCATCAAGTTGATCCAAGGCGACATCACCAAACTGGCGGTGGATGCCATCGTCAATGCCGCCAACTCCACCTTGCTGGGCGGCGGCGGAGTGGACGGTGCGATTCACCGCGCCGCAGGCCCAAGGCTTCTCGCCGAATGTGCCGCTCTCCTCGGCTGCAAGACAGGCGACGCCAAGATCACGCGCGGCTACAAGCTGCCCGCCAAGCATGTCATCCATACCGTAGGTCCAGTGTACCGCGACGGCAAACATGGCGAACCGGAACTCCTCGCCTCCTGCTACCGCCGCTCGCTGGAGACCGCCGTCAAGCACGGCTGCAAGACCATCGCCTTCCCGGCCATCAGTTGCGGCGTTTACGGCTACCCGCTTGACGAAGCCTGCTCCATAGCCGTCCGCGAAGTGCGCGCCTTCCTCGCCAACGACCAGGCCATTGAACAGGTCACCTTCGTCGCCTTCGGCCAGGATGTCCTGGCTGCCTACCAGCAGGCGCTCGCGTAGCAAGCCGTTCAATCGAAAATCGCAAATCGCAAATCTAAAATCCGTCTAGCCGCCTAGCTCCACACACCGCTTTCTGTAGTACAGATAGTCTTCATAAGGGACCTCGGCCGGCACGCCGTGGTCACAGCACGGGATGTAGCCGCCGCGCTGGCGCATCGCCGGCAGGATGCGCTCCAGCATTTCGTCAATGGCTTGGCGCCCTTGAGCCAGCACGCGCTTGTCAATACCGCCGCGCATCATCAGGCCGGGATGCTGCCCGCCAATCTCCACCACGTCGCATCCTGAAGCGACCTCGAACGGACTCATCGCATCCATACCGATTTCCTGGTAGAGCGGAATGGTTGGGCGGCAGTCGCCATCGGTGTCAATCTGCACGTAAATGTGGCGGGTTCTGTCAATCTGCCGGCGCCTGAGGCCGGTGATGAGTTGCTGGTAGTACGGCAATAGGAAGCGCCGCATCATCTCGGGTGAGATCAGCGGCCCGTGATTGTAGCAGATGTCTTCGGCCAGGAAGACTTCGTCAATAGTGACGTGTTCCTGGTGTCTGGAGATTACAGCATCCGCCAGCTTGAGCCACCGCGCCATGCACGCGTGGATAACGTCCGGCATATCATAGAAAGCATAGAGCAGGTCCGCGGGGCCGATCAGGCTGCGGAGGTACATATAGCCGCCGATCAGATTCTGCTGAATCATCATCCCTTGCGCGGCCGCGGCCTTGGCGGCGGCCATGCGCCTGGGCAGTTCGGCGTAGCGCTGCGGCGAGCCCGGATCGAGGCGCCACCTGATGTTCTCTTCCCACGTCTTCATGTCCTTGACCGGATGGCTCATGTATTCGGGCATGAAGCCGTCGCGGCGGCCTTTGAAAAAGAGCACGTGCCGGCCGGCATAATCCTGGACCAGTTCATACTCGCCGCGGTCTTCTATGACCTTGTCCTCGAACGCCGGGGCGAAGGCCGCTTCGCACCAGCCCAGTTGCCCCAGCCCATGAGTGCCCGACGGGTCGTAGTTGAACAGCTTGTCGAAAGGCACGCCTTGAGGCATGCCCTGCTTCTTCCACTCGTCCAGGCAATAGTAGCCGAACTCCGTGCGGAAGAGCCTGATGCCGGGCGTGATAGCGTAAGTATCGCGCCACAAGCGGGCGGAGGGATGCATCTGCTCGCGCGGGACCAGCGCATGGATACCGTCGGCGGCCGGAGGGGATTGCGTTAGCGTTTGGCTCATCCTTACCTCTTATTCACCACAGAGACGCAGAGAAGGAATTTTAGATTTGCGATTTGCGATTTGCGATTGCATCGGGCGCGCAGTTCAAATCTAAAATCGCAAATCTAAAATCGCAAATGCTCACTCTGTGCCTCTGTGCCTCTGTGGTGAATTCTCTATCAGTTTCAGTATGCTCGACGCCGGCACACACTCCTTTACCACCATCTGCAGGTCTTCCTTGTGGCCTTCCTTCGCGTTGTAGTAGATGGACGCGGTGCTCGCCACCATGCCCACGACCGCCCCGCACTCGTTGAAGACTGGCGAACCGCTTGATCCTTTCGCAAAGTCCGCCGTAATCGCCATCATTGCCGCATCCCCGTCTTTCCGGTGCGCTGTGAAGTAGCGTGAGATCACGCCTTCGGTATACACGAAGAAGCGCCCATCCGGATGATTGATAACCCGTACGCGCGAACCCACGGGCGCATCCACGGCAAACGCAACCGGCGTAAGATCCTGGCCGTCGAGCTGCAGGATCGCCACGTCGTCGGCGAGGCTCGCGGCCAATACTTCTTTCACCGGCAGCACGCGGCCGTCGCTGGTCGTGGCCACCAGCGTCTCCCAACTCGGCGCATTGACCACGTGGTAATTCGTCACGCAGGCGCCGGACTTGGTGATTGCGTAGCCGCTGGCCGTGGCCACATGGTACTTGCCGCACTTGCTGCACTTGTAGTACCCGGCGAAAACCAGGACGCTGGCCTTCCGTTGCCCATAGAACCCCTCCAGGATGACTTCCTTGGGCGGCGCTGTGAGACTCAGAGCGCACTTCCTCTTTTGCAGACCGGCGATCAGCGAAGCCATCTTCACCGTGCGCCCAGCCGCAATCAATTCCGCCGCCGCCTTCTCCAGATTCCGGATGATCTGCCGGTCGTCCACCGGCTCTGTACCGGCCGCGAATTCCCTTTCAGCAGGCAGCCTGAATGAAGCAGGATCCTCCGCGGTCGCCTTCTCGTCCTGCCCGGCTTGAGCAGCCAGTACCCCGCTCAAAGCCAGGAAGGATGAAAGCAGCAGTCCACGCATCGCCGTGCTCCTAGTAGGCTCACTCCTCACGTCTCACTCCAACCGTAGCCTCTACCTGACATTCCTTCAACAGCTTAACCGGCGGGAAAACCGGCGGCAGCCAGTAGCCAGTAGCCAGTAGTAAGTAGCCAGTAGACGGTAGACCGGGGCCGGGGGGGAGAGGAGCGAGGATCGTGAAGCGTGGTACGTGGAACGGAAAGCGGGAAGAGTGGGGAGGGGCACAGTAAAATCCGAAACCGAAAATCGAAAATCCAAAATCGGAAACGCCCCCGGAAGGGAAGGCCAAATCCACGTCACCCCGCGAGGGGTGACAGAAATGGAACGCGACAAGAGGAACGCCAGCAGCGTGCCTCACGATTCCGGCACCCCGCCGGGGTGCGCGGTTGTGGGGGATCGCTTCCTCGCGCATTCCAATCCGAAATCCAAAATCCGAAGTGCTCTCTCGGCGAATTCCATTGACGTGATACTGAAACGCGGGATGATGTGGCCGTGGCCCATAGCGAGGGTCGTGAGCAGGTAGCCTCGGGGAAGGGCACGAAACGTTCCTGGAATTTTCGTGCAAGTCCACAAGGTTCCTTTACATAAGGGAGGAGCGGTGAATGCCTGCGGCGCACTGACAACGCCGATTACTGGGGAGTTCTTACTGGTTGAACATTCCTTCAGGACCCTAACCACCATGCATCTCGCACGATTGACAGTTGAAAATTTCCGAATCTTTGGCAGCCGTGCCGACAAGAAACACTTGGAGCTCCAAATCGCGAAAGGTCTGACTATACTCGTCGGGGAAAACGATTCCGGCAAGACAGCAATTATAGATGCGCTTCGCTTGGTGCTCGGAACTACAAGCCTGGATTATCTACGCGTCAATGAAGAAGACTTCCACAAAGCAGGAGGGAACACAGCTCTGCAGTTTTCCATCTATTGCCGGTTCGAGAATCTGACGGAAGAGGAAGCTGCGCGATTTCTGGAATGGCTGTCGTTCGAGGATAAACAACCCGTGCTGGAACTGACGTTGCAGGCATTTCGAGTGTCGCGGAAAAATCGCAGTGGCGTTGATGTTCCAGTCATTGAGGTAATGAATCGTTCAGGGCCTGACGGACAAGGCAGGCCGCTCGAAGGTGATGTCCGAAGCTTCTTGCGATTGACCTACCTCAAGCCACTTCGGGATGCCGAGTCTGAGATGTCGGCAGGTAAAGGGTCACGTTTGTCCCAGTTACTTTTGCACCATCCGAAACTCGCAGGACAGGAGAAGCCGAGCGCACTTCCAGCTAGGAAGGAGGGCGAACCGCCAGAGCCACCACCCACCTTGGTCGGAATAATGACGACTGCTGAAACGTGGATTAAGGGAAGCCCCGCCATTATTGGAGCGAAGGAGCAACTGAATCGGGATTACCTGACGAACCTTTCAGTGGGTTTGGAGAAGCTGTGCGGCGAAATTACCATCGGGCGCAGCGCGGACTTGAAAGGCATTTTGGAGAAACTTGAGCTTTGGCTAACGCCTGACGGTGCTATGTTGGAACGCACGAAGCACGGCCTGGGATTCAACAACCTTCTCTTCATGGCTGCCGAATTGTTGCTTTTGAGTGAATCCGCCGAAACCGGTTTGCCCTTGCTACTCATTGAAGAGCCCGAGGCGCACCTTCATCCCCAACTGCAGTTGCGGTTGATGGAATTCTTGGAGGAAAAAACGAAAGGCCAAGCACCGGTTCAAGTAGTGGTTTCCACTCACAGCCCAAATCTCTCGTCCAAGGCCGACATCGAGAATGTAACCCTTGTCGCCAAAGGCCGTGTCTACCCGTTGGCCACAACGCACACCAAACTCACTGCGGGAGATTACAGGTTTCTTCGCCGCTTTCTGGATACGACCAAAGCCAGTCTGTTTTTCGCCCGTGGTGTGGTGCTGGTCGAGGGCGACGCGGAAAACATCTTGTTGCCGACCTTCGCGAAACTTATGGGACGGTCATTCACCGAATATGGCGTCTCGATTATCAATGTCGGCAGCCGGGGATTATTCCGCTACGCCCGCATTTTCCAGCGGCCTGACGACCAGGAGCCGCCAGTCAGAGTCGCCTGCGTCTCAGACCGAGACATTCCACCCGACGAAGCAAAGGACTACGTGGTGAAGACAAAGAAGCAGGAGCAGGAAAACACCCCAAAGTATGAAAGCGAGATGACGGCTGCAGGGAAGGTGAACGCTCACATGAAGTCTCTAAAGCAATACGACGGTGGCGTGGTGCGGACGTTTGTTTCGGAGCGTTGGACTTTGGAGCATGACATTGCCCTGTCGGGTTTGGGTCCGGAACTTCACCAAGCCGTTACTTTCGCCAAGAAACTGAAGAACACGGACCGCGCCTTTACCGATGAGGAGCGCGCCCAGGTTTTCAAAGCAGCCTCGGCAGAATTTACACAACTCAGTCAAGGCGTATCGGCTGCGGCCATCGCTGCAAAGGTATACCAACCGCTATTCGATGAAGACGCTTCGAAGGCAGTGACGGCCCAGGTGCTTGCTGAAATACTTGAAGCCCAAAAGCCGCCTGTCGTTGATTTGCGCACCAAGCTGCCGCCCTACCTTGTTTCTGCCATCGAATTCGTCACCGCCCCATTACCTCCGGTAAAAGCCAATGCCACCTAGAATAGAAATTACCACGGAGGATGCCCAACTCGTCGAGAAGGAGCTGCAACTTCGGCTGATTGACGCCGAGCGGCTTGCGGTGCTCAAGGAAGTCAATAGCTGCGATGTGCAAGCCGGACCGGGCAGCGGGAAGACCACGATATTGACGGCGAAGCTTGCGATCCTTGCCAAAAAATGGCCTTTTCGCGACCGGGGTGTCTGCGTCCTGTCGCACACGAACGCTGCACGTCGGGAGATCGAAAAGAAACTGAGCCGATCAGCAGATTTGCGGAGATTGATCCGCTATCCGCATTTCATCGGGACGATTCAAACTTTCGTGGACCAATTTCTCGCTCTCCCCTTTCTCAGACAAAATGGAGGAGAGACGATTTCTGTCGATGACGACCGCTTCGCATCACAGGCACTCAAGGTTTATTTCAGCGGCAGCTACCCAGCCATTTCCAAGTGGATTTACTCACCTCGCTTCAAGAATCACGACAAGGCCGGGAAAGAAAGGCTTCTTCGGGGAGCGATTGGCAGCCTCTCATACGAAGGAACAGAATTGGGCGTCACAACAGTGCCACGTTACGACGTGCCAAAAATACCATCTTCTGCCAGCGCCTCTGGGGCGGCATTCGTGAAGATTAAACATGCGGTTACTGAGGCTGGCTACTTCCGTTACCATGACATGTTCGCGTATGGAGAACGTGCCTTGGCTAAGAAGAAGTGGTTACCGACTGCACTCCGTCGGCGTTTTCCATGGGTCTTCGTTGACGAGCTCCAAGACACCTTGGCGATGCAAGACCGAATCATCGAGCAACTCTTCGCGGCTGCCGGTTGTGTGTTCCAGCGGTTCGGTGACAAGAACCAAGCCATCTTCGGCTTCGATGCAGATGCCGACGAGCGCCTGTCGCTGTTTGAGAGGAGGAAAACGCTTTTACTGAACAGCACGCATCGCTTCGGGAAATCCATCGCGAGTCTGATCAGTCCGCTTACTGCCGTAGAACCGCAGACAATTGTCGGGAACCCGGAACGCCCAGACCTCGACCACACTGTTTTCATTTTCGACCGCGTCGCTGTAAAGCGCGTCGTTCCACGGTTCGGTGACTTAGTTCTCAACAAGGTTCCCCAGACAGTTCTCCAAGAGCATTCGGTGTGCGTCATTGGCAATCGGGTGAACTGGGAACAGCACGCGAGAGACAATTTCCCTGCCTACCTCGGTGATTACGTGGACCGCTTTGTTTCACCCAAGGCCATCAAGCCCGCCAAGCCCGATACTCTTCTGGCCTATATCGTAGAAGCCCGAGGAAAGTGGACTGAAGCCGGAACAGGAGCAGAACCTTACAACTCCGCGATTTCAGGCATCTTGGCTTTTCTCCGACGTGCTCGCCCCAACGACACGCAAGTTCTGCCGCGAACCAAGGCCGCAGTTCACCAGGCTATGCTGCAAGGCGGACGCTTTGCCACGTTCCAAAAGCTCCTGTGGAGTCTGCTCAATCCCACGGTCGCATTGGACGAACAATTGTGGTCCAAATGCATGGGTAATCTGCTGGACGTACTCGGTTGTCCAAAGCCCACGAAGGAAACCGCTGATTTCCTGGTGTGGGAACACTGTGACGGTGCAGGTTCCTCAAGCGGTGCGAAATCAGAAATTATAACTGAAAACGTCTATCGCCACCGTGCGGGCGACGTCGAACTGCCGATCCGTCTCGATTCGATCCACGGAGTCAAGGGCGAAACTCACGCAGCGACTCTCGTCGTTGAGACGTTTGCGATGCAGCACGACCTCAAGGAACTCCTGCCTGTTCTGACCTCGCAAAAGCATGGGAGCCAATTGAAGGACTCGCTTCGAAGTCACTGCAAGAGACTTTTCGTTGCGATGAGTCGTCCCACCCATTTGCTTTGCCTCGCGATTTGGGCTGAGCACATTAACGGCACTCAGGCTGCTGCGTTGGAAAGGAATGGATGGAAGGTTGTAAGGTGCAGTTACGAGTAATCACGCATGATTAGCGCGGTGAATTCGGTGGCATGAAGTTGGTCACAGGCCGCTGCATCTTGGGGGCTTGGTAGGTGGCCGGGGAGAGAGTCAACGTTAGCCGTGTCGCAGTTTCCGTCAGATTACGGTGACGGACTACGAATTGCTGGCATTCGGTGACAGGGCGCTGCATTCTATGGGTGTGCCGTTCCACCTGACGCAGCGCGGTTCGGTAGCCTCGACCTCCACCTTTTTCGCTGCCTGATTACGGCCGCCCTTGCCAGGGCTTGTCATGAACTCTTGGCCCACGTACCGTGGCCTTCCGGTCACGGCTATTGACGCGACGGCCTCTCCAGGCCTAAGACTGCCCGCCCCTCGCCCCCGCTTCACGCTCCACGCTCCCCGCTCCACCATCCCTCATTCTTCATTCTTATCTTCTTCTGTAACCGTTCAGTCCGACCCGCAGCCGCAAGGGAGCTGTTCCCTTGGCCCTATGCCTCCCATTCCTCCCATTCCTCCCATGCCTCCCATGCCTCCCATTCCTCCCATCCCTCCCATCCCTCTCATGCCTCCCATCGCTCGCGCCTTGCTGATACCCCCTTCACGGGGACTGAACGATTACTTTTTTTCAAATATTTCCCTTTTTGCTCTTGACATTGGCCGGGATGATGATATCCTAAATGGCTAGTACCAGCGTCGCGATGGCTGGCACGCGCAGCGGGCCGCTGTAGCGCGGGCGTCTCGCCCGTGCCCTGCCGAGCCGCACGCAGGGCTGACATACGTAGTGGATGTGTGGGGCTCTTTGATAACAGAATACCGGCTGTCATCAGTGCGCTTTCCGCGCGTGTTGGCGCCGGTCGCAATCTGCGGCCCCAATTGCCGTGACATTATAGCGCAATTATAGCGCAAAAATTAGGTAATTCCTGGGTAGAAACTAGGTAGTTTGTGGGTAATTCGTGGGTAGTTTGTAGGTAATTCGTGGGTAGAAACTGGGTAGCAAAGGGCCAATCCGCTCGCACTTTGCGCCCCCTCCGTGTATCTTCTAACTGCTTCCGGCATATACACTTGCGCCTTTATGGACATCTGGCATCTTAGATTCTGGATTGAACAACAACGGCGAACCGCCACCAAATCCGAAACTGGAAACCCGAAATCCGAAGGCAATAGGCAATGTTCAAACTGCTTACTTTCGGGGGCCGATGGCAGTATTACGGTGACGAGGATTACGGTGGCGGACTGCGAATTGCAGGAATTCGGTAGGAATTCGGTGACAGGGCATTGCATCCCAACGGCATGCCCTTCCACCTGACGCAGCGCGGTTCGGTGAAAACGGCGCCAGAGCACTGCAACTCAAGGAGCGCGCCCCCGTAGGATTTTGGATTTTGGATTTTGGATTTCGGATTGAACTGCGCCCTCCGAACCCCGCTTCACGCTCCACGCTTCACGCTCCACGCTTCACGCTCCTCGCTTCACGCTCCACCATCCACCATCCACCATCCACCAGTCACGCTCCCCGCTTCACGCGGCCATCCTGCGTTAAGGCTGCCTACGGATGCACGACCGGCAGTGAAGAACTGGCAGCGCGCGGGGAATGCGGGTACAATATGAGGGATTCAGGGGCAGCGACGCATCTCTCGCGTAGCACGGCGATCATTGCGTCACTGTCTGGAACTGCTGGAACTGCTGTCCCTGGAACTGCACACAATGGAGGGGAGATCACCATGGCCAAGAAGAGTAGGCGGGCGGCGTCTGCAGAACCCCGGACGCCGGAGGAAAACGCAGCCAGCAAGTTTGAGAAGGCTTTGCTTGAGGTTCTGAGCAACATCCCGGCGTCCAGTGAGGAACAGAACGCCGACCCCAAGGCGCGGTCGCAAGGGATCGCGAGCACCGCAGCGTTAAAAGCCGGGGGCGTTTCCGCGGCTTTGGCAATCCCGCCTGGCCCGCTGGGCATGCTCACGATCATTCCAGACTTAATTGTCGTCTGGAGAATGCAAAGCCAGATGGTGGCCGACATCGCGGCCGCGTACGGCAAGACGGCTCATCTGTCGCGCGAACAGATGATCTACTGCCTGTTCAAGCACAGCGCCGCCCAAGTTGTCCGCGACCTGGTTGTCAGGGTCGGTGAACGACTCTTGGTGAGGCGCGCGGGCTTGCGCGTGATCCACCGGACCCTGCGGCGCATAGGCTTCGTGGTCACGCGGAGGCTGGTGGGCCGCAGCATCTCGCGTTGGCTCCCCGTCCTGGGCGCCGCCGCCGTTGGTGCGTATGCCTACTGGGACACCACGGGCGTGGCCAAGACAGCTATCGAGTTCTTTGGGCAGGATCTGGGCGAGGCTGACGACGAGGTGAGAAAACCTTCGCCAAAGCCTGCGAGGGGCAAGGGTAGGTAGGGCGGTCCCATGAGATTCCTCTTCGGAGTTCCGGGGACACCATACCGAATTGATCCAGGCGCAGGTGGCCGGAGAGAGAATCAACGATAGCCGTGTCGCTGTTTCCGTTGGTGCCACGGCATTCTTGCCATGCGTCACTCTGCGGCCACTGTGAGGGCGGTTCCGATCTTGGATTTTGGATTTTGGATTGAACTGCGCACCACGCTCCGCGCTTCACGCGCCACGTTCCGCGACCCACCATCCAGCACCCATCAGTCGCTTGCCACCGGCGGCATTTTCGGAGCGGGGCTTCCAGACTATGGGTTCTTGTTCTGGGTGGCCTTCCTTACACCAAGAGGCAGTTCCAGAGCCTTGGGCGTTGACGGGATGTTGGTGCTATCGGCCCCTGATTGCTCCCTATTTAGAATCGCGATATCCAAAGCCCTTTTTATGGAATGCGCTTGCGCGCCGGCCACTCGTTCGACCAGGTTTGAGGAGATGTTTGCCAGTGCGATCTCGAGGTCTCCCACCTGCAAGCCTGAGTTCTGCGTTTCCAGCAAGACTCTGAGTTTCGGCAGGGCCTCCGAAATCTCTTTACGCCTGCAATAGATCCGGTATACGACCTCTTGGCGCTTCTCGGCCGACATCCCTGGCAGGCCAACACTTTCGAATTTATCGGTGGTAGAAACTGCGTCTACGAGCGAGTTCAATCTCTCGATCTCTTTCAGGAACCAGAAAAGCAGTGCGTTCTCCTTTCTGAATTTGCGGAACTCGATCTCGCCGCGGATTCGAGAGGGACAAACTTCCTGCCTAAAAAACTCTGCCAGCGTGTACAAAGGAATGAGTGCAGGAAGGAACCACTCCGGAAGGGCGTCAATCAGCTTAGAAGGCTTTGCGCGATGTTTACTTTTGGGATTCGCCCAGAAAAGCAGCCGTGGCTCGATGCCGAGTTGTTGGGCAACTAGCTCGTCTGCCAACCGCAATTGTTCGACGTTATAGCGCTCATCCGCCATCGCGGCCTCCGCGTGAACAATGCAGGCCAATGCCGCTCGCCCAACCCGTCAACGCATTCCCCGTCACTGCATAACCGTAACCGCCAATTTACTACTTGTACCTAACTCCGCAACGTGCCTTTGGGGCCATTCCGTGATAATTCGGTGACGGGAGTTGTGGGGAGTTGTGGGGGCGCGCAGGAAACTTCCTGTGCAGGTGCCCGGGGAGAGAGTCAACGATAGCCGTGTCGCCGTTTCGGTTGGTGCCACGGCATTCTTGCCGTGCGTCACTCTGCGGCCACTGCGAGGGCGGTTCCGATTTTGGATTTTGGATTTTGGATTGACCTGCGCTCCCCGAACCCCGCTCCACGCTCCCCGCTTCCCGCGCCCCGATGTGAACTTTCACCTCTTCACCTGTTCACCTCTTCAACATGGGCTTTGGTTGCGGCGCTGCCGCCCGTTTCAGGGTATACAGAAGCTGTGGTGCTGGATTTGGGCCTGGGTTGTTCACCACGGTCACGATGAGGCCGCGCCTTACCCAGAGAGGATGAAATAGGACCAATGGGAGGAATGGGAGGAATGGGAATGATGAGACCCCTGGGTGCAGTGCTGTATTTTCGGAGCAGGGAACACAGAGTGCAATTATGATTCCCCCTTCTCGTGGACCCAATCCTTCTCTGTTCTCTGTGCTCTCTGTGCGCTCTGTGGTGAATTATGTGGGGCGAGTTGGCAACTCGCCCTACGGGGCACTGCTTCTGACGCTTGTTCTTCTGTGTGCACCGGCTTGGGCTGAAGACTGGCCGACTTGCCTGCACGACAACCAGCGCACCGGTGTCACCGCGGAGGAAGTCCGCCCGCCGCTCGCGCTGCATTGGGAATTCCGGCCGCCTTCCTCTTTCCAAGGACTGGACGCACAACTACGCCACGCCCGCCAACACCTACTGCAGCGAGGACCCGCTGGTCAAAGGCCCGTTCGGCGTGCTGTGGTACGGCGAGCCGGGGCCGCGCAAGGGCATCGAGCGGCATGCCACGCCGCCCATGCCGCTGGTGGTGAACGGAGCCATGTTCACCATCGGCTATGACCGCGTCATGGCATACGACGTGTATAACGGCTTGTGTTATTGGGAGCGTGAGCTTGAGGGCGCCACGCGCCAGCATTTGCCGCTCAACACGTCCAATCTCGCCGCCGACGACAGCAGCCTGTTCATCGTCACAGGCAATCGCCGCTGCCTGCGCCTCGATGCGCGCACGGGGGCGACGCTCAAGAGTTACGAGCTTGCCAAGACTGGGCGTGCCGAGCCGTACTGGGCGTGGGTGGCGCGCGACGGCAAGGCAAGGAAGTGCTGGCGAGTTTCGACATCGTAGCTGAGGCCGGCGGACCACGGCGTGCGCTGATCAAAGAGTTCCCTGGAGTTGAAGTCAAGGACTACCTCGAAATCATGCTGATACCCGCGGCTGCTTCGAAGATCAAGCAGCCCCTCCTTTGTGGATTTGAGGCCATCCGGGAGGGTGAATGATGGTTTCAAGTTTCAGGTTTCTGGTTTCAAGTTAGCGTTGCTCGCGCATGAACCTGAGACCTAAAACTTGAAACCTGAAACTGTGTCCAGCAGGGGGATGATGTTCTTCCTGATGTCGTACTCGGATGCTACCAGCTCACGCGCCGCCCGGGTTTTCCCGAGCGCCTCGCTTGGCCGTTCCAGGAATTCGGCCAGCGCCTCGGCCAGGGCCGCCGTGTCGTTCTGCGGGACGACGGTCCCCGTTCGCGGGGTGAGGATTTCGCCCAGGCTCCCCGCCTCGGTGCCGATGACGGGCGTCCCCAGCGCGAAAGCTTCCAGAACCACGTTGGGCACGCCGTCGCTGTCGCCATCGCTGGCGGTGCGGTAGGGAGCGACGAGAAGATCGGCGCCATTCAGGATGTCGCGCAGTTCAGAGCCGCCGACAGGCTTCTTGATAACGACCTGGCGCTCGAGGCGCAGGGCGCGAACCTTCTTCAGCAGATTCTCGCGTTCCGGCCCATCGCCCAGGAGCATGAGAGCAAACTCGCGTTTCGCTCGCGCCAACCGTGCCGCCGCATCCAGCAGAATGTCAAAGCCCTTCTTGGGCACGAAACGCCCCGCCGCCACAATGCCCAGTCCGGATCCCCCTAACTCCAATCTCTGCGGGTATTGTTTCAGCGGCAGGCCATGGTGCATCAAGCGCACCTTGCCCTTCTGCGCGGTCTTGGCCCTAAGGTATTCCCTCGCGCGCGCGTGGCAGGCGAAGACGCACACGCAGTCGGTGAGTTTCTGTTCGAGCAGTTGCGCTTCCAGAAATAAGTCCCGGGCGTGGGCCGCGAACGAGAACGGCAGCTTGGCGTCCAACGCCGCCAGCCAGCCCAGCGTGGAAGGCAGGTTCGCAAAATGAGCGTGTACGTGGCCGAAGCCGCCTTCAAGAAGGCGGTCCCGCAATGCGGCAGCGCGCGCCAGCGCTCGGTAACCGCGAAGACCCAGGAGTTGCCGCGCTTCTTCCCAGTGCGGGCGCGCCGTGGGCGTCAATACCTTGGCCATCCTTGGCAGAAAACTCGACGGCAAGATCACGCGGCGCTCAATGAGACCTTGCCAATCGCTGTCGTGCGGCAGCGGCTCACCGGCCTTAAGGCAGAAGACTTTGAACTGAACGCCTCGGCGCAGGAGTTCTTGCAGTTCCCGCGCAATGAAACGTTCGCTCCAACGCGGAAAGGTGTCAACGATGACGGCGAGCTTCTGCATGATCCACCACAAACTACACTGTAGAACACAAAGAGGCAATTCAGGGTTTCAGGTTTCGTAACCGTTCAGTGGGGGAGGCCGACGAGCACGGACGAACACGGACGAACACGGACTGATACGGACCAAACTCGCCCTGACGGGGCTGGCTGAACGGTTGCCCGGTTTCAAGTTGACTTTGCCCGCGCATGAACCTGAAACCAGGAACTTGAAACCTGAAACTATCTTTGGGCGTTTTGGCAGTATAATACCGCCAGAGCCGTCCTAAAGATGGAGCTTCTGCTATGCGGGCAGTGTGTACCAGAGCCATCTCTGCAATCCTGTTCTTGGCCGCCATGTGTGCTGGCGCGGAGGAGAACGAATTTCGCATTGGCCCCAAGCCGGGAATTTCCAGCCTGCGGGAAATAAGCGCGGAGGACTTCCAGGCGGTCATCAAGCGCCTCTCTATCCAAACCATTGCGAAACCCGGCGCGGAGCCCTGGGAGAATAGCGCCGAGGCCGCTGCGCTCAGCGCGCAAGTACACGAGAACCCCGAGCTTTTCACCAGGCTGCTCATCCCCCCGGGCTATCCGCGTGCTTTTTCCAGGTCCGACAAGGAGGTCCGCGCCCGCGTGGCCGCCCTGCTGGGCAGGAGCCGCGATCTGCGCGCTCTTCAGCCGCTGGTGGATTCAGCCGTCTACGACCCTGAGGACAGCGTGCGCCTGGCGTGCGTCAAGGCGCTTAAGCTCCTTGAGGAACCCGTGGCGATGCGGAAACTGGTAGACTTGGCAATTGCCAGGGACTACCGGAAGTACACCTGGCCCGTGCGCAAGTCGGCCTGTACGGCACTGCGGCGCTACGGCGATGCCGGCGCCGTTGAGCGCATCTTGCGCGAACTGTCTTATGAACTGGCCGGCGGCAACCCGCTCGACCAGAAGAACCAGTTGCGCGGTGTGTCCTCAGGTCTTGGCTCCGACAACGCGATGGGCCTGCCCTCAGCGCCGCCGGACTTGCAGTTGAGCGAGCGTGATCTGTACCCCGTGCTCAGCGCCATGAAGGAGTTGACCGGCATGAGCTTCTCCAAGAACGAGAAGGATTTCAAAACCTGGCAGTTGTGGTGGAGCAAGGAAAGCGCGAAGTTCAAGTTTCAGGAGTGAAATGGCTCCTACGAATACTGGGGGAAAGGAAGGTTTAACGTGCACCAACTACTAAATTCCAAATCCCAAATCACAAAATCCAAAGAAAAGGAAAAACCAAAAAGGACAAATCCCGGATGCCGTGCTCATAGCCAGTTTCCAGTATTGTGCGTTTGGAGCTTCTTTGGAATTTGGAATTTGGGATTTGGGATTTCTCTTTACGCCTCCGACCCCAACGTGCTCTTCGAGCAGTTCAAGGACCTCGGCGCACCCGAACCCGAGAAGCGCAAGGCCGCGCAGCAGAGTGTCCTACAGGCCAGGTCGGAGGCCGTGCCCGTGCTTCTGGCGATGCTGAGCCCCAAGCAGGCCACGGACGAGTTCACGCGCATAGGCGCCGTGCGCGCGTTGGCCGATGCGCCCCCGCTGACTGAGCAGGCTGCCCAGACGCTCGCCTGGACCGCTGTGCATGACAAGTACTCCGAAGTCCGCCGTGAAGCGTGCGCCGCAATCCGCCAGTTGCAGGACGACCGCGCCATCCGCGAGGTGCTTCGCTACGGCTTCGCGCAGGACAAGAACGTGTGCCTGGCCGCGGCCTGGGCGCTGCGCGAGATTGACGACCCGCGGGCGCTGGCGGCGCTGATCCGCGGCATTCCCACGCCCTCGGTCACCGCCAACACCTCGATGCCGAACCAACCGCTCCAGCCCAGCTATGTGCTGCCCGTCGGGCCATTCGGCGCGAGGATGCCTATCTTCCTCCCCCAAGTGGGAGTTACCGGCGTGGCTTCGGACATAGGCAGCCCCTTCACGGATTTGCTCAAGCTTGTCGCAGGGAAGGACTTCGGCAACCTGCCGGTTGGCTGGATCAACTGGTATCGCGAGAAGATCGGCGACGTCGGCACCGCGGAGAGAGAGGCCTACCGCGACCATCGTTCCGCGCGCGAGCGGATGAACCTGCCGTAACCAATAGCGCGGACTTCTCACCGCAGAGGCGCAGAGGACGCATGGGCGGGCGTCACGCCCGCAACCCAAGGGGGCAGTAAACAGAAGGCAGTAGGCAGAAAGCAGAAGGCAGTAGGCAGAAAACAGAAGGCAGTAGGCAGAAAGCAGAAGGCAGTAGGCAGAAAGCAGAAGGCAGTAGGCAGAAAGCAGAAGGCAGTAGGCAGAAAGCAGAAGGCAGTAGGCAGAAAGCAGAAGGCAGAAGGCAGTAGGCAGAAGGCAGTAGGCAGTAGGCAGAAAGCAGAAGGCAGTAGGCAGAAGGCAGTAAGCAGGAAATCTTCGCAGCGCGCGAAGATTTGAAACCTTAGCAGTGCAGAGTAGAACGGGTTTCTGGTTTATGGTTTCCGGTTTGTGGCTCTCTGGCGTGGGGAATGGGCCGTGCTCAAGGCGCCGGCAAGATAACTGGAAACCAGAAACTAGTGTCGTGTTGAGAAAATTGTGAAACAAAAGGTGGGG
>Ga0315279_10004871_pt1 | contig 17801 bp, 13 predicted proteins | sample YL17G06_20_MG_FD_203694 | JGI IMG/M metagenome (GOLD analysis project Ga0315279, IMG submission 203694) | Sediment microbial communities from Yellowstone Lake, YNP, Wyoming, USA - YL17G06_20 | ecosystem: Environmental > Aquatic > Freshwater > Lake > Sediment | place: USA: Wyoming | collected... | reverse complement strand
GCAGCCCGGTATTGCCGGAGGCGAGGCTGCCTGCGTGCTCGACGCAATCCCCGCCGCGCGTCGTGGCCTTCCCTGGTACCACCTCGTGGATCCGGCGCTGGCGGCGGCCGCGCGCTGGTTCAAGGCTTTGCTGCCCCTCGCCCCCAAGGCCTTCCACGCGACGCTGCTCTGTCCCGCCTCCGGCTTCGGGGCCGAGGCGATCGACGAGCTGGCCTCTCAGGGGACTGCTCGCCTCTCAGGAGGGGCGCCGCGCCGTCCGGTGCACCTCCCCGCGGTGTTGGCGTTCGACCTGGCACTGGCGGCGGACGAGCGCTCCACCGCCCTCGAGGCGCAGTTCGCCGAGCTCTTCCCTGCCATCGAGCGGGGGTTCCACGTCATCGACACCGGGGTCTTCCACGGCACCCTGGCGACGGTGCTGCTCCGGTGCGCCCGGGACATCCCACTGGAGAGGGCCCGCGCCCTCCTGCGCGCGACGCCTGGACTGCGCCTGGGACGCCGCAACGAGAACGTCACCGCAACCGGGGCCGCCGAGCAGGACCACGTGATCTGTGGGCGTCTGCGCGTTCACGGCCCCTGCGTGACGGCCTGGTTGCTCGCCGATGGGCTGCGTGTCGGAGGCGCGGGCGCGGTGGTGGAGCTCTTGAGCTCTCTCACCGCGTCGTGAGGGGAACCGGCTCCAGCGAACCGGTCACCTCGCTGCCGTCGCCCAGGCGCACCGCCCAGGCGGCCCAAACGCCCCGCGGACGCGAGAGGAAAGTGACCAGGCAACCCGCGATCCGGGCGCGCGGTGGAACGAACGTCAGGTAGAAACGAAGCGCTGTGGCGTCGCGGACCACCGTTCGGTGCCAGACGCCCCCCTCGGGGCGCCCGTACTCCATCCCGGAGAAGTCGCCCAGCTGAACGTCGCGCACCTCCGTGCCCTCGAAACGCACCTCCACCCAGTTGCTGGTACTCGCCAGCGCGCTCGCCTGCGGGGTGGGGTTGACCAGCGAGACCCGCATCGCGGTGGGTCCCGGCCACTCGACCGCGACCTCCGGCTTCGGGGACGGGCTGCCCCCCTGCAGGTACTCGAGGAACGCCTCCCGGCTCATGCCGAGGGTAGGCTCGGGAGCGGGCAGCCCGACGGTGTCCCAGCCCTCGAGCCCGGGGCGCACCGGGCGCAGGAGCAGCCCCAGGTCACGGTTGTAGCGCGCGGTGTCCACCAGCTCCACGGTGATGCTCTGGTTGGCGTCAACCGGCACGCCCCCCCAGTTCACGGGTTTTCGCAGCAGGAAAACGTCCCCGCGTTCGCCCGGGCGGTAGATCGAGGTCTCGCCACCCACGATCGTGGTGAGGGTCGCGCCGGCGGGGCCCGGCGGCGGCGTGGCGCGGGGGGCCACCACGATCGCCACCCTGTAGCGCACCCGCCCTGCATCCAGTCCGTCCAGCGCGGTCAGGTCGTCCTGCAACGTCGAGGGCGGGAATGCAAGCGCGGGCGGGTTGCCGAAAGCGACGGCCACGGCCTGCACCACCTCCCAGCCGCCCCGGGGGACGTGCTGAGCCAGCTCCGAGGCGGGGAGCGCCAGCTCCACGGTCTGCCGCAGCTTCCTGGCCGCGCCGGTGGCAAACTCCACGACGCCCGGCGAGAACCGCTTCGAGGCGAGCAGCAGCCCGGAACCTCCAGGCAGCGATCTCTGAACCGGGGCGAACTGGGCCGCGAACGTGCCAGGGTCGCCGCCCACCTTGTCGCCCCCCTCCACCCACACGAGGGCGGTCACCGACCACCCGGCGAGCCCCGTGAGGTCGGGCAGCGGTGACAGCGTGAAACGTGACGCGCCCTCGGCGAGCTGGACCTGTCCCACCGGCAACACGAGGCCGTCCACCCCCGCCGCCCGCAGCGCGGTGAGCGTCGCCTCATCGGGGAGCCCGCCCAGCAACCAGACCCGGTGCTTGAGAGAGCGCCCGACTTCGGCCCGCGCTCCCGCCGCCACGAGCAGGACGACAACCGCCGCGGCCAGCCATCTCCTCACCATGCCGGCCATCGTACCAGCCTCACGCCTTTGCCGGGAACAACAGGCGCACCTCCAAGCCGCCGTCCACGTTGCGAGCCTCTACGCTGCCCCCCGCCCTGGCGGCTACGCGCTGCACGACCGCGAGCCCCAGCCCACTCCCCTCGCTGGTGGTGGAGAAGTGGGGCTCGAACAGTCGCCCCAGCAGCTCGCTCGCCACACCGCCGCCGGTATCGCGCACCGACAGCACGACCTGGCCCTCCAGCCTCCGCACCGCAACCACGATCTCCCCCTCGCGCCCGGCGAGCACGCGGGCGCTGTTCTCGAGCAGGTGGCGGAGGGCCCGCCGGATCCACTGCGCGTCGGCAACGATCTCGGCCTGGTCGCCGAGCACGCTCAACGTGATCCCGCGCTGGCGGAGCACCTCGTACTCCGCGGCCACCTCGTGCGCGAGCTGCGCAAGCGGGATGGTCTCGGGCTCCCAGTGCTCGAGGGCGACCAGGTTGGAGAACCCCTGCGCGACTTCGCGCAGGTGCTCGACGCGCTCGAGGATCTGCTCGGCGGCAACTTTCGCCACGGCCGCAACCTCGTCGGGCCCGCGCGACAGCGCTGCTTGCAGCTCCTCCGCCCACAGCCGGATCGGGGTCAGAGGGTTCTTGACTTCGTGGGCGGCGATGCGGGCCAGCTCGGCGAACGACGAGAGCCGCTCGGCGCGCGCCAACTCGGAGAGGTCCTCCATCACGACAAGCACGTGGCCTGCGCTCCTCGGCAGCGGCAGGGCGGTCACCCGCCACAGCGCCTCCGGCGATGCCGTGGGGTGCATGGTTTCCTCCACCCTCTCGCCCGCCGCAGCGCGCGCGATCAAAGTGTCGATCCCGGCGCCGAAGCGCCGGGCAAGCTCTTCGAGCGGCTCGTCGCTGGCCAGCAGCTGACGCGCCGCCGGGTTGGCCAGCTCGACGCGTCCTCCGGCGTCCGCCACCAGGACCGCGGCGGAGAGGGTGCCGAGCACCCTCTCCAGCAGGTCGCGCTCGCGCCGGAGCTCTTCCTCCCGTCGCTGGACCTCATGAGCCATGGTCTCGAAGGCTCGGCCGAGTGCACGGACGTCCTCGTCGCCACCGGTCTCCAGGCCGGCGAACGGCTCGCCGCGCTCCAGCCGGTGGGCAGCGCCTACCAGGCGGCGCAGCGGGCGCCCGAGCCTCTCCCCGAGCCTCTCCGCGGTGGCCAACGCCAGCACCATCGCGAGGATCGCCGTGACCAGGAACCACTCTCCGGGGGACGGGCTGCGACCGAGGGCCTGGAACCTCAGTCCGACCACCCCGACCACGACCGGCTCCTCCCCCCGCATGGGCGCGAAAACGCTGGTCTCGTCGCCGGCCAGCACGACCGGCTCCTCCCACCCGCGCACCGAACGCACGTACGCCTCGGAGGGCGGCAGCCACGGGACGATTCCGAGCACCGCGAGGTCCGGCCGGGTCGAGGAGACAATCTTCCCGGATCGGTACACGGCCACCGCTCCGCCCAGCTCCCGCACCAGCCAGGAGAGCCCTTCATCTCGCCTCGCTGAGGCCAGCAGTTGGCTCACGGCCCGGCCGAGCTCCAGGCGCGCTTTCTCCTGCTGGCGGTTCCACTGCCTCGGGAGGAGCTGGCCCAGGAGGAGGACCGGGAGCACCGCGGTGGCCACCGCGAGCACCCGGACTCGGCCGCCGAAGGTGCGGCGCTGCCCCCACCAGGTCTCCCACCTCCGCCGGTGCTCCAAGATCGTGAGTGGGAACACGCCCCAGAGCGTGAGGGCTGCGAGCACCAGACCGGCCTCCGCGATCGGCGGGCGCACCCAAGGCACTACCAGCACCGCGTCGTGGTGGGCTCGAAAGTACGCCGCGAACTCCCGCTCCCCGACACCCACCCGCCCCCAGTTACGCCCCTCCGCCAGCGCCCTCCCGATGCGCGCGGGGGAGAGCGGGCGGAAGGTGGCCCCGCGGCTCGTCGGCGCACCCGAGCGGTCGAACACCGCCACCGGGACCTCCACCCCAGCCGCCCCGAGGCCGGTCAGCACGTCGTTGGGCGACGGCGGCGTCAGGATCGCCACTCCCCAGCCGTTGGAGAGGGCGCGGGAAGCCAGCACCCGCGGCGCGCCCTCCGCCTGGATCGCGCTTCCCCCCCAGCTTCCCGCCGCGTCGCCACCCGGGTCGGTCAGGACGAGCGAGGTCCCGGGCAGCGTCTCGGGAAGGCCCACCCAGGTGGCGAGACGACCGAGAACCACCAGCCGCTCCCAGGGCTCCAGGCGCACCATGCTCGCGAGGGCTTGCTCGGGGAGCGAGCCCAGCAGCGCCCTCGCCGGGGGAGCCGCGCTCTCGAGGCGCGCCAGAGTGGACTCGGTGGTGGCCACCAGGTCGACGCGTCGCGTTGCGTCGTCGCTTCCGACCAGGAGGCCGGCCGCCGCGAGCGCCGGCAGCATCAGCCCTCTGCCCGGGAGCCCCAGCAGCGTGATCGACGCCGCGCCGACTCCGAGCAACGCGTTATCCGCCCGGATGACCCCCGCCGCCAGCGGCAGCCAGCTCGCCAGGCGGAGCGGCCAGGGGACGGGAGGACCCCCGCCGCCAGCGTTGCGCAGCAGCACCGCTAACGCCGCCACCAGCGCCCATCGCATCACCCCCGGCCACAGCAGGCTTTCGGTCAGCAGGCCGATGTCGAGGAGGTCGAAGAGCCCCGGCAGGGCCCATGCCAGGACGCCCACACCTGCCGCCTTGGCTGCCCGCATCCACCACCCGCGAGGCAGCCGCGCTGCGGCCAGGGCGCCGCCCGCGACCAGGCCGACCAGCCACCATTCACGCTCGAGCCAGCCCATCAGGGGGAGGACGAGGAGAGCGCCACCTCCGACCAGCGCGAGGCGCGAGGGCGGGTCTCCGACGGCGAGAAGCACCAGAACCGCGAGCAGCGCGGCCCCGGGGGCGCTCCAGGCCACGGGTCGGGCGGGGTGCACGTCGAAGCTCACCGAAGGCGTCGGGCCGGGGGCGAGGCCTTCGCCGGGGCTCTCGAGGTGGACGCCCACTTCCGCTGCCCGCCCCGCCCACACTCCCAGCACGGTCCGGCTGCCAGCCTCTGGCAACTCGACCCCGGCGAGCACCGCCCCCATCTGGCGGCCGCTCTCGAAGACGCTCTCCCGCCACCAAAGCCAGACGGAGCCCACGCCCGGTTCGACCACGATGGTGCGTTCCCCAAGGGGCCGCAGGTGCACCGGCAGGCGGGGGGACCGCCCCGCCCACGCCACCGGCAGCCCGTGCTCGTCAACCACCACCAGCGAGTCCACCGTCACCGGCAGCGAGCGCCACGACCTCTCGACCAGGGCGAAGGGCGCCTCCGGCTCCGCCTCGCCGCCGCCCGGGTAGAGCAACCGGTGCAACCTCGCGTCCTCCGCGAGCGCACCCAGTTCCCGCTGAAGCTCCACGGCCCGCGCGTTGACCCGAGCCGCGAGGTCCTCCGCGCTGCGCGCCGTTGGAACGGCCGCGTCGAGCGCGAGCGCTGCCAGCACAACCAGCGCCAAGAAGGGGCCGCGACGGGGCAGCCGCCGCCAGGCGAACGCCACCGCCACCGCGGCCAGAGGCACGCGCCAGAACAGGGAGGCCGGGGCGAGGTCAGGCCACGGGCCCGCCGCGAGCGCGGCGACGACCGCGGCGGCTCCCGGCACGCTCAGCGCGAGCCAGCGCCGCCGGGCAGCATCGGGATGTGGAGTCCCGTGCGTCGTGCGCACTCGATCGCCTCCTCGTACCCGGCGTCCGCGTGGCGCATCACGCCTGTCCCCGGGTCGGTGGTGAGCACGCGCTCCAGGCGGCGTGCGGCATCCGGGGTGCCGTCGGCGACCACGACCATGCCGGCGTGCTGCGAGTAGCCGATTCCGACACCGCCGCCGTGGTGGATGGAGACCCACGTCGCGCCGGCCGCCGTGTTCAAAAGCGCGTTGAGCAGCGGCCAGTCGGAGATCGCGTCGGAGCCGTCGCGCATCCCCTCGGTCTCCCGGTTCGGGGACGCGACCGATCCGGAGTCCAGGTGGTCGCGGCCGATCACGATCGGCGCCGAGATCTCGCCCCTCGCCACCAGATCGTTGATGATCAAACCGAAGCGCGCACGCTCGCCATACCCGAGCCAGCAGATCCGAGCGGGAAGCCCTTGGAAGTGCACGCGCTGCTGGGCCATGCGAATCCAGCGGCAGAGTGCCTCGTCCTCCGGGAAGGCCTCGAGGATCGCCCGGTCGGTGCGGTGGATGTCCTCCGGCCGGCCCGAGAGCGCCGCCCAGCGGAACGGGCCCTTGCCCGTGCAGAACAGCGGGCGGATGTAGAGCGGCACGAAACCGATCACCTGGAAGGCGTCGTCCACGCCGGCCTTGATCGCCTGACCTCTGAGGTTGTTGCCGTAGTCGAAGGTGACGGCTCCCCGGCGCTGCAGCTCGAGCATCGCGCGCATGTGTTCGGCCATCGTGCGGTACGCTTCGGCCTTGTACTTCTCGGGGTTCTTCCGGCGTAGATCGAGCGCTTCGGCGAGCTTCATCCGGTTGGGCACGTAGCCGTTGAGCTCGTCGTGGGCGGAGGTCTGATCGGTCAGGACGTCCGGCACGATGCCCCGCCCGATCAGCCGCGCCAGCAGGTCGGCCGCATTGGCCACCACGCCCACGGAGCGGGTGGCGCCCTCCCCCTTGAGCGCCAGGGCGCGATCGATCGCCCCGTCCAGGCCGGCGAACTTCTCGTCCAGGTACCCGGTGGCCAGGCGCTTGTCGATGCGCGTCTCGTCCACCTCGGCAGCCAGCAACGTTCCCTCGTTCATGGTGGCGGCGAGCGGCTGCGCCCCGCCCATCCCGCCCAGGCCTGCGGTGACGACCAGACGCCCACGCAGAGTGCCGCCGAAGTGCTTCCTGGCGGCGGCCGCGAAGCATTCGTAGGTTCCCTGCAAGATCCCCTGCGTCCCGATGTAGATCCAGGACCCCGCGGTCATCTGGCCGTACATCGTCAGGCCGAGCCCCTCCAGGCGGCGGAACTCGTCGGAGGTCGCCCAGTGCGGGACCAGGTTGGCGTTGGCGATGAGCACGCGCGGGGCGTCGGCGTGGGTGCGGAAGATCCCCACGGGCTTCCCCGAGGCCACCAGCAACGTCTCGTCGCTGCCGAGCCCCTTCAGGCTCGCGATCAGCGCCTCGAAGCACTCCCAGTTGCGGGCCGCCTTCCCAGTGCCCCCGTAGACCACGAGGTCCTGCGGGCGCTCGGCCACCTCGGGGTCGAGGTTGTTCATGAGCATGCGCAGAGCGGCTTCCTGCGCCCACCCCTTGCAGGAGAGCTCGTTGCCCCGCGGGGCACGCACCGTGCGAGGCTCCGCCATGGTCCGCCTCCCGATGCCGGGTCTCAGCCCCGGCGCTGCACCATCCTAGCGCTTCCCGTGCACCGCCGCGCCGCGCGCGGTGAGGCCGTCCGTGACCTCAAAAGCCCCCGCCGGGGCCGCCGCGAGCGCCGCAGCACACACCGCCGTGCGCCGCGCCGCCGCGACCCAGAAGAGCAGGCTGCCGCCGCCGGCGGCGCCGCACGCCTTCCCGGCCCACGCGCCTGCACCAACCCCAGCCGCTAGGATCGCCTCGAGGGCGGCGTTGGTCACGGCAGGGGCCAGGCGCCTCCTGGCCGCCCACTCGGCCGCAACGGCCCGCCCCACCGCCTGCTCGTCCGCGGCCACAAGACCGCGCCGGCACGCCGCGGCGGCCTCAACGATCTCGTCCAGCGATCCGGCGACCCGCGCGTCGCCGTCCACCCGCGCCCGATAGACCTCCCAGTTGACCATCCCGGAGGCGTGGGTGATCCCCGAGAACACGATCACCAAGCGCTCCTCGATCCAGCTCAGGCGAACCGGCAGCCGCTCCACGCGCTCGCCGCCCGGCTCCAGGTGGATGGCGAGCGCTCCGCCGAGCAGCGCCGGGTAGTAATCCTGCACCCCCGTCGGGGCACCCAGCACCGCGGCCTCACGGTCGCGCAGCAGAGCCACCAGGCGGTGAACCGGCACGCGGCGGCTCTCGAGCCGCAGGCACGCCTTGGCGAGTGCCACCGCGAACGCCGAGGAGGCACCGAGGCCCGAGCCGACAGGAGGCTGCTCCAGCACCTCCACCGCGAAACCACCTTCGGGCACGAGGTGGAACCCGACCGCGGCCGTGAGGTGGTGCGGCGCATCTCCGGCGCCCAGCTCCACCGGCGTGCGGCCCGGCGACGTGTGCAGGATGCGCCCCGGCGGAGCACCTCCCGGCCGCAGGCGCACGCGGACACCCTTGCGCAGCGCCACGTTGACCGTCACCGAGCCGGGGTGGAAGCAGTACAGCGGCCAGAGATCGAGGGTGCCTCCCGCGAGGTCCGCCCGCGCCGGGGCGCGCACCTCGATCGGCCGGGGCTCGGGGACGGGGGACCGGCGCCCGGCCCCTCTGCTTCTAGCCATGGAGGGGTACGGGTGCGGCCGCTTGCAGCGTGGCCACGCTTGCCGGGGGAAGCGCTCCGGGCCGGGCGAGTAGGGGCAGCACGTGCTCGGCCCAGCCGGCGAAACGCGGCAGCTCGGCCCTGGGCAGCGGCGGGGCCGGCTCCTTGCCGACGCCGAGCGGGTTGAGGTGGCGGCCGTTCTGTGTGATGCGGTAGTCCAGGTGCGGTCCGGTGGACAGGCCGGTCGTGCCGACGAAGCCGATCACCTGCCCCTGGACCACGTGAACCCCGGGGCGGATGCCGGAGGCGAACCGCGAGAGGTGGAGGTAGGCCGTCACGAAACCTCCCGCGTGTCTGATCTCAACCGCGTTGCCGCCGCCGCCGCGCCAACCGGTGAAGGTGACCACGCCGTCGGCGGTCGTCATGACGGGCGTGCCGACGGGCGCGCCATAGTCGACGCCCCAGTGCGGCACCCGCTGGCCCAGGATCGGGTGCATCCGGGCCAGCGAGAAGCGCGACGTCAGCCGTGAGAAGCGCAGGGGCGCGCGCAGGAACTGCTTGCGCAGGGGGCTGCCGTGGTCGTTGTAGTAGCTTTCCTTTCCACCCCCGAACGCAAAGCGTACGGCGGTGTACCGCGTGCCGCGGTTGGTGTAGGTGGCGGCGACCACCGGCCCATACGCGACGGTGCTGCCCTCGCTGCGCACCCGCTCGACCAGCAGTGCAAAGGTGTCGCCCTCGCGCACCTCGCGGTGGAAGTCAATGTCCCACTGGAAGAGATCGGCGAGCTCGAGGGCGAGCGTCTCCCTCTCACCGGTGGTGCCCATCGCGTCGAACAGGCTCGACCGCACGGTGCCGTCCACGACCACGAACTCCCGGTCCACCGGACGTGCCTCACTGCGCGCACTGATTCCGTGCTCCCCGCGCTCCACCACGACGGTGGCTCGCCAGTCCGGCGTCAGGCGCAGCTCCCTGACCGATCCGTGGACGTCGATCGAGGCCTCGGCCAGCAGGCCGACCGGCAGGGCGTGGGGGTCGAGGACCTGTCGCACCGCGGCGATCCAGGCTGGAATCTCCGCCGTCGGGAGCCCCACCCGCCCCACGAGCTCGCCGAGCGTCTCGCCGCTGCCCAGCACGCCCTGGCGGACGAAGGTCGGAAGCGCGAGGGGCCTCACCCGCAGGAAGGGGCGCGCGATGGAGGGCGAAGGTCCGCCGGCCGAGATGCTCCAGCGGCAAAGGAGCAGGACGCCCAGGGCGAGAGCGGCCAGGCAGCGGTCTGGAAGCCTCAACGGGTCGCCATCCCCCGCAGCAGCTCGCGCACCTCGTCGGGGGCGGGGCCCGAGCGGGCCCTCACCGCGCCGCTCGGCTCGACGAGGAGCACGGCCGGCGCGCGGGTCACCTTGAACCGTCGCACCAGCTCGCCACGGCGATCGAGGACGACCTGCAGCTTGCCGCTGCCGCTCGGAAGCTTCTCGGCGGCGTCTGCGCTGGTGTCCTGGAAGACGACCACCGCTCCCGGCCAGCCGTAGCGCTCGGCGGTCGCCCCTACCTCGGGCACCAGGGTCAGGAACTCCTGCGACTGGGGAAGCCAGGAGTTCCAGAGCACCAGCACGACCGGACCGCGCGCCAGCAGCTCAGAGATGGAAAAGGGGGCGCCCGAGGTGGTCTTCAGATCGCTCTCCGCGCCCGCGACGGCGGAGGTCAGGAGCAGTGCGGCCGCCAGAGCCCTCACGCGCCTATCCTAGCAAACACGCGAGGAGCCTCGCGGGGGCGAGGCTCCTGATCGTTGTGCCACCAAACGGCGGCTCGGCATCTAGTGAACGTTGGTGCCGGCGCTCGCCGCGGCAGGTTGATCGAACATCTTTTCCACGTCGAGGCCCTCGGAACGCAGCCGGCGAGGGCGATGATGGAGATAGTTGTAGCGCACGCCGAAGGAGAGGAGAGCCTTCTCCAGCAGCCGCCGGCCGCGGTACAGCCGAGACATCACCGTGCCGACAGGTATCGCGAGGATGTCGGCGATCTCCTTGTACGCGTAACCCTCGATGTCGGCCAGCAGCACAACCACCTTGTAGTTGTGAGGCAGTGCGGTCAGCGAGGTGCGCACCTCGGCGTCGAGCGACGCCTCCATCAGCTCGTCCTCGGGAGTGCGCTTCGCGTTGGCGTCCGTGGCGATGACCGCCGACTCGAACGTCTCCTCGAGCTCCGCGAAATCCACCTGGGCCGGCAGTTGCTTTCGGCGCCGGTACTCGTTGATGAAGGTATTCTTGAGGATCTTGAAGAGCCACGCCTTGAGGTTGGTTCCGGGCTGGAACGATGCGTAGTGCCGGTACGCCTTGAGGTAGGTTTCCTGGAGCAGGTCCTCGGCGTCCTCGGAGCTGCGCGTCAGACGCAGCGCCGTCTTGTACAGCTGGCCGCGAAACGGAAGCTCGGCATTCTCAAAGTCCCAGGAGCTCTGGTCATTCATGCTCGCCTCCACTCTCGGCGTATGTTAATTGAGTCGGAGTTGCAATGTCAATAGCCCAGGAGGACCTGGACGCGATCGCATCGGAAGTGCAGCTCCCAGGCCGATAGTCGCCCCCTCGGGGCGAGGAAAACCCCGTTGCTACATGGTTCTGTCGTGGGTGGGCATGCCGTTCTGCACCGTTCGGCCGAGCTCGTGCCGGGTCGGGACATTCACCCCAGCCTGGCGTGACCGACCCCGAAAGACACGACAGGCCCAACCCACCAGGTTCGGCGGGCCGGGCCAGTCACCGGTGTGCGAGCAGCCGCGTCAGCGCCGTCCGAGCCGACGGGAACTTCCCCCGCCGCCTCGCGGCCGCGCGACCCGGCGTCACTTCCCCAGGATCAAGAAGGCGATGACCAGCGCGTAGATCACCAGCGACTCGATGAACGCAACGCCGAGCAGCATCGTGATGCGCACCGGGCCTGCCGCACCGGGGTTGCGCCCCATGCTGGTGCACGCCGCGGCAACGGCCTTCGCCTGCCCAAAGGCGCCGGCGAACGCCGCCACTCCGAGGACGAACGCCGCGGCGATGAACTTCCACACGTCCCTCATGACCGGAGCCGCGGCGCCACTCTCCTCCGCGGCGAACGCCGGCGCTGCCAGCGCGAGCAGGACCAGCCCGAGAACCACAACCCCCAGCCTCTTCCTCATCTACCGTTCCTCCTTTGCAGGTTTCGCGTTCTTCAGTGTTCTTCAGCCACGGCCCCGGCAACGTAGACCGAGGTCAGCATGACAAAGATGAAAGTCTGGATGACTGCACCCATGATCCCCAACCCCATCATCGCCGGCACGAAAAACGGCAGTATGCCGAGGAACATGCCGGTGGCCGTGTGCTCCCCAAAGATGTTGCCGAACAAACGGAGCGCCAGGGAGAGCACCCGCGCCAGGTGCGAGATGATCTCGATCGGGACCATGAGCGGGAAGAGCCACCACACCGGCCCCGCAAACTGCTTGGCGTAGCCGACCGGACCCTGCCGACGGATCCCCACGATGTTGTAGAACAGGAACACCGTCAGCGACAGGGCGAAGGTGGTGCTGGTGTTGGCGGTGGGCGGCTGCAGGAAGAAGATCAAGCCGAAGAAGTTCGAGAAAAAGATGAAGAACGTCAGGGCAGCGATGAACGGCACGAAGTCCCTGCTGCGCCCGTGGCCGATGACGTCCTCGGCGAGGTTGCGGAGACCCGACAGGAGCAGCTCTAGGACCTGCTGCAGCGTCGTGGGGCGATCCAGCGAGTAGCGGCGGCGCGCGATCAGGAGGAGCAACGCCACGAAGACCACGACCAGCAACGCCATGATCACGTGGTCGGGCAGCCAGATCCCGGGCTCCCCCTCGAGGCCCATCGCCCGCCGCCAGCCGACAGGCGGCTCCCCGAGCAGCGCCACCAGCAGTGCGTTCAGGTGGTGGAAGAGGATCGAGACCTCGTGGTGCACTTCCGGCTACTCCTCCCGGTCGCCCCGCCCCGGGGCCACCGCCCCCGCGCCCGCGAGGGCGGCCAGGAAGCAGGCGACCCCCGCTGCCACGGCCCACAGCTCGATACGGCTGCGAATCAGGTACAGGAACCCGAACAGCAGGCCCCAGAGGGCCCAGCGGGCGACCAACAACGTCACGGCGCCCCGAGCCAGGCGCGCCCTGCCCGGCTGGAGGATGCCGGCGAGCAGCCCCTCCAGCCAAAGCCCGTTGATCATACCGACGGCCGACGTGACGGTCAAGGCGAGCGCGCTCCAGGGCTTGCCGAGCCACACGACGAGGGATGCCGCCGCCAGCGTCAGCACGGCGCCGGAGGCTACGGCCCGCCGCGCGATCACCTCAACTCTCCTCGTCAGGGGGCTTGCCGCCCCGGTCGGACCGGCTGCTCTCCTCGTCCTCCTCGCGGCCGATCCGGATCGCGGTGCGCAGGGCATTCAGGAAGCCGGCTGCGATCCCGAAGATGCTGAAGATGGCCATCATCCACGGGGCGGTCCCGAGGACCCGGTCCAGCCAGCGCCCGAAGAAGTAGCCGATCACGATCGCGATCGGAAACGCCAGGCCGAGCGACGAGGCATCGGCGATGCGGCGGAATGATTGTGACGTGCGCCTGCGCCGCTCCCCGCTCACGGTCCTCCCAGCACCCCCACGGTGGCCCGGGCCGCGGCCAGGAACGGCGCCGGCAGCAGGCCGATCACCAGCACGGCGAACCCGCACGCCCAGATCACCCGCTCCGTCCAGGGCGCTTCCACCAAGGGCGCGGGCTGCGCCTCATCGCCGTCGCGCAGGTACATCTGCAGAACGATGCGGAAGTAGTAGTAGAGGGAGACCGCCGACATCAGCACCGCCACCACGACGAGCCAGACGTAGCCCGCGTTCACGGCCGCTGCGAACAGGAAGAGCTTGCCCATGAAGCCGGCCGTCGGCGGGATGCCCCCGAGCGAGAGCATGAACAGCAGCATCCCGAACGCCGCCAGCGGGTGCTTGCGCGACAGGCCGGCGTAGTCCTGCACGGTCTCGCCCGCGTAGCCGCGCGACTCGAGCATGATCACGAAGCCGAACGCGCCGAGGTTGGTCACGGTGTAGACCAGCATGTAGAAGAGAACGCTCTGGACTCCCCCCGGCCCGCCGGCCACCAAACCGACCAGCGCGTACCCGGCGTGCGCAATGGACGAGTAGGCCAGCATGCGCTTGACGTTGTCCTGGGTGAGCGCCGCGATGTTGCCCCACACCATGGTGAGCGCGGCCGCGGCCCCCACCAGCCAGCGCCACTGGTCGTCCAGCGGCCCGAACCCCCCGACGAACACCCTCAGGAACATCGCGAACGCGGCCGCCTTGGGCCCCACGGACATGAACGCCGTTATCGGCGTGGGAGCCCCCTCGTACACATCCGGCGTCCAGACGTGGAACGGCACCGCCGCGACCTTGAAGAGGAACCCGCAGGCCAGCAGGGCCACGCCCACCAGCGTCGCGGTCGGCACGCCGCCGGTCCCCAACGTGCGGGCCAGCGCCGCGAGGTCGAGCGTCCCGGTGGTGCCGTACACCAGCGAGAGCCCGTAGAGCAGGATCCCCGAGGAGAGCGCCCCGAGCACGAAGTACTTGGCCGCCGCCTCGTGCGACTTGACCTCGCGGCGGAAGTAGCCCGCCAGGACGTAGGTCGAGAGCGCCATCAGCTCGAGCCCGACGTAGATCGTCGCGAGGCTGGTGCCCGACGCCATCGTCATCATGCCCACGGTGGCAAACAGCACGAGCGCGTGGTACTCCCCGGGCCGGTAGTCGTTGCGCTCCAGGTAGTCGAGGGAGAGCAGGATCACCAGGGCGGAGGAGAGCAGGAAGAGCACCTTGAAGAACACCGCGAAGTGGTCGAGCGCGAACATGCCCGCGAAGAACCGCGCGGCGGGGTCGGTCGCACCGGCCGCGAGCCAGAGCGCCACGCCGGTGGCGCCGAGCGAGAGCACCGCACCCGCACCGATGGCGCGGTTCCGGCTCTTGCCGGTGGCCAGGCCGGCCAGCAGAACCACCATGCCGAGGGCTGCCAGCACGAGCTCCGGGAGCAGGGCGATGAGGTCGGCGCGCATCGCTCAGCGCTCCTGCGCTCGGGTGCTCGGCGTGGCCAGCTGCGCTACCGGACTCTTCGCATAGTCGGCGTCCACCACCTGCACCACCCGTTTGATCGAGGGTTCCAGGATGCGGAAGAACGGCTTGGGGTAGAGCCCGATCCAGAAGCAGAGCACGATCAGTGGGATCAGCGTCCACTGCTCGCGCAGCGAGAGGTCCTTCAGGGTCTTGTTCTCCTCATGAGTGATCTCCCCGAAGAACACCTGCTGGTACATCCAGAGCATGTAGGCCGCGCCCAGCACGATGCCGGTGGCCGCCAGCACGGCCCACGTGATGGAGCGGTTGAACGCGCCGACCAGGATCGTGAACTCGCCGATGAACCCGTTCAGCGTGGGCAGCCCGATCGAGGCCATCGTGATGATCATGAACAGCATTGCGAAGATCGGCATGACCTTCGCGAGGCCGCCGTAGTCCGAAAGCATGCGGGTGTGCCGGCGCTCGTAGATGATCCCGACGAGCAAGAACAAGCCGCCAGTGGACAGGCCATGGTTGATCATCTGCAGCACCGAGCCGGCCAGCCCCTGGTGATTGAGCGCGAACATCCCGAGCATCACAAACCCGAGGTGGGAGACCGAGGAGTACGCGACAAGCTTTTTCATGTCCTTCTGCGCCATCGCCACCAAGGCGCCATAGACGATGCCGATGATCGCGAGCAAGACCACCCACCACTGCGCCTTGTGTGTTGCGTCGGGCAGCAGTGGCAGGGAGAACCGGATAAAGCCGTACGTCCCCATCTTCAGGAGGACCCCGGCCAGGATCACCGAACCTGCCGTTGGCGCCTCCACGTGGGCGTCCGGAAGCCAGGTGTGGAACGGGAACATCGGCACCTTGATCGCGAACCCGACGAAGAACGCCAGGAACACCCAGAACTGCAGGTTGGGCGGGATCTGGGGGGCGATCTTGAACAGCTCGGTCACATCGAAGGTCGGGGCGTTGCCCAGGCCCGAAAGGCCGACCGCCTCGAGGCCGGTCGAGTTGTAGAAGTAAAGCGCCAGGATGCCGACCAGCATCAGCACCGAGCCGACAAGGGTGAACAAGAAGAACTTGATCGCGGCGTAAAGCTTGCGCGGCCCACCCCAGACCCCGATGAGGAAGTACATCGGGACCAGCATGACCTCCCAGAACACGTAGAACAGCACGAAGTCCAGCGACATGAAGACGCCGAGCATCCCTGTCTGGAGCAGCAACAGGAAGACGTAGTACTCCTTCTCGCGATGGGTGATCGCCGAAAACGAGGAGTACACCGAGATGAAGCCCAGCAACGTGGTGAGCAGGATCAACAGCACCGAGATCCCATCCACCCCGAAATGGTACTTGGCCCCTACCGACGGAATCCACTCGTGCACGTAGGCGAACTGGAACGCCGGCCCGTCCGGCACGTAGAGGAACCAAAGGGGCAGGGAGAGCGCGAAGTCCAGCCCGGCCGTGACGGTTGCGACCGTCTTGATCGCCGCGGTCTGTCCACGCCGCAGCAGGAAGATGATGACGAGCACTCCCACGAGCGGCACGTAGCAGATGATGTTCAGCAGGTTGGTCACGAAATCCATCGCATCCCCCTCAGCGGCCGAGCCACAGCGCCGCCGCGACCATCAGCACGAAGCCCACAACCATGACCAGCGCGTACCCCTGCACCACGCCCCACTGCACGCGTCGCAGGACCCGGCTCGCCCACCCGTAGAAGTCCGCCAGGGTGTTGACAAGCCCGTCCACGACGTTGAGATCGAAGAAACCGGAGAAGAACGAGGTGCCCACCGTGAGGTGGCGCGTCCCGTTGACCGCGCCGTCCACGACGCGGGCGTCGAACTCGTAGGAGCCCCTGGCGAGGTTGACGGTCCCGGCCACAACGGTGGCCCCGTAGATCTCGTCCACGTAGTACTTATTGGCGACGGTTGCGTAGAGGGTGGGGAAGCGTTCGGCCAGTGCCCTCGGGCGCCGGAACGCCTCGGGACCGAAGTAGAACCTCCTCGCCAGCAGGATCCCCGCCACCGCCACCCCGACCGAGAGGAGGATCAGCACCCACTCGCCGCCGAGCGTGAGCCCGTGCTCCACCTCGAGCGCCGGCGCAATCGGGTGCAGGAAGTGCTCGAAGGCGTTGATGTCGAGGTTGAACGAGAGCGTCTTGCCGATCCCGACGAACCCGGCCACCACCGACCCCACCGCCAGGATCACCAGCGGCACGGTCATGCTCTTCGGCGACTCGTGGAGGTGGTGGGCGGCCTCGTGACTTCCCCTGAACTCCCCGTGGAAGGTCATGTAGACGGCCCGAAACATGTAGAACGCCGTCATGAACGCCCCCGCGACCCCGAGCACCCAGAGCACCAGGTAGACGCTCCCGAAACCGTTGAGGTCCCCGGTCCCGGCCGCAAACACCTTCCCCAGGATCTCGTCCTTGGAGACGAACCCCGCAAGCGGCGGGATCCCCGCAAGCGCCAGCGTCGCCACCACGAACGTCCAGTAGGTGGTCGGCAGGTGCCGCCTCAGGCCCCCCAGCTTGCGCATGTCCTGCTCACCGGCACAGGCGTGAATCACCGACCCCGCACCCAGGAACAGGCACGCCTTGAAGAACGCGTGCGTGAAGACGTGGAAGATCCCCGCCCCGAACGCCCCCGCCCCCGCCGCCAGAAACATGTACCCCAGCTGCGAGACCGTCGAGTACGCCAGGACCTTCTTGATGTCGTTCTGCGCCAGCCCGATGGTGGCCGCAAACACCGCCGTCAACCCCCCCACCACCGCCACCGTCAGCAACGCCGTCGGCGAGAGCGCGAAGATGAAGTTCGACCGCGCCACCATGTAGACACCCGCCGTGACCATGGTGGCCGCGTGGATCAGCGCGGAGACCGGCGTCGGACCCGCCATCGCGTCCGGCAGCCACACGTACAGCGGCAGCTGCGCCGACTTGCCGATCGCCCCCACGAACAACAAAAGCGCAATCGGCGTCACTGCCGAGGCGTACTTGCCGGGATCCGCCGCCAGGGCCGCCTGCATCCCGGCAAAGTCCACCGTCCCGAATACCTTGAACGCCCAGAAGATCGCCAACAGGAACCCGAAGTCCCCGATCCGATTGACGATGAACGCCTTCTTCCCCGCCGAGGCGCACCAGTCCTTCTCGAAGTAGAACCCGATCAGAAGGTAGCTGCACAGCCCCACACCCTCCCACCCGATGAACAGCACCGCCAGGTTGGCACCCAGAACCAACGTCAGCATCGCGAACATGAACAGGTTCAAGTACGCGAAGTAGCGCGCGTACGAACGCGCACTCTCCGAGTGCATGTACCCAACCGAGTAGACGTGAATCACAAA
>Ga0315279_10004870_pt1 | contig 17803 bp, 23 predicted proteins | sample YL17G06_20_MG_FD_203694 | JGI IMG/M metagenome (GOLD analysis project Ga0315279, IMG submission 203694) | Sediment microbial communities from Yellowstone Lake, YNP, Wyoming, USA - YL17G06_20 | ecosystem: Environmental > Aquatic > Freshwater > Lake > Sediment | place: USA: Wyoming | collected... | reverse complement strand
CAATGAGAACAGCAACGCGGGCCACCCCAAGCTTCTGCGTACTCAGCTTAGCAAGTATTCCGTCAGAACCCCACAGGAACGCAACTGCTATTGCAAGAACGAACCAGAGCTCCATGGGCACAAACCGGCCTAAGGAAGCATGGTCAGGAAACGCAAGTCAGCTATAGGATTCTTCCCCTGACGACGAGGGGACTGGGGAGCAGGAGAGGAGGAGGGTCATTGTGCGCGGAACCAGCGGTGCGCACACACAAGATACGTTGTCATCAGTAGACGCACTTCGCCCCACAAAAGCTGAAGTCCTCGATCATAGTGCAAGGATATTGAGACAGATTCAATCCATGAAGAAAGATGCGATCAAGCGATTCCTCACACCAGATCGGAAGAAGATCCTAGTCTTGCCTGTGCTTATGTTAGTGGCATTTGCCGGATACATACAGAGCTGGGTCTTCAGTGGCAAGGACATGGGTCTACCAAGACCTCCGCTCTTTGACCTGATCGCGCCTTTTCCATTTTGGGTTGTCTGGGTCGTGCTACTTTTGCCTCTGGGTGTGTTGTCAAACGTCATCGTGGCGATTGGCGGCTACGATGCGGACTTCATTATGCGTGGACCTTTCTGGCTCTTTTGGGTGATTCAACTGCTGTATTTCTACGTTGTTTCCTGCGTGATAGCCTTGGTCTGGGCGAGATTGAGCAGCAGGGTGCAGAGGAAAGAAAGGCTCTAGCAGATACCTCCCAGAAACCATCAGGCCATCGTCGCATGGGTCGCCTTTTGTGCGTACACACTAAGACAGACATAGTTGCCGCGTCAAGGGATGACCCGAAGGGTCTGTTTTTATTGTGCTTCGCGCGTCTTTCTGAATCATGGAACCAAAGCAGATCGTTGATACGATACTCTCTCTTGACAAGAACATACGATACGTCGGCGTGGTCGGTCCCGGACCGGATTACGAGATCAAGGAATCACGCATGAGAGAAGGTGTCAAGTCACTCACGTCAGACAAGCAAGATCGAGAATTCATCCAATTCCTACCGGAGATAATACTCGGAATCGCCGACAAACTGAAGGATGACATGGGCAGGATCAAGTACTCGCTGCTATGCTTTCCCAATGCTACTCTGATGCTCTTCAAAACGCCGGAATATGCGGTCGTCATGAGTTTGGAAGCAGGGACCTTTGCCCAGCCAATCTACGAGCGACTCAAGCCCTTGCTAGGCTTGGAGTAGTAAGTACCCGATTCATACTCGCTTGAGGATTGCCGATAGTTCTGTGTGTTGGTCACTTGGTGTGCACACACACACATAAAACGACTGCCCCAACTCTAGCCAGATCAACCAAAACGAGAGGAATCAGGGCGCTTGTTCCGCAAAGTCTCCAGCGCAGGTACGCCTTACTTCAATGCGAACTCGACAGCAGCCTTTGCGTGTATCTCTGCTGTGTCAAATATTGGAACGTTCACATCTTCTTGCTTGATCAGCAGCGGTATCTCAGTGCATCCCAGTATGATGCCTTCCACGCCGTTCTCGACGAGTTTTCCGATGATCTGCTTGAACCTCTTTTTCGAGGAGGCATTCATCTTCCCGACGCATAGCTCATCAATTATCACTGTCTCGATGAAGTCTCTTTCGTCCTTATCTGGCACGAGCACGTTGATGCCGAACTTCTCCCCTATCCTCCCCTTGTAGAAGTCCTCCTCCATGGTCATCTTCGTGCCGAGCAATCCGACCTTCTTCAATCCCTTTTCTAGGACCTTTTCCGCAGTCGCGTCAGCGATGTGAAGTATGGGGACGTGTATCTCCCGCTGGATTTCGGGCATGAACTTGTGCATCGTATTTGTGCAGATGAGGACGATGTCGGCACCCGCTGCCTCCAGCCTCTGCGCAGTGTCTATCAAGATCTTGGTCATCTCATCCCAGCCCTTGGTCTGCTGTATCTCCCTGCTCTCAGCGAAGTCGAGCGAATACAGGATGCACTTGGCGGAATGCAGCCCTCCTAACCTCTCATTCACGGTCTCGTTGATGATACGGTAATATTCCTTCGACGACTCCCAGCTCAATCCGCCAATAAGCCCTATCGTCTTCATGAGAACCCCACTATACCGTAGCTCATCCCGCGTTTCTTAGGTGTTTTTCCTCATCTGCATATTTCATAGTTGTCAAGGTTTGACCGAGGACAGACAGGATTCCACAAGGATGGCGCAGTCCGTCCGAATTTGAACCGTCGTTCGTCGTATTTGTGTGTGTGGGCACCTTGGTGCGGGTGTGATTTCCCATAATTATTTCACTAGGGGTTCTGCTGTTTCGGTCTTCTCTTGCTTGGTTGGCTGTTTCCTGTGGAAGGCTTGGATTGGTGTTTCTAGGGTTTCGATGTTGAGGCTCATATGTGGCTTGACCTCGTTGTGCCAGTGTACATACTCGTCTATCGTTTTGAATTGGTGTCGTTTCTGCTCGTAGACGCCGTAGATGCGTTCCAGTTTGCCGTTTGTTTGGGGGTGGTTGACGCGGCATAGGAGATGCTTGATGCCCTGCTCCGCGAGGTAGGCTTCGAATTGGCTTATGCCCTTCTCGCGTCGTTCGCCTTCGTTCGCGTAGAATTGTGAGCCGCGGTCTGTTAGGAGTTCGCGTGGGCGTCCATGCTTCTCGATGGCTTGCTTCAGGACGTGGATTGTGTGTTCGGCTGTTGCTTCCTGGAAGACTCCGTAGCCCACGATCAGCCTTGAGGCGTCATCCTCGGCTGCGATCCACCAGCGGCCGTCTGGGAGCTGCTTCCAATCCATATGCCACAGGCTCATGCTGTGCTCTCGCTCGTAGCGGACCCACTTGCGTCTCTTCTGCTTGCTCTGTTGAGGCAATGCTCTACCAGCCTCCTTCAGGATCATGTGGATCCTGTTGTGGGGAAGCTTGACTCCGTATGTGTCTCTGAGTACGTGTTCCAGGGTTAAGGCGTTAACTTTGAGTTCATCGTAGACCTTCAAGACAAGCATGGCTTCATGTAGGCGCACGGGCGCTTCTTTGGGCTTGCCTGGCGTCTTCAGTGTTGGAGGGATGCCTGTGTGCTTGTATGCTTGCCAGATCTGTTCGACCCGCCTGTGGGAGACTCGTTGGATCAGCGCTAATTCGCCTGCACCCCTCCCCCTCAGCTTCTGCTGGATGATCCAACGTATCTTCCGTTCATTCAGCTTGACCATAAACCGCCTAATGGGGGTAGTGAAATTATTTCGGGAAACGAGAGCACCTTGGTGCGGGCACCGAGATCTGAACAGCCGAGCCGAGTCAGCCATTTGTGTGTTTAGGACTTCAGTGAGGGCGCAACTTCAAGGTCATGGTGAAGCAATGTTAGAAGCATCCAGAGGTCGAGGATGCAATCGGCAGACTCAACGGGCTTATTACTCCTTGCACTCACACTAGACTTATGCCCTATCAATTCAACTTCGACCTTACAAGAGTATCTAGATTCTTCTTCAGAGAAATTACGGAGGCAGCGCACAAGAGAAAGCTGCATAGAAGGATTGGCGAGGTAGCTCAGCGTCTTCTTGAAAGGTTCAGAATTCAAGAAATCACAGGTTTGGATGTTCCTCAGGCTCTGATGCTTCTCGAGGATTTGATAGATATGCAGATGAAGAACCTCAGCTACCGGGAAAGATTCTTGGGAACTTCGCGAAGAGTGCTGTTTCTGCCTCACTGCTCAAGGAAGTATATGGACAATCGGTGCAAAGCTGTTTTCGATCGGAATATTCCATCATACAATTGCTCTCACTGTTCACCCGACTGCTTGGTAGGTGAAGCCACACTGGTAGGGGAGAAGAGAGGATACGATGTATACGTTCTGCCGGGTGGGTCATGCATCCATCAGATTCTGCAAAAAGGCCGTTATGAGGCGCTTGTGGGAGTGGCTTGTGGCGAGGAAATAAAGCTGGCCGAGACGCTGCTAGAGAAGACAGGGTTGCCGGGTCAAACCGTGCCTTTGATCAAGAATGGGTGTGCTAACACAAAGTTCAGTATTGGAGCCTTGAAGAAGGTCTTGTGAGTTTCCGAGCTGTCACGCTGGCAAACTGGTAACTGCTGGCTACGTCGACATCAAGGAGGAAATCGTCAGCAATGGACTCCGCATGATGCTCCACCTGGGAAAGAGTGAGCTATGTGAAGGATTGCATTTCAGAGACTATGAACTTAGCTGATGCGAAGCACCAGTGTGTAGTCCCTGGTGTCTCAGATTAGCCAAGCTTTCACATTGACTTAGTTGAAAACAATTCTTCTTTCGTTACGATGGATTGAGAGCGAGCCCTTTCTCAACCTCACGACTCAGTTTAGCGTCTAGATCCGACTCGTTCTGGAATGTGTCCATGGCAACCCAACCAATGGAAGCATTAGCAGTGGACAGTTGACCCCTTATCTGGTTCAGCCTCTCTTGCAGCAATTCAAGCCGGATGCTTCTTGCCTCCGTCTTGCGCGCTTTGGACAGAACGACCAGCCTAGTCCACGATCCCACTTTCAGTTCTCGCTTACTCTGAAACGTGACATGGTCTGCTATCAGCGTCGTGAGCACGTCCGCCATGAGCTTCTTGGGCGTCGCAATTGCTTCCTCGATCTCGACCAGAACAAGAGCGTTTTCAGAATCGCGAGAGACCACGGCGATGTCTAGAAACGCTAGCCATGCGTCACGCCTGTAGACGGAGCCAAACCAGGACACAATCAGCCCTAGTTTTCAGATCGTCTCCGTGCGCCTATGCGTCGGCATGCGCCGGAGCAAGCGTCAATTTGTGTGTGTGTGGGTCGCTTGGTGCGCACACACACACAAAATACCAAAAACGACGACGAACGACGGTTCAAATTACGACGCTCGCACCAGCTGACCCACACACACACAAATCACTCATCCTCAAGAGTTCAAATTACGACGGTTCGCCCCATGAGACCCACACAAAACTGCAAGAAACGGCGTTCAAATTTGGATGCCCGCACCAGCCTACCCACACACACACTAAAACGACGGTCAAGAAGCGCTGGGGTTAGCTCCCGTCTGGATTCTTTTTCGTTAGCCGGAGAGCTGTGATACCGCGAGGATAGCATTTCCATCTACACTTTGAGTAGTGTGGCCCTTCCCAGATGTATCCTCTAACAACACCACGTCACCTTGCCTGAAGCGTCGAACTTCCCCATCGCTTACCGCGGTTTGGACTTCTCCCGAAACAAGAATCATGAACTGTTTATGAGGTGCAGGATGCCAGTCTCCATGCCATCCTGGAGGAGCCACCAGGAAGAGGAACTGCTTCATAGGAACGGGTACAGTGGTGCAAAGGGGTGGAGCAGGGGGCGCGAAATTGGACGGTTTTGCTTCAGCCTCTTCGTCAGCGAAATGTGATTCGCCTTTCTCGTCCGAGTAAAGGCGGACATAATGTACTTTCATTCAATCACCCCTAGGGCCAAGATTGTTCCCAAAATTGAACTTATCGAACAGGCCACCTACTACCTCCTTTGGTGGTGGGTCTCTTGGTGCGGGCATCATAATCTGAACCCAATTCAGATATGGCTACCGTCGCAGAATGGCTTGTTATCTGATCTACCGCAACGGCACAAGGTAACGCGATTTCTGATTTCGTATTTGGTGCCGTCTGATGATTCGAGAGGTATACCGCCCTTTGTCCAAATCGGTCCGTTGACTTTGGCTTTCGGATCCTCTACGAGGCTGATGGACGGTTCAAGTTGAGGCTCAATTGGTTTTCCAGTCTTCTTGTCCCAAACGACTAACCTTCCCGAGGGGCAATTGCAGGCTTCCTGAATCGCAGTTTCCTTCGACTTTGGGTCATCAGATTCCATGGTAAGCTTCCAAACCCCGCCCGCCCTGTCACAGAAGCGGGCGGCTGCGCAGAGCTCTTGGGCATCAGTCAAAGCGAGGTCGGGTCCTGACGTCTTTTCTGCTTGCTCGAGACACTTCTTCCGACTTGCAGTCTCGGTGCCGTCAAAGCCGATCTCTGCGTGTATCCCGTCGCAATAGGGCTTGTTCTTTGATTGACCGCAACGGCAAAGAGTGTACCTCTCTTGATCCGCGTAACGATGCCCCTTGCTCCATCTGACTGGGTAACCTTCACCGTCTGATACTATGACTTCCCCAGCCAAAGGCAAACTGCCGGAAACAAGATAGGGTCCGTTTCTCATGACTACTACCTTACAGTTGCTCCTATTCTTGGCCATGTACTGTCCTGACTGGGCTGTCAGTGAATTGTGTATTTAACTAGGATTCTGAAGCTGCTATCGTGACCGTTTCCTTCTGGCAATTGGAAGAGCGTCTTGACGTCCTTTTCCGCCCACATTTAACAAGAGATTCGTAGCTGCTAGGGGATTCTTTCCCTAACCAGTCGCTTGTCAATCAGGCAGTGATTTGTACGTGTGGCTCTCATCCGTGGAGAGCTTTCTCCCCTCGATCACCTCTCGACCACAACTCATCACGGTAGCGTAGACACTATGCTTGTAAAGTATTGGCACCGCTCGATCCGGACGAAATCAAGAGCTCAATCCTCGACTCGGCTGCCTCAGAAAGTTATGCTGGGCACCTGTAGCGGAATCATTTGCCCGAACAGTTCAGGCAGGTAGACGTAGGCTGCGTCCGGAAGAATCCTTCCTACCACACTGAACGGGATCCCAATCCTATCGAGTATCCTCAGCAGCGGAGAGTAGTATGAGCCTGGCCTTGCTGCAAGATGCTGCAGCCAGTTGCGTGAGATCTCAACTTCGGAGTCCAGCATTCCGTCTGCGAATCCGCGGATATGCCATTCCAGCAGGTTCGAGAGGGGTCTTGCCACCCCAAATCTTTGTCCAGTCTTCCATTCCTGGAAGATTGGATCCGTAAATCCCGTTCGCTGGAGTATCACAGCCACGAGTGGAAAATGCTCTGGATGGATTTGCACGCCAACCTGGCCTTCGAGGGCCGCTCCCGGAGAACAGGCCATATTGACGTCAAGTAGGCTTGTTCTGACATAGCATCTGATGGTCTGCCAGCCCAGCCTCTTACATGCTTCAAGTCTGTGATTTCCGAACACGACTTCATATGAGCCGTCACTTAGCCGTTCACTTACCAAGATCGGCTGCAACTGCCCCGCCGCCTTCATGGACTCTGACAGTTCAGCTATCTTCGCGAAGTCCAGAGGCCCTAGAGGCCTAAGGAGGAGGAGCCTGCTAGGACGGATCTGACGGATCGGGATATCTTGTACTTGGTCTTGGGACATTGCTATAACTAGCCTTCGATATGCTCGATTGAGTTTCAGTGCAGTCCGGACTGTCATCTTACTGGATTCATAGCTCTTCCTTTGAACGATTGATGCATGCAATAGTAATGTGCATACGCGGCGTTCATAATGAACCGATTTTCACGACAATTGTGAAGGAGCCGCTGCTTCTTGGACTTTGGTTTTGTTTGCGCACCAAGATATTGGGTATGGGAACGGTAGGAACGGATCTTTCTTGAAGTGATTCCCCTAGTGTTCGCTGTTCTTCCAGTGCTGTTTTTCTACGTCGCGTGCAAGTCAGTTGAGACGCCTACAGGGGATTGCACGAGCTTCGTTGAGTCAGTGGTACTCGCTATTTCTTCCCATCTGAGTGTAATGCGTCAAGATATTCTCCACACCCGCTTTCGGTTTCCCATTCCTTGCAGTTCTCCACGCCTGTGCCTTCGCCATGCTCGTTGAACGTGGTTATCAACTCGAACATTACCTTCGAGGCCCCCATATCGCGTATACTTCGTCTCCAATGCTCTATGTTCCTCTCCAAGAGTGGACTCGGTTCACCTTTCTTCCAGAACCCCGGACTAATTGTGAACGAGTATGGTTTGTGATTCTGCGTGGGTTGGGCTGGAGCATATGCAACAACTCGCAGGCATCAGGAACAGGGTTGTCCACGGAAGAGCCGATGTTGCAGCAATTCGCCCTGAGATGATCGCAGAGATGGATAACATGACGAAGGAGTTGCAGGAGATCCTTGATGCTCCTCTTAGGGACCTTTGAAGAAAGGGGGCTCTTGGCTGAGCTATTCCCCAACAATGGACGGTTTGACGGTGACCCTGTATCTGACCCTCGCGACTGGGATGATCGTCTTACCTTCCGCTTGGACGGGTTCGCCGTAGACCGTCTTGACGCTAGCGCTTGCTTGGAGACGTTCGATAATCGACTGAGTATACTGCTTTCGAACTGGATGAATCTTCTGAGGAAACACTTGGAAAGCGAGTCCAAGAAGCACTAGCAGCTACTTCGGTCGGCAGGTGATTGCTCATGGGGTCATCCTTTCAAGTCCAGTCGAGTTAAGTCCACAGTGAAGCCGCAACCAACGTTATGACGGAGCAGGATAGCAGCAGCGAAAAAAAGGCACCTTAGTATCTCCAACAGTTGGAGAACCGAATAAATAGTGCTGAATGTCATTCCTAACGGAAGCGCTTGACCTTGTTTGTACTTGCCTGCATTAAGCAAGTTCCGGACACGACAGAGGTCAAGATGGACCCTGAAACAGGGACCTTGATCAGAGAAGGCGTACCGTCGGTGATCAATCCTAGTGACGTCAATGCTGTCGAAGAATGCCTGAAGCTGAAGGAAGTGTACGGCGCAAAGGTGGCCGTGATGACCATGGGGCCGCCTCAAGCGGAGGATGCTTTGAGAGACCTCTTGGCGATGGGGGCAGACCGCGCGATACTGTTGACGGACAGGGCTATGGTGGGAGCTGACACCCTTGCAACAAGTTACACGATTTCAACTGCAGTCCGAAGACTTGAGAAGGATGAGGGCCCTGCCGATCTCATCTTTTTTGGCAGACAGGCCCTTGACGGGCAGACAGGACAGGTTGGACCGGGTGTCGCGGCTAGACTCGGGATACCTATCATCACATACACGACGCGCATTGTCAAAGTCGATCCTGACGAGAGGAGTTTGGTGGCGGAAAGGAAAGCAGATGACATGACCGAGACAGTCAAAGTTCCTATGCCTGCTGCGATCTCAGTGGTCGAGAAGGTAAACAAGCCTCGCCGAGCTCCAATAGAGGGAATTCTGCGTGCACAGAAAGCGGACGTTGAACGCTGGGACAAAGACACCATCGGTGCGGATCCGACCAAGTTGGGTCTTTTGGGCTCTCCGACAATCGTAAGGAAGATGTTCGTTCCCAAGCCGAGGGGAAGGGGAGAGATATTTGATGGGAGAAACGATCCGGCTGGCGCAGCTCGCTGGTTGAAGGAGAAGATTCTCTCAAGCAGGGCCTTTACCGGAAAACCGGTAGTTACCTTAGCTTCTTCGACTGGAGATGTCCAACCTGTAGTCAAACGGGAGACAGGCTCAGACAGCGGGCCGGTTTGGGTCTACGTAGAGCAGAACGAGGGACGTGCAGCTGACGTCTCTTGGGAGCTACTTGGCGCAGGAGCTACGCTCGCGAAGAAGCTGGGCACTAACGTGGAAGCGATCGTAATTGGGTGCCAAGTTGAAGAAATTGTAGAAGAAGCCGCAAGCTGCGGCGCCTCTAAGGTATATTTGATCGATCATCCTGTCCTCAGACATTATCGTACCGCCCCGTACGCGAAAGGTTTGAGCGAGCTCGCGATCTCTCATCGGCCGCAGGTGTTATTGATTGGGGCGACCCGAAACGGCAGGGACCTCTCAGGCACGGTGGCCACGAATATTCGGACAGGCCTTACAGCTGATTGTACGTCCCTTGACATAGAGCCCGACACTGGCCTACTGCTTCAGATTAGGCCAACTTGGGGCGAGAAGCAGCTAGCCATTATCATGACGCCTAAGCACAGGCCCCAAATGAGCACAGTCAGGCCAGGAGTGTTCCCGAAGCCACCAAAGATCGACCGCACGGTAGAGACTGTGAAAGTCAACATGAACTTCACGGAAGAAGAGACCCCCGCCAAGATAATTGACTACGAGTGGATCGAACGAAGCAGCTTGCTGCAAGAATCCGACATAGTAGTGTCGGGCGGTAGAGGGCTGGGCTCGGAGAAAGATTTCCAATTAGTAAGGGGTCTGGCGAAAGCTCTCGGAGGGGCTGTTGGGGCCTCGCGGAGGGCTGTCGAATCAGGTTTTGCAGACAAAGAAAGCCAAGTTGGCCAAACAGGCAAGACCATCAGACCAAAGCTGTACGTTGGAGTTGGAGTCTCCGGCTCCATTCAACACATGGTTGGAATAGAGGGCGCGGAGACCGTGATAGCGGTGAACATTGATCCCGACGCGCCCATATTCAACTCCTGCAACTATGGAGTCATAGGTGACGCAACTGAGATACTACCGCTCCTCACCGAACAAGTAAGACGCCAGAGGAAAAGGTCGACCTCCGTTGACGGAGAAGTTTGACGCAATAGTGGTCGGAGCGGGCCCGGCTGGAACCACAGCGGCGCAAGTCATGGCCAAGAATGATATCAACGTCGCTGTGATCGAGAGGGGCGAGTTCCCTGGAAGCAAGAACGTCATAGGCGGAGTTCTCTATGTCAAAACCCTGAATGACTTGATGCCGGAGGTCTGGAAGGAGGCTCCCCTAGAGCGCAGAATCGTTCAGCACTCCTACTGCCTCATGGCAGACAACGAGCACACAATGGTGAGCCACAAAAACACTGCTCAAGCTGACGAGCTAAGCGGCTACACAATTCTGCGCTCGAAGTTTGACAGGTGGTATGCCAAGAAAGCGCAGGAGGCAGGCGCGACGCTCATCACGAAGACCAATGTCACTGAACTGCTTTCCGACAAAGGCAGGATAACGGGCGTCAGAACAGACAGGGGAGACCTGTTTGGAAACTTGGTGATCGTTGGAGAAGGGGCCAACACTATGTTGTGCGAGAAGGCTGGCCTGATCCCGAAGCCCCGACCGGACCAGATGGCCATAGCTGTGAAAGAGATTGTGTCGTTGCCGTCGGATCGAATACAAGAACGCTTTGGGCTGGGGAAAGCTGAGGGCGCAGCGATCTACTACATAGGAGCACTGTTCAAGAGACTGGTCGGATTCGGTTTCCTCTACACAAATAGAGACTCGCTTTCGGTCGGTTACGGTGCGATCATTTCAACGATGATGAAAGAACAGATCAAACCCTATGATTTGATGGAGAGATTCAAGCAAGACCCGTCGGTGGAGCCATTCTTGCGAGAGGGGCTCCTCAAAGAATATCAGGCGCACATGATTCCGGAAGCCGGCTACCCAGGCATGCCCAAGCTGTACTCCAACGGAGTGCTCGTTGTGGGAGATTCAGCGATGCTTGCAAATCCCGTCACCGGAGAGGGCGCAAACCTTGCTGTACTCTCGGGTCGAATGGCGGGCGAGGCTGCTGTCGAAGCACATAGAGTCGAAGATTTCACCTCTAGGACGCTTGCACGGTACGGGGAGCAGCTGCTCAACTCCTCCGCTGTGAGGGACATCAAAAAGCAAGCGGGCCTACTACACTACATCGGGCAGAATACTGAGATAATGAGCGCCTACCCAGAGGCCTTGAACGCCGCGCTTGATGATTGGTTCAGAGTCGACGGCACAACAAGGAGCGAGAAGATCAGGAAGATCCAGTCCATCGTCAGATCGAAGCGTAGGCTCACGAGAGTATTGAACGATGCTCTCGTGCTTGGGAGGAAGTTTCTGTGAGACTTGATGAGAAGCTGTATCTGCTCAGACATGTAATCGACGAGGAATCACATATCAAGGTCGATGAGGAAGCGTGCGCAAAGTGCAAGAACAAAGTCTGCATGGACATCTGCCCCGCCAATGTCTACTCGTATCTGGTCATTGACGGTGTGTGCAAGGTCTTCGTTGCCTATGAGAACTGTGTTGAATGTGGCACCTGCAGGATCTTATGCCCATTTATCGAGTGGGTCAACCCAAAGGGCGGAATGGGCATCTCATATAGGTACGGCTGAGTTCGGTTTCAGAAGAAAGACAGGCACAAGGTTACCTATTGTGGAGGAACAAGCAATGGCATTCAGGGATCTCAAGTGCAAGCAACACACGGTTGTCTGGAGGTCAGGAGACTTGAATGTGACCTCCCAAAACCTCACCCAATTCCCGCTTACAGACCTCGTTCCCTGCAAGAAGCATTTATCATGGAAGAATTCCCCTTGCGCAAGCAAGACATACTGGTGCATTGAAAGGACTCAAGCAAGCAAATTCGCTATGATCCTTCGAACGTTGTCTTTGAATTCCCCCGGTGAGGACGACTCCGCCTTGGAAAGTGCGGTCTCGAATTCTTTACGCCACTCTTTCTCAAATCGATCAATGATTGCGAGGGCATCTGTGACCGGAATCCAATCTGAAGTTATCGGGTAAGCTTTCTCGAAGGGGCTCTTGGCAGATTCCTCGATTTCGGTCTTTAACTCTCTTAGTTTCATCTAGCCGTCCTCCTCTACAATGTCCACTATGTAGATAGTTCCATCTGTATGCAAAGTCTTGTTGCAGACTCTGCCTCTCAGTGTTCCCTCAGTCCTTGGCGGGCACGTCTATCAAGACTAGAGTCGTGTCATCGTGGGCTCTCAATCTGAGTCTTGATTCTTTGGTTACCCGGGCTTGGTCGTTGCTCGTTAGCCTTTCACCGTTGATATCTACGTCCCCGGCAGTGACGTAGACGAACATGCAGCGAGACTCGTTCGTCTTGAACTCGATCGCCTTTCCGGCCTCTAGGTTCGTCATGTAGATAGTTGCGTCTGCATGCATGGTGACGGCGCCTGGCAGCCCTTGCCCGGAAACCACTGGCAGGAGATGATTCTTCTGTGACTCGGAAGAGAAACTCTTCTGGTCATAGCTCGGCTTCAGTCCCCTGACGTCTGGGTAGATCCATATCTGATAGAGGTGTAGAGGCTCATGGCCGAGATTGTATTCGGAGTGAGTAACTCCCGCCCCAGCGGACATTCTTTGCGCGTCACCTGCTTTGACAACGGTCTTGTTTCCCATGCTGTCCTCGTGGGTGATCTCGCCGGTTAGGACGATCGTGACGATCTCAAACTCTTGGTGAGTATGCGGCGGAAAGCCCGTGCCCGGCGCTACCACATCGTCATTGAATACACGCAAGGCGCCAAACTGAACGTTTTCCGGATCGTAGTAGTCAGAGAAAGAGAAGAGCCAGTATGTCTTGAGCCATCCCTCGTCAGAGAAATGCCTCCTATCAGCCCTGATTATCCGAAACGTATTCGACAACTGTTCTATCTCCTATCGCTCCATGATGGGCCGTTGGCATGTGCGTGGCAGTCATATAGTTTGGGCGTACGATCGAAAGGTCTGGAATACCCGTCGGTACCCACACACGAGCACTTGGCTCTCTCGAAGATGCCCGAACGCAACCTATTAGTGGGGATTTCTCTCGTCCAGTTGACTTGTTTCATGGTCTGACTGCCTTCAAGTGCCACAAAGCGCTTCTAGACTGCTCCAAAGAGCATTTCGACTGTCACCTGCTAGGTCTGATATGCTGCCAAACATGAGCGCCAAAGCCATGGTTACTTCAACGTCTAAGATGACTCGATAATCATTGATTGAATATCGTAAAAGGGCAACCTAAAATCTTGGCCTCTGATTCCCCGAGTAACCAACAGGTGAGCACTCGTGGCTTCGAAGGTAACATACGTTACCCTATTGGCTGAAGAAGACGTCCACTCGCGATACGAGTCGGCGCTGAAACGATTTAGCCAAGACTTGGACCAGTACTACCCAATGTATATTGGTGGCGACGAGGTCAAGTCGGATGAGGGCGAATTCGACCGTAGAAGCCCTATCGACAGCTCGATAGTTGTGGGACACTTCCAGAGAGGGACGAAGAAACACGCCAGACTAGCCATTGCGGCTGCGAATAGGTCTTTCAAAGTGTGGAGCAGGACACCCTGGCAGGAACGCGTCCGCGTAATGCTGCGAGCAGCGGACCTGATAGAGAACAAGCCATCGCTCGTGCAACGTCTAGGCAAGTCCGCAAAGACCGTGGGGATGCAAGAATAGAGCGACTCGGTCAACCAGGATTGAACCGGAGGCCATCAATAGCATTCATACTCGACGAGAGAATAGAAGCACAAAGAGAGACTCGGACGAAACTTCCCGCGCACGACACAATTTACCTACCAGTAACAGCAGGCAAGTCCCTTCTTACCACGCAACGGAACCAATACGATTCATAGGCCATGAGAGAGTGAAAACGCAAGGAGAGACCCAAACGAAACTCCTGGGACAATCCACAGAGAAACGCAGATCTCTCTGAACCAAGCGGTCGAGCGAGCTCCCTTAGTTGCATTCCCTCTGTGGATTATCGTCTCCTGGCAAATAGAAGCCCGAGGAAGAGCCCGACAAGGACGGCTCCTACGAGTCTGGTCTCATCACGGACTGGGATGAACTTGGCATCCTCCTTGGTGATCTCGATGACGCCGATTGGGCTGGCTGCGACACAACCCCCACCCCTCGCGCCCTCTCCGCCCTCTGCTTCGGCTCCCCCGTCCTTTCCTGAACCAGATCCAGCACAGAATCCGTATCTGACCCTCGCGACTGGGATGATCGTCTTACCTTCCGCTTGGACGGGTTCGCCGTAGACCGTCTTGACGCTAGCGCTTGCTTGGAGACGTTCGATAATCGACTGAGTATACTGCTCAATCTTCAAAGTCGATCGGGCAGACTGTGTTGCCTCGCCAGAAACCGTTTGCGCGGCCGGTCCTCTAGCTGGGATTCATCAGCCTCGCGGAAAATCAGTCTGCTTAATCTCACGTGTCTACATTCACTGGGCTAGTCCCAGTTGCTGCATCATCGTGAGGTTGTCGTTTATGCCCCAATGTTCTACGACCTTGCCGCCTGAAAACTGGAGAATGTCGATGCCTTCGACTTTGATCTGTTTGCCGGTTGCGGGTATGTTCATGAAAGTGCCTTTGTGGGTGCCCGTCGTTGTCGTTCGAATCATAACCTTGTCTCCGTCCGCGATCAAGTCGTCAACCGTAACGTGAAGGTCTGGGAATGCTTGGCGCCAGGCAGCTAGGGATTTCTTCAGACCTTCGAGTCCAGGCTCTTGCCCTGGCAACGGGCTATGTTCGACAATGCTCGGAGAGACCAGTTCATCCACGGCCTTCATGTTACCTCTGTTGAAGACTTCTTCCATAAAGCGACGGGTTCTCGCCTTTTTGTCTTCAGCTGACAATCACGAGCCACCAAAATCGCAATGATTTGATCCTTGCACGCTGCTATTTGCTTAGTATGAGGTCGATGAACGGTGTATAGATCAAGAGCGTGGCTAGAGCCATGCCAACGACGAAGACCACGACGGGCGCTGCCAGCTTCAGGTCGCGCTTGCGCAGTAGCAAGTGAAGAACTGCCCAACTGAGGAGCCAGCCTATCAGTAGAAAAATTTCTTTTCCGCTGTAGGGTCCGATTCCCTGCGCGTTCGGAATCCACAGTTTCCCGACCGAGAGAACCCAGTCCGAGAAGCTCTTTGATGCGTCAGTTACCGTGTGAACGATTCCCATGGTGAGCAGGCCTATCATAGCTGACAGGAATGCTGCGACTGCGGCTCCGTTTGGCTTTCTCTCTGGCAGTTCCTACACGCTCCTCAGCTTGGTTATTCCCGCACCGAGCACGTATGCGATCATGAGTCCTCCCCAAGCAACAGCGATGACGATGCCCACCCAAGTGCGCAATGACTTGTCCTCGATCAGGCGGTCTCCGTAGCGCCATATGATGTAAGTCGTCGCGACAGCGAGCGGCAGCGGGAAGAGTGCGATGAACTCCTTGAACTCGAAGAATATCTCATGAATCTCAGGGCTATTCTCCAGAAAGAATGTCCTCGGACCGCCAGGCGCTCTGTAAGCGATGTAGATCCAGTTTCCGAAGATTATGGTTGCTGCTGCAATGAACGTGGAGACGACTGACAGGATCTTCAAGTCGCTGAATGCTCTAAGCTTGCCAGTAAAGAGACGGTATCCCAGGTAGGCCGCCACTGTACCCGCCAACACGCCCAGCGTTGCAAGGAGACCATGCACACCGCCAATGACTGCCAGTTGGTTTCCCCCGAACAACAGGTTCAGAGGCGCGGTAAGCAGCGCAACAAGTACGAGGAACAGGGTGACCGCAACCCAAGTGACAATTGCCACTAGTGGCGACGGATCCGCTCGGCCGAGCTTGTTCTCGATGCTGCCTTCACTCGACTCGTGTGTCATCTCGCAAACCTTCGAACAGATCGAACTGAGCAGAGCAGTTCCCATAAGAACCTTACCGCTTACAGCAACAAGGTCCAAGGAACTGATTCTTTGCCTAGTCAGTTCCGGTTAGTGCAGGCGTTCGACGTGGTCAACTCCTCAACTCTGAGGGGGCTCTTGACGTCCGCCAGGTACCAGGCAAAATCGGTCAAGCGAAAACTGAGACGTTTCAGGTCATGCGTCCTCTTCGTTCGTAAAACGCACGACTGCAAAGATTCAGCGGTGCGGACACACATCAAATTTCCAGAACCACACAATGAAGAAAGCTGCCAGGCGTCGCAGTTTCAAGAAAAAAGTGGGAGCGGTACGGGCGGCTAGTAGAATTCAGTGGCTACTCAACGAGTTTTATGGCTTCTTCCCTTGTTACTGCTACCATGGTCTCCGTGGCGACCATGTCACCAAGGCTTAGCATGGCTTTCATGAATGTCTTCTCGTCAGGAGCCTCCGCAATGACAAGGGTATCATACCTACCCAACGTCCAGTACCAGCTGAGAACCTTGATGCCTTCCTTCGCCATCTCTTTCACGAGCCTACCGGCCTCGTCGGTCATATCCTTTGCAGGCTTCTTCCTGAACCTACCCAGATTGACAAAAATCAAACTGACTCACCTCCTAATCGCTCATACCCATCTTGCAGCCACATGGGTTCTTAGATATCGTATACTCCTATACTCAGACTGCATGAGTCGGTTTCGTTATTTCTTTCGTCATGTACCGTCTCACTTCTTCGTCGACTGTTTAGCGTAGTCGACCATGCCTTGAAAGTCTACGGCGACGACTGGTTCGTTTCCGACAACCCACGCATCGTGCCCTGGGGGAATCAGCGCGACATCGCCAGCCTTGCAGTCTCTCTCTGTGCCATCATCCATGACCACATGCAATGTTCCAGATACTTGGTACTGGAGATGTGGAGCTTCACAGCTCTTTGTCTTCACGAGCGGCTTCACGGACGTGGACCACCGCCATCCAGGCTGGAACACAGCTCGCCCGATCGTCGTTCCCCCCATCTTCACAAGCTCAAGTTTTCCCTTCTCAAACGTTCTTGTCTCGTCGGGAGCGTTCATACTCCTAACTTCCATTTTGCTCAATGTTCATCAAACCACATACACAAATGGCTCGCCATAGGAAGAGGTTGCCTCTTTACAAAACCACAGAAGGGACCTCATCCGTGAGGGGAAGAGGGTGGTTAGGGGATTCCTCGCCTGACGTTTGGGAGCGTCAAGAGCAGGAGGGGAGTAGTTTTGTGTGTGTGGGTCTCGTGGTGCGGGCATCCGAATTTGAACCGTTGATTTGTGTGTGTGGGTCGCTTGGTGCGAGCGTCGTAGTTTGAACTCTTGACATCCTAGTCGACGGCATGAGAATGGTCAAGCAGGTTGGATGATCTTTTGCAGTTCCAGCTCATGTTTGAGAGAACGCAGAGATCATTGCTTCAACATCGTCTCCTAAGGGATAGAGAATCGGGCAAGTGCACCCGCTTCGGTTGTACTCGTCGACCTTCTTCCTGCAATCGTCGACTGTCCCGGAAGCGGTGATCAGACACACAAGCTTGTCATCGATTAGTTCCATTGCTTTTTCGAGGCCGCCTGGCTTTGCTGGCCATCCTCCCAAGGCCTCTGTGACTTCCTTGATCAGTTCCTCCTTGACGCCGCT
>Ga0315279_10004869_pt1 | contig 17804 bp, 14 predicted proteins | sample YL17G06_20_MG_FD_203694 | JGI IMG/M metagenome (GOLD analysis project Ga0315279, IMG submission 203694) | Sediment microbial communities from Yellowstone Lake, YNP, Wyoming, USA - YL17G06_20 | ecosystem: Environmental > Aquatic > Freshwater > Lake > Sediment | place: USA: Wyoming | collected... | reverse complement strand
GGAACCTCCTCTCGCTTTTGCGATTAGTTTCGCTACCGTGATGGTAGGCTGCGCGCCCTTGGATAGCCAGTACTCGATGCGATCCCGGTTCAGATTCAAATTCTTGCGGCAGGGATCGTATGTACCCACGTTTTCGATATGTTTGCCATCTCTTGCCTTTTTCGAATCAATGACGACAATTCGGTAAAAAGGGATATTTTTTCGGCCCGTACGTGATAATCTTATTTTAACCATATTCCATTATATATAGGAGATAATGTTTGTCAAGGGCGTATTTCCAGTTTACTTCCGAGCCGGGAAACTAACGGCTTCAAGGGGGTGAAATACCGAAATGGCGGGTTTTTGAAGGCTTTTAGCCCAGTACGACTTTGTTCCGGCCCGACATTTTTCCCACGTACATCGCCTTGTCCGCTTTCCCGATCAGCTCGTCCCGGTCCTTGGCGTCATAAGGATATGTGGCGACACCCAGGGTCACCGAGATCCTGAATTTTTTACGCCCGAGAGCCAGGTAAGGTTCGTCGTTGATCTCTTTGCGGATGCGCTCCGCGATCAGGGCCGCAGTTGCCTTGTCGGTGTCGGGCAGGATCACGATATATTCGTCGCCACCGTAGCGGACCGCGATATCCCTTTCCCGAATGACCTTTTTGATGCGAGCACCGACGAGTTTCAGCGTGTCGCTGCCGACCAGGTGGCCGTAATTGTCGTCGACCAGCTTGAAAAAATCAATATCGAGAAAGATGAGGGAGATCGGACTTGGGGGGATCGAACGCTTGCCCAGCAGTTCGTCCATGAATTGGTTGCAGTAGCGGTTGTTGTAAAGTTTGGTCAGGTCGTCGATCTTGTTCGATTCTTCAAGTTTGCGGTACATGTTCGCGTTCTCGAGGGCGATCGTGATGTGGGCGACGAGGTTTTCGAAGATCTCGAGGTCGTCGAAAGTGAAAGGTTCGCCGTTGACCTTATTGACCACTTCGACCACGCCGATGATCTCGTCGCGCCGTTTCATGGGCACGCAAAGGATCGACTTGGTGATGAATTTGGTCTTTTTGTCGACGCCGGAATAAAATCGCTTGTCTTTGGAGACGTCCGGCACGATCAGGGATTCACCCTTCCGGGCGACCCAGCCGGCAACTCCCTGCCCGATCTTGAGCCGCAAACCGATCAGTTTTGCGCCCGCCTCACCGGCCGCGGCTTCGAAGACCAGTTCCTGCTTGTCGTGGTCGAGCATAAGAACCGACCAGCCTTCGGCGTTGATCAGGTCGGCGGTTTTTTCCATTATGATCCGGAGGATGACCTTCGGTTCCAGAGCGGAATTGATCGCCTGAACGATCTCGTTCAGGGTCTTCAACTCCCGGATTTTCCGCTGAAGATCGGCGACGGTTTTGGCTTCGGCGGTCTCCGATCTTTTCTTAATAGATTTTTTCATCAACCGTTCATGATCTCGTAGATCAACTTTATTTTCTTTTTCTCTTCGTTATAAAAGTTGTTCAAATCGTCAAGATAAAGGTCCGTCAGTTTATGGTCCGAAAGCGCTTTCTGTTTGTTCAGCTCCTCCAGAATGTGGATTCCCCGGGGGATCAGCGACAGTTTATAATCGGTCAGCTTGTAGGGATGATTCATTTTCCGGAGCTCTTCGAGAACCCGCAGGTAACGGGAAAAGTCCGGCTCCTCGATCCCGTAATCGTAGTTTTCGATATTGAGGATGAGGTTGATCAAGGTGGTGAGGTCGCAGATGATCACCGAACGGCCGGGCTGGCTTCCCCGCGAATATAGGTGGGCGTCCGCCAGGACGGGGCCGATCAAGTCCGGATCCCCGAATGAATTCGCGGCGAAGACGACGTCGCGGTCCGGGACCCCGGATGCGATGCCGATACCGATGCGGAAGAGACTTTTAAATTCCGGCGGGAGGAGGGCGTAGGTGATGCCGTCGACCTCCAGGGTCCGTTCGGTCACCTCGGCGAACCATTCGCGGTAATGCATGAAATTGGCCTGGATGAATTCTTCAGCCTTTAAAATCATATCCCGGGCGCACAGGGTGGCTCGCTTCGCCGCATCCAGGGCCGGGATGAGCTCGAAATCGGCACCGGAAAAAATCGAGTAGCGGAGGTTCATACCCTTGCCGGTGGTGGATTCGGCATAAAGATGGTCGTAGAGGGTTCCGGAGTTCTCCGAAAACCAAATGATCCCGCCGTCGCCCGTGTCCTTGAGGAGGAACCCGTTATATTTTTTGGCGACGGTCGACATTTCCTTGGCGAATTTGTATTTGATCCGCTGTTCCTTGAGGGCATTGTGCAGTTTCACGCCCATGTAGGAAGAGCCGCGGATATCGTAGACCAGCACTGTCACACAACGGCGGTGCGCTTCCACGAAGTTCTCGGCGATTTTCCCCAGATCTTGGGCCGATTCTTTCAGGTCCAGTATCCCGTCCCCGCCGAGCGCCAGGGTCCGGAAATTAGCCAGGTCCGTGACGACCTTAACCGGTTCCGACGGTTTGGGGGGCAGGCAGAAAACCAGGTCCAGAAGATATTCGCCGACGCACTGGGGAATTACGATTTCCTTGAAATAGGTGTTGTAAGCCGCCCGGACCGCCTCGAAATCGATTTCCATTCCGAGCATGATTTTTCTTTCGAATTTTTTCAAACAGGCGAGGTCCTTACTTTTCTGACGGTGCAGTTCTTCGCATTCCCGGGTGAGGTTCTTGACGAATAATTTTTCCTCGGGTTCGGCCAGGGGTCCGAATTTATTAAAAAAAAGGTATTCCGCAAACAATTCGCTTATTTTCTTGCGTTTGTCGACCTGGCGTTTTTCCGCGTAGTATTTCAATTCATCCTCTTCGGCAAAATACTCCAGGATCACGCGTCGCCGGGCTTCATAGTCCTTGAGATGGTAGATGTTACCCAGGAAGAGACGCTCCAGCCGGGAGAAGAGGTTGGAGATTTTCTTGGTGATCGTGTCAATGTCCGCCCCTTTGTCGACTTCGTTCTCCAGGATCTCCCGAAGGCCCGAGTTGGTTTCCAGATAGAGGTCGTTCAACTGTTCTTTCAAACGCAGGGAATAGAGGTCGATACCCTTCTGTTCCTCGGTCATTTTGGCGATCACCTCACGGAGTTGGTAAGCGACTTTTTTTACTAGCTTTAACAGGGACGGCGGCGTGAGGTAATTAAGATAGACGGCGGGGATCTTTTTCTTCGCCTCGGCATAGCGGGTGAAGCCCAGGCGTTCGATATCGGCCAGGACGTTGACCAGCAACCCCTCTAACCGCGCGTTCATCAGCGACCGGTGGATGGCGATCAGGAGGTCCGGGGTGAGCGAATAATTGCCCAGTTCCCGGGCCGTTTCATGGAGGTGTTTCCAGGGCTTGACCTGGTCGATGACGGTCCGGAGCTGGGCGGGGCACTTTTCAGCGAGTCCGGCCGGCAGGGGCAGGCCGTTTTTCCGGTGGCCGATAAAGAGGGGCAACTCATAACCTTCGTAATGGGTTAGCTGGCCGCCAAGCTGGAGGATCATATGCTTACGGTTCACGAAGACGTTCAGCTGGTCGGCGGACAGGTCGAGGAAATTGAGGGCCTGGATGATGAGCGCCAGTTTCTGCACATAATCGTTAGGGTCGACATAGCGGTCCCGCAACAGCTTGCAATAGTTGCTGTTCTCTTCGACATAGTTCAGCATTCCGATCAGCGACGTTTTCTTCATTTGCCCATCTCAGGGGTGATTTCAAAAAGGAACTTGCCCCGGCCGCCCTTACCGTCCTTGATCTCTCCGGTCTCGTCGATCGTGATCGCGTCCTTCATGCCGAGGAGGATTTTCATGCTGCCGGGATGGTATATTTCCTGGCCCAGTTCCGTGACGAAGATTTTATAGAGGTCGAAAATGAAACCATGCCGGCTCACCTTCTGGTTGATCCAGTACTCGAGGCCCTGCTCGACGTCCAGGTGGACGGGGTCGATGTTCAATCCGGATTCGCTCAGGAAGGAAAATTTCTGGGTGTTGAGGAGGAGGTTGTAGACCGTCGCGTCGTCGCAGATGATGGTGGATTTGCCCTTGGCCTTGACCCGGGAGTAGAAGTTCGCCTCGCGGACCAGCATGCCGGTCAGGTCGAGATCGCCGAAGGGATTGTGATCGAGAAAGATCTCCCGGGGATACTCGCCCGAAGCGATGCCCACGCCGATCTGGAATATCGCCTGGTAGGTGGGGGGCAGGGTCGCGTAGTTGGCTCCTTCGAAATTTATATTGCGTTCTTCGGCCTTGTAAAACCAATCGCGGTATTTGCTGATGTTCTCCTCAACGAAATTGTTCGCCTCCTGCGCCATGCCCAGGCCAGCCCGGACCGCGTCCAGGACGCTGCCGCCTTTGATCTCGTGGGTCTGGTGTTTCTTGATTTCATACCGGTTCTCGGCGAAAAGGGCGATCCCGCCGTCGCCGGTGTCCTTGACCGGGATCCCGCCGTACTTCTCGATAACGGTGAGCATCGATTCCTGGAAAAGGTTGCGGATCTCGTTTTCCCGCTTGGCGTCCTGAAGCTTGGTGCCCATGAACGTTGACCCCCGGATGTCGTAGATCAGGACCGTCGCCAGATTTTTGAAGCGCAGGATGTTAAGGGCTTTGGGTGGTTCGGACTTCTCGGTGGTTCGGATGTCTTTCTCGACCAAGGATACATTGCCCTGAAGGGTTTCTTCGGCGATGTAACGGATATTTTCCGAGGAAGTGGCGCCTGAAAGTTTTGGATAATATTCGATCAGTTCCTCAAGGAGCAGTGCCTTGATGAGGGGTAGGATGATTTCGTCGTTGATGACTTTGAACCGGCGGAGGATTTCCTGGGAGTTGTATTTTTCTTTGAGAAAGCCCGGTGTGCGCAGGTCGTTGATCGCGGCCAGGGCGGCCTTGTCGTTTTTCAATTCATTGAACGCGTCTTTCAGGAGCAGCTGGAGCGGTTCTTCGTCCGGCGGCCGGACCGGATTGAGCAGCACGATCAAAACCGAATCCCAGTCGTTCTTCATTATGAATTTGGAGAGATCCGTGGTCTTGATCTTCATGATACTGTCCAGCTCCGCTTCCATTTTCGCGCTGTCCTGTTGTTCCCGGCGCAGGTTTTTGAGGTCGTAACCCAGGGTCAGGAGGTTCCGGCGCAGTTTCTTGATGTTGTTGTCGAGGGCTTCCTCGGTGGAGAAATCGGTGGTTATCGTAATCAGTTCCTGGTTGGCACCGACGACCAATTCGCGGATTTTTTTATTGACCTCTTCGGCCTTGCGTTCGACCAACTCGCGGCGGCTGCGGGTCTGGACGAGCGAGTCCTGGAATTTTTTCTTAATGCCCTGCAAGACTTCCTCGAGTGTCGACTCGTCCGGCAGGAAGAAATGCGAGTTGAGGATCTCGATGATCCCGTCCTTGGTCAGGAATTCCCGCCGGCTGATATCCTTGAGGATCTTTTCCTTCTCCTCGAGGTAATAACTGGTCACGATCTGCTTGTAAATGACGTTGTAGATCGGCTCGGGCAGGCCCTTCTGTATGAAGTAACGGTTGAGCATCCTCATGGTTTCATTCCGGGTACAGCGCGGCAGAAGGGGTATTTTTTCGTACGAATCCAGGATCAGCTTGTCGGCAATGATGACCTGCCGGGTGAGGGAGTTCCGGATGTAGTTAAAAAGCTGATTCACGACCATGCCGAACCGCTCCGCGATAACCGGTTTCTCCTCGAACGGTTTATCCGAGGTGTGCTTGGTCAGCAGATCGCGCAGCAACTTCCGGTTGACGATCTCGAAGATCAGGATCCGATCCGGGTTGTTCTTTATGAACTTGTCGTAGATGTTGAACAAACTCTTGCTGTAACGTTCAAAAAATTCTTCCCATTTGTTGATCTGGGTCTCATCCTTGAGAAAATTCAGATAGACCGTTACGAACTCCTCCTGGAGGGAGAATATCTTCCGGCCCAGGAATACCAGTTCCCGGCCGGAGTTCTTTTCCAGGCTCTCCAGGAAACTGTCGCTGTGGGCGATGCGTTTCAGGATGCCCAGGTTACGACTGAAACTTACCGGATCCCGGTAAGTGTGGGTGAGATCCTGATAATAGGGCGTCTCCGTTATTAAAATATCCTCAAACTCGCTTCGTATCATATGCTGTCAATCTCGTTAGGGACATCATTATTTAAATTTTTAATATAGGCAATCCCGTTAGGTGAGTCCTCAAATTCACTTCGGATCATAACTCACTTTTTATCAATATACTGCGTCTTGGCGGTCAGGTGTTCCTTGTAAGTCCGGGAAAATTGATGGTAGCCGTCGCCCTTGGCAACGAAGTACAGGTAATCAACATTCGCCGGGCGGATCACGGCCGCGATGGACTTTTCACCGGGTGAGCAGATCGGCCCCGGGGGGAGTCCGGCAAAGAGGTAGGTATTGTACGGTGACGGGACTTTTAGGTCCCTCTCGGTCAGAACGGTTTTTTGGACCTCGTCCGGATCGTACAGGTCATAGGGATTATTTTTGAGCGCGTAGATGATCGTGGCGCAGGATTCAAGAGGCCGTCCCGTGTGGAGCCGGTTCAGGAAGACCCGGGCAATGATCGGTCTTTCTTCGTCGTATTTCGCCTCCCTTTCGACGAGCGAGGCGAGGATCAGGAGCTTGCGGAGCGAATCGGGATCCGTCACCCCGTACTTCCGCAGGCGGTCGAAAAAATTGGCGACCAGGATCCGGATGACCTGGGAATCGGCCGACTGGGCACTGAAAGAATAGGTATCCGGAAACAGGTAACCTTCCAGGTCCGCGGTTTTCAAACCGAGGGTGTTGATGAAATTGCGGTCGCCGCAAAGCCGGACGAATTCCTCCCGGTTGACCACGCCCTTGGATTTTAATATATCGGCGGTTTCGAATATGGTCCGGCCTTCGGGAATGGTCACCAGGATATCCGACTTGCCGCCCGAAGTGAGCCGGGCGATAAGGTAAAAAGGATTCTTATACCGCTCCAATTCAAAAGTGCCGGCGCGCAAGTTTTTTCCTTTGCCGCTCAGCTTCAAGCAGGCCAGGAATTCAAGGCGGCTGCGGAGCACGCCCTGGCGGCCCAGGATATCGGTGATCTGGGCCGCGGTGGCGCTAATGGGGATCACAACTTCCCGAGTACCAAGGCTCAGCGGCTGGAGCCAAGCCAAAACCACGAGCAGGAAGAGAGGCGGGAGAATTTTTTTCACGCGGTGGTTCGGTTTGCGGAAAGAAGATATTCTTCAAGCATGATCGAGGCCGCAATCTGGTCTTGATTATTTTTACGGACGCGAAGGCCATGGTCCTGGAACTTGCGGCTGGCATAGCGGCTGGTGTAGCGTTCGTCCCAGAGCCGCACTTCGACGTTAGCGGCCTTGGCGAGGAGCCGGGCGAACTGGCCGACCTCCGCGGACATTTTCGTGGCTTCACCGCGCGCCGAGATCGGATTGCCGATGAGAACCAGGCCGATGCCGTTTTCATCGATGATACACTTAAGTCGTTTGATAAGCGCGATTTGGTTTTTGACAACCAGCGTGAGATAGGGTTGGGCGATGATGCCCAGTGGGTCGGAAACCGCGAGCCCAATCCGTTTTTTACCGTAATCCAAGGCTAAAACCCTCATTTTAAATTATAATGAAAATATAATAGGTGTCAATGATATTGGGATTATTATAAAGTGGTTATTTGCCCCGGGTCGGGACGATAAGATCGCCCGTCTCATTGACTTTGGCGCGCGTTTAGATAAAATTTGTCATGGGTTATCTGGAGATCATCCGGCCCCTGAATTGCACGATCACTTTCGTCTCGGTGCTGATCGGCGCGTGGGTCGGCAAGGGCGTGCAGTTCCCGGCGGGTCTGATTTTCGCCGGCTGCGCCGCCTTCGCCGCGTGCGCGTTCGGCAATATCGTGAACGACCTCCGGGATATCGAGATCGACCGGATCAATAATCCCGGCCGCCCGCTTCCGTCCGGACAGGTGCGGACGAATTGGGCGATCGTGGAAGCGGCCGGTTTCGCTCTGATGGGTATCCTGACCGCTCTCCCCCTGGGCCGGAACCCGATGCTGCTCGTCTTTTTCACCCTGGTCCTGCTTTTTCTCTATGCGCTTTACTACAAGAAAACCCCGGCCGCCAACTTGATCGTCGCCCTGGTCGCGAGCATGAGTTTCCTTTTGGGCGGGTGGGTGGCGGGGAATGATTTCTGTCTGGTGCCACTCGGTTTCGCGCTTTTGATCCATTTGCCGCGGGAGATCGTAAAGGACGTGATCGACCTTGAAGGCGACCGTCCGGCCGGGGTCCACTCGCTGCCGATCCGGTTCGGTAGCCGCAAAGCTCTGGTTTTGAGCGCGGTCCTGCTCGGCCTGCTCGCCGTGCTATTACCCCTGCCTTATTTTTTAAAAATCCTCCATCTGCGCTACCTGCTGGTTACCAGCCTGGGCGTCTTGCCCGTGCTGATTTTCACGATTATAAAATTGCTAAGCCGGCCGGACCGGCCGGCTCTGTTCCGCCTGAGCACTCTGCTCAAGGTCGTCATGGGTATCGGTTTAGTCGGATTTCTCCTCGGATGATCAAAATCCTGCTGCTCGGCATTGTCCAGGGATTCACGGAATTCCTACCCGTATCGAGTTCCGGGCACCTCGCGATTCTGGAAAAACTGTTTCATGTCCCGGAACCGGTCGCGGTCGCTGCTTTTCTGCATTTCGGCACGTTCCTGGCCACCTTCGTTTTTTTCTGGAAATCCATCATCATGGTCATTCGAGGTTTATTTCGGGGTGAGAAGGAGGCCTTCCGATACCTGGCGTTTATCGCGCTGGGTAATGTTCCCGTTGCCATCTTCGCATTATTTTTTAAGAAGGCGATCGAGCAATCTTTCGGAGACATCCGTTTGATCGGGTTGTTCCTCGGCCTGACCGGTCTGGCTCTGCTCGTTACCGCGCTCTTTAAAAAAGGCAAAGAAAAAATAAATTTGCCGCGGGCGATTGCCGTCGGGTTCGCCCAGATGTTAGCGATCTTCCCGGGGATTTCGCGGTCCGGCGCGACGATCGCGACCGGCCTTGTGATCAAAACCGATCCGGAAGGAGCCTTCCGTTTTTCGTTCCTGCTTTCCCTGCCCGCGATCTTCGGGGCGAATCTAATTGAATTGAAAGACCTGAGTTCGTTCGGCGATTGGGGTTTTCTACTGGTCGGTTTCGGTCTGAGCTTCGTTACCGGTTTGGCGGCCCTCTACATGCTCCGGCGTCTCGTGCGCGAGCACTTTCATTATTTCGGTATTTACTGCCTGGTGGTCAGCCTTTTGATCGTTTTGTTCGTGCGTTGAAATGGGAAAATAATTATTATGTTTCTGGAAAAATTTCTTGTGCCGTGAGGGATAAGATCCAAAGGAGACAAAATGGTTAAAATATTGATCTTGTACTTTTCGAAGTCGGGGAACACGAAAAAACTCGCCCGGGCCGTTCACGACGGCGTGCGTGAGGTCGGGGTAAAGTGCGATCTCAAACCGGTAACAGGCTTCCGGCTGGCCGGCCTTCCCCGTTACGACGGCATCATTCTCGGATCGCCGACTTACTACGGCCAGATGGCGGCCGAAATGAAAAAATTCCTGGACCTTAGCGTCCGGTTCCACGGTCGGCTGGCGGGTAAGGTCGGCGGCGCTTTTACCACCGCCGGCGGTATGCATTGCGGCGCGGAAACCGCGCTGCTTTCCATGCTCGAAGCACTCATGATCCACGGTATGGTGGTCGCGGGCGACGCCGCGTACTTCCATTACGGCCCGGCCGCGGTCGGCGCGCCGAACAAGAAGGCCCTGCAATACGGGCGGCTTTACGGCCGCAAGATCGCCCGGCTGACCAAAAAATTGTTTGGCTAAAAACACTTTAAGATCCTCCTTACCATCCTCGCGATCGTCGGGTGCCATGAGTAAACCGCGGCCGATCCGTTCGGTCCAGTACTGGTGGTGGTTGGTGACCATGATGTATGCGTATCCGCTGCTCCGTTTCTTGACCGGGATCAAAATAACCGGCCGGGTGCCGAAGAAGGGTCCCATCATCATCGCGGCCAACCATCGGTCCATGCGCGACCCGATCGTGGTCAGTTTTACCTGCGGCCGCGAAGTTTTTTTCCTCACCAACCCCCGGTGGTTCCATACCTGGGTATGGTTGAAATTGATTATCCGGTCTTTCAGCGCGCTGTCCTTGGAAAACTCATCGGGCATGGTCTCCGCGGTGCGGGCTTTGAAAAATGGCCAAGCCGTGGGGATTTTTCCCGAAGGCGGCCGCTACCGGCACCATCTGATGCCTTTCTGGCCGGGTGTCGGGTACCTGGCGATCAAGTGCGGAGCGCGGGTAGTGCCGACCCTCATCATTGATTCCGAACATAGCCTTTTGATGATGGGCGCGCGTTTGGTCCGGACCCGGATCCGTTATGGAACACCCATTTTTCCGCGTGGTTATCGGGATACGAAAGAAGATTATGCTCGTTTCGCGGCCCGGGTCCGGGAAGCGATTCAGGTAATGAAACGGCAGTACGAATTGGAAGGTTGTTAAAGTTCTCGGCGGGAAGGGTTTTAAGGCCGCATCGCCCGTTGCTTCAGGCTTTTCGGCATGAGCTCGATGGCGTAGCGCAAGGCAGTGCGCGGCATGTATTTTTTATTCCTCAATACATATTGCAGGACCTCGGCCTGGTGTCGGCGGCTGGCTTCTTTCAGCATCCAGCCGTAACCTTTCTGCACCATATCGTCCGGGTCGACCAGCAGACGGTCGGCGATATCGAACACGTCTTTTAACAACTTCCCCTGCCGGGCTTGACTGATAAGGGACACGGCCGCGGCGCGTTTCATCCAGCGGTTCCGGGAACGGGTCCAGGTTTTGATCTTGGGCAGGAACTCCGGATATTTTTCGAGGAACAAGCCCATGGTCCCGCAGCAGAAACCGTCGCACTTCGCCCAGTTGTTGATGTAGCGCTTGATCCATCCCTTAAAAATCCTGAAATCAGCCGGCTCGTATGCGGTGGCCAGCCGCGGCGCCCACCACGACACGATGAACGCTTCTTCGCAAAGATCGGACCCGTAAAGCTCCGCGCACAGGGTGAAGATTTTTTCCTTGCCGAGGGGCGCTGCTTCCGGCCAAAACCGGCGGGCAATCTTGCCGACGACCGGAGTTTTGACGCCGTAACTGCGCATCGGTTCCTTGAAAAACCGCTGAAAGCTTTTCCGGGTCTTCGCGGTCGCGTGTTTTTTCAGCTCTTTCCGGATTCGTAAAATGATTTTATTCACGGCCAAGCATACAGTAATTTCGCGGCCTGTCAACGGTGGCGGATTCGCCGTGAAAGCAAAAAGGGCTTCCGTGGCCGGTTAAGGCACGGAAGCCCTTGAGTTTGGAAAGGGGCGGTCGTTAATTAAGGACTATCTTACCGCCGGTATTGAGTCGCTTGCTTTCGATCCGATAGAAGTAAACGCCCGGATTGACCTTGGTTCCGTCGTCCCGGTTACCGTTCCAGATCACGGATTCGTTTCCACTCTGAGCAATGCCCTGGAAGGACATTACCTTGCGGCCGAGCGCGTCGTAGATCCCGATCGCGTACGGCGTGTTCCGATAAAGCGTGAAGCGCAGTTCGGTCCGTCCCGCACAGGGATTCGGGGTCGCGATGATAGATGGCCGGAGCGAGATCTGGTCCTGCTCCTCGACGTTAACATACATGTCCATGACGTTCTGGATGCCGGCCTGCCAGACAACCCGGTTCGAATCCGCAGAGAGAGTTGGACTCTGGGTCCAGACAATGATCTTGCACCGGTTCTGGTTCCAACTGGCCGAGATCGTGAAAGCCCGGCTCGTGGTCACCGAATCGCCAGGCGCGAGTGTGAACGCGGTCCCCGAAGTATCCGGCAGGAAGTCGCGCGCCACGTGGTTGTGCCAGGCGTCGCCGTTAGGACCCAGATAGTACAGGCTGTCTTCGGTGATGACGAACCGGATGCGGCCGGTGACCGAGGCCGTGGAATCATTACGGAATCGGGCGTAGATCGTCCCGCTGCCATCCGTGAGGCTGTAATTACCCCAGGTCCGGCAGGTGAAGGGCGAAGCCTTGCTCAATTTCGTGTTGATCTTGGACCGCCAATAAGCATATTTAAAACAGCTATCTACTACGGCTCCCTTGGCCCCGTCGATAAATAAATAGGGCGTGGCCCATGCCCAGCCGCCATTATACCAATAATACGGGGGATAGGAATAATAGCGCTGATTGGCTTCGAGCGTGTACTGGGGGTAAGAACTGACAAAATGCAATTCAACCGATGCGATGCGCGTCGGATTTGAGGCGACAATTGCGTCCAGCGTACAGCTGGCCGGGAAGCAACCGCCTCAGCCTGAGTAGTTTGGTTCCTCGCATAATACGATCCTTTGCGCCGCGAACGACAAGCCGGCGAAGATCAGAATCAACAACATGAGCTTGAATTTCATACCGCCTCCTTTTTCGATACTTAATCCATCAATATTATTCATGAGTTCAATAAGCAAGTGCAACGCTTTGGCTATAATAGCAGCCAGGAGGTCAAAGCGTTATGGGAACAAGCTACAAGCACTTGTCAAAGGAAGAACGGGACCTGATTGCGGTTCTTAAGGCCCAGGGATGTTCAATGCGGGAAATTGGGGCAAATTTAGGCCGGGATAAAGCGACCATTTCCCGGGAGTTGCGAAGGAATGCCCCGGAAATCCGTAAAGGCTATTATCTCAGCCATAAAGCGCAAGAGCGGGCAAAGGAGCGGTGGTCAGCGTCACACTTTAGAAACCGTCTTAAGAACCAGAAAATCAGAGTCTACGTGGAAATGCGTCTTCAGGCAGGATTGTCTCCGGAATTGATCGCTGGCCGTTTGCGCCTTGATGATCCTGGTTCTCGGATCAGCCACGAGGCCATCTACCAATACGTTTATGCGGACCGGCAGGACCTCATCCGATATCTTGTCCGGCACAATAAAAAGCGCAAGCACCGGGGTTACAGCCGTAAGCACAAGAAGAGCCACATCCCGAATCGAGTTTTCATCGAAGCCAGGCCGGCCATTGTGGAGAAACGTGAACGCGTGGGTGATTGGGAAGCGGATACGGTGGTCTCAAGAAAAAGCACCGCGGCTTTACAGGTGCTTGGGGATCGGTCCAGCCGGCTGGTCCTAATAAGAAAGATCAAACAAACCACTTCCGCCGCCGTGAGAGAAGTGATCCAGGAGACACTCGGCGCCTATCCTCTTGACATCCGGCAGACCATCACTTATGATAACGGCCATGAGAATGTGGAACATGAACGGATCAACCAAAAGCTGGGCACGGCGTCTTTCTTTTGCCATCCTTATCATAGCTGGGAAAAAGGGACGGTTGAGAACCTGATCGGCCTAATCCGGAGGTCCTTGCCCAAGCGGACCGACTTCAGTAAAATATCCGATGACCGGATTGCGGAAATTGAATATGCGCTTAATTCAAGACCCAGAAAATGTCTTGCTTTTAGGACTCCGTTTGAGGTGTTTCGTCAGTTAGCTAGCGTTGCACTTGCTGGTTGAATGTGGGATTACTATATTATTTGACTTAAGTGTAACAAAAAAGTAACGGGCAAATTGGGGGCAGGCATGTACTTTTGGAACTTTTATTATTCTGGTCAGTAGGTGTCGAGAGGTATTCGAAGAAAGTATACCGTTTCAACCCTGTCTGGAAACGGTATACTTTTGATGCTTGTACCTTTTCTCTATTATTTTCACCGATCCCAGATCCGCGTCGAGCTCTACTACGGCTCCGTCCGGGATCAACCGGGTCGCGTTCTTCAGGACGACCGCCGGGATCCCGAGTTCCCGCGCGACCATGGCCGCGTGACAGATCAGGCCGCCGACCTCGACGATCACTCCGCCCGCCACCATGAAGAGCGGCGTCCAACCCGGGTCCGAGTGGTGGGTGACCAGTATTTCGCCCTTCTGCAAAGCAGGCGCCTGGCTGAAATCTGCTATGATGCGGGCGTGCGCCCGGATCCGGCCGAAGGTCAAGGGTTCGCCGGTGTGGAAGTCGGCCGGTTTCAGGGGTGTGATGATTCTTTCGCCGCTCTCGTATATGATGTCCGGAGGCTGGACCGCGGCGTTTTCCTGACATTCTTTTTTTCGCTGCTCGACAATCTGACGGCAATCCGTCGGGGAAAGCCGCCGGTCAATAATCCGCTGGAGGTCGGAAAGGGTTAGATTGAAAATGTCGAATTTTTTCAACAGATAACCTTTCTCCCGCAGGGTCTCGGTGAGTGCGAAAAACTGATCTTTTACCCGCCCGCCAAATTTGAAAAAATTTTGCTTACCGTCTTCCCGGAGCGGCGTCAGCGATTCGAGGCGGGGGAGGAAGAGCCGAAAAAAGAAACGGGCCAAAGGTTTAAGGCCGCGCTCGATCTTTAACATTTCCGCGGGGCGGTCGACGGTGTAGGGCCGGGCTTGGGTAGCGGTCCGAATGACGTCCAGGGTCATGCCTTCGTCATCGCGCCAGTTCGGCTTGCCGAAATCGAACTCGCCGGGCCCCCGGTGGCCGAATTCGTCAAGAAAGGTGCGGTACGCTTTTTGAAATCCAGGATCGGATTTCAGTAGCGATCTCAAGTCCTCCCGCCGGACCGTTGAGCACCGGATGCGGGAATGGGCATAAGCGCCAAGCCCCTGGATCACCATCGCCATTTCACCGGTACTGTCGAGAATGCCGACGATCGCGTTGCGGCTTAAAACTTCGCCTTTATTACCCATGCGCCATTTCATCAGCTTCATTAAAATGATCATTTGAAAGAGTCCGATGAATATCGAGCCAAAATATTCCTGGCCATACCGGCTGAACCAGACACGCAACCAATCATGAATGTTGGCCAGTCCTTTTTCCGGATCGCGGGCGATTTCCAACCGGCTTAGCCATCGCGCCGATTCATCGTAATGGCTCCGAACGCGGCGATTAATGGACCGGTGACTGATAAATCCCCGCAGCATATAACGGGTTAACCGGAACAAGGCCAGGGGTCCCCAGAAGATCAGTTTCGCGGCCGGGATCGGCTGGGGTAGATTCTTGATATCGACTGCCTTGGCCGCATCGCCGAGCTGCGGGTCCAGGCTGCTCAGTTTGAACAGGGAAATGATCCGTCCGACGGATTTGCCGTAGGCAATGCAATTATTAAGATTCCAGTAGATCCGGCCCAGCAGGCGCTCGACCATCGGGTATTTATCGTATTGGGCCTTGGTCACGGGAATCGCAAAAACATCACGGACGATAGTATAAAAAATAAAATCGTTGAAAAGCGACCAACCCATGGGTGTGATTGGATCGGGGATCGTTTCGCGCAGGTTGACGTTGGACCAGACCGCGCACAGCCGCCTTGGTTGAGCGGCTTGGACCGTCAAGGGCCGGGACTGGAGGATGTAGAGCCGGCCTTTTTCATAGGCCCATTCGACATCCTGGGCAGATTTGAATATGACCTCGATCTTCCGGCCAGCCGCGACGAGCTCGCGGATCTTTTTATCGTCCAGGAGCGCCGGGCCATCCGGTTTGCGGATCGTTTTTCCGGTTATGCAATATCGGCTCGGCGTGATCTTGCCGGAAACAAGCGGCTCGCCCAATCCCGGGCAGCACTCGATTAAGATCTCCCGGGTGGAAAACGGACTTTGGGTTACCATCACGCCGCTCACATCGGGCACCAGTTGGCGCTGGATGATCACGGCCATGAGCCCGGTTGCGATACCATGCTGTTTCCGGTAGGCTTCCACCCGGGCGTTCCGGTTCGAATCCCAAACCCGGATTATGGCATTGCGAAGCGAGGCATCGTCAGCGATGTTCAGAACCGTATCATACATACCCGCGAAAGACAGGTCGGGCAGGTCTTCAGCCGTCGCCGAAGACCGGACCGCGATGCGTCCTGAAGCCAGCCATGACGCGGTGGCACTCCGCAGTTCGATCGTCAACGGTTCGGGGATTTTTCCGGTCTTAGAAAATTCTGTGTAATAATCAACTGGAATTACGAAAAATTCCGGGACGTTGAAATGGACGCTCAGGATCTGAAGGTTATGAGCTTTGGTGCCGACCCGGTCGGGACTTACTTTTTTATCGCAGAGATACATATGGGATCCTTCATCCGCCAGAATGCTCGGCGGATTCAGGATGACCGATGGCTTCCTTTTATTGATAAAACCATCTTAATTGTTGCCATCGGTCATTTTCTTTTCCAGGTCTTCGATCTCGTCAGCCAGGCGCTGGTATTCGGAGAAAAGTTTTTTCGCCTTGTTGGGATTGCTGACAAAGGTCGGTTTGGAAAAGGTCTCCCGCAGCTGGTCACGCCGGGTTTGTTTCTGGATGATCTGTTGGCGCAGGGTGTCCTTTCCGTCAATCGGCTGGTTTTGGGACAAAGCGGAGACCTTCTTTTTTCCGGCCGGAGCCGATCGTTGAGCCCCGGCTTCCGCGGCGTGCTGCCGTTTCCATAAATAATATTCGTAATCGCCCGGATAATCCTTCAGGTGGCCATCCTTGATCTCGATCACCCGCGTCGCGAAATCGGCGATCAGTTCGCGGTCGTGGGTGACGAAGATGATCGTGCCTTCATAGGAATCGATCGCCAATCTGACCACCTCGACCGATTCCTTGTCCAGGTGGTAAGTGGGCTCGTCGAGGATCAGGAGATTGGAGGGGCGGAGCATGGTTTTGAGGATCACGAGCCGGGTTTTTTCCCCGCCCGACAGCACCCGGACCTTCTTGTAGATGTCGTCGCCGGAAAAAAGGAACGAGCCGAGGAAGCTGCGGATGCCCTGATGGACCTCGACCGGCGCGTCGTGGAGGGCTTCGTCGATTACCGCGCGGTCCGGGTCGAGCTGGAGCATGATGTCGTGGGAGAAGGCGCCGATCACGAGTTTTTCGCTGCCGGTCCTGGTCCCGGTGGTCGGCGCGTCGAAATCAGCGATGATCCGGCAGAGCGTGGATTTGCCGGCTCCGTTTTTACCGATGAGCGCGATCCGGTCGTTATTTTTGATCACCAGGTTGACGTGCCGGAAAACCGTCCGGTGGTCGTAAGCCTTGCTGACGTCCCGGAGCAAGACCAGCTGGGGGCTGAAGATCGGCTCCACGGGGAAATGGACCCGGATCCGCTTCCGCTCCGGCGGGATCCGGATCACTTCCATCCGTTCCAGGTGTTTTTCCCGGCTCTTGACCACGCCGATGCGCTTTTTGTTGGCCTTGTTCCGGGCGATGAAATCCTTGATGTCAGCGATCTCCCGCTGCTGGTTCTTGGCCATCTCCTGGATGCGTTCTTTCTGGAGCCGGGATTCGACCAGGTAACCGGTATAATCGGTCCGGTAGCGCCGGAACCCGTGGAAATCCACCTCCCAGATGCCGCTCACGCCTTCCTGGGTCTGCAGGATCTTATCCAGGAAGTACCGGTCGTGGGAGACGACGACCATCGCGCCGGGGAAGTTCAGAAGATAATTTTCCAGCCATTCGATCGATTCGATGTCCAGGTGGTTGGTCGGCTCGTCCAAGAGGAGAAGTCCGGGTTTATTGAGGAGCATCCGGGCGAGAACCGCGCGCATCTGCCAACCGCTGGAAAATTCCTGCATGGGTTTGTCGTAGTCATCGGGGTTGAAACCTAAACCGCCGAGCACGCGGAAGGACTCGGTTTCATAATCATAGCCGCCGATGCGGTGAAAATCGTCCTGGGCGATCTCGTATTCCTTGAGCAGGGCCCGCGCGTGGGGATCGGCGGCGATCCTTTTTTCCAGCCCGGCCAGGCGGTCGAGATGGCGGTGATAATCTTTCAATACTTCATCTTTAAGGCGGTTGCCCCGGATCACGATCTCCTCTTGGGGCAGGTAG
>Ga0315279_10004868_pt1 | contig 17806 bp, 13 predicted proteins | sample YL17G06_20_MG_FD_203694 | JGI IMG/M metagenome (GOLD analysis project Ga0315279, IMG submission 203694) | Sediment microbial communities from Yellowstone Lake, YNP, Wyoming, USA - YL17G06_20 | ecosystem: Environmental > Aquatic > Freshwater > Lake > Sediment | place: USA: Wyoming | collected... | reverse complement strand
CCCTCCATAAAAGCTTCCGTAGTACCAGCACCTCCAACAATATCTGAAGCTATAATTGCCCCGCCCTGAACATCTAATTTCGTTGCAGGGCTTGCCGTTCCGATGCCGACGTTGCCGGTCGCCGTGTCCTCGAACACCACAGACTTCTCGATGTTTGTCGCGCTGGTAAAGACAGGCAGATAGCCCGCCGTCCCACCCGTCGTGGTGGTCACGGGGTCGTCGGACGCGCCCGCAGCGGGGAAGAGCGGCAAGAGCAGTCTTCTTGCCAACAAGCGGGCGGTCGCAGGATCATCCAGGACCTCGATCAGTAGCTCGCGGAACTGCGCGGGGGAAAGCGATGGCCCTGTCGGAACCTGGCGCATTCGACGAAAACGCTCCAGCATTCAACGAAACAGCCAAGCGAAGGGGTTTTTCATGGCCGCCCACAAAAGCCAGCGTCGCGCCGTGCCACCTGGGAGGATCGATGGTTAGTCGTAGGGGATTATCGTGTTGTGCGGCATGAGGTTCACTCCCTGCGGCCTCGCCTCTCAAACGTAAATCTGCTCGCGCGGCAATTTAGACTGGCCCGCTTCCACACACGCAGTGAACATATTCTGCGCCTTGACAACGGGTTTGTCAACTCCAGCGCTCGGCGTCCGCTGCATTGAAAAGTAGTCGCCGCCACGCCGACAAAGAAGTGTTTTGGGCCTTCGAACCAATGCCGCCCTAAGACTCATTTGTGGGGAGCGCCGGGGCACCTGCCTTGACTTCACCAGGGCGAGAGTATACTTTTGAGGATTATGGAGTTAGCGGCGGTCGAGCCCGGGGTGGAGGCGGCTGAAACGCTCCGTGCGTACTACGTAACCCTGCATCAGCGCCTAGGCCCGCAGGGGTGGTGGCCGGCGCGAACACGGCTGGAGGTCATCCTCGGTGCCATACTCACTCAGAATACCGCGTGGACCAGTGCGGCCCTGGCCCTGCGCCGGTTGCGGAAGGCCGGCCTGCTGAACCTGGCCAGGCTGCAACGGGCGTCGCGCTCGGAACTGGAAGAGTGCATTCGCCCCGCCGGCTTCTATCGCCAGAAGGCCCTGACGATCCGGAATTTCCTCGACTGGCTGAGGCGCGCCTGTGGGGGATCGTTGGCGACACTTTTCGCCGCTCCAGCCGAGGAAGCACGTCGACAGCTACTGAAACTCAGGGGCCTGGGGCCCGAAACGGTGGACTCCATTCTGCTGTACGCCGGGCGCCGAGCTTTCTTCGTTGCTGACGCCTATACGCGGCGCATCCTGGCCCGGCACGGGCTGGTGCCCGCCAAGGCAGGCTATTCGGCGGTGCAGGAATTCCTGCATCGGCACTTGCCGGCAGATCAGGTCCTGTTCAACGAGTACCACGCGCTGCTGGTCGAGGTGGGTAAACACTTCTGCGGACGCCAGAAGCCCGATTGTGAAGTGTGCCCCCTCAAGGCCTTCCTGCCGGATCACAGCTTCCGGGGGGCGGGCCTCCACGATCCGGCCGTCTCCGTTGCGCACTCGGGAGCACCCTAAAGGCGCTCCCTCGAAACCCTCATGGGCGAGAAACCACAAACGCGGCGTCGGGCTTTTCTGATCTTCCTGCTGGTCATGGTCCCGGTGCTGTTTTTCCTGGGTTGGAGCCAGGCTTCGCTCGATCTCTCGTTCATCCGGCCCACCAGCGCGCAGCAGACCATTCTTCTGCTGGCTGTCTCCACGGTCATATTCCTCGCCTTCGTGATTTTTGCGCTGATTCTCACCCGCATTCTCCTCAAACTCTACGTAGAGCGGCGGCGGGAGCGACTGGGCGCGCGGTTCCGGACCAAGATGGTGATGGCGTTCCTCGGCCTCTCCTTAGTTCCCGTCTGCTTTCTGTTCATCTTCGCCTACGGCCTGATCAATCGGAGCATCGACAAGTGGTTCGGCATTCCCTTTGACACGGTCCGCAGAGACGCCGACGAGATCTTCCGCCAAGTCGAGGCGCAGGCGCAGGAGCATGCCCTTCACGACACCAGCTACCTCGCTGCGAACGAGGAACTCGCCCGTGCCCTGCTCCGCCAGGAATCAGCACCGCTGGAGCTGTTCCTGGCGCGCCAGTCGAAGAATCTGGGCCTCGAATCAGCGATGTGCTTCGACTCCCAGGGACGCCTGCGCGCTCGGGCGGGCGACCCCTGGCCCGGTTCGTCCGAGGTTGCCCCTCTCTTCCCGGAACTGGTATCCGGGCGGGTACCAGCCGCCGGCATCCCCGCGCGCTGGCGCTCGGGCAAGGTGGACCTTTTCCTGGCTGCCTGCCCCATACTGGGCGCAGGAGGCAAGCCCCTGGGGACTCTAGTCAGCACAAAACAGTTACCTACCAGCATCAAGCAGATGGCGGAGGAGATTCGGCAAGAAGCCCAGAAGTATGACGAGCTGAGCCGCGAGCGGCAAGCCGTCAAGCGCAACTACCTTTCGATGCTCTCGCTCCTTACGCTGCTGATCATGTTCCTTGCCACGTGGTTTGCGCTCTTTCTTTCCAAGCAGGTCACGGTTCCCATCCAGGCCCTCGCCCAGGCGACGCACGAGGTCTCCAAGGGAAACCTCAACTACCAAGTGACCGCACGGGCGGATGACGAATTGGGAAGGCTCATCCGTTCTTTCAACGAGATGACTGGTCAGCTCGAGGAGAACCGCCGCGCCCTGGAGCAGGCCGCGAAGGACTTGCAGCAAGCCAACCGCGAACTGGAGGAACGCACCAACACGACAGAGGCCATCCTTCAGAGTATCCCTACGGGGGTTGTTTCCTTTGATCGTCAGGGTCAGATCACGCAAGTCAACTCCACGGTCGAGCGGATGTTCGGCCCTGACGGGGCAAAATCGGCGCGAACCCTCGCCGACCTGTTCTCCCCTGAAGACGCCCGGGAGATCTCGCGTCTGTTTCGCCGCGCGGCGCGCCAGGGAGTCGTCAGCCGCCAAATGGAGCTGGATTTCGGCAAGCGCCGCGCCTTCGTCGCCCTGACCCTTTCTTCTATTCGTGCCCGCCACGGCACCGTGGGGACGGTCCTGGTGCTGGAAGACCTGACGGAGCTCGTACGGGCCCAGAAGGTTGCGGCATGGCAGGAAGTGGCGCAACGGATTGCTCACGAAATCAAGAACCCGCTCACTCCCATCCAGCTTTCCACCGACCGCATTCGCCGCCTGATCGAACGCGCGGGCCCGGGGGCGCTTTCCCAGGAACTGGTGGACGCGGTCGCGCAGAGCGCTTCGCTGGTCAGCCGCGAGGTCGAGTCACTCAAGGCGTTAGTGGATGAATTCTCGAGCCTGGCGCGTTTTCCCGCCTCTCGCCCCCTGCCCGCCCGCCTGAACGCCATCCTCGAGACCGCCTTGGAGATATTCAACGGCCGGCTGGAGGGCATCGCCCTGCATCGCGAACTGGCGCCTGACCTGCCCTCGGTGCAGGCGGATCCCGAGCAGATGAAACGCGCCATCGTGAACTTGATTGACAATGCGGCTGAGGCCCTGGAGCATTCGGCGCTCAAGGAGATCTGGATTCGCACGGCACTAGATCCCGAGCGCGACGTCGTCGAACTGGTGGTGGCAGACAGTGGACCCGGCATCCCGGCGGAAGCCAAGGAGAGGCTGTTCCTGCCCTTCTTCTCCACCAAGAGGCGCGGCACGGGACTGGGACTTGCCATCGTCAGCCGCATCATCTCGGAACACAACGGCTCGATCCGGGTCGAGGAGAACCAACCGACAGGCACCAGGTTTGTCATAGAATTGCCGGTGGACCGTGCCGCGGTGAATGCTGAAGAATAAATTCTGGGTGCCGAATTATGAATGATGAACAGAAGTCCGCGGCGGCGCGCTTGGTGTTTTCATTGCGTGTTTTGTTGTAGGTCATTCATAATTCATAATTCGTATGCCTCGCTACTCGCTTCTGGTTGTTGACGACGAAGAAGGGATTCGGCAGTCCTTGACCGCCGTCCTTCAGGACGAAGGTTATCGGGTTGAGGCGGTGGAGAGCGGCGAAGCCTGCCTAGAATCTCTGGCCGGGAAAAAGTTCGATCTGGTTTTGCTCGACATCTGGCTGCCGGGCATTGACGGCCTTCAGACCCTGGAAAAGATCCAGGCCCTCGAAAGTCCTCCCGCCGTCATCATGATCTCCGGGCACGGCACCATCGAAACGGCAGTCCGCGCCACCAAGCTGGGCGCGTTCGACTTCATCGAGAAGCCGCTTTCGGTGGACAAAACCTTGCTCACGCTGAAACACGCGCTCGCGCAAGTACAGCTCGCGGTACAGAATCGCCAGTTGCGGGAAGAACTCCGGGGCCAGTACCGCATCATGGGCGACAGTGTGCCGATGAAGGCTCTGCGGCAGCAGATCGCCCTGGCCGCCCCTACCAATGGCCGCGTGCTGATTTATGGGGAGAGCGGGACGGGGAAAGAGCTGGTAGCCCACGCCCTGCATCTTTTGGGCCCGCGCGCGGAACAGCTTTTCGTGGAAGTGAATTGCGCCGCCATTCCCGAGGAGCTCATTGAAAGCGAATTGTTCGGCCACGTGAAGGGATCCTTCACCGGAGCGCTGGAGGACAAGGTCGGCAAGTTCGAACAAGCCCACGGCGGCACGCTCTTCCTGGATGAAATCGGCGACATGAGCCTGCGGACGCAGTCCAAGGTATTGCGGGTCATCGAAGAGCAGCGCTTCACCCCCGTCGGCTCTGGGAACAACCTCACCGTGGATGTGCGCGTGATTGCCGCCACCAACAAGCACTTGGACGAGGAAATCCAAAAAGGCAACTTTCGCGAGGACCTTTTCTACCGGCTCAACGTCATTCCTTTCTATGCTCCCGCCTTGCGCGAACACGCCGAGGATGTTCCCGCCTTGGCCACCTATTTCCTGGAGGAGTTCTGGCGGGCCTACGGTCGCCGCCCCAAGCACTTCTCAGAATCCGCGCTGGAGGTCTTGCTCGAGTACCGCTGGCCGGGAAACGTCCGCGAGCTCAAGAACCTGGTCGAGCGCATGGTGATCATGGTTCCGGGCGATCGCATCGAGCGCCGCCACCTGCCGCCGACCTTCCACCACGACCACGGGCGGTCGCATCCTCCGCGCTCCGCCGCGACGCGCTCTACCGCGGGCGGCTACTCCAGCCTCCAGGAAGCTCGCGCCGCCTATGAGCGCGACTATATCCTGCGCAAGCTCGAAGAAAACCAGGGCAACGTCACCCGCACCGCCGAAGTCCTCGGCCTCGAGCGCAGTCACCTCTACCGCAAGATGAAATCGCTGGGAATCAGTGTGGGCGAATGATGCCGGATGCGGAGCGAGCAACTACTGGGGAGTGTACCGCACCCAGTCCACGTAGAAATATCGGGACGTTCCGACGGTTGCCGTTCCGCCCCAGTTTCCGCTGTCCGTTCCCCAGTGGTTAATCATGAAGTACGCCGGGGCGCTGGGCACATCGGTTTTGTGCACGGCCTTCAAGAGGCCGTCAAGGTAGTAGGAAATCTTCCCCTTTTGCCAGACGAACTTATAGGTGTGGAAAACGCTGGTAGAATCGAAAGGCTGAACGGAGGAGTACGTCTCATTGTCCTCCGTGGGATCGCGCGAGGGATTGGGGTTTAGCCAGTTGACCAGGTAAACCGCATCGAGATCGGTCCCGGAAAATTCAAAGTCGATTTCCGTTTGTGAGTTATTCACATAAATGAAGCCGGCCGACACGCTTCCCGAGGTGGGATACCCCTCATCCACCGGAGAAGTGGCCGTGGAAGACATCCGCATCCTCCACTCGTAGGTACCGTAACCGTAGGTGTTCTTGGTGTAGATGAGGGCCCCGCGGGAGACCACCCCGTACCCGCTGTCAACGGGGCTGTTCTCCTGGGTCAAAAGCATGGCCAGGTATCCGCCTCCGACACTTACGTGGTTCGCCTGGTAGTAGCCGACGTGATAGTTGGGAATGTAACCAGGCGCTCGCCCGCTCGCGATAACCCAACGGTTGTTATCAATCTTGTTTCCGGCGAAGTCGTCCTGCCACCCTGTGGTCGGCTGCCTCCCGCCCGGGCCAGCAACTGCTACACCCGCAGCCAGGGTGAGGATCAGCGCCACCGTCACCATTGTTCCTGCGGCGAGCACGAGGAATCGCATTCTGTAAAGCAGCATAGAGAATCACTTCCTTTCGCGCGAGGACATCAGGGCGTACCCCTCGCCGGCGATTGGGAAAAGAATCGAACAGCCTCTCCTCAGGCGGTTTTTTCTCAAAACCGTAAGTCGCTCGCTAACGCGAGGCGCAACATATAACACGCAAATAGCTGATGTCAAGGCACTCGCCAAGAAAGGCGGGAAATCGTCTAGTCTCCCCTCTTGCCCTAAGGAATGGTGGCGCTGGTGGGGGCGAAGGGCCCCACTCTACGCCTCGCCCCGATAGTCGAGGGCGGCGACCAAAGCGCGGTTATCACGCCAGTGGGGTTCGACTTTTACGAAGAGTTCAAGGAACACTTTAGGTGGCAACAACTTCTCCAGTTCCAGGCGGGCCTCAGTGCCGATTTGCTTGATTCGCTGCCCGCCGGCGCCAATCACAATGGGCCGCTGAGAGTCCCGCTCCACTACGATCGTCGCGTGGATGCGCGTGAGGGTTTCCGTTTCCTCATATTGCTCAATCAAAAGGGCGGTGACGTGCGGGAGTTCCTGGTGGGTGTGGCGGATCACCTTCTCGCGGATGATCTCGCTGGCCAGGAAACGTTCGGGCTGGTCGGTGTAGATGTCGGGAGGAAAGTACTGTGGCCCCTCCGGCAGAAGTCCAATTACAGCTTCGAGGAGTTCCTCAAGCCCATCGCCGTCGAGCGCCGAGATGGGGAAAACCTCTTCAAAGTTGTGGAGCTTGGAATATTGATCGATGAGTGGCAGCAGGCGCGGCTTGTGAATGAGGTCAATCTTGTTCAAGGCCAGGATGCTTTTCGGCGCGTACTCCTTCAGAAGCTGGAGGGCGAACGCGTCGCCTCTCCCGAACTCCGCCGACGCATCGACAATCAAGATCGCCAGATCGCGTTCCGCCAGCGCCTGGCGGACAAAGGCCATCATCTGCTGGTTGAGGCGCGAGAGGGGCTTGTGAATTCCCGGCGTGTCCATGAAGACGACCTGTGCCCCGGGCCGGTTCACAATGCCCAGGATGCGATTGCGCGTGGTCTGGGGGACGGGCGTCACGATCGAAACCTTCTCGCCGACCAGAGCATTGATGAGAGTGCTCTTCCCCGCGTTGGGGCGGCCCACGATGGCCACGAATCCTGACTTAGTTGGCATGGGGTCCGGCATCAGTCGAGGGAGCTTGGGAGGCATCCGGAGGAACACGGAGGCGTACTTTCAGGACGGTCCGCTGGTTAGCCTCCAGCACTTCGAAGACCACGCCGTTCTGTTCCACGGTTTCGCCGGGCTTCGGGACGTGCCCCAGGCGCGCCAGCAGCAACCCGGCGACCGTCGAATAATCGCGCCCCTCGATGTCCACGTGAAGCTGCTCGGCGATCTGGGCCAGCTCCGTATGGCCCCGCACAACGTATGAGTTCGCTGTTTCCTTAATGATGTCCCGGGCATGAGGCTCCACCTCGTCCCGGATCTCGCCCACGATTTCTTCCAGCAGATCCTCGATCGTGACCAGACCTGAGACGCTGCCGTACTCGTCCACGACGATGGCAAGCTGCGTCGTGGTCTGCTGGAGTTCCTTGAGCAGTGCCTGGATGCGTTTGGTCTCGGGTACAAAGGTGACGGGCCGCACCAGAGAGCCGAGTGTAACCTTCGCTTGTTCGTCCGGCAGCAACTCGATCAAGTCCCGAACATTGACTAGGCCTTCGATGCGGTCGAGCTGCCCGGAATAGACCGGGTATCGCGTCAGGCGCTTCTCGCGAAAGAGCTTGCGCAGTTCCTCGACGGGAGCGTTAATCTCCAGGGCCGCGATTTCGGGCCGAGGAGTCATCACCTCCCGCACCAGGGTGTCGCCGAATTCGACCACGGACTGAAGCAGTTTGCCTTCGCCCTTTTCGATCAGCCCTCCCTGTTCCCCCGCTTCAATCAGTTCCTGAAGGTTCTCCTGAGGAGTGGGCGGCGCCGGCTTCTCTTCCGGGGGTTCCAGCAACCGGCCGATGGTGGTGGAGACTAGTATGGGAAAGGTTAGGGGGAGCGCCACCAACACGATCTTGCGCAAGAACGGCATCCAGTGTTCCAGAATCACCTCGGGCTCGTCGTGACGCGCCACCAGCATGAAAGGTATGAGCTGATCAAAGATGGCAATGACGCTCAGCACGATGGCCAGCGCGGCGCACAGGTTGTCCCACAAATGACCCGGCCGCTCGAGAAAGAGCAGCCCGGTGAGGCCCACGGCAAAAACGTGCATCGTGGCCCCGTGCAGGGCGGAAATCGAGACGCCCACCCGTTCCCGGTCTGCCCGGACCCGGCGCCCTTTGATCGGTTGGAATAGCTGGAGGCCGGCTAGCGGAGTCAGGCGACGCAGGAGGAGCCGCAGGTAAGAGGCCACCGAGCCGCACACCAGCAGCCCCACCAGAAGAACGATCCAGATGACCACCACTACTATGGACATGCTCTAACCACATCCGCGAAAGGCGGTGGCGTTCGCTGAGGGAGAGATCCACTAGCGCCTTGCCCGTCTTCGCCCTTTTCTGCCCTGCCCGGCTAGGCCCAGCCGCGCGCGCAGCGAGAGTTCCAGAGAAGTCATTTCCCCCCGGTCTCGCTCGTGATCGTATCCCAACAGGTGCAGCAGGCCGTGAAGAATGAGCCAGCGAAGCTCGTGCAGCGCGGAGTGGCCTTCGCGGCGCGCGTTGCGCCTCGCCGTCTCAACTGAAATTACCACGTCCCCCAGGAAGTTCGCGAACTCGGCGTTTGCAGCCCCCCCTCCCACCCTGCCGGTTCCTTGCCAAGGGAAGGCAAGGACATCCGTGGGCCGCCTTCTCCCCAAGTAGGCAACGTTCAGTCGCTTAATCTCCCGGTCGTCAACAAAACAAACGCCAAAATCACGCCGGCCGAGTTTCAATGCAACCCGCAACTGCCGCACCAACACGCGCGTCGCCGTGAGATTCACAGCTAGTTTTTTCTGTCGATTGAGAACCATGAAGAGGCACTGATGAATGATGAACCTCTGCGGCTTGGCGGTTTGTCATTCATCATTCAGCATTCACAATTCATCATTCTGGATTCACCGTCCCGCGTTCGCCTTTCCGTTGCTGTCGGCAGCCCGCACGCGGTCGAAATCCTCGTAAGCGCGAATGATACACTGAACCAAATTGTGGCGGACCACGTCGCGTTCGTTGAAATAGACGAAGCTGATCCCCGGAACCTTGCCCACCACTTCGATAGCCTCAATCAAGCCCGACCGGCGCCCGTTCGGGAGGTCGGTTTGCGTGATGTCGCCGGTAATCACCGCTTTCGAGTTGAAGCCGAGGCGCGTCAGGAACATCTTCATCTGCTCGCTCGTGGTGTTCTGGGCCTCATCGAGAATCACAAAGGCGTCGTTCAGCGTGCGCCCGCGCATGAACGCAATCGGAGCGATTTCAATGATGCTCTTTTCCAGGTATCGCTCGACGCGATCGGGATCCAGAACGTCGTAGAGGGCGTCATAGAGCGGCCGCAGGTAGGGGTTCACCTTTTCCTGCAAGGTGCCCGGCAAATAACCCAAGCGCTCGCCCGCCTCGACCGCCGGGCGCGCCAGGATGATCCGGCTCACCTCCTTGCTGAGCAGTGCATCCAGCGCCATCGCCACCGCCAGGTAAGTCTTGCCGGTGCCCGAGGGGCCGATGCCAAAAACCATGTCGTGCGTTTCGATGGCATCCACGTAGCGGCGCTGGTTCAGGCTCTTGGGTGAAACCGTCTTCTTGCCAAACGTGCGCGGGCGTCCCGCCTTGGCCAGACCCTTCAGCGTGGCGTCCGGGTCCTCGGCCAGGATGCGCAAGAAGGCCTGCACTTCGGCATTCTCGAAACGTGTGCCACGTTCCACCAGCTCCGTGTAATCTTCCACCACGCGCTGGGCCCGCCGGACGCTCTCCTCTGTACCTTCCATTTCCAGAGTCTCATCGGCGAGATGCGTGGAGACCTGGAGTGATTTCTCCAGCAGCTTCAGGTTCTCATCGAACGTGCCGAAAAGCTCCTTGACCCCTTTGCCGACCTTGACACTCGTCTTCATGATTTCGAGATACCTCGGCCAACCTCCAGCTTAAAACACACGCCAGCCGCAACAAGTGAGACACTGCGCGAGAAGGGCTCTGGTGGAAGAAATAGGCCCGATCATCAAGCCTCTTTCACGGTAGCGAAACAGGGGACGAAAGTCAAGGCGGCCGCAGCGCCCGAGCAAACGGTAGCGCAGGAGAGCCGCGGGGAGGTGTCTCATGATTCCGCGCCGTTTCGAGCCGTGTCCCCAATTTAAGGCTCCCGCCCAATCAACCTGAGCTTTTCGGCGGACACCGCGCCACAAATGCTCCGCGGCACAACTTTCCAATTCTCATCGCTGGCCGCATGCTGTATCATCGCAAGCCTTTGGCCCCCGGCCGTGACGGCTGGGGCCTGAGGTCGCAGGTCAGCCGGCCGTGGCCGAACGAGGGTTTCGCCGTGCCGACCGGTAGCAGTCGTAATTCATCATGGTAGAGACACTACCCGCCACACAACCTCCCGAACACGGACTCCGCCGCGACGTCACCGTGTGGGGCTCGTTCATGTGGGGTTATGCCGACGTCGGCGCAGACGTCTATATGGCGCTGGGCCTGGTGATTGCCGCCGCCCAGGGCGCTGCCGGCGCAGCCTTTGCTGCCGCCGGTCTGGTTTACATCATGGTCGGGCTGACCTATACCGAGCTCGCCTCAGCTTACCCTGTGGCCGGAGGCGGCCAGTACTACGCGCTGCGCGGTCTAGGCGACTTCTGGGGGTATGTTGCCGGAGTGGCGCTGCTCCTCGACTACACGATTGACATCGCGCTCTTTGCTGTAGCCTCCGTCGGCTACCTCAACTTCTTCTTTCCCTTTGTCTTTCATCACGGATTTCCCAGCCCTGTCTGGAACCTTGGCATCGTTTCCCTGTATAAACCCTACAACGTCATCGAAGCCGTCGTTCTGATTGGCCTGCTGGTTTGGCTGAACATTCTGGGCATCCGCGAGTCCTCGCTTTTTAACGAAATCCTGGGTGCAATCGATATCGTCACCGAAACTACGATCGTTGTCTTCGGCTTCGCCGTGGCCTGGCGGCCAGAACTACTGGCCAGGCAGTGGCACGAAGCTCTCCATAATGTCTCGGCGGGGCAATTCGCTTACGGGTTCTCGCTGGCCATTATCTCCTTCGTCGGCCTGGAATCCATCTCCCAGGCGGCGCAAGAGACACGCCGCCCGGCAACGATTATTCCCCGAACTTCCCTCACTCTGATTTTCACCGTTTTCATCTTTGCCGTTGGGTTTTCCAACCTCGCTCTGGGCGTTCTTCCGTGGAAGGAGTTTGAAATCCACATGGATGACCCCGTCGCGCTCCTGGCGCACAACATCCCGATTCTGGGATTCATCGCGGGGCCCTTCGCGGCCTTCCTGGGCATGACGATTCTGGCCATCTCGGCCAATTCCGGCGTCATGAGCGCCTCGCGCTTGACCTTTTGCATGTCCCAACTCGGGCTCATCAGCCGGTGGTTCAATGCCGTCCACCCGAAGTACCACACGCCGGTGCGCACGATTGTTTTCTTTTCCGCCGCCGCCGTCCTGGCCGTGTTGCTTTGCGGCCTAACGCCTCAGCTTTTAGGCACCTTGGGGAACCTGTACGCGTTCGGAGCCACCCTGGGCTACATCCTGGTTTTCATCTCGCTCATCCGTCTTCGTTTTCTTGATCCCTACACACCGCGGCCCTATAAGGTGCCTATGAACGTTTCCTGGAAGAAAGGTGAGCGGGTTTTCCAAATCCCGCTGCTGGGTCTCCTGGGGCTGATGGGCGTGAGCACGATTTTCTTTACCGTCATCGCCACGCATGAGATTGGCCGCATTGCGGGTCCCGCCTGGGTGCTGATCTGCCTGGTTTATTACTACATCTACCGGAAGCGTAGCGGCATGCCCGTGCTCCGCAGCCTCCCGCGGGATTGGGAAAAGCTCCAGATGGCAGTGTTGACTTCCGCCGAGGAATTCGACCTCCTGGAGCAATATAAGGTTGCCCTGGCGGAGCGAGACCGCAGCACCCTTCGCGCGGATCGCCTGGGGCGCGGCACCGCCGGCACCTGATGCGGTTTGCGGGTGGTTCCCTGCCACCTGCTATAATCAGCACCGTAGTTGCGCATTTGCGGTAAAGGAGGGCTTTGCCCTTCCGCCGGCGCGCTAGCGGCGCTCGGGCCAGGATTCCTTGAGGAGCGCGGGAGCCCAGAGGGTTCTCCTGCCAAGAAACGTATTGGGAGACACCTTTGTATCTACAGGTTCAGCGCGAGATTCTTGCTAGGTTTGTCGAGACCGTCCGGGACGTTTTCGGCTTGGAAATCGACCAGCCCGTGCCGGATACTCCTCCGACCCTGGAAATGGGTGACCTCTCGATCGCTGCCTGCTTCGAACTGGCCAAGCAGCTTCGCCAGCCGCCCCGCCAGATCGCCGAACAGCTTGCTGCGCGCCTGGTGCCGCTCCCGGCCGTCGAACGGGTCAGCGTCGCCGGCGCAGGGTACATCAACTTCTACCTCGAGCGCGCCAAGCTGGCCGAGGGGCTTTCGCGGCTCCGTACCGCTCCACCTGAACCCACAGTGTCGGACAGGGGCAAGATTCTTGTAGAACACACCAGCATCAACCCTAACAAGGCCGCGCATATCGGGCACTTGCGCAACGCCGTTCTGGGCGACACCTTTGTTCGTCTGCTGCGCTTCCGAGGGCATCCGGTTGAAATCCAGAACTACATTGACAATACTGGCGTCCAGGTGGCGGACGTGGTAGTGGGTTTCGTCCATCTGGAGAAAAAGACGCTTGCGGACGTCCGCAAGCTCATCCACGACCCCGCCATCCGTTTCGATTATTACTGCTGGGACTTGTACGCGCGGGTCTTCCAATACTACGCGGAAAGCGACGACGCGCTGGCGCTCCGCGCTGAGGCGCTCAAGGCCATCGAGGAAGGTCACGGGGAGATGGCAGCGATGGCCGACCTGATCTCGACCGCCATCGTGCGGAAGCATTTGGACACGATGGAACGCATCAACGTCCGCTACGACTTGCTGGTCGAGGAGAGTGAAATCCTGCGGCTCGATTTTTGGAAGTACGCCTTCCAGGTACTCAAGCAGACCGACGCCGTCCGCTACGAAAAGTCTGGGAAGAACGCCGGCTGCTGGGTTATGAGCCTGGCGGAAGGGACCAACGGCGAGACCACCGACGAGGAGTCAGACGGCGAAGACGTCAAGATCATTGTGCGCTCGAACGGCACCGTAACGTACGTGGGCAAGGACATCGCCTACCACTTGTGGAAGTTCGCCCTGCTCGGTAAAGATTTCGGATATCAGCTATTTCACCGTTACCCGGACGGTCACGCGGTCTGGCGGACCGCACCGGACACCGTAGCCGATGCCCCCGCTTTCGGACATGGCGCGGTTGCCTATTCGGTGATCGACACGCGTCAGTCCTATCTTCAGAACATCGTCGCCGCGGCGTTTCGGGCCTTAGGTTTTCATGAGCAAGCCGCGAACCTGCACCACTTTGCCTACGAAGTCGTAGGTCTTTCGCCTCGCTGCGCGGAAGAGATGGGGTTGGCGCTCGCCGACGAGGACCGCCAGCGCAGTTACATTGAGGTCTCGGGACGAAAAGGTTTGGGTATCAAGGCCGATGATTTGATCGAAGCGCTGGTCGAGAAGGCCACCCAGGAAGTCCAGGCGCGGCAGATGACCGAGGATCCCGCCGCGCAGGCAGCTTACGCGCGCATGATTGCGGTGGGCGCTCTGCGCTACTTCCTGCTCAAGTTCTCCCGCCGCATCATCATCGCCTTCGATTTCAAGGAAGCGCTGGCCTTCGAGGGCGAGACGGGACCTTACTTGCAGTACAGCGTGGTGCGCGCCCGAAACATCTTCCGCAAGTTCTGTGAGTCTCACTCGGAGTTCGATCCGCGCCGGTTGAGCGCGCTGATTTCCGAAGAGCAACTCCAGGCATTTCTATCCGGGAAAGACGGCGACGCATTTTGGGAATTGACCCTGCTGGCAGCGCAATTGGAGATGGTCACTGACCAGGCGATTTCCAGCGCCGAACCGGCCCTCGTGGCGAAATATGCCTTCCGCCTTGCCCAGGCTTTCAACAACTTCTATCACCGCTACCACATCCTCAGCGAACCGGATCCCGACCGCCAACACTTCCTCCTATACCTTGTCCACCTGGTGAATGAATCCCTGAGCCGGGCCTTGGACCTGCTGGGCATCGACATCCCGGAGCGGATGTAAGCAGGCCCCACGCAGGGAACACTCTGCTCCGGGGTTCGGGTGTACCGACCCCGGCGTTCATTTCAGGCGCGTGCCCGTGGTGGTTATGACGAGCTTGCCGTGTTTCACGCCGCGGAGGCTCAGGATGTGGTCGGCCAATTCCTGGACTTCTGTCCCACGGCCTTTGACAATGATGACTTCCAGGCAGTTTCGCGCGTCGAGATGGACGTGCGTCATGGCCAAAACCTTCCCGTAGTAGTGGTGCTGGGCTTCAATCAACCGCTCGGAGAGGTTCGGGCGGTGGTGGTCGTAGACGACCGTCAGGGTCGCGACCACGACCTTGTTCTGGGTCACGTCGCTAGCGATCGCCAGCCCGCGGACCAGATCGCGAATGGCCTCGGAACGGCTCCCGTAGCCTTTCTTGGCAATAGTCTGGTCAAACCTGGCCAGCAGTTCTGAATCCAGCGAAATTCCCGTTCGCACGAGTGATCCCATAGTCGGTGCCTCACGGCCTGATGGCCTGATCTGTTTGGGCAGGGAGCACTGGCGGGGCGACCGCCAGGAATCCCACCTTCTCCCCCCTGCTACTTCACAATCTGGCTTTTACGCCGGTGGGCGCCCATCTATGTTACCAGCGAAAGGCCCCGGCGCGTCAACCCGGCGGTGAATTATGCTCCCGCGGGCAAGTTGACGCCCCCACACAAAAAGCTTGACACTTCTCCCTAGGTTACGTAGTATTACGAATTTGTAGATCGTGTTACTGCGTTTTCCAGGGAGGAATATTGATGAGAAAGGTCTTGTTCTGGGTGCTGCTGATGGGATGGGGCGGTGCGCTGCGCGCGGCAGACCTGTCCTTGCAGATTGTCGATCTTCAGGGCGCGGCAATTGGGGGCGCAACGGTGGAGGTGCGCGACCTTTCCGTGAGCAGAGCCGGAGAGACTGTGACCACGGACGCTGAGGGCCGGGCCCGTATTTCTGCCGTGTTGCCCCTGGAGATTCGCGTGTCGGCAACAGGTTTTGATCCCTTGGTGGAACGGATTGAGACGGGCAAAGCTGGGAATTTCACTCTGCGGCTGCGGCCCGCCACCCTGCATACCAGCGTGGACGTTGTGGTTCGGGATGTCCCGGGCACGGGGCCGAGCGTCAGCAGCGCCGTCGAAATTGACAAGAGCGGCGCGCGCACCGTCTATGACGCCGTGGATAAGCTGGTGCCTGCTGCCTACGTGACGCGGCGCGGCGTGATGGGTTTGGGCCTGGGCATAGGGAACGGAGTCCTGCTTCGGGGTATCGGCGGCTCACCCACTACCGGCCTGCTTGTCGTCGTGGACGGACGGCCTGATTTCATGGGCTTGATGGGCCATCCCATTCCGGACTTCTACACCCTTTCTGACGTAGAAATGGTCAGCGTGACGGAAGGCCCTGCCTCCGTCCTTTATGGCAACGGGGCAATGGGCGGCGTCATTGAGATTAAACCGGTCCGTCCCCGTGAGGGGGTGCACACGGAACTGACCACCAGTCTCGGCTCTTACTACACCGGGCAGCACCGGCTCAATCACGGCGCCCGGATGGGACGGGGCTTCTACAATCTTACGGCTGGCGTCGAGCACACCAACGGCGAACGCGAGAATGCATCCTTCCGCAACCAGTATGGGACGCTCGCCTTCGGCTACGACTTTTCGGAAGTGTGGAAAGCTTCCGTTCAAAGCCGTTACGGACACTTCAACGTGGAAGACCCCGGCACGGTATGGGCGCCCGCGGCGGGTCAATGGTCGCGCGTGGGCCGGGGCGGCATCAGCGTGAGTCTCAACAACTCTACCGGCCGCACCTGGGGTGATTGGCAGTTTTTCTCCAGTCACGGGCATCACATGATCTATGACGGCTTCCGGTCGGTGGACAGCGCGACAGGCTTCCGCCTTCACCAGAACTTTGTGGTCGCTTCCAGACTCACCGTTGATGGCGGGGCGGAGGCGGCCCGCTACGGCGGCCGCGCCAACAACATCAAAACGGCTTACGACTACGGCGAATTCCATCTGAACGAAGGGGCGGGATTTGCGCGGGCGAACTATTCTGCAACAAGGAACCTTCTGCTCAATGCCGGCGTCCGTTATGATTACAACTCGCTGGCCGGGGGGATCACGGTGCCGGAATTCGGCGCCACCTATCGGTTGGGGCGGATCTATTCTTTTTCGGCTTCGGCCGCCCGAGGATTTCGTAACCCGACCATCCGCGAACTTTATCTGTTTCCGGTGTCGACGCCTACGCTGAAGCCGGAGCGGTTGTGGAATTATCAAGGGACGTTCCAGGTCCGCCCCGTCCGAACGCTTACGGCGTCGGTCACCGGTTATTATGCCGACTTGACAAACATGATTGTGAGCAACGGTCATTATCCCAACCCGAAGTATGACAATATCGGGCACGCGCTCAACCGGGGCTTGGAAGCAAATGCCCGCTGGCAGCCTGTCCGTCGGGTGAGTTTCAACTCGGGCTATGCGTACCTCCGTTCCACCAATCTGGCGCCTTATGCTCCTCGGCATAAGGCGAACTACTCGTTGGACGTGGATGCCGGTCGCCTGTTCTTTTCCCTCGGAGGTGTGACCGTGGGCCGCACCTGGGGGAACACCGCCCATACGCAGACGATCAGCGGTTACACGGTGATGACTCTCAAATGCACGGCGCCCTTGGGAAAACACACGAGCGCCTTTGTCACGCTCGACAATCTCCTCGACCGCCGGTACCAGGTGCTCTACGGCTATACCATGCCGGGCACCAACGCTGCGGGCGGGTTAACCCTGAGGTTCTAATGAAGCCCCTGAATGCTCGGACCTTGCGTGGTATGATCGCGAGCGCCGCGATGGCGGCGCTCGCGATCATCCTCCCTATCGCCTTTCACGCCGTCGGCCTAGGGGCCAAGTTCATGCCGATGGTGCTGGTCCTCATGCTCAACGGATTCCTTTCGCCGTGGCCGTGGGCCATGCTGGCCGGCGCGGTGGTTCCGATTGCCAGTTCCCTGCTTACGGGCATGCCTCCTTTCTACCCGCCAGTCTGCCTGACGATGTCAGTGGAGATGATGTTGACGGCCGGACTGGCGGCGCTTCTCTACCGTTTGAGCAGGCCACGGATCTGGCCAGCACTCATCCTGACCATTCTGTTTAACCGCGCCACCTCACTGGCCTTGACTTACTTTTTGGCCGACAAGTTTGGCTTACCGCCGCGTATCGTTTCGCTGGCGTATTTCGCCCAGGGTCTACCCGGGATCGCTCTACAATTGACGGTGATTCCTCTGGTCGTCTCGACCTTGGCACGGCGGAAAGGAATCCTTCTGTTCCATGACCATGAATCCGAAAAGGCAATACTTCCATGACCTGGCGTTGCAGTGGGACAGCTTTCTCACTGTTGCGGACGCTCCGGCCAGAATTCGGAGATATCTGGAGCGTTCCGCGCGCCGCGGTGCCCGACGGA
>Ga0315279_10004866_pt1 | contig 17809 bp, 19 predicted proteins | sample YL17G06_20_MG_FD_203694 | JGI IMG/M metagenome (GOLD analysis project Ga0315279, IMG submission 203694) | Sediment microbial communities from Yellowstone Lake, YNP, Wyoming, USA - YL17G06_20 | ecosystem: Environmental > Aquatic > Freshwater > Lake > Sediment | place: USA: Wyoming | collected... | reverse complement strand
CCTCTTCAGGCGAAGGTGTTTGAGTTATTGGGTGTCTCGGTGAGAATGTAGGCAGTACGGGGAAGTGCCATTTTTTGCAACTGGCTACAATATAAGCAGTTGTATTGAGTAGGCGCTGGAACTTCGGGTTAGGAAAGCGGGACCGTTGCCTGAATCGTGAGATTGTTGAAGTCGAAAAGGCTCGAAAGCGACGTCTGTCCCCCGATACCGTTCGCAAGGCTCTTGAAGTTCAGAAGCACGTCCAGGAGAACCTTGTCGAAGAACACGAAATTGAGCCCGAGCGTGTGAATCGCCTGAAAGGTCCAGGTATGGTTGACCGTGAATCCTGGGCCTGCAGGTGTGACCGCAGAGGTCGACGTCGTCGTCGTGGTCGCGCCACCGACGATGACGGTAGTGGCCGTCTGTGACTGGGTGATCGAAGCCGTGCTTGTGCCCTGGTACTGGTAGAACGCTTGCGGGGTAGTGGCAATGGTGAACCCGAAAATCCAGCCCTGCGGGGTGATCTTCAGCACCATGGGTACAGAGATGAATACTTCGACCTGATCCGTGGTCGTGAGTGCGGTCACTCCATCGCTGAGGACGCCCGCGTACGTGATCGTTGTCGTGGTCGTGAAGTCATTGACGGTGGTGAAGTTGCCGTTGGCGTTGACGTCCGTCTTGTCGACCGTGGTTTGTGACTTGAGAGGAGCGCCATTGGTGAGCCTGGCATAGTCGACGTACACGGCCGGCACTATCCCATACTCGACACCGGGGGCCGGAGTGAAGTACAGAGAATGGATCGCTCCCGCGCCGATCTTGAAGCTGGCCCCGAGGTCGAAAGAGCGTGTGACCTCGTTGTCGTGGGCAGTGGACGGAGCCCATGAGCCTGTAGCGTGGCTGAAGATCGCGGTCGCGGTCACAGTAGAATACTCCGCGGCAGCGAGGTTGACAAATGCGTCGCCGGTCACGATGAACTGGTTCTTCTTGTTTCCTCCAATAAGCGGTGGGAGAAACGCAGCATAGCCGATCGGTATCTGGTAGATCGACACCTTATTTTTCACAGTTGTGTTCGAATTGGTGTAGCCTGTCCCATTCAGAGCGCTCGCCGGGTCCTGCGGGGTCGTGTAGGCGATCACGATGCTGTTCGACGCGTCTGCTCCGGCCGCTTCGAAGCCGACGGTCGCGACTGACTCAGACCTCCCAGGTTGAAGAGAAGGGGGACGCCGAAGGCCACATCCGATGTCGATTGTGAGGCGCCCGCGCCTCGTGCATCCGTCTTGACCGTCGTGAGAGTGTAGTCAAGGGTCTGGGTGGGAGCGCCGCCGGGCGTAGTGTTGTAGTTCTGGGTCAACACAGTGGTTGAGTTATTCGCCCCCCACCAATTGTCGACCAGGTTCAGCTTCACGCCGAGTCCGGTCGTGAAAGGTCCGATGCCTACCAGTCCCTGCACAAAATCATTGTTCACCGATGCCAGGGGCCGAGTGCTGTTCTTGACATCAGTCTGCTGTTGGATCCAGTTGTATGTTGTGTTTCCGATGGTATATGAGGCGGGGGTGTAGGCGGTGCTGCTCGCCGGCTCGCCCGCTACGCCGGTGTGGTTGAGGTAAGCGTAGACCGACCACGGCAATGCCCCTGGCGTAAAAAAGCCGCCGTAGAACTGGCCCAGGGTAGCTCCCTGGACCGCCGCAGCCCCGTACAGATTGTCAACGCCGCCGAACGCGTATGCTGAGGTGAGAGTTCTGAAGCCGGAACCCGCCTGGACCTGGAAGAGGTTGAGGGCGGAATCCAGCGGATTGGTGAAGACGCCGAAACTGTTCCTTCCGAGCTCCGACCCCTGCGGCATCCACGGCTGCGGCCCGGCAAGGAAGGCGGGAAGATCCGGCCCACCTGTCTGGGCGAAGAGCGCAGTCGGCAGCAGCACGCCCGCGGCCGCGAACATTACGAAAAGAGTAATTCTTCTCATATATATCCATCCTCCTATAGGCAGAATATACTATGTACAGTGCACTGTTTGTCTAGTTCCGCAGAACAGCGCCGCGGCCGCTGGACATTGCCTTTTCTCCGAGATTTCGCTTGTTGCCGCATGCCGCCCGTCGGTACCTTTGGCGCTACAGGAGGTGTCTGAGTGAACGTCCCGGTCAATTATCTCGCCGTAGTTGTTGCGGCAGTCGCCAACTACCTCATTGGCTCACTCTGGTACGGCGTGTTGTTCAGGAACGCATGGCAGAAGTTTTCCGGCGTCTCCGAAATGAAGATCACCGCACTGAGCGTCGTGTTGACCTTGATCGGCGCGCTCCTGATGAGCTATGTCCTCCAGCACGCCCTCTTCTTTGCCAATCAGTATCTCAAGACCAGCGGCATCGGCGGCGGGCTGATGGTCGGATTCTTCAACTGGGTCGGGTTCATCGCCCCTGTCACAATCGGCCTCGTCGTCTACGAGAAGAAGTCGTGGATGTTGTGGATACTGAACAATGCGTACTGGTTGATATCGCTGCTCGTGATGGGCGTGATTCTTTCCGTCTGGCAGTAGATTTCCGCTGCGATCGCGGTCACTGCATGGGGGGGAAGGATCGATCCGAGGTAGTCCAGGAATGGCTTCATGGTCTTGAAGACCGCCGCGCTGGCCTGGACTATGGATGGCGACAATAGCTCTTTGTCAGCCAGAGTGTGCATGACCGCGATCTCTTTCAGGCGAAGAAGCTCGAGCTCCGGGTGGTCGGCGGGATAGCCCCTGGGCGGCTTCGCCGACTTTTCCCCCGTCAGCCCGCCAAAGGCGGCGACAAAATCCTTCCTGCCGATGATCTTTTTCACTGCCGAGGCGCTTTTATCTACGGCTGCCCGCCACTTCGCAAGTTGTTCGGTGGATGGCTCGTGGCACCCCCCGGCGAGCATGGAGTGATTGCCCGGACCGACGTGGAGGTAATAGGCGAACCGATTCGATTTGCGTCCCCCAGGGCCAATCGCCGCGCTCATGTGTGTCTTGTACGGGGTCTTGTCCTTCGAGAAGCGCACGTCACGGAATATTCGGAACATGCACTCCTTCGGGGTCACCCCGGCCAGGTCATCGAAGGCTGAGATCTCAATGATAAGGGCCGCAACGAAATCCTCGAACCGCGCGCGGGCGCTCTCATACTCGGGCCGGTGGGCTTCGAGCCAGGTCCGCTGAGAGAACGGGCGCAAGATCCACGGCATTCTTCATGGCTTCCCCCTTCATCGGGAGAATATAGCAGCGCGAGGATTGTCGGGACAGCGCGATCAGCAGCGTCCCGGAGTCCTGCGGTTGTGCGCCAGCCAGTTCACCGCTACACTGCTGGGACAATCCTTCGAGGTGAACCATGCTTGCAGGCGGGCGAATGGCGAACATGCTGGGCGGAATCATCGATCTCGGTGTGCCGCCGGCGATGAGCCCCGAGACGGCGAAGTACATCCAGATGGGCAACCTGGGCTCACTCATGATGGTCTGCGTCAACATTCCCTACATGGTCCTCTGTGCGCTGAATGGCTGGATCGTCGTGCTTGCCGAGCTGTGTATCCTCGACGTGCTCCTTCTGTTCACCGCCTTCATCAATCGCGCGGGCCGTAACCTCCTGGCGCTGTTCTACTTCGGAACCCTTCTCAACCTTCACCTCGTCTTCGTGACGGTTGCCATGGGAAGGGAGACCCTTCTTCCGCTGCTGATCTTTTTCACTGCAGGCGGAGTGGTTACGCTGCTGCGCCGCAACAGGAGCCGCCTCATGATTGCCGGCCTTGCGGCAATACTCGGCACATACCTGGCGGCCCTGGCGCTCGAGCGGAGCATCGGCCCGCTGTACAGGCTCAGCGCTGCGCAAAGCGGCGCCCTTCGGCTCCTCGTGGAATACAGCATCTTCGTCCTGATCGTCGTGAACGCGTTGATCGGCAGGTTCGGCGCCATCGCCGCGGAGGACCGGCTGCGAGAGGAGAAAAAGAGGTCCGAGTCACTTCTGGAGCAGGTGCGCGAACAGGACCGGCAGAAGACACGGTTCTTCCAGAACGTCTCTCACGAGCTGCGAACGCCCCTGACCCTGATCGTCGGCCCCCTGGAATCCCTGCTCTCCGGCGCGGAGGGTCAGTTGGAGGAACGGCATCGGAGCCGGCTGGAGCTGATGTCCCGCAACGCGAAGCGATTGCTGAGATTGATCAGCCAGCTCCTCGACCTGTCGCGGCTCGACGTCCGCGGGAAGGCATGCAAGCCCAAATGGGGAGACCTGGCCGGTTTCGTCGGCACACTCGTGCAGTCCTTTTCCCCGTATGCCGAAAAAGGGGGGATCAGGCTTTCAGCCGCGGCAGACGCCGGCGGCGTGAAGGCGTACTTCGATCCTGAGATCGTGGAGAAGGTCGTCTCCAACCTGCTTTCCAACGCGTGCAAGTTCACACCAGCAGGGGGAGCGGTGACGGTCACGGTCACGGAGAAGCCGGAAGCAAGGGCTGTGCTGATCACGGTGAAAGACACCGGCGTCGGAATGGAGCCGAAGGAACTGGGACGAATCTTTGATCGATTCTACCAGGTGGATGGCACGACCACGAGGACCAGGGAGGGCACGGGGATCGGTCTGAGCCTGGTGAAAGAGCTTGTGCAGATCCACGGTGGCACTATGACGTTGACGAGTGCTCCGGGCGCGGGAAGCGAGTTCGTGGTGTCCCTGCGTCAGGACAAGCAATGCGCAGATGGGGGTGAGGCGGCGGATGAGGGAAACGGGCAGGAGCCGGAGCTCTCCTATGCCCAGCTCGAATCCGCTGGCCTGATGTCCCTCCTGCCGGCCGCGGAACATGAGGAACTTCCGCCGAGCGAGCATCGAGCCTCGATACTCGTGGTGGAAGACAACACCGAGATGCGTGAGTATATCCGCCGGGGAATCGAGCCCCTCTACAGGGTGATCGAAGCAGTGGATGGGATGGAGGGTCTTGCGAAAGCGCGCGAGCACCTGCCCAACCTGGTCATCAGCGACGTGATGATGCCCGGGATGGACGGCTACGCGCTGTGCCGGGCCCTGCGCGATGAGCCAAAGCTGAGCCTGGTCCCCGTCGTCCTGCTCACGGCCAGGGTGTCGCAGGACATGATCATCGAAGGCCTGGAAGCGGGCGCGATAGACTACGTCACCAAGCCGTTCTCATTCGAGGTCCTCCTGGCCAGGATCGGGTCCCTGCTGCGGCACGAGGCGAGGCAGGAAGAGCTCGCCCTCCGCGACGGCCTCACCGGCATTCTTACGCGCACCGCATGGGAACAGGAGGTGGAGCGCGAGCTTTCGAGGATTTCACGAGGCGGCGGCACTGCGGGCATCGCATTCCTCGACATCGATGACTTCAAGCGGGTCAACGACACGCATGGCCACCAGGCCGGTGACAGGGTGCTGCGGGAGCTGGCAGCGACGATTGCGGACCAGGTCCGGGCCACCGACCTCGTGGGCCGCTACGGCGGGGAGGAGATCGTCCTCCTGTTTCCCCGCTCGGACGCCGATGCATCGGCCCGCACTGTCGAACGAATCCTTCGCCTCTTCCGGGAAAAGCGGGTCATCGAAGGCGCACCCGGATGCACGTTCAGCGCCGGGGTGGCGGAAATCGGCGGAGCACGCACCCTGCCGCTCTCCGACTACATTGCCCGGGCAGATACCGCGATGTACCAGGCCAAGGAAAAGGGAAAGAACCAAGTCTCAGTGCTGCGATGACCGCCGCGACAGTCTCGGCGCGGCCTGTCGGGGCGCACCTCGCTCGTTTACGAATCTGCAGTGCGCAAGTTTCGCGGCGGGTCGTCCGGCGCGCCGCCATTCCCGAACCTTCGCGTGATTCTGGCCCGGGCGCGTTCGGCCTCGACCTGTCGATCGCGAGGCTCCGCGTTTGTGACCAGTGAACCAAGCAGCTCTCGGGCAGCCGCAGCCACCTCATCGACGGCGTGGTTGAATGCGTGCTCGTTGACCTTCGAAGGTTTCTGAAATCCCGAGAGCTTCCTTACGAATTGAAGCGCTGCCCCACGAATCTCGACCTCGGTGGCCGGAGGTTCGAAATTGAACAGCGGTTTGATGCTTCGGCACATGGTTTCTCCCCTGGTGGTTCGCTGGAATCAGGCACTCCTGCAATTGGATATACCGCTGCCGACACTTGTCTGGCAACGGGCGCGAATGAGGGTGTTCACCGTCCGTTCACCTCTCCATGGTGATATGCAGGCAGGGAGGTCAATCGGAGGTCTTCAACACCCCCGCCCACGGTAAAGTGATAAAGGCTCTGCCAGCGCTGGTCTGTCAAGCCCAGGAGTTGATGCACAGCATCGTCGAAAAAGCATCCAATTCCTGTCCCCCGGATGCCGGCGGCTTCCGCCTCCAGGTAAAGCATCTGGCCGATGAGCCCGGTTTCCCAGAACAGTGCCCGATAGAACCAGGCGCCGAAGTTCTCCAGGGCCGGGCTCATTTCGGCGAGCATCCCTACTGAAAAGACGCCGTCCGATGCAATCTCCTGGCCGCAGCTTATGATTTGCGCAGCCTCGCGGGCATCACCCTGCTGAAGGAGGCAAAGCTCCAGTCCGGGCGGGCATTCGGGAGGCCGCTGCCAGACGAAGGCACCTTCCACGGAGGGCTCCAGTGATTCCCGGTGCAACTGATCACGCAGTAGAACGTAGAGGCCTGGCTCGAGGCCGCGTACTCGGTGAACGAATATCACCAGTGCCACGCGCGGCCTCCACGGAAGAATCCGAAAAGGCCCGGGCGTGAGCGCGGGAGTCACTCGGGCGAGCATGTGGAAGAAAGCCTCCCGATCCATCTCCGTGGATCCGTCCATGGAAACGGCGCTCCGCCTCTGGCGGATCAACCGACGAGCGGGGATGCGTCGGTCAGGAACCGGCTCCTCAGATGAGCGCCGCGTCCCGCCTGGTTCCGCCTCGAGCTGCTCTGCGCCACCCTGCCCTTCCTCAATCAGGGTCGCCGCCGTCACCTCTTCGATGATCGGCCATGGCCGATTGCTCTTGCTCAGTCGATTCGGCCTTCCAGCGGGCGCGCGTTCCGCCAGCTCAATCAGTACTTTCAAAGAAGGCCGCCATTCCTCATTCACTTCGAAGATGGCCTTCGGGATGACCGCGACCAGGCAGTCGGGATGCTCGGCCTCTTCGCCCCTCTGCTCGTCAATTCCCAGGAGACGAGCCAGACGGACATCGGGCACTGCGGGCACAATCCCCGCGCTCCACCCCAGGGCTGCCGCGGCAATGGAGATTGCACCGAGCGCATGCCCTACGTCGTGCTGGCAGTAGCGGAATGCACGCTCACCGTATTTCCATGACTCCCGCCAATGGATGGAGGTGAGCCCGAGCAGGAAGGCTCCCTCTGGCAGGCCGGCCCTCAGGTGCCCCCACTCCTCTTCGCCGAGCCAAAACCGCAGCTCCAGGGAGTGATCGTATGGTGAGTAGTGATGGACGCCTGCTCCGTCAAAGAGACCGCTTACAGGACCGGAGACAAGGTAGCACTCGGTGGGATGGAGGTCTCCGCTGGATGGATTCACGCGAAGAGACCAGCGCGACTGCCCGGCCTGCTTCCACGCGGAAATTGCGAGACTGTCGAAGAACAGCCGGCTGACGGATGCGCGATCCACCGGGGACGATGGCACTTTGTCGTCTTCGAATAGAGCGTCGTAGGTCGGGCCCGTCCAGTTCTCGTCCCGATCCAGTGACACTTGCGGCGCGCCGAGGAAACGGCGGAAGGGATCGGGCTGATTCACCCAGTCCAGCCCACCTGGTGAGCGCGCATAGCGATTGAAGTGGTGCTTGCTGCGCTCGTGGTACGCACGAACTGTCGCCAATTGAGAGGCGATGTTGGCGCTCATCCCAGCGCCTGTATCAGAAGTTTGGACCCGCGTCGGCGGATGTAGTCCGCGAGCCGGGCTTCCAGATCGACCCTTTTCCTCCACTGTTTTCGCGAACAAATGTTCGGATCATCCCTGACTCGCGCTCTGCGTAAGGGCCCTGCACGCGCTCACTATAGCATCGCACCCAGCGGGCGAACAGTCGGCCAAAGTCCCCTGTGGTCAGCCTTCTCGCCGCAGCCGGAGAGAGCAGTCTACCAAGACACTGGATACTCCCTTATTTTGCCGCGATGTGGGCCTTTGCCGTGAGCCATGGAAAAAAGGCTCGCTTGCTCTCTACGGAGCGCAGCCCCGCTGCTTCAAAGAACTCTCTGAACTCTTTCGTCGAGTACAGCCCGACGTGCTCAGGTTCCCGGCGCTTCAAGAAAACGTCTATCCATTTCATGGCGAAGAAATCTGCGGTTGGATCCACAATACATACCTTGCCGCCTGGCTTGAGCACGCGCGCCATTTCTCCCACGGCCTTGTCAGGGTTGAGGTAATGATGAAAAGACATCGTGCAGATGATGAAATCAAACACGTTGAGCTTGAAGGGAAGTTTCTCCGCGTTTGCATTCTTGAAGTGAGCATTCCTTGTGCCTTGGGCGGCTTCCGTTGCCTTCTGGATCATCTGGGGCGAGAGGTCAATGCCAAATGCGTCGCCGCCTGGCCCCACGAGTTCTGCCGCAGCGCGAACAGCCCAGCCTGTTCCACAGCCGATGTCCAGGAAAGCGGCATTCTTCCTCAACTCAAGGAGGCTCAAGACACGCTTCTGCATCCGGCGGAAAAAGTCGAAGCGCTGGTCCTCGTACGTGGCCGCCCATGCGTCGAACTTGGCGGCATTTCGCACCGCATGCCTGGCTGAATCGTTCATGGGGATGTCTTCCTTTCAGATAGTAATGACGACGGTTCAGACAACTTATTGCAGAGCCGCAGCGCGAGCAGCAGGACTTGGGGCTGCAACTTCCTGGCCCGAGGCCGTGAGCCATCGGATCTCGGGGACGAGGGTTATGCCGTGTGCGAGGACGCCTTCAAGAATCTCACGCAGCGAAAGCTGGTGGGACTTCATCATGCCCGTTGGGTGATCGCCCTCATCGCGCCGATGGCCTACCCTGCAATCAGTCGTTTCTCGCTGTCCAACCCATTCTGCACAGCTTCCAGCCGACCGCGACGAACCAGACAAAGACGACCAGGTAGATTGCGTACGCCGCACCCATGATTGGCCTCAGGCTCTCACAGACGATGCCGACGATTCCAGCGGCTACTCCGATCCACGCGATGGCCCTGTGGAATACACCTTTCAGCATGACGAACGAAAACAGGAGAACGCCCACAGCGAAGATGATTCCGCCAACGCTCACAGAATTGTTCTGCGCCAGAAGACTCTCGGCCGCAGATGCGAAACCGGCTCTTTGCGCTTCAGAGGCAGCCGCGGCGTATTGCCCGCCCAGGAAAACGAGCCCATTCACGAACGAAAACGGAATAAGACACAGAATGACTGAGACAATACCAACCACAACCGCGATTGCGGCGGCGCTCTTGTCGAGATGTTCAAGGGCAACGTAGAGCGCCAGGAAAGTAAGGGCTGTGAACCCAACAGGTCCAACGAACAGTGATTGAAAGACTACATAGAGTGCCTGATTCGAAGCGATGTAGGAGAGGACCGCGGCACCGCCAGAAGCAGGGATCGGGGGCACGACCACTGCGAGGACAATGTCAGCGAGGGTGAGCACGACAAAGAGAATTGCGGATACCCCGCCAACCTTGTACAGACCTTTCCAGGATCCGCTTCCTTGCGCGGCCACCTCTCGAATGGCAGAGGTCTTGCGTGCGGATTTCATCCTCGGCCTCCGGGGAATTGGGTGCTCCCCAGCATTGGCTTGCCGTGTCCCGGGTAGATCATTCTAATGTTCATGCTGCTCAGCTTGTTCATGCCGGCGGCGCGGTCCGATAGCCATGAACTCATATGCCGACAAATCAAAATCCTCATCGACGGCAATATCGGGCTTGAAAGTTTCGATTTTCCCAACGTTTCCAATCATTCGGAATATGAACGTCATCAGCTTGAATATCCCTGACATCTTGTCTGGTCTTGCCTTGCGATTCGCGCCCATGTTTCCCCCGTTCGACAGAGGGTCGATTTCGGTGATGCCAGCCTGTCTGGATCTTGTTCGTCCAGTCTGAGCCTTCGACATTGAGGTGTCAAGGTATCTGTCAGTTGTGCCCCGCCCAGAGCTGACCGCTGCCGCTCTGAAGTCCCCGCCGGAGCCGCCAAGTGAATACCGGGGATCTGCGCGTGTCTGCCCGTCAATCCTTGCGGTCCACGGACGGCTCCCGTGCTATCGGCCTGCCTTTGTCGATGATCCATTCACTCCAGGAACCGGCGTACAACCGAGGCAATCCCAGGCCCGCGTGCGCGCATGCAAGGACACTGTGCGCCGCGGTCACACCTGAGCCGCAGTAAACGATGGAGTGCTCCGCGTCCCGGCCGCCCATCGCGGTTTCGTACAATCGCGCAAGCTCCGTTCTCGGCTTGAACAACCCGTCCGGACCGAGGGCTGAGCCGTAGGGCGCGGAGACTGCGCCCGGGATATGCCCCGCAACTGGATCAATGGTCTCGTTTTCCCCTCTATAGCGGTCAGCGGCCCTTGCATCCAGGACAACCCAGGCGGGATCTTCGAGTACTGACAGCACGTGCCGCGCGTCCACTGCCAGGTCGTGCCTGAACGCGGCAACAAACCGGGACGGGCGCCTGGACTCGGATCCACTCCCGCACGGCAGACCGGCCGCGGTCCATGCCTTGAAGCCGCCGTCCAGGACGGCTACGGCGTCATGGCCTGCCCACTTCAGAAGCCACCACAGCCTTGCGGCCGCTATTGCAGACGTGAACTCATCATATGCAATAACCTGGGTCTTCGGCCCGATGCCCAGTCTCGAAAAAACTTGGACAATCGATTCCAGTTCCGGCAGGGGATGGCGTCCGGTCCGACCTGAAATGATGTGACCAGACAGGTCCTTGTCGAGATCCGCAAAGACCGCCCCGCGAATGTGGGAAGCGCGATAGTCACGCGGGCCGCGCGCGGGATCGCGGATGTCGAATCGGCAGTCCACCAACACCCAGTCCGGATCCGCAAGGTGATCGCGCGCGATTGTCGTGCTTATCAGGGTTGTGTGGGGTACGCTGCCCATCCCACGAGAATGTGTCATTTCGATCGGCCTTTGTCATGCGATTGTCAGGATGCCGCGCAACGACAAAAGGGGAGTGCTATGTGCCGTACGCCTTGGTCAAGCGAAAGAGCGTACAGGGAAAGACTGAAGTAGGTCCTGAGAGGCCGCTGCGTTCGCACCATGACTGCATATCCGATAAAATGATAACAGATACCTTGAAGTTTTCAATTTCGCCACTCGCTCATGGCAGGTAAAATATTCCTTTACAAGAATACGATTCTCATGATATATTCTCCAATATGAATACGATGACCCTCATCGCTCTTGCAGAGCCGAACCGGTTACGAATTGTCGAGCTGTTGCGCGACTCCCCATCGTGCTCAGTCGGAGAGATTACGAACCGCTTGCACCTTCGCCAGCCGCAGGTCTCAAAGCATCTGCGCGCGTTGAATGAAGCTGGGATTGTCCGAGTCAGACCGCTGGCCCGCCAACGCATCTACGATCTGAACGCGAAGCCCCTGGAGGACCTCGGAAGCTGGATAGGATCGTTCAGGAGCCTTTGGGCGCGAACGTTCCGACGCCTCCCGGACGCGGAGGAGCGTGGACTCACAGACGCCGCGATAGAGGAGGATTAGGGCAGCCGGCACAGAAACGATCCCCTCTTCAGGCTATTCGTCAGCGGGCCCCGGCGGCGCGGCGGCAAGATCGCCCACCCTCACTTTAGCTGCATCGAACTTCACCGCGGACGTCATCATCGCGTCCAGCGCCTCATCGGCACTCATGGCCGCGCCGCGGCGGAACCGAAGGGGATTGAGCCGCGCCACGACGAAAGCCTTCAGGTAGGGACTGGTGAATCCTTTCTCCTTGAGGGCAGCAGCCGCATCGCCTACCTTATCGTCCAGGGCAAGCAGCTTCTCTGCCCTCCCCTCCCGCACCCGAAGCGCCTCAGGCAGAGGCGCATCCAGGAACGCCTCCACGCGCCTCAGAACGGGATGGTAGGCCCCCCCGCTGAGGCGGCCGCGCTTCTCGTAGGCCAGGCCAAGTGTGAGATAGTCGGGCTCCTCGAACTCCAGCGCGCAGTCCTTCTCGGGGCGCGGGTCCAGCTCGGCCAGGGAGCGCGCCATGCGGATCACCTCCAGCGACTTCTCTCGCAGGTTGTGTCCCTTCTCCGTGTTCATGGCGAGGATCTGGTATGCCACTGAGAGCTCGGGAACGACCACCGCGAGGATGGAGCGAGCGCCGAGCTGCCGCATCGCGGCAAGCCGATGGTGGCCGTTGGGCGTCCAGAACGTCCCTTCCGCCGTGCGCACCGCGATGATGGGATCCAGGTACCGACCCATGCGCCCGATCACGCTGCCCAGCCTCTCGACGTGAGTCTTCGAGATGTCGCGCTGAAAGGGCGTCGGTTCGACCCGCTCGATGGGCAGGCTCGCGAGGAGATGCCAGTGCCCGCCCGCAGGATCGCGGTAGCTCCCGACCACTCCCCCGCCGCTCTCACGGATAGCCTGGCCCAGGCCCTCGATCTCCGCAGGCGGCGCATCGCTGGTCACCTCAGCCGCGTTCAGCCCCTTGATCGATACGGCTCCCTTCTTCTTTCGCGGCCTGGCTGGCTTCTTTGCAGCCTTCTTTGCCGCACCCGCGGACCCGGCTCGTGTGGCCATGATCTCCCCCTTCTGGAGGCAAGCCTATCATGCATGGAGCATCGGCCGCGAGGGCGCGGAGAGACCGCCACGACCATGGTGCAGTCGCTCACATCTTCATGTGACTACGTCTCCTGTCGCTCGATGATGCTGACGATCTCCGTGGCCACGTACACGCGGTTCCGTTGCCGACCCGTGGCTTCACGTAGAATCTCCCTCTCAACCAGCTTGTCGATGTTGAGCTGAACCGAACGAGGAGTGACTTTCATGCGCTCGGACACTGCGGGGTTCGTGACAGCACGGAAGTCAAAGAGATCGGCAACAATCCGGAGAAGAAGGGCCGAAGCCCGCGCTTGCTGCTACCGCGACCGGTGCTCCAGTGTGACTTTGTCAAGGCTATCCTTGTGAGGCCGGAAAGCGTTGCGTTCCACAGCCTTCCCGCGAGCGTGTGCCCCGCCGCGCGTCAGGAATTCTTGCTTCCGAAATGAATCTTTCCCTTTTGCGCGAGCCGCGTCAGAAAATAGATCGTGCTTTCCTTCGACAGCTTGAAATGCTCCGCTGCCCTCTCCACGTCCACCTCGCCCGTTTCCTTTGCGAACTGGAGCATCTCTTCCTCTATCTGCGCGGCCCATTCGTCGAAAAGGCCTCGCACTTCGGGCGTGGCGAAACGCGCGGTCTGCGCACCCTCGGCCATGGCACCCATCATTTTCCTGCACATGTCCCACGGCATCTTACCGCCAGCTTCGGCGTTTTTACCCCCGTCCATCATCATGCGCATCATGCCCATTGGGCCGCCTTCGGCCATCATGGAACCCATCATTTTCGGCATCATGCGAGACATCATGGCGCTCCGCTCCTCAGCACTTAGGCCGCCGAGAAACTTCTCCATCATGCCTTCCATCATTTTGCTTCGTTCCTCGGATGGAAGTCCATCGAGGAACTTCTCCATCATGCCTTCCATGGCCTTCTGCTTTTCCTCGGAGGACATCTTGTCCACCATTCCGTCCATCATCCGTTCCTTTATTCCCATAGAACCCCCTTAGTTCTCGCCTTTCTCCTCGAACACGGAGAGGAAGCGATTGAGTGACGCGGTAAACTTCTTCTCGGTGAGCCGGTACAGCACGAAGGGGCCCTCTCGTGTGGTTTGCACGATCGAGACCTGCTTCAGAACCTTCAAGTGGTGGGACACAAGCGGTTGTGAGAGTTTGAGAGCCTTCACGACCTCGTTCACGGACCGCTCTTCCTGCCCCAGAAAGAAAATGATCCGAAGGCGATTGACGTCCGCAAGGGTTTGAAAAAGCGCGCTCAAGGTTTCCAACTCGCTCATATAAATAGCTATAGATATAAACGATTGTTGATATAGTAGCTGCAAAAGCTTAAACCTGTCAAGCATTTTTTCTCGCGGGCACAAGGCAATCGCGAAGGACCTGCCGGTCGGTCCCAAGATCTTCATCGGGGGAATCAGGCTCCTCCGGTCCATCAAAAAGAGTCAGAAAAAGGAGCCGAACTACATCTACGTTCCCGAGTTCCCGGAGGCCGCTGCCCCGCCCCGACTCGGAGAGCGGGCCGCCGACATTCCTCATGTCGTTGTCCGGCGTCTGGCGAATGCGTATTTTCCCGTAGAGGAGACAAATGACGTGGCGAAAATCGTGTGCGTTCTCTACGAGGACCCGGTCACCGGGTACCCCAGGTCATATCCACGGGACGAAATACCGTCCTTTGACATGTATCCCAACGGGCAGACGGTCCCGTCTCCGAAGGCGATAGACTTCAGGCCAGGACAGCTCATGGGCAGCGTGTCGGGAGAGCTGGGACTGAGGAAGTTTCTCGAAAGCCTGGGCCACACGTTCGTGGTAACCGCGGACAAGGACGGCCCCACCTCGGTCCTGGAGCGCGAGCTGCCGGACGCCGAGGTCGTGATATCGCAGCCGTTCTGGCCCGCCTACATGACTGCCGAACGGATTGCGAAGGCGAAAATGCTGAAGCTGATCATCACCGCGGGGATCGGATCCGACCATACCGACCTGCAGGCCGCGATCGACCACAAGCTCACCGTCGCCGAGGTAACCTTCTCCAACAGCATCAGCGTGGCGGAGCACGTCGTGATGATGATCCTTTCACTCGTGCGCAACTACATTCCGTCGTACGAGTGGGTGGTGAAGAAGGGCTGGAACATCGCCGACTGCGTCCAGCGCTCCTACGACCTGGAGGGCATGACCGTCGGCACCGTGGGAGCGGGGAGGATTGGGCTTGCGGTCCTGAGGCGCCTGAAGCCCTTCGACGCGGAGCTTCACTACACCGACAAGCACCGGCTCGACGGGAAGATCGAGAAGGAGCTGGGCCTCACCTATCATCTGGACGCGCAGTCCCTCGTGAAGGTGTGCGACGTGGTCACGATCAACACACCGCTTCATCCCGAGACCGAGGGGCTTTTCAACGAGAAGCTCTTCTCGACAATGAAGCGCGGCACCTACCTCGTGAACACGGCGCGGGGCAAGATCTGCAACCGGGATGCCGTTGTCCACGCGCTGGAGAGCGGAAGGCTGGCGGGGTACGCGGGCGACGTCTGGTTCCCGCAGCCCGCGCCTCAGGACCACCCCTGGAGGACGATGCCACATCACGGCATGACGCCGCACATCTCGGGCTCGTCACTCTCGGCACAGGCCCGCTACGCGGCGGGAACCAGGGAAATCCTGGAGTGCTGGTTTGCCGGCAGGCCGATCCGCACCGAGTACCTCATCGTGGACAAGGGCGCCCTCGCGGGGGCCGGCGCCCACTCGTACAGCGCGGGAAACGCCACGCGCGGCTCTGAGGAGGCGGCCCGGTTCAAACGCTGACCGGGCGTTGCCCGGCAGCGCTGCAAACTCCAGCGCTTGAGCGCCTGGACGAATGAAGCCCACATCTCCAAAAGGGAAGATCAGGTCAACAAGGAATACATTCACAGGATCGACGCCCGTAGCAGATGTCATCAGCCTCAGCCCGGTCGGGCGCAAACCGAGGCTCTGAGTAACTTGCGGTGAGATGCAAGTGTGCGAAGCGCCGGTGTCTATCAACGCAGGGAAAAGTGTCGTTGGATTGCGGGCTCCCGGATTTGAGCCCGCGAGGCCGCCGGGCGTCACGCCCATGTTCGTGATCAGGCCGAGTTGAGGAGTGTACCTACCTACCAAGCACGGCATGGGAAAAGAACCCTAGATCCACAGGTGTCCTCTTCATGCTAGTGTGGAGGCTTCGTTGCGAATTAGTTGAAGCCGAACTCGTTCAGGCGGTGTACCGTCAAAAAAGAAAGCAGACACCGCCTCGCCGACGTTCTGCCTGAGTTCCTCCCAACTATCCGCCTCAGTGATGATACTCTCGCCTAGACATTCCGCGGTGAATCCACCATCCTGCTCCTAAAGCACCTCGAAAACGAGCTCGCGGCTTTTGTTCGCCATATACCTGATCTTATTTGCCTACCGCCCGGTTTTCCGTCGAAACTATTCCTCTTCCGTCATCTCCTTCAGCTTCAGCATTGTCGACCAGTTGCGCGCGGTCACCCCGTCCCCCAGTGCCTTGCTGACCGCGGCGTTCAGTTTGCTGTCGATCACCCCCCGGGGCATCCACATGTACACCGCGCGGGCCGCGCCTCCGGTGCCCTTCCCTCCCGCGCCCTTGCCTCCCGCGCCCTTGGCCCCGGGCGCCGCTCCCGATGCCGCTCCAAGCGCGATCTTCTCCCTGCCCCAGTCCTTCCTGGCGATCTCGGCAAGCTTCTCCCGATCCGCCGGGTCCCCCAGGATCCCCACAAGCAGGCGCGATGGGTTCTCGGCGACCTTGTCCAGCGGGTTTGCCCCCACCACCTCGGCAAGCTCTTCGGCACTCACCACCATCACCCGGGCCGAGACGCCCAGCTTCGCCTCCAGCGCCCTCTCGATGCGCAGGGCTGCCTCCCGCGGCTCAGCCTTCGCCGAGGAGAACACCGCGTTGCCGCTGTTGAGCAGGGTGCGCACCTCGCTGAAGCCCAGCTGCTCCACCAGCGCGCGCAGGTCCGCCATGGCAACGCGCTTGGAAGGTCCGACGTTGATGCCGCGCAGCAGCGCGACGTATCTGCCTGCCACCGTGTTTCCTTTCCTGGCTACTGTCATGAGGTATGGAAGTGCTATTGTCAAATCTACAATTGTGACGCTGGAAAGCGTATCGTTACGCTGACAATACACATTCCATCAATCTTTCAAGGCGGGCTCTATTCAGATACCCGTGCTCATGCAGACATTGTAACCATGAGTGGATTCGATTCCGCCTATCTCGGCGTCCCGCCGTGGGACATAAGCAGACCGCAGGGTGAACTCGTTCGACTGGAAAAAGAGAGCGCGATTCGCGGCTCTGTCCTGGACTGCGGCTGCGGCACCGGGGAGAACGCGCTGTTCATCGCCAGCCGAGGCTGCGAGGTGTGGGGCATCGATGCCTCCCCCAACGCCATCAGCAAGGCACAGTCAAAGGCGAAAGGCCGAGGTATCGCGGTGAATTTCCAGACGGTCGATTCTCTGGATCTTCGAGGTCTCGGACGCACATTCGATACCGTCATCGATTGCGGGCTTTTCCACGTCTTTTCTGATGCGGACAGGAAACGCTACGTCACGAGCCTCGCATCCGTGACGGCGAAAGGAGGGAAGGTCCTGCTTCTGTGCTTCAGCGACTTGCAGCCGGGGGACTACGGGCCGCGCAGGGTAAGCAAGTCCGAAATCCGGCGGGCATTCGACAAGGGGTGGCACGTGTCGGAGATTCGAGCCGCGATTTTTGAAACGAACGCGGAAGGAGACCCTGTGAAGGCTTGGCTCAGCGAAATAATTCGCGACTGAGTGAAACCAAGTGGAGCACACTCTACAAGCGCTACCGGTTCGCGTATCGGTTGGGTTTCGGCGTTCTTTGCCGTTGCAGTGGCGTTGGGAGCCCTTCGACGTGAGTCTTCGAGATGTCGCGCTGAAAGTGCGTCGGCTCGAGCCGCTCGACGGGAAGGCTCGCAATGAGATGCCAGTGGCCCGCAGGATCGCGATAGCTCCCACATGCGAGGGGCAATCGGCATCTAGTTCTACTGTGTCATAAATTGACTTTTATGGCAGGACATGGCATTGTTTGGCCATGGGCAAGAAAAGTACGTCCGGCGCATCTCGCTTCGATGACTATGTGAGTCGCCTGGGGGAAGAGCTTGG
>Ga0315279_10004865_pt1 | contig 17811 bp, 22 predicted proteins | sample YL17G06_20_MG_FD_203694 | JGI IMG/M metagenome (GOLD analysis project Ga0315279, IMG submission 203694) | Sediment microbial communities from Yellowstone Lake, YNP, Wyoming, USA - YL17G06_20 | ecosystem: Environmental > Aquatic > Freshwater > Lake > Sediment | place: USA: Wyoming | collected... | reverse complement strand
TGCCAAGTCCGAAGCCTTCAGCAACGCTCACAACTCTGCTTGTCGGTTTCGGCGGAGCCGTCTTGTAGCCTAAGTTAATTATGAATCTGTCTGTTTTGCGGTCGTATCGTCTCCTATATTGTTGTATCTGGAAATATTCACGTTTTCTCATGTGCATGCTCTCCGCTGACAGCGAATTTACAATGCACAAAACTTATCGGGTTACGCCTGTTGCTTGGTGCTTTTTGAGCTTCTTGCGGAGTTCTTCCAGCTTAGCTTTTCCTCTACGCTTGGCGTCCAATTAATACACCTGAAACCGTTCCAACAAGCCCTGAAATCACTGCAAAGACTTCATGACTCCATTGACCCAGAAAAGCCATGTAAGCGATTTCAAGCCCAGTTAAGCATAAGGTCATGGCTATTGCGAATTTCACCATTAAAACAAGTTTTTCGTTTGGCGGAATCACTATTATTTGCTGTTTTCCCTTGGGTCCTTTACGAGCTATCTTTTTTGTTAAAGCCCGTCTAATCCAGCTTGTCATGGTTGTTGGCCCTCATCTGGAAAATTCTTCTTCTGCGTCTCCGTGTTCCTACGCCAGTTAGAATGTTTTGGAGAATCAATGTTGCCTCTTCACTTGTTATAAAAGCCTTATGGAGAATTTTAATTTCTTTGAACCATGGAAACGGGATTGCTGTATAATCCACATCATGCAATTCAGGGTTGTAGGAAAAATCGTTTTGGCAGAGAATTGCATGTTTTGGCTGTCCAGCGTAGCCTACGTATATGCCTACGCTTTTAACGGGAACCGGGATTCCTGCTGTGGTGAAGCTGGATCCGATGCTTGCGTCGTTCCAAAATATGCACACAAGGTCTCCTGGTTCAAGCTTCTCTGTTTTCTTCGAATTCTGCTTGTTCACGGTCAAATCACCTCACTTTGATCACTTTTTTGGCATTCCGCTTCATTTTCTGCCATAGGCTTTTGAGCTTGGAAGACTGCTGCTTGAGCTTGCCAAAAACTTCGATGTTTCCATTCTCGTCAAGAAGCATTATGACTTTGCCTTTCGGATTCAAGAAAACTAATCCCTTTCCCATGTTGACGTTCTCGGCTTCTGTAATGCGAAACTCGTTGTTAAAGAGAATGTCGGCGTGAACCCAGTTTTTACAGTTGACGCCAACTGCAACGTTTAAGGTGTTTACGGCTATGGAGTCAGGACTTAACGCTTCTCCAGCATGGTTATGAACTTGAGCATGATGATCATTAGGTCCGATATTGGTATGTTCTGAATGGGCGTGACTGCACTGCTTACTGCTTGGATGCGTGTATTGTTTATTACAACTTGTAGCTATGTTCATCGTGTTACAACTAAGCGAACTCACGTTGGTTATGGGACAGCTGTTCATATTTAAGCTGCCACCATAGAATGTTATTCCATTAACGTAAGTTATAGCGGCAGCGTTCATGTTCAAGCCGGCGCCCATTGTTAATCCGCCGTTAAGCGTTAGAAGATTAGCGTATGTGTGCGGTAAGTCTCCTTCAGGAATAGAAGCATACATTGGGTCATAGTCTGCTCCATAACCTCTAATGTATTTTCCAGCATCACCACGAGGCATTCTCGCCAACGGAAACTGTCCGCTCGTGATTATGCCGGCTGCTGCTGTAACATTCTGCAAAACCCTTGCGTTAGTGATAACTGTGAAGCCGCCAACGTTAAGCCAGCCAAGGTCGCCAACGCCATTAACAAATAAGTTGCTCCACTTCTTCGAGTCGCTGCCTAAGTTGTATGTGGCATTAGCGTTAGGTAAAAAGTGAACTGCGCAACCGCCAGCTAAGGCTTTAATGGCACCTGCAAGATAGATGTCCTTCCAACCTTTGACGCTTGAACCCAAATCGTAGGTGTTGTCCGCATCTGGAATTAAGTTAAAGTTGAAAAGCATGTTGCTGACTGCTATTTCTACGGCGTAAATGTGGCTGAACCGTTTATCAGAGGCTCCTAAATTGCTTGCGTTATCGCTTGCTGGAAGCATGTTGCCACTGATGCCATATTGATAACCATAAATGTTCGCAAATCTTTTAGCGTCTGACCCTATTTTTCCAGAATTATCCGAAACAGGCAACAGGTCACTTTTAAGCTCAAACTGTCCAACACCAACACGCTTAAGCCACATATCCAAAGCAGCGTCTCCGCCTGAACCAAACTGAAGCATGTCGGCACTTAACTGAGCTTTAGGATTTACTTCACCAACAGTTCTAATGCGAAGGTATCCGTCCGTGTATAAAAGTAGATACATCGTGTGAATTTCTTTCCAGCGTTTTGTTTCATTTCCAAAAATGCCATGCTGATCATCACTTGGATTAAACTGATGGTCTAAAACTGATGAGCCATCCTTATTTTTTGTGCGGAAATTAACTATTGCTGCTACATCATTGAATGGTCCAATATGTTTGGGGCAAACCCATCCTGTGATTTTGTCGTATCCGCCTGCGTCTGGGTCCCATTGAACGCCATTATCATTGCCAGCTTCGTGTCCAGCATGGTGCGAAGGTAAACCTCCAGCTCCGCCGCCACCAGCTCCGCCACCCATGCCTCCGCCGAAAAGTGGATAAGTTCCTTTTCCAAGTTTTGTTCGTGCAAGCTTTTCCACGCTAACGGTTGTAGCTCTTAAGCCGTATAGGTAATCAGCCAATAATGGCGGAACCTTTCCAAGCTCCAAAGTTATTTCAAGTGTTTGCGTTTTAGCGTCAACATGATATTCGACGCTTTCAATGCGGTAGTCACTGTCAACGTTCTCGTTTGGCAAAGTAACGTGAATCTTGTCTGCTGAGAGCAATGGGGTGTTACCGTAATCTATTATCGTGCTGCTTACGGTGAGGTATTCTGCTGGGTCTTTTAAGTAGTCACGTAAGCTTTTAGCTCTTAACTCACACGCTGAGTCACTTGTAAGTTCCTCATCAGTTTCAGTTAATTCACGCAAGCCATAAGCTGATTGGCTTGCACTATCTTCAGATGTTGCAGTAAAAGCGCCATTTAGAAAACCAAAATCGCCATCAAGCATAATATAGTTTGAGACGCTTGGGTCACGATATATTATAATGTCAAGACCGCTTATTTGACTCCATTGAGGATTTCCAACCTTTGTCCAAACTCCGTTAGGGTTATGGTTTGCATCATACATTTGGTTGGGTCCCAAAGCCAATGAGATTAAACCCCACCGTAGAATACATTGAGCTTCAAGAATGGATTTGATGTTTGCTTGAAAATAGTTTGAACTATCAGGAGCAAACAATCTAACATAAGCATAGCCTGCATTCAAATTTCCCGGAATCCAAGCCCACACAGCAAAAGTTTGAGGTTTACATAGAGCGGCGAATGTGCGGTAAAGGCTCATTTCTCCGCTTCCAGCATCAATCCAAATATAAAGACAATGGTTTCCTTCTCTCTGTCTTCCAGTATTTAATTCAAGCGTTCCTAAATCACAAGTCCAACCATCCAATGATTCACTCCAAGAATCCAAGTCTGCTGGAAAGTTCTTTCCTTGACAACCGTAAACTCTAATTCTATTTCTTATTCTAATAATATCTTTACGGTATTCACTTACCTCAATTTTCTCGCCAAGGCTTACAGGACTTGTTTTGCTGTTCTTTGGGAAAAACTCAAACTTGCCATCAGGAGCCACACGAAAATCGTAGCCTATAACGCCAGCAAGATCAGATGACTCTGCAATGTATCTTATTATGTCCCAAACAGGAGTGTTTTCATATTCCAAGTGCGTGTAAGTGGTATCCGTGTCTTCTACAAGTTCTGTTGAATCTCGGACATGGCTTAAGCCAACATAGTAATCAAGCAGGTCCTTAACAATTTCTTCGCCCTTTTTGTTGTCATAAGTTTTGGTTACGACTCTGCGGAAAAGCCGTTCTCCCCAGCATCTGCCACTAATGCGGATGTAATTCTCGTTCGGCGTTGACTCGCATTTGATGCTTTCAACACGAAGCGTTATGATCTGCGGAACATTCGTGCCTCTTCCAATGTCTATGTGCCCATCCAAGCCAACAGTGATAGGCGATGTCCCGCCCGGACTATACTTTTTGTCCCAATTCTGAAGCAAAACCTCAAAGCTGCTTACCTCTTTCGTGCAGCCAAGATGAACCCTTAAATCGATTACATCTCCTTGAGGTGGAGCCACAGAACCAAAGGCAATAGCAACCTTAGGAATTTCAACACTCACTCTTACTCAACACCTCTACGATACATGGCTTGCTCGCCTGCTCGTGTTATGCCTCGTGTTTGTTCCGGCGTCTCAGCAGCAGCCGCATTGTACCCTTTGACGCTTGCGGTTGCGGCGTTCATTTGGCTTGCGAAAATAGCCATGGCTGCTGCTGCAGCGATAACTATTCCTATTCCCACACCGGTTAAAGCCAGAAATGTTGCGTGGCTAATGTTTAAGGCGTTTTGAGCTGCGGTTGCTGCCCATGTAATAGTTGTTTTGATGCTGTGGGCTATGCCTGAAGCGGTTACGGCTCCTGTTGTGGCTGTTTCAGTTGTTCCTTCAACGGCTACGGCAGCCGTTTGTCCAGTCGTCATTATCGTTAGAAAATTGTACATTCGTGCGCATGTGGATACTAACATTATGACCATCATTATGGTTCGTAAGTACTTACTCGTCTCCTTATCCACAAGTCCGAAATCCGCTGCAAGGACTGTTAATTCTGTGCCCATCATAGCAGTAGTCCTAATGCCTCCGGCAACCGTGCGTAAGCTTACTTCACACGCTGTCGCATGGGTCGCCATGTCGGTGAAGCTGGAGCCTGCAGCCTCAACATTCGTGCCCATTTCCACTGCTGAAATACTCACTTCATTCAAACTGCTTTGGATAGGCGTGGTGTCAAGAGGTGGAAGCGGTGGAACCTCGACTGGTTCAAACGTAATAGTAATAGGTGTGGCTTCAACCTCAGCCTTAACCCTTGCAGCATCTTCAGCAACCCTGTTGATCTCAGGACTTGCAAGATTTTCTGTTTGAAGCACCATGCGTTGACTTGAAACGTCAGAAGCCAAACGTGCCGCATCACTTGCGACAGCTTCAAACTCAGGTGTAGCCTCATTAACCGCTCTAATTGTAACGCTTATTTCGCCTAAACTACTCATCCCTGTAAACTCCTCTCAGCTTGAATGGCTGCATCCCAAGCCCACGCAAGAATTTGAGCGAGTTTTGGCCAGTTCAGTTGAAACGCTTCCGTCAAGAAATAGCGTGGCGGAGTGCGACTGGTTCCAAACTCTACCACATAGGCGTAGGGAGCCCATGCACCTACCTTTAAAATCCAATCCTCAACACGGTGGTAAATTGTGCTTCGCAAGAAGCCAGTCCTGACAGGGCACATCCTAAAAGCTGCCATGTGAATATCTTCGCCCACGCGCTCCAAGGCGCGTTGAACAGCCGTGTGCATTAAAGGGGGCAGCCTATCAAATGTGCTTTGCACGTCTTCAATTCCTTCAACATTCATTCCAAACTCAATGCTCAATGCACTTTTGCCTCACGCTTCGCTTTATCAATCTCTTCCTGCGTCTGACGATCAACTTCGCCCAAAATAACAAGAAATTCTTGAATCTTTTTGGCTGGTTCTTTTGCAAGTTGGCTTGGAAGACATTTAAACTCTGCACAAAGTCTGTACTCTGTGACGGCTTGATGGGGTTTTCCCCGTCTCATTGCCCTCAAGAGTTTTTTGATTCTTCAACCGTGACTGTGTTTAGCTTGTTTGCGATTCTGCTGAAGAGTTCGCCTAAGCCTATTGGAACGCCTTCTTCTTCGCTCAACAGTTTCTCAAGAGTTATCGGTTTGTTTTCTGGCTGCTCTTTAAGCGAAGCACATACTGTTTCAGCCTGAATCGCTACGTAGTCTGTTGTTATGACCAAGCCTGTTTGAGGATTATAGCGTGTGTATTTCTGCAGTATGCGGTTTCTCTTGGCCCACGTGATCTCTTGGAAAACGTAGTGGCCAGCATACTCCTTTCCAAATCGTTCGTCAACTTCAACGCTTTCGGTTCGCATTAATGATCATCTCCATAGTTGCTAAACGATTTTTGATTGCAGTATTCACGTCTTCAAGCACTATATTTTGCATCCACTTGGGTAGCCTCAGAATCCGTTCTCCAAGGCTTTCCCACATTTTCATCCACTTTTTCCGCAGCTCTGCTTCACGACCGAAATCTTCCAAAAGCTTGACTCCAGCAGTTTCTCTGCTCACTTGAAAGCCTCCGCTTAGCTTATCGCTACCAGTCTGGATACAAATGAAGCTTTAAGAGATATCAAGTCTTCAACTTTACTCGGTGTTTTTACATCTTCCCATTTGCAGTTGCTGAAAACAGCTTTGTTTGTTCCGCCTAAGCCAAACTCCAGGTCAAACTCCGTATCGCCTATGACATCGTCAAACTCTTCTTTGCTTTCAAACTCGAATGTTACTTCACCTGTTAGGTTTCTATGTTTATGAGGTAGATACTTTAGAAGGTATCCAGTTGTGGTGCGGATCACAGGCACAGCCTTAAGATTGTTTTCTATGTTGAATTTCCAGTCTGTTACACGCTCAAGTGCGGTTCCGCCCTTTTTAACGTAGCTTTCATAGAATGGAACGGCGCCTACATGATCTCCATAAGTTGCTCCTGCGATTTTAGCTGTGCCAACCGTTAAGTCTTGAGTGAGCAGTTCCGCAGTTGCCTTAACAACGTCTTCTATGCTGCATTCAACCGATACTTTATGGATTTTGCATCCTGTGTATAACAGTGATATTATATCTGTTGCTGATGCGAAGATTCCCTTGTAATAAAGAACCTGAATGCTTAGAGACTTGTCTAATTCAGCTTTAGCCCATTGAAGAAAGCCTATAGGTGAATCGCTTGGAAGCGGATAAGCGATTTTCAAGCTTGGCGTTCTAAGTCCTTTTTTGATGGCTTGCAGGTCGATTGAGCCTACTCCTCTGACTTTTATGTTGCTCGGGTTTATGGCTGGTTCAATGCTTTCAGCTGAAATACCATTCATTGATGGATTTGTGGGTGTTACGCCATAGGAAGCTTCATCAATAAAGTAGACGCGGCTTTCATGTGCTCCATATGTGTCAACCATTTCCTCTTTTCACACTCCTTTTTTGTCATGATTTCATAACTGTGACCTTTAGAATACTCCTCCAATATCCTCGAAGGACCATGATTTTAGGATAAATTCTGTTCTGAAAATGAAGGGTTTAACGTCAATACGGTCAACATCTCGGAAACTCACAATATCCAGATATGTTATGCCGTTAACCGTGACCGTGCATGAAACACAATCACAATATATTATGGCTGCTGTGGTTCCATCGCTCGCGTTAGTAGTTCTCACGAGAAGCCAAATATAGCCGTTATCGTCAATGTAGTCCATAATGCTCGTAGTAAGTGTGATGCTGATTGTTTCGTCTGCTCCACCCGTTCCAGCTTGGGCGTTTTGCCAAGCAGCAGCTACGTGATTCCAAACTTTTATGGTTAAGCCATTGCCTGCTGGAGCGGTTCCATAGCCCTCAAACGCTAAAACAATCTTTTTAACCGTTTTCTCTCTGCTCTCAACTTTGAAGCGTAAAAGCATCAAAGCATATTCCAAATTAACATTATGACTTTTTGAATAGCGAGTGTTATCGCTATACCAGATTCCCTGATATTCAATATTGGTTAGCTCAGTCCAAGATGCGTCTCCAGGAATAAGCTCCGAAGAGGCTCCTGCTTGGAAAGCTTTATGCGGTTCGCCAGTTGGATAGCCTATGCCAGCGAAATTGTATTCCAACACATTAGGCCTGTTACGGTTCTGGTGTATGACACGGTTGACCTCTTCAACCATTTTTTGGCGCATAAGCCTTCCCGAGTCAGATGTTGCTGGGCGATCTGTTGCCCACGTGTTAACTCGGATTCTCCCTAAACGGCGACGTATCTTACCGGACATGTCGACTTTTTCATCTTGACTTTGAGCTAAGCCAACGGTTATTTGCGCGTCATAATTTTTGAAAAGCTCTCGGTCATACCATTCTGTACTCACGTAAATGTTAGCAATTGAATTATCGTCTTTAATCACTTTCATGTTCTTTTTTAGAAGCCTTACTGTGGTTGTTATGGAATCCTCATATTCACTCATTGACTAATTAGCCTCCGACAAACGTTTTTGTAATATTCTGGGTCTCCGTTCAAATCGAAGACTTGAACGGTTAAAACCTCGTAGTCAACGCCAGCACGCCTAATCTTGTCATGGAGACGTACCGGCACGAACGTGTAAACTGTAATGTGATCTTCAAAGAGATAGCCGGGTTCAATCATGATTTCTCCTGCCGTGCCCATCGTCACGGTGCCTTTGACGCTTAAGCCTTCTCCATAGGTGACTTGTTCAGCTGCTTCCCGAATTGGATAGAGAATAAGGCTTTCTCCTTGCAAATCCAATATGCGTGTGAAGTTTGTAATTGGGTCTTGATAGTTGACGAATAGTTGTGCAAGCCAGCTCGTGTTAGCCATGGCTTTCTGAGCCGTGATGGGACTGTAATCCGTGAAGACTGGACCCCAAGAAGCCAAGAACTCCTTTTGATACTTGTTAATGACTTGCATGCTTAAGGCAAGGCTTGGCTTATCATGTACTGCTCTAATCTTCCACAGGATTCCGCTTGTAATCGCATCATAATAGGCGCATGCGGGAAAACGTGTAACCACGTCAATGTAACCAGGCCAGCAGACAGCAGGATTGTACGCTGGATACTGAGCTGAAGCTCGAATCGTCTCAATAAAATTGTATACTCTTTGGCAGCTTGTGCTCCAGCCTTCATAAGTGTACAAGCCCAAAAGCGCAAAGCTCATCGGGTCATCATAAACTTCGGTTTCATTAATGCCTACACGGTGCCATTTGCCATCTCCAGAGGGCTTAGGGTCAAACCAGAGATACAAATCTTCAAAGCCCTCTCGAAGAAAGGCTATGGCGTCAGTCATCATTGTTTCGTATGTGGTCTTGTTTGCTATGTCATAAGTTTCTGCAAGCATTTTCAAACCGATAAAATTGTACAGATCCTCAACATTCATAGGCTGAGACCATGCATCAACTATTGTCACATACCTTGCGAACCCGCCGTAGTATTTGTCGTGAACGCCCAGAATGCTCGGCTGATGCTGCATGTTATAAAGGAAAGTGTAGCCAGCAAGTTTTGCAGCATTCAGATATCCGACCGTGTTGGTTAAAGTGTAAGCTTTCAAAAGAGGAGGAATGCATCGACCAGCATCAATACTCCAATACTCCGTTCCAGCTTCAGCGTTTTTGAATCCGCCATAGGCCTTTTTGGTGTTGTCTGTGCATTGCTGAGTAAGAATGAAGTCTGCAAGCTCCGTGATTTTGTTTAGGATATCCGTCTTTTTGCTTTCAAACTGTTTAGCATTATAAGCCTCAAAGAGAAAGTCGATTGCGAAGGCTGCTGGAAAAGCGCCTCTCCCAAGAGATGGATCTGGGCCTTCAACCTTACCGTTTTTGGCAACGTAATACGTGTATTGGAGATTGTTCTGCATTGTTAAGACGTTGCCGTTTATGCTTGCAACACTATTCCATTCACTGTGAGCATCATCTTGAATTTGCACTGGATATTCAGCTTTAAATTTGGAACCGTCAGCAACCGTGACGTCTTTTTGTCCAGCAGACGCATTTTGAGTCATGTTCGTTGGAATAACGTAAAAGTATGGAGCGTAATGCATGACAAATTGGTAATAGGCTTCAGGAACCTGCAATTATCTCAACCTTCAACAAGTTTTTCATGTGCTTTCTGCAAATCATTAAACCAGTCATGGTTACCGAGTACATCATCACTTTTTTGAGAAACAGGCTTTGAAAACTTTTTTATAACGGCTTCCCATTGGCTATCCGTTGCTCTTTTAACGTGAAATGCTAAATCGTGTGGTAAACCAGCCTTTCGCAAGTGATAAAAATAATACGTGCCGTTTTTAGTGTGTATTCCCACAAGACAAGGCAATTTGCCATGTCTAAGCAGCAGCCTAAGTTTAACGCATGGATAGCATAAGCGTATGTGACTATCGCAAAACGCGTTTTTCCTTTGCCAACACGTTAAAAAGCCGCTGAAAAACTTCTCAATTTTCCTTTCGATAAGTAATCTTTTATCGGATTGTAACTCATGAGCTGCACGGTTCAACATCACAGCTTTTGCTCAACTCCTCAATGTTCACGGCGCTTGTGAAAACTGTAACCGCTCCGTTAAGCTTCAGTTTTACATAATTCTGTTTGATTTTGAAGAGGTAAACATTATCATCTGTCATGGACTAACCAAGCCTCCGCGATATTTGGGGACTTCCTCTTTGGCTGTGGCTTCAGCTGCCTTAACCGGTGTTGCAAAATTCATAAGAGCCCTTAACAAGTCATTGCGGAAGCCTGTAACTGCACCTTCAAACGCTAATCTTCCAATAGAAGCCTTTGTAATGTACAAGTCTCCGAGGCGATAGTCAAAGGCGCCGAGAAGCATTCCGCCACTTGCAGCTACAAGAATACGCAGCAAAGCCAAGTTTAAGGCAGATATTTTAGCCCAATTATAGCGCGGATCATCTGCCGTCAAGTCCGCACCTACGATGGCGTTAACATACAAGTTTGCATAATCCACATGAGCCTGAAAGCTTACTTGCAAAACAGGTAAGCCGAAAACCGTGTAAGTTAGGCTTCCAGAGTCGTAGCTGGCGTTTAGGTGCGCTTGAATATCATTGACAGATACGTATTGTACCGTCATACCGTTTTACCTCTAAAACTGGAAGTTTAAAAAAATGGGAGCTTAAAAAAGGGGAAAATGTGGGTCTTACTTTGCTGCTGGCGTTGAATTGCCTGCTTTTCCTTCTTTGTAATCTTCGTAAAGTCCTATGCCCACGGGAATCGCAAAGCCTACAAGCCCTAAAAGCGGCCCCACAGTGCCAGGTACAGCTGTAGCGAGGATCCCCAGTTTTTCAGCTATGCCACCGACTACGAACATGATGGCAGCGAGTCCTACGCCTATCAGCGTAGATGGAACCAGTCTTCCACCAAACATTTTGGTTTCTCACCTCTTTCTTTTTTTATTTGTTCCGCCTCAAGGGCAAACCTTGAAGCATTGAAACAAAAAATGGAAAATAAAATGGGAAATTTTAGGCTGTTTAACTTGCTGCTAACCCTGTCACTTTGCAGATTGCTTCTCCATAAGTCACAACAGGCGCATACCTTGTAGTCAATGATACTTCTACGCAGTCAAACTCTTTTTTGATGTCCACGTCCGTGAGCAGTGGGCGTTTGATCACGAAAAATCCGAGGGGCGAATAAGCAGCGCTTAAGTTTTGTCCGGTACTTAAGATATAAGCTGTGCCTGCTGGAATTACAGTGCTTATCAAGACGTCCATGCCGAAGATTTGCCCTATTTTGCCCGATTGGAGAATACCTGTTTCGCCGCCGTACTGAGCCCATAAGCTGAACTGTGGCAGATACATCACGTCTCGGCTGTTCACTGGGTTAAGTAGTATGGTGTCTGGAATCAGGTTGTAACTTTCGATAATAGCTTTAGCCTTCAAAATGTCTTTGGTGCCTAAGCCCCCTGCTATGGTAAATTCTATGCCTGTCGCTCCGAGACTTTTGTTCGTCGCTGCAAAAGTGTTTCCAGCACCAACGCCTGCATCGATGACTAATTGGCAGTCTTTGTCAATCGTGAAAGCCATGCGCCTCGCAAGTCTTCTAAGCTGATCCTCAATGATCGGGATGTATAAGTCTTCAATGTTTTCTCGGCTTATGCGCTGGCGTGCGCCTTTCTTGTAAGGCGTTACTGTGATGGTTGTGTATGGCGTGTAGTCCATCATGATTTCGCTGCCTTCGGCGATTTCGCTCAAAGCTGCTGCTCTGTCTCCAGCCTGCTTCACGAAAGTAGCTGTTTTTCCAGCTACTAATGGAAATTCAGGAAACAGCTTCTTAACTACGAGCGCCGGCATCGTGAGTTCCAAAATTTTCTTATGAAGTGCCGGGTATGCAATTGCGCCAGTGTCCACCCAACTTAGTGCATCTTTAAAAAGACTCATGTCAATTCACCTGAGATTATGGTGTTAAGCAAACGATTTGTTGCATGACTGCGACTCTGATAATGTCTCCGTCATTCGTGGTTGCTTCCAAAGCAATGCCGACAATGTAGCTGGCTTTGAAAGTGTATGTTGCAGTGCCATTCTCGTTAACTGCTTGATCTACAACGTCTGCAGTGACAACATACGTAAGATATGTTGTAACATGTGTACCAGCGGCTACTCCTGCTCCACCCGCCATGTAAACAATTGGGCAACCCATCAAAACGCTGACTTGTTTGCCCGACAACGCATTTGTAACTGCCACGCCGATACTCTTGCTGACTACAGTTGTTGACATTTTAACAGTCATGGCAGCACTAATGTAAACGGCTCGTCCTTTAGTTATGTCTTCGCCTGCGGTGAACGATACGATTTGTCCTGGAAGCGAGTATATGTTGCCTGCTATTCTTGCATCAACAGACATTCAAAATCACCTTTTCACTGGAAACCCACAAGCTTCTTGTGAGCCTTAAGCAGATCCTTGAACCAGTCGTAGTTGCCAAGCATGTCCTTGCTTATCTCGTCAACCGCAACGATGCCTTTTCCAGAGACTTTCTTGGCTTCAGCTTGAGCCTTCGGAACCTTAGCCTCTTCCGCTTCCTCTGCTTCTTCTGCTTCCTCGCCTTCCTCAGCTTCTTCTTCGGGTTCTTTAGGCTTGGGTTTTTCAACTGCTTTCAAGCGTCTTGCAAGGTCGCTGAGTTTCTTCGCAAGTTTTTTAGCTTCCTCGCCAGTTTTGATTGTTGGCACTAATTTCTCAAGCTGATTCATGAGATCTTGGTATTCCACTTGTTTTGGCGCTGTTTCTCCCGGAGCCACATTTACTACGCCTTGTGCCTGAAGTGGAGAAGCATCTTTATCCGCTTTAGCGGACATGTGCTTCACCTCTGTTTGCTTGTTTAAAATTTCTTTTTCAGGTTCTTGCACCTCTCGGTTAGAACCCACATCATCACTTTTATCGAGTGACTGTGAATCTGTAACGGTTTTAACAATTGCGTTCCACTGAGCGTCATTCATGGCAGCAAAGAAGCCCACGGGCTGAAAATCCGTTGTCTTATATGCTGGACTCGCAACAATGCTAAGCTCTCGGACTGTTGGTTTGTGAACGATTTCCCAAGCGCCAGGGCACAAGTGGATAAGCATTCCTTCTTTGCGTGTGGGACGTTTACATTTGCTGCATTCAACATCTTCAGAATCCACTTGAATGCTTACGTGAGTCACGTATCCTCGTAGTATCTTCTCAATAAGCTTCTCCTCGCCAACTTCAGCCCGAAAGTGAATTTTATCGCCATCACGCTTACTCTCAGAAACCTTACCCACAATCATCAAGGCACTTTCAGCATGATCCACGCGGAGTTGCGCACCAACAAGCGATTGTGTGAGAAAGTCAAGGTCTTCAGCGGGAATTTGCCACTTGTTAGCGTTTACGCTCGTATCGATTGCGACCCCTTCGATATTTAGCAATTTCTCCTTGAGCGCGTACTCTGCCGAAACGCCTTCTTGGGCCTTAAAAGGAACAAAATAACGAAGTTGCATCTTGACCAAAACCCTTATTTTTTTAACTACTACTTTTCAAATGATTGAAATGAAATGGAGTAAAGGAACATATTATTACGAAAAATGCGTTATTTGTGGTCGTCGCATTAGAGTACCGAACGACGAAAGTTTTTACCCAACAAATTACCGTTATGACAATTACGTTTTAAAGAGTGGGCCAGTTACTGCACTTCAGGCCGGATATATTTGCGCTGGATGCCTAAAGAAACCTGTATCTCAAAGAGTTGTTCCAAAACCTTAAACAGTTGGAATCCGTTTTCCACGAGCCTTAAACAAGGCTTCTTGCCACGCACGAAACGATTGCCAATCCTCAAGCATATTCTTCTTCGGCGCATAGCCTTGGCATCCGGGAACACTGCACTTCGGATGCTCCATACCAAGTTGCTTATAATGTCGGAGAAGATGGTCATGGGCTTCTTCCTGCTGGGCTTTGCTTAAGTTTGTGTGTGTCAAACGAGACACCATCACTATGAAACATGTGATATTTCCATGTAAACCTGAAGAAGCCTACGCCTATATTCATTCCAAGCTTTAAAGTCAAGAAGTGTACGGATTTCGCTTTTCAAATGTGTTTCAAGCCATTTTCGCACTTGCTCACGATTTTTAAAGAGTTCCTTCTCAAACATGTAATTTTGAATTTCCCAACGCTCTGAACGCTTCACTTTTCCAAGCGTAATCTTAACGCCTTTGCCAAGTTCCTTAACCCTAAATTTTGAAAAATTGGAAGGATCTCTTACCCTATATCGCCAGACTGTTGTTGCTTCCTCAAGTCCCGGCATTTTTATTCGCCTCTACTGAGCTTTTCAACAACAGCCTCTGCAACTTCTTCAGGCTTCAGCTCTTTCTTTTTAATAGGGGCGGGCATAGTTGGTATGGGCTCCCCTTCTGGATATTCTTCGGGAAAGCCCAATTGCATACGAGCCTCTCTGGGCATAATGATGCCTTTCTCCACCAAATCACCCAAAAACTTGGCTTTATCTTGTAATGGTGTCTCCCAAACAGGTTTCCATTTTATTTTGGGAATCTCAACTCCTTCGTCAAATTCGCTTTTGACAAGCTGCTTAAACAAGTCGGTTTCAAGCTTGTCACCAAGCAATTCTTGCATCATGCGAAGCCTCGTGACATATTCTTGCATAACGACTTCTGCAGTCGCACGATTTGTTCCTTCGCTTTCGCCCAGAAAGATTTTTGGAACGCCTAAGACGGCTTCGCGCTGTTTGTAAAGGTAGTCAAGCCAGAACTGAACGTTAACATCTTTAGTCATGCTGGGCACCACAGTCACCTCAACGTCGCCGCGAGTAAAAACATCCGTTGCAGGCTGTCTATCTCTGAAAGCTTCTACAAGCTGTTGCAGTTGTGGGTCGCTGAAGGGTCTTTCAGGAGTTCCAGCCTTTACTACGAGCATGGGCTTAGCGTAAATGTGGATGATTGTAGCCATGTCATCTTCAAATTGATCGATTAAAGCTTGAATCTTTAGCAAGGGTCTCAGCAAACTCATGCCGTAAGAAAATTCGTACCACCAGCTCTTAGCGCCCCAACGGAAATGAGCAATATCATTAGCCTCAAAAACGACTGGCGGAAAAGTCAAAAGCTGAATGTATCCAAAAACATTTCCGTAAGCGTCCCTTCTTACGCGGCAATGAACCGGGTCTAAATTTTTCAGCCAAACGATTTTGCCCGTGTCTTCATCTCGGCAAAGCTCCACGTATGCGCTGCCGAACACAAGCATGTCCGTCGCAACAATACGTAGCGTCTGCAAAATGTTGTGTTCGTCAACCCAGTCTGAAAGCCATTCACGAACAGCATCATCGCCACCCTCAAGCTCGAAGCCGTTGCTTATCGCCAAATTAACCGTGACGTCAATGCTTGCCTTAATGTAAGGAGTGAAAGCGTACAAATCCTTGTACTTGGGTAAATCTTCAATAGGTACGGCTCCCCAGATACGTTCCCAATACGCCGTATATGGCGGAGTGACAAAGCCTGCACCGCTGCCCTTAAGCATGTACCGTGTAACGTAGCCCCATAGCATGTTGTCGGCTTTCCAGCTTACGGGGATTTCCTCTTCAATCTGACGTCTGCTTATTTCTGGTGGAACCTTACGCTGAGCAACGAAGCTGTTAACTGCCTGCTTTAGGCTGTTGAAGCCTTTCCGAATCTTTTCAGCAACAAAACTCATGCATGATCACTTTAATGTTGAAGGATAACCGCGCCTTTTCCTGGCGGAGGCGCCTGCATAGTCGCGTAAACGGCCATGCAGATAGCCCAGAACCGATCGTCATGTGAGCCCTCGGGGTGAGAGAAAGTGTAAACTTCACTTCCAGGAGACTGTTCCCACTGTTCGATGTTCAGTTCAGCCTGCACATCCTGATCGAACGGAAGCTCAAACTTTCGCCGAGCATCCGCAGGAAGCAATGCTTTATCGCTTTCTCGTGAGGTCATCATGAGCTGTTTTAATGTCATCGCCATACCATGTTTCGTGGGCTTCGTGAAGTCGATTCCCGTTATTCCTGGGAATCCCGCCTTGGTGATTTCTTCGTCCATGCCTTTTGTGCCAGTATGGTCGTAGTATACAGCTCTCACGTGTTTCCATCGGTCGCAGAGGCTTTTAATGTACGCCATAACAGTTACGTAAGGTGTGCCCAAGGGAAACTGTTTGCAGTGGACCAGCTGCATGTAATCGTCGCATTTTTGTATGACAGCGACAGCGTTGTGGTCCCGTTCACGGCCAAGATCCCAGCCGATATAAAACTCTCCGGATATAGTGTCTTCAAAGGCTGCGAACTGCAACTGCTCGTTCTGACATTTAATTATTAGGCTACTTGGAAGAAAGGCGCTCTCATCATCAACAAAGGCGCATTCCATTTCGCGCTTCCAACGCCAAGGGTCACCGGCATATTGTTCGCGCATGTTTTCAAGTTGACTTAGTTTAACAGGGCCATTAGGCTCCAATACGTCTTCCCATGTGCGGAGGTACCGTGGCGGATCATGCTTTTCAAGATCAAGTGTGCAAGGAGAAGGACATTTTTCGTGGATATTTCCGCTGAAAATCTTGAAGCTCTTGTTAAAGCACATATCCCAATAGACGCTATCTTTATTCCAAGGTGTACTTGCAACGTTAATGTAAACTATTCTGGTGAGCGTCATGGGCAATAGGGCGCTAAGCCAGAGATCCCGATCCTTACGGATGAAATTCATTTCATCTATACTTATTTTGCTTGGGCCATGTCCACGTATCGTGAAAGGCTCAGGCGTCTCCGCAAGAATGACGCTTTTGTTGCGAAAGCGAATAATTGTCTGGAGCTGCTCCGCGATTAGGGAGTTGTAAACTTCTTTGGGCATCCGGGCAAGGTGAGCGTGAAGCCCCCCTTCGCCTTGGAAGTAAATCTCCTTGACCTGCTGGAACTTGGGCATGGTGACAATAATTCGGCTGTTAGGGTGCAGAGCAGCGAAGCGTATGTCATCACCACTCATGATTGTCGTTTTGCCCGCACGCCTACACCAACGCGTCACCTTCAGCGGAGAAGGATCCCGCAGAAAATCAGCCTGATAAGGATAAGGAGTTATCCGCAAAATTGTGATGAAAAATTCAACAGGATCTTCAGGCAGTGTAAGTTTTGGAGTCGTCTGTTCGCTTAGTGTTTTCTCGATCTCCTGTTTCAGCCTCTCCAGCTTTGTTTTGTTTCTTGATCTCATCCACAAGCCTTTCCAATTCAGCTAAATCCTCATCAAACTTTCTCTCATCATAACCTTTCGCCAAGTTACCCATAACCATCGCAATATGAGCAGCCACATGCGCCCACATCTGCCGCTGCTTCGGAGTTATCGGTTCTTTCCCTTTACCGACTCTCTGCCATGTAACTTCGCCATTCGCGATGGAAGTAGCGATAGCGAAAAGACGATCAAGTCGATCGATCCATTTTGTTCTAAGTCGTTGCGTGTCATACTTAGCCGTACGCCGAAGCTGGAAAATTCGCCTCCCAACCAGAACAATAAAGCCTGGATTACCCTTTATTGTTCCACTTCCACCTAAGTTTTTTCACCGCTGAAAACTTCCCTGACCCCGACTGTCAACCAGAACCTCGCCCTTCTCAACATCAGGTACGTCGCTGACCTGCACCTCAGCACCTGCCATGGCGAGTATGTCGACACGAGAAACAAGAGAAACACT
>Ga0315279_10004864_pt1 | contig 17811 bp, 15 predicted proteins | sample YL17G06_20_MG_FD_203694 | JGI IMG/M metagenome (GOLD analysis project Ga0315279, IMG submission 203694) | Sediment microbial communities from Yellowstone Lake, YNP, Wyoming, USA - YL17G06_20 | ecosystem: Environmental > Aquatic > Freshwater > Lake > Sediment | place: USA: Wyoming | collected... | reverse complement strand
GAGGCCAGCGAGAGGGATCCGTGCACCAGCCGTCGAGCTCAATCTCGAATATCGTCTTAAAGTTTCTTCTTAACCAGGATTGCGCATCATCTTCTTGCTCGGGAATCAGATAGGCCGTGGAATCCGAGAGCAGCTCATCCATCGTCAATTTCAGATCGGTATCGGGATTATTTTTCGCCCATTCCAAAAAAACCTCTGTCGGCTCGGCCACGAAGATGTTGCGGTCGATCGTCGGAAGATTCTCGTAATAAATATCTTGTTTGGAATTCATTTTAGACACCCTTATTTCTCGTTATATCCGCCAGCATTCGCATGATATCCTTCTCAATCGCATGGATATCCGATTCGATTTCTTCAAGTGGGCGGGGCGGGGTGTATTTATAGAAATAACGGTTGAAGTTGATCTCGTAGCCGATGATACCGACCCGGCCGTCTTTTTCATCCCGCCGTGCCGTATCGATCCAGGCGTCAGGGACGTGGGGCTTAACCTCGCGCTCGAAGAAGGCGCGAACACTAACCGGCACGCCGTCCGCGTCGGCCGGGGCGTCTCCGTCCGCAAGCGGCACGCTTTCGGTATCGCGGAGCTCGGGATCCGGCTCAGGATTTCCGTTCTTGTCAACGTAGACCGTGGCGGTTTCGTCGCGCTCGGAGAGAGCCGAAAGAATCGCTTTTATGACTGGGGCGGGGAGTTTGAGGCTTATTTTCCCGGCTGTCTTTTCCAGGACATCTTCAAATGCTGTTCTATCCTTGAATAGTGTATCCGGAAGCGACCGTAAAAGACTCCGAATTGCGTCTTGAAACGCTCTTCCTTCGGCCTGTTCCTTGGCTGCGGCTGCGCCCTTCCTTTTCGACTGGGCCAGATTCTGAAAAGCTCTCTCCTCATCGAGCCGAGCGATGCGTTCCGGACTCGCCCGGAAATTGAGCTTGAGCGGCCGCTCGACCGTGATCTTCCGGAATCCGAAATGCGTCGTCGGATAGATTTTGACGAATTCCCCCTCTTCAAATGATTGCAGCAGCCGCACGATCTCGCCGGCTTTCTCCGCCGGAATCTCGCGGCGCTTATCGCCCAGGCTCTTCCGCATCGGCACCCAGAAAGAGGTGGCATCAATAAGCTGAACTTTGCCCTTGCGTTTCGGAGCTTTGCGGTTGGTGAGCACCCAAATGTAAGTCGCGATTCCGGTGTTGTAGAAAAGCTGTTCCGGGACCGCGATCAGGGCCTCGAGCCAATCGTTCTCCAGGACGAAGCGACGGATCTCGCTCTCGCCGCTCCCGGCGTCGCCGGTGAAGAGGGGCGAGCCGTTCATGATGATGGCCAGGCGCGAGCCGCCGTCCTTGGGCTCCTTGAAGTGGGCCAGCATATGGAGGAGGAAAAGAAGCTGGCCGTCGCTGATGCGCGGCAGGCCGGGCCCGAAACGGCCAGACAAGCCCCGCTCGTGCTCGGTGACGACGGCTTCCTCGTCGCGCTTCCAATCCTTGCCATAAGGCGGGTTCGTGATCAGGTAATCGAAGGAGCGGCCGGCGTGGCGGTCGTTCGAGAGGGTGCTCCCGAACGAGATGTTTTCGGCGTCGTGCCCGTCGAACGATTTCATGAAAAGGTCGGACTTGCAGACGGCGAACGTCTCGGGGTTCACTTCCTGGCCGAAGAGGTGGATATCGGCCTCCGGATTGATCGGCTTGCGGATGAGCGCGCCGTTTTTCTGACGGCCGGATAGAATATGATCCTGCGAAATCGTCAGCATCCCACCCGACCCGCAGCACGGGTCATAGACGGTTATCACGACGCCCTTTCGGCGGATACGGTCTTCGTCGCCCGAGAGAAGCAGGTCCGCCATGAGGTGGACGACGTCGCGCGGGGTGAAGTGCTCGCCGGGGTTCTCGTTCAGGGCTTCGTTGAACTTCCGGATCAGCTCCTCGAAGACCGTTCCCATGGTCGGGTTATCGACCTTGTCCGGGTGCAGGTCGACGTTCTTGAAGCGCTCCAACACCTGGAAGAGGAGACCCGCCTCGTCGAGCTTGGAGATGGTGTTGTCAAAATCGAACTTCTCGAGGACTTCGCGCATGTTCGAGCTGAAACCGGCGATGTAGTTTCGCAGGTTCGCGGCCAAGTGGGGCGCATCGGCCAGGAGCTTTTCGAAATCGTAGCGGGAGGTATTGTAGAAGGCGAAGCCGGCGGCCTTGCGGAGCTGGGGGTCGAGGTTCTCGAGCTTTTTGCCGGCGAACTTGTGCTGGGTTTCGAGAACCTTCTCTTTGGTCGGGGCCAGCACGCAGTCGAGGCGCCGCAGGACCGTCAGGGGGAGGATCACGTCCTGGTATTTGCCGCGTTTGAACGTGTCGCGGATAAGGTCGGCGACGCCCCAGATGAAACTGACGATTTCGCTATGGTTCACCGATGTCACTCTTCCCGTAATGTTAAGATTATATTGATGATGGGATTAGAATGGTATCTCCGGCCGGTGAACGATGTCAAGAAAACAAGGAAAATTACGAAAATCGACGCTCGAAAAGCATATTGGGACGGAAAATCCTCTCGCGGAGGCCGAAAGCACATAGACTTTCACTCTCCATGATCACGAAAGTTTAGAAAGATTCTCCGCTCTCCTCGGCCGCCATGAGCGCAACTTGCTCGAAGACATGTGAAGTCGGTCACTAGAAAATGGAGATGGGGGTTAAAATTAATTCTATTCATCGCCAGGTTTCAGCCCCAAGCAAACCTTTTCGCTCTCATTTTCGTATGAGATGGTAACAGGAGGTACGATCTTGAAAAAACCCATTCTTGTCGTCTTGGTCTTAGGCTTATTCGTTCTCTCGGCGGCGTTCTCTCAGACTCCGCCGGAGAAAAAATCGCCGGCCCCCTCAAAAGGCCCCTTGCCCATGGACCAGCTCGCTGAGGCGATGGCCCTGCGGCTGAACACCAGCCTTCAGGTGAAGACCGTCGTCGGCGAACCGAAGAAGGTCGGGAATATTACGATTATCCCGATCCTGATGATCGATGTCGGCTTCGGAGGCGGAGGAGGCGGCGCCCCACAAAACCTGGAGATGGGCGGCAAGGGCTTCTATATGAGCGGAGAGGTCCGGCCGGTGGGCTTCGTCGTGGTCACCAAGGCGGGGACGAAGTTCATCAGCGTCGGCAAAATTCCCCGGAATTGAGGAGCGGAGCATGATCACGAAAAAACATCTTGCGGTCTTACTCGGGACTATTTTCGCCTGGGCTTCGTTTGTGAATGCCCAGCCCACAACTCCGCTCGAACAGCCCCTGGCGAATTTCGACAAACTGGTTTCGCACTTGAAATCCGGGGCCGTGATCGGCGAGCCCATCACGGTCGGAACGACGACGATCATCCCGTTCGCCAAGCTCACCTTCGGCCTGGGCGGCGGCGGGGCCATGATGGTCTATGGCGGCGGCATGGGCGGCAAAGCCATTCCCCAAGGCGTCTTGATCATCGAAGGCGAAAACGTCAGGGTCGAGCTCTTCCCGGAAGAAGAGAAAAAGCCTTCGTTCATCATGGAGATGCTTCCGGTCTTCCTGAAGCTGCTGCCCGATATCATGGGGCCCAAGCCGCCCGCGGCGGCGCCCAAAGCCGGGGCTACGCCGGCCGGGCTTCCCGCCAACGCCTCGCTGGAGCAGGTGAAGAAACTGTTCGACGAGAAGAAATACCCTGAGGCCCTGGAGATGGCTGATGGTCTCCTCGTAAAGAACCCCAACAACGCCGATCTTCACGCTTGGAAAGGCCATATCATGGGAAGCCTAGCCCAGGGGAATCCCGCCAATATGATCAAATACGGGATGGGGGCGAGCCAGGAATACGAAACGGCCCTGAAGCTGGATCCCCAAAACACGGACGGCCATTTCGGACGAGGAATGGTTCGGCTTCAGGCTCCCGCCGGCTTTGGAGGAGACCTGGACGGCGCCATCAAGGACTTCGAAGCGGCGGGTGCGAAAAAGCCGTTCGCCGAAGCCCAATATTATCTGGGCGAGGTCTATCGGAAAAAAGGTATGACCGACAAAGCCAAGGCCGCCTATCAGAAAGCTCTCGAACTCAAGCCCGGCTATCCCGAAGCCGCCAAAGCCCTGGCGGAGATTAAATAGGCCGGCGTCTGAACCGCTTGTGGGGCGTAATTCCGGGGACACTAACCCTATCTCTTGAATTAGAGTTAGTGTCCCCCGAATTCAAGGTTGGTCTCTGACCCATCATTTTTCTTGACTGTCCGCGGAATCTTCTATACAAAAGATAACTTGTACTTAGAGGAAATTCCTTTTTCTGCGGCGGCGCAATAACCGCACCGACCGATGAATCTCCCCGTCTGACCACGCCGGCATAATACTTCCGGCCGCTCGATGGAATCAATCCCAAGGAAAATTGCGAAAATCGACGCTCGAAAAGCATCTTTGGACGGAAAATCCTCTCGCCCCGGCCGCAGCTATTTGACGCTCTTGTCGATGAATCCCCCGCGGATCGTCTTCCAAATGATCTTAATATCCAGGCGCAACGACCAGTTCTGGATGTAGTAAAAATCGTGCTCCAGCCGCTTCTCGATCGAGGAGTTCTGGCGCTGGCCATGGATCTGGGCCCAGCCGGTCAGGCCGGCCTTGACCTTGTGGCGGAGCATGTATTTGGGGATGTTCTCGGTGAATTCCTTGACGAATTCCGGCCGCTCCGCGCGCGGGCCGACCATGCTCATCTCGCCGCGGAAGACGTTGGTCAGCTGGGGCAGTTCGTCGAGGCTGAATTTGCGCAGGAACCGTCCGACCTTGGTCATGCGCGGGTCGTCGGGTCGGCACATCATCGGCCCGTCCTTTTCGGCGTCGCAAACCATGGTCCGGAATTTATGGATGATGAACAGCTTGCCGTCCATCCCCAGGCGTTCCTGGTGATAAAGGACCGGCCCTTTGGAGGTCAACTTGATGGCTGCGGCGATGATCAGGAAAAAGGGCGAGAGGATGAGAAGGCCCAGGCCCGAGCCCACCACGTCGGCCGCCCGCTTGATGATCTTGCCCGCGCCGCGCAGGGGCACTTCGTCGATGGAGATCACGGGGTAGCCATCGAGATCCTGGACGCGGGCCTTGAGCGTCAGGAGTTGAAAAAGATCCGGAATGAGGCGGACATTGACGGGATATTTGTTGACGACCTGGAAGGTGTCCATGATCTTGCCATAGTTGCTCAAATCCAGCGCGACATAGATTTCCTGGATCTCGTGGGCCTCGATGACCGGCCCGATCTCGCCGATGGCGCCCAGAACGGGGAGCCCGCCGTCGACGTCGACGACCGTTCCCTTTTCCCGGTCGTCGTCCAGGAACCCTTTAACCACGAAGCCGAGGTCCTGGTACTCGATGAGCTTCTGGGCCACCGACCGGCCCATATCTCCCGCGCCGACCACGAGGACGTTCTGCAGATTCTGGCCGCGGGCGTAACGGCGTTTCATGGAATAGAAGATCTGGGTGCGCAGGAAGGAGATGGTGAAGATCACGGCCACGAAATAGATCGCCAGGAAAACGCGGGACAGCTTGATCAATTCGATCCCGAACACATGGGCGCCGTCGCGGCTGTAGGCGTTGAGCGCCCCCAGAAGGAGATAAGCCAGGATGATGGACGCCCCGGCGTTGAGGGTGATGGACAGGAAGTCGTCGATCTGGGTCCGGCGCAGGCGGCTTTTGTAGAACCCCTGGAAATAGAAAATAGCCAGGTGGGCGGCGATGAGGAGAGGCAGAAGGACAAGGTAGGAGGCGATCTTCGGAACGCCTTTGGTCGGGTCGACGGTGAAGATATTGGCGTAAAAACGGAAGAGATAGGTATAAATGAACGACAGGGCGACGGCGAAGGCGTCGCTGGCGACGAACAGTCCGGCGAGGCGGGCCCGGTGCTTGGCGATCACGGCGTGTCCTTGAACTCCCGCCACTTGAGACGAAGGAAGTCGTTGATTCTGTTCTTGAAGCGCTCGCGGGAGAAGAGGAGCGCCTGGTCTCGGGCGGCCGCTCTATTTAAAGATAACCCCCGAAAATTGTCAAGGGCGGCCAGGAGCCCGGCCGGCGTGGGCAGGTCGAAAAAAAGACCCGTTATTCCCGGCCGGACGGTCTCAGTCGCCCCCCCCCGGCCGAAAGCCACGACGGGGGTCCCGCAGGCCTGGGCCTCGACGACCGAAATGCCGAAATCTTCTTCCCCGGGGAGGAGATAGAGCCGCGCATCCCGATAGAGATCGCGCAGGGTTTCGCCGTGGACCGGCCCGAGAAATTGGACGTTGGGCCCGGCCATGGCCTTGAGCCGCTTGTATTCCGGCCCATCGCCGACGATTTTGAGCGGACGGCGGTTCGTATTGTACGCCGAGACGGCCAGGTCGACCATTTTGTAAGGGACAAGGGCGGTGACGATCAAATCATAGTCCCGCCGGGGCTCGGAGACGCCGGGGGTGAAGAAATCCGTATCCACGGGCGGGTGAATGACCTCCGCCGGGCGCCGGTAATATTTCTGAATGCGGCGGGCCACGGCGGCGGCGTTGGCCACGAAATAATCGACCCGGGCGGAGGACGTCACATCCCACATCCGCAGTGTGTGGATCATGGGCGGAATCAGGCGCTTGGAGAAAAATCCCAGCTTCTCCGGGCCGAAATAGGCGAAATACTGGTTCCAGGCGTAGCGGACCGGCGAATGAACGTACGAGACGTGCAGGGCGTCGGGATGAGGGATGACGCCTTTGGCCACGCAGTGGGAGCTGGAGAGAACGAGGTCATACCCCTGGAGGTCAAAAAGCTCCGCGGCCAGGGGATAGAGCGGCAGGTACCAGCGGTAATGGCGCTTCAAAAAAGGAAGCCGCTGGAGGAAACTGGTGTGGATCGTTCTGGCTTCGATGTCCTCGATCTGGCTTTTGGGGAAACGGAACAGGGTGAAGATCGGCGCGCCGGGAAAAAGCTCGGCCAGGGCTTCGAGGACCCGTTCTCCCCCCCGCCGTCCCGTCAGCCAATCGTGAACCAGAGCGACCTTCAGGTTTTCCATGAAGACTTGATTATATGGAGGGGGGGCGGATCTTGTCAATTTGCGGAGCCGCCTTGATCCGGTGAGTTTCGGGAGCCGGACGATTCAATCCTTCGTCGGAAACGCCAAAGAGAGATAAAGATCGGTATAACCGGCGATCATCGCCTCGAGGCTGAACCTCGGGGGGATCGATGCCCGGGCGGCGGCGCCCAGCCGGGCGGCCAAGTCCGGATCATCGAGCAGCCGCCGGACGGCCGCGGCCAGAGCGGCCGGGTCGCGGGCCGGGACAAGCAGTCCCGTTTCGCCGTCTGTGATGATCTCGCGCGAGCCATCCACGGAAGTGGCCACGATGGGCTTGCCCAGGGCGGCCGCTTCGATCAGGACGAGAGGCAGGCCTTCCCAGAGCGAGGGCAGGACGAAGACATCCAGGCCGGCCAGGAGTTCGCGGGCTTCGCCGCGTTCTCCCAACAGGACAAACCTCCGATCAAGGCCGAGCGCTTGGGCCTCGCGCCGCAACTCCGATTCCAGCTCGCCTCCCCCGGCCACGATCACCCGCCCCTCGGGATGTCCGGCCAAGATCGCCGCGGCGGCGCGCAGGAAATAGATGACGCCTTTCTGGCGGTGCAGGCGGGCGATCGTTCCGACCAAGGGCGAGCCGGGGGGAAGGGCGGGACGCAAGGCCGCGGCCCGGCGGGCGAATTCCTCCGTTTGCAGCTCCGCGCCATCGATCCCGTTGCGGATGAACCGGAGTTTTCTCGGCTTGGCCAGGCGCAGGCGCCGGCCCTCCGAGAAATCGGCTGCGGAGACGAAAACGACGGCATCCGTGAACTTCGAACAATACCGTTCGAGATCGACATAGGCCGCGCGGAGGAGGAGATTGCGGTAATGGAGATAATGGATGCCGTGGATCGTGTGCACGACGGTTTTTAGGCCCGCCTTATGCGCCGCCATCCGCCCGTACAAGCCGGCGATTCCACCGTGGGTGTGGACGATATCGGGTTTCTCGCGCCGCAGGATGCGCGCGATTCGGCCGGTCAAGCCGAGGCTGTATTTGCCGCCGAAGGGCGCGGGCACGAAAGAGAGCCCGGCCTTGCGGACTTCCTCCTCCAGCGGCCCTCCGCCCGCGGCGCAGACCGACGTCTCGAAACGATCCCGGTCGAGGTTTCGAGCCAGGGACAGGACGATCGCCTGGCCGCCGCCCAGGAAGGGCCGGTCGATCATTTCCAAAACGCGGATGCGGCTCATGCGGCGGCGTTCCCTTTCCGGAAAAGGCTTCGGTATCGCTCGCGGAGCGCCCGGCCTTCCTCATCGTCAAAGACGCCCCGCGCGGCCAGAAGGGCGACGGCCGCCCGCAGGTAGATCCGAAGGAACGCGCCCGACAGGCGGGAGGCGTGTTTGTCATAAAAAAAGAGCTGGCTGCGGCGGTATTCGAAGCGGCTCGCCCGGGCCCGGGCGGAGGTGGATCCGCCGCCTTGGTGAAGAACGCGGGCCCTCGGTTCATAGATCAAGCGGCCGCCCCCCCGGGCCAGCCGCCGGCAAAGATCGATGTCCTCGAAATAGATGAAAAAGCGCTCGTCGTATCCGCCGACGCGCCGAACGGCATCCGTCCGGGCCAGGAGGCAGGCCGCGCTCAGCCATCCCGCCGCGCGCGGCCCGGTCCGGCGGGGCAGGACGCGCTTGTAATAGGGGTTCAGGACGGCTTTTTGAATGAACTGGCCGAGGAACGAGACGGTTTTTCCGAACGAGACCTGGAACGATCCGTCGGGACGAATGAGCGCCGGGCCGACCGCGGCGACGGCCGGGTCTCCGGCCAGAGTTTCCAAAAGCCGTCGGACCGAGCCGGGTTGGACGACCGTGTCCGTGTTGAGGAACATCACGGCCTCGGAGGAGGCGGCTTGGACGCCTTGATTGTTGGCCGCGCCGAAACCCGCATTATGCTTATTCGGGATGACTCGGACTTCCGGAAATTTGGCGGCCACAAATTCCGGGCTTCCGTCCGTTGAGGCGTTGTCGACGAGGATGATCTCGTCACCGCCGCGAAGCTCATTCCGCAGGGCGCTCAGGCAGTCGCCCAGATGGCGCCGGTCATTGGAGTTGACCAGGATCGCCGTGACGCCCATGCTTCACCGCGCTCCGCCGCAAGCGTCCAGGACGGCCTCGACGCCGCGGATCTGGGCGGACAGGCTGAAGCGCCCATCGATGGTCCGGTAGCCGTTTTCGATGAAGACGCGGGCCAGCGCCGGTTCCGACAGCACGCGGTGGATCCCCTCGGCCAGCCCCTCGGGCCCGGGCCGGGCGGCCAACAAGCCGTTCAGGCCGTCCTCGATGATTTCGGTCAATCCCCCGGACCGGGCGGCGACCACGGGCGTGCCCGCGGCCATGGCCTCGATGGCCGTCCGCCCGAAAGACTCGATTGTCGAGGCCACGACCAGGACGGACATGATCTTGAGCGGTCCGGTCAGATCGTGCCGATATCCGGCAAACCGGATCCGGCCGCCCAATCCCGAAGCCGCGGCCAGATCCCGCAGGCGGGCGGCGTAGCGCTTGTCCTGAACATTCCCGATGATCAGGACATTCAAAGCCGGATAGTCCGCGGCTAAAAGAGCGGCCGCTTGAATGACGTCGGCCTGCCGTTTGCCCTCGTTGATTTTCCCGATGACGCCGATCACCGGTTCACCCTCCGCCAAGCCGTATTCGCGGCGCACGTCGCCCAGGCGCTCGGGCGGGTAGGACTTGCGCTTGACGCCGTTGTAGACGAGGACGATTTTATCGGACGGCGGGAAGGCCGAGGCGCAGGCCCGCGAATTAACGATCACGCGGCAGGAATGGCCGACGATGAACCGGGCCAGGCGGCCCGGGCCGCGCCAATAAAACAGATGGGCCAGGGGCCCGGCCAGCATTTCATGGACGGCCCAGACGTGCGGGAGGCCCGCTTTTTCCGCGGCCAGGGCGCCGGCGGCGACGGCGGCCGAATTGGAGAAGATCAGGTCGGCGTTTTTCTCCCGGACGAGCCCGGCCAGGCGCTCGGCCTGCCGCTTCGTCAGGAGGCCCGCGGCCGGCCCTTTCCACAGGCCGGTCCGCTCCGTGATCCACCAGACGAGGGGGACGCGTACGGTTTCGATTTTCGCGGCCCGGGCGGCGGCCTCGAATAGGCCGGGCCCGGGAAGCGCCAAGAGGGGCAAGTACTTGGAGCGGTCGAGGCCTTTGAGGGTCTCGAACAGCCACAGCTCGGCCCCGTTCAACTCGGCGGTGTGCGAAACGAACAGGACGGTCTTCATCGCCGCTCCACGACCGTCCGATAGAATTCCAGGGTCGCGGCGGCCGTCTTTTTCCACTCAAAGTCCCGGGCCCGCCGCCGCCCTTTTTCGCGCATATCGGCGCGCTTGGCCTCGTCCCGGAGCAGCCCGCCGATCACGGCGGCCATCTGATCGTGGTCGGCCGGATCGAAATAAGCGGCTGCGTCCCTTCCGACTTCCGGCAGGGCCGAACATCCCGAGACCGCGGCCGGGAGTCCGCAGGCCATGGCTTCGAGAAGGGGCAGGCCGAATCCCTCGGCGAAGGAGGGAAAGACGAGCATGGCGGCGGCCGCGTAGAGCGCCCGCAGGTCTTCATCGGCCCGATAGCCGGCCGGCCGGACCCAGCCGTCCAAGCCGAGTTCGCGGATCCTGGCCGCTACGCGAGCGCTGTCGCCGCCGGGACGGCCGACGAGGACGAGGGGGATCTTCATCCCGCTCTGGTGGAGAATCGCCAGCGCCTCGAGCAGGCCGGGCAGATTCTTGCGCGGTTCAGACGCCCCCACGAACAGCAGAAACTCGCCCGGAACGTCAAGCTCTTGTCTCAGTGCGGCGACACGTTCCGCCGCGGCCGGCGATTGAAAGACGGGGTTCAGGCCGAGGTAGGTCGTTTTGATTTTTTCCTGGGGCAGGTCGAAGCGTTCAACAATCCCCCGCCGGCTGAAGTCGCTGATGGTGATGATCCCGTCCGCCCGGCGCAGGGCCCCTTCCGTCCGGCGCAAGAACTTGCGGCGCGCTTCGCGGTCCGCGCGCGCGGGGTCCTCCAGAAAAAAGAGGTCGCAGACGGTGACGATCGTCCGGCCGCGCGTCGGGAGAGGCAGAGGGGTCGCCGAATGGGTCAGGTCGAGCCGCATCCCGAAGAGGCGGTCGAGGGTGGGACGGCCCAGGTCCTGCCAGAGAAAATTGACCGCCCGCACCGGCCAGCGAAGATCGCGAAAACGCCGGCGGGCGAAGGGCGGGATGCGGCCCGGGTCGAAGCGGTCCTTCCAGGAGGCCGAAAAAAGGAAATATTCGTTCTCCGCGTCCAGCGCGGCCAGTTCGAACAGGAGGTTTTTGAGGTAGACGCCGACTCCCGTTTCTTCCTTGAGAAAAGGGCGGAGATCGAAGCCGATGCGCATTTTTTGTAAATGTATGTCATCCCTCCCGTCAAGTCAAACACCGCACACCGCCGGCAAGAGTAGACGGTGCCGGAGTTCTTGCGAATTCTTGGGGGCGATGATATAAAAAGAAAAGGCGGATTCAAACGCCCAAGGAGCGCCTCGATGTCGTATGATAAAATCGCCGCCCGGCTGGATTCCTATCGCGACGCCATGATCGACCTGCAGACCAAGTTGACGGCCATCCCGGCCGTCTCGCCCTCGAGCGGCGGCGAAGGCGAATCCAAGAAAGCCGAATTCCTGCTCGGTTTCCTGAAAAAGAACGGCTTCCAGGACATCGAGGTCATCAACGCCCCGGATCCGGACGCACCCTCCGGCCGCCGGCCCAATATTCTGGCCTACTACCGGGGACGCAGCGCGGCCAAGACGATCTGGATCATGAGCCACATGGACGTCGTCCCGCCCGGCGAAGCGACGCTCTGGCGCGGCGACCCCTACAAAGCCTGGATCGAGGGCGGCAAGATCTACGGCCGCGGCGTCGAGGACAACCAGCAGGCCTTGGTCGGCTCGATCTTCGCCGTCAAAGCCTTCCAGGCTGAAAGGATCAAGCCGGCCTACGACGTCGGGCTGGCCCTCGTCGCGGACGAGGAAACGGGAAGCGAAAAGGGCATCGGCTACGTCCTCAAGCATTCCAAGGTCTTCCGGCCCGGCGATTTGATCCTCGTGCCCGACGCCGGGAACGAGGACGGCACGCTCATCGAGGTCGCCGAGAAGAGCATCCTCTGGCTCAAATTCAAGGTCCTGGGCAAGCAGACGCACGGCTCGATGCCGGAGAAGGGCATCAACGCCTTCAAGGCGGCATCCTTCTACATCACCAAGCTGGATAAGCTCTACACGATCTACCCCCAGTCCAACCCGCTTTTCGACCCGCCCATCTCGACCTTCGAACCGACCAAGAAGGAAGCCAACGTCCCCAACGTCAACACCATCCCCGGCGAGGACGTCTTCTGCACGGACATGCGCATCCTGCCCGCCTACACCATCGACGAAGTCCTGGCCAAGGTCAAAGAGATCGGCCGAGGCATCGAAAAGAAGTTCGGCGTGACCATCTCCTGGGAGGTCCTCCAGAGCGCCCCCGCCGCGCCGCCGACCGATCCGTCCGCGCCGGTGGTCAAGGCCCTGGAGAGGGCGGTCCGCCAGGTCTACGGCGTCGAGGGCAAGCCCATGGGCATCGGAGGAGGTACCGTGGCCGCCCTGTTCCGCCATGCCGGCATACCGGCGGCCTGTTGGGCGCGGCTGGACGAGACCGCCCACCAGCCCAACGAGTATTGCATCATTGACAATATGATCGGCGACGCCAAGGTCTTCGCCCACATCATGCTGCAGGACTGAAGGGGATTTAAAATATCGGGAATCTTCCGCCGGGACGCGGAGCGCGTCCCGCATTAAACGCAAAGGGAGGCCTACATGTCCGTCAAACAAGTGCTTGAAATGTACGGGATCACCCTGGCCGTCTTCTTTCTCATCGACATGGTCTGGCTGGGCGTTGTCGCCAAGGGCTTCTATCGCAAGCACCTCGGGGCGATGCTCAGCCCCAAGGTGAACTGGGTGGCGGCGATCCTGTTCTATCTCGTCTTCATCGTCGGCCTGCTCGTCTTCGTGATCGGGCCGGCCCTCACCGCCGGGACACCGCTGCGGGCTTTCCTGTTCGGGGCCCTGTTCGGCCTCATCTGCTATGCGACTTACGACCTCACCAGCCTGGCCACCTTGAAGGATTGGCCCCTGATCGTGACGGTCGTCGACCTCGTCTGGGGGAGCGTCCTCGGCGGGGCGGTCTCGGGACTCGCCGCGGTTCTCGGCCAAAAACTGCTGAAACTCTGATCGTGGAGGCACCCATGCATCTTCTTCCCCGCAACTCCAGGCTCCGTGTCTTCCCCTTCGCGGCCGCCCTGCTCGTTGTGTTTTTCCTTCTCGCGGGCGTGATCCCGCTCTCCGGCCAGGAGTCCGAAAAGCCTTTGCTCAAGGCCCACTTCGAGCTCGGATATCTCGCGGTGATCTCGCATCGCATCCAATTCGGCAAGGACGGGACGGATTTCTCCTACGTCCGCGCGGGCGGCCAAGACAACCTCTTCGCCGTCAGCCGCCTGAGCCTCGACCTGCGTCTCTCGGCTCGGAACACGCTCATTTTCCTCTACCAGCCCCTCGCGCTCGAAACCCAGGCCCCGCTGGAGCAGACGCTCCGCGTGGACGGCCTGGACTTCCCCGCCGGCACGCCGATGCGGTTCGTCTATAAGTTTCCCTTCTGGCGCGTTTCCTATCTCCACGACTTTTCCCGGAATCCGGCGACCGAATTCGCCCTGGGCGTCTCGCTCCAGATCCGCAACGCCACCATCGAGTTCGCCTCGCTGGACGGCCGCCTGTTCAGATCCAATCGCAATATCGGGCCCGTCCCGATCCTCAAGATGCGTTGGCGGCATAATTATGTTTCGGGGTGGTGGCTGGGGGCCGAAGCCGACGGCTTCTACGCGCCGATCAGCTACATCAACGGCAGCGAGAACGAGGTCGTCGGGGCCATCCTGGATGCGAGCGTCCGCGGGGGGATCCGCCTCAAGAATAACACGGAGGCCTTCCTGAACGTCCGCTATCTGGGGGGCGGTGCGGTCGGGACGGACAAGACTCCGAAATGGCCGTCGACCGACGGTTATGTGAAAAACTGGCTTCACTTCCTGACCGTGACGGCCGGAATCTCCGTCGGTCTGTTCTAGCCCGCTCCCGCGGCGCGCCCGAGCCGCAGGCCCGGACCATCGCGTCCTGCCGCAGCGCCTGGGCTCACCCGGGAACGGGCGGAAGTCGAGCGGCGGTTGGGCGACGTCGAGCGCATGGTGAGCGAACCTGGCGCGCCCAAGGAAAAATGGCGCCCGCATCGAGGTCGGCACGGTTATTTGTCCGGACCGCGCCATTTGGAGCCGGCCCTCGTCCTTGACATCGATCCGCGGCCCGGTTTACCTTCTAAATGCCTGGGAGGGATTATTGCCGAAATCAACAGAAAGCCTTAGCGCGAAGAGCGAAGAAGCGGATTCTTGTCCCTCGATTTCTCATCCTTTGACAAAAGATCTGGTGGTTGATCTATGGCGCAAAACATACAACACAAAAGGCCGGCCGGACTGGTCGCACATTCTTCCCTATTACGATGACCATATCCTTTTCAAGGATTCCATTCAGGAAATACGGGGCCTAAAAGAATTTACCGCCATGACGGAACGTCTGACGAGACGCTCCAAAGACTTGAAAATGAATATTGTGAAGGCCGTTATCGAGGAGAATATTATTTTTATCGAATGGGAAATGACCCTTAGCTTTAAGAAATATCCGAGCTCCGTGTTATATGGCTCAAGCCGGCTGACCTTGAATCGAGAAGGGAAAATCGCCGAACAAAGAGATTATTATGATCTGTGGGGAGATATATTCAATAACATTCCCAGGTTCGGCAAGGCTTACCGGAAGTTTTTGATAAGAAAGTTCGGATAAATCGTGTTGATGGTTAAAAACAAAAGATTCTTTAAATACTTCAAGGAATATCAGTGGTCCAACATATTGACCATGATGAGAAACAATCGGTTAAGACCCCATAGATGCACAGATGATTTTTCCAAAAAACTTGTGGTCCTCACCGGGGCGACTTCCGGCATCGGCTATTATACCGCCAGAAAATATGCCGCCCATGGAGCCAACTTGCTGTGCATAAATCGCAATCCGCGAAAATCAGAGGCTCTATGCCGCGAGATTGAAAGTGACTTTGGAGTTCACTGCGACTTTAAAACCGCAGATTTGAGCATTTTGCGGGATATCCATCAAGTGGCGAAAGAGCTCTTAAAGCTGAATATCCCGATTGATGTCCTGATCCATAATGCCGGCGTTTACCGGACAAAAAGGGAATTAACTCCCGAGGGCCTGGAAAAGGTTTTTGCGGTCCAATATCTTTCATCTTTCATTATAAATTTCGTTCTGATGGATAAGCTGAAATCACAGCCCCGCGCCAGAATTGTCATGGTTAATTCCGAGGGCCACCGTTTTGCCGCCTGGGGCTTGAGGCTGGACGATTTGAATTGGGACAGACGCCGTTATTCCGGCCTGAAAAGCTATGGTTCCGCCAAATTGGCCCAACTCTTATCCATGATCGTTTTTGAGGAGCATTTCCGAAAGACCGGTGTATCGATAAACGCCATGCATCCGGGAGCCGTTAAAACCGAGGCCGGCCGGGAAAACGGCCCCGGTTACCAATGGTTTAAAAGGCATTTTATTGATAAAAGACTGAAATCCCCGGAAATATCGGCCGAAGCCTTGTATTATCTTGGGGTATCCAAAGACATCGAATACGTTCATGGGAAATTCTTCAACTTGACCACCGCAGAGGAACCGGCGCCGCCGGCTCTGGACAAAGAAGTCGCCTACGAACTTTGGGAAAAGAGCCTGGAATTGAGCGGATTGCCAAGCCCAAAACAGTCATGATCACGGGGGAAAAGGTATGTTTGATTTTTCTGAAGTGAAAGAAAATGTCCGATAACACCTACGAGACGATCATTGTTGGAGGAGGCATGGCCGGATTGACCTCCGCGGCCTACCTCTCACGAAGCGGACAAAAAGTATTGCTGATTGAGAAAAATAAGGACTGCGGAGGACTGGTTAATTCATTTACCCGGGACGGCTTTCATTTTGATGCCGGAGTAAGAGCCCTGGAAGATGCCGGCATTATTTTCCCGATGTTGAAGGATCTCGGCATTCAGCTCGAAGTCGTTCCCAGTCCGGTTTCTCTGGGTATAGAAAATGAAATTATCCACATCGATAATCTGGATAGTTTATTAAAATACAGGGACTTCCTGATTCATTTATTCCCGGAAAGCGCAGAAGACATCCATGAGGTCATAAAAAGAATTAAGAAAATAATGAAGCACATGGATGTGCTCTACGGGATAGAGAATCCCCTGTTTAAGGATCTGAAGCGCGATAAAACCTTCCTTTTTAAAAAGCTCTTACCCTGGCTGCCGAAATTTCTTTTTACCATCGGCAAAATAAACCGCATGAACATACCGGTTGAGAAATATTTAAAGAAAATCGTAAGCCATCCCTCACTCCGGGATATGATTTCACAGCATTTCTTCAAAAATACGCCCGCCTTTTTTGCGATGAGCTATTTTTCCTTATACCTGGATTATTTTTACCCCAAGGGTGGCGTAGGAAAACTCGCCGAAGCCTTGAAGGACAAAATAATGGAATGGGGAGGAGAAATTAAGACCCAAACAAAAATTACTGAAGTGCGGGCCGCGAAATTTCTGGTCACAGACCAAAATAACAGCAGCTACAAATATGACCATCTGATCTGGGCGGCTGACCTGAAAACACTCTATAAAATTGCGGATACAGAAGGGTTACGGCCCGCCTTGAAAACAAAATATGAGGACCAAAAAACCAAGATCCTCAAAAATCGAGGCGGAGATTCTGTGTTTTCTATATTCCTGGAAGTCGATGAGCCGCTCGAAAGTTTTGGGAATATCGCCAATGGCCATTTCTTTTATACGCCCGCAAAATCAGGCTTAGGGGAAACTCATCGGGAGGAACTTCACCAGCTGTTGAGCCGTTTTGATAAAGTTGAAAAGGAAAGTATTTTGACCTGGCTGGCTAAATTTACCAGATTAAACACTTACGAAATATCCGTACCCGGACTTAAAGATCCGGAATTGGCTCCTCCCGGCAAAACCGGCTTAATCATCAGCTTCCTTGCGGAATATGATTTGTTCAGCAAAATACAAAAAGCGGGCTGGCTTGATGAGTTTATTTCGAAACTTGAGGATCAAGTTTTGGCCGTGATATCGGATTCGGTTTACCCGATGTTAAAGGATAAAATCATGGCCCGCTTTTCTTATACACCCTTAAGCATTGAAAATAGGGTGGGCAGTTCGGAAGGGGCCATTACCGGATGGTCCTTTCAAAAATCTATGCCCGTTATCAACAAAATTCAGAGCGCAGCTCGCTCGGTTCTGACCCCGCTCCCTTCAATTTATCAGGCTGGACAGTGGGCTTACAGCCCGGCCGGCGTACCCATGTCGATTTTAACGGGCAAGCTGGCCGCTGACCGGGTCTTAAAACGAATGAAAAAATTTAAAAAGAAATAAGGCCCTGAAAAAAAATATGATGGCGCTTGATAACAGTCCGGCGGGCGGCGCGCTGGGCGCGCCGAGCGGCTTGGATGGTGTTCATATGGGCCTGGACGGTTTCGTCCAGATCGCGGCCGTAACCGCCGGCCAATTCGACGGCCACGGGAATCCCCCGCCCTCGCGTTTCTTCCAAAACCAACCGGTCGCGCTCGGCCAAGCCCTGCAGGCTGCAGGTCAGCCCGCCCAATTTATCGCCGGCCAGGGGATCGGCTCCGGCCAGGTAGATGATGAAATCGGGCTTGAA
>Ga0315279_10004863_pt1 | contig 17813 bp, 15 predicted proteins | sample YL17G06_20_MG_FD_203694 | JGI IMG/M metagenome (GOLD analysis project Ga0315279, IMG submission 203694) | Sediment microbial communities from Yellowstone Lake, YNP, Wyoming, USA - YL17G06_20 | ecosystem: Environmental > Aquatic > Freshwater > Lake > Sediment | place: USA: Wyoming | collected... | reverse complement strand
CAGAGCGTCCGGCCTCTAGTGCACCACGCACAATGCCACGGGCCGCAAGCAGGCCACGAAGAACCTGACCCGTATCAAAAACATATGGTACTCCGTCCGCGCTAGTATACGATCCATCTGCCCTTTGGATGCACACTAACCAGCGCGCTAACCTCGCAGCTAGCTCTCTTTCACCATAACGCAGTAGTGTCGGGACAAGATAGCCAGTGACTTCTGGATATGCGTTGGCATTTCCTGAATGCACAAGAATTCCGCCGGTCTGGCTCTCATGAGCACGTATCCAGCCGAGCGCCGAAAATGGCCGATAGCGTTGAACCTCGATAGATTCCGGTAGGACTTCGCGATGGTTCCTCGATGCCAGTTTCCGGTGACCTTTTCTAATGACGCTGCCCAGCCAAGGCGTCAGCTGGGTCTCAAATCTCATCCAAACACACGACTCCGATTTGGCACGGACGCCCGCAGCTCATATGCCCCAACAGCCCAGTTATATGGCCATAACCCAGGATCCCCTAACTAAAGCAATTCGATGTGAATGATACAGACCGCTACTCATGTCTGTGATCTTGCCGAATCGGGCAGACATACCGAACAAGCCACTTGGGTGATGAGCGCGGTGGACTCGCGGAACGCAGATAGGCAGCGGGCGATCGAGATCTATATGAAATGAGCATGGACAGAGTCCTGCAGAATGGAATGACGGCTAGCCAGGAGAGAGCACCACCTTCGTGACCGTGGAATACAAGACAGAACAACAAGCGTTCTCTATGAGCTAGTCTGCCTTATCGTTTCCGGGCCATGAGTATGCTGGGGATTCTAACTAATGGGACTATCCTTCCGCTGACAATCAGATCATCTACACATTGCTTGACCCCAGGATGCTGACTGTCATAGTCGTGAAAGATAATGCCGCCTCCTTCAACGACGAAGGGCCACCAACTCTCAAAGTCCGACCTGACTCCTTCGAGAGTGTGCAGAGCATCGATGAAAAGAAGGCGGATGCTACCTTTCGTCCAATGTGCCGCAGCCTCAATCGAAGTACTCTGGATGACGGCTACTCTGGAGACCACGCCCACACGCTCAATGTTTTTCCAGAATCTGGGAAGACTCTCTTCGTTGCCCAGATAGCCAGTGAAAGTGTCGACACAGTACAACATGTGGCGGTCATTGTTGAGACACATTGGTTTGGCTAGATACACCGAGCTTCCGCCTTCATAGCTACCGATCTCGACCACATGACCATCCCCAAGAGGGAGGCACGCGGCACGCCACAACAGCATACGATGATGATCATCAGGCATCATACCGGTATGCCTCACCTGGAACAGCAAACGGACAAAAGCCAGCGCATGAGGGAGCCGAGCCAGTGCGCCCAGATGAGTTGCACAAAACCAAGTGACGCTCAGGCACCAGATAGCGTGTCTCAGCAAAAATGAGCCTATTCGCCTTGCGGGCATCATTGCGCCTTCACATTGTTAGTCATGTGTGCACTACCGAGTCTGATTGATGTATCTGAGCCTTTTCAGGGGGATCATTCGGATACGCAGATTCCAGTCAAGTCGCATTTGGCTTTGATTCGGTTGTACCGTTCAGTTTGTTTCGCAGCATGACTTCGCGATATAGATCGACGACTCTTCGCTCGACTTCTGCGGGCGTGAAATGTTCGCGTGCATATTCGTAGCCACGCCTCCCCAAGGCGGCTCGTCGTTCGTGTTTCTCAATCAGAGCAAGTAAGGCTTCCCGGTACCCATGTGACGTGTTGTCTGTGGTCAGCACCCAGTCTCCATCAAGTTCGGGCGTTGCACCTCGCTCTCGATTGAGGACCACTGGAAGGCCGGTCAAGAGCGCCTCGATGACAGTCTTCGGGATGCCCGAATAGCTGCAATGTGCAGCAAAGATGTCAAAGTCCGACAACATTTCACACAACTCGTCGTTGGCGACAGCTCTAAGAAAAGTCACCTTGCCCTGTGTTCCGCAATCCTCAGCTATCTTCCTCAAATGCTCGTGAACCTCGCCATCGCCTACCAACACGAGCAAGAGAGGCAGATCTTTGACGGCACGAATCAGATTGATGGGGTTCTTGCCCGCGATTTGACGTCCAACCGAGATCACACGAGGCGGAGAGTGAAGGACATACGAGTTCTTGCGATGCAGATGGGTTGGGTTCACGATGTTCGGGATGACTTCCACCCTACTCGCGCCGTACCGTAACGCATGTTTCTTGTACGACTCACAGACTGCGATGACACAATCGGCTGTTTTGAGGGCGATGCGCTCTAATGTCCTGTGACGATATGATCTGAGCGCACTAACAAAACCGGTTGGAGACCACCACTTCAGCCCGGCAATACGGCGGCTTTCCTCGGCGTGGGTGTGTAGAGAGACGACAACCGGAACGCCAAGTGCGCGCTTGATCTCGGCCGCCAAGAAAGCATTGAAGGTATTCCCATAGCAACGTATCAGGTTGGGTCGTATCTGGCTGGCGAGCCGAATTCCGAGTCTTGCCCAAAGGTCAAAGAAGAAGGGGGTGTAACCCAGTGTTCTGAGGAATAGCCGCGGGCTGAGCGGAAGATTGTGGACATGGAGCTCGGCTCTGCCGACAGTCTTCTGGAGATCGCTTGGAAAAACCGTTTCGTTGTTCGTCATCACAAGGTGCACCTCGTCGAAGAACTCTCCCGGATTGTAGTACCGATCCGTGAGCTCCCCTTTTCTAATGATGGAATTCAACGAGCCGGAAACGATCACCATTAGACGTTGAACCATTGGCAGGTTGATACCCTTCCTGACATCTCCGAGGAGCACCATGATGCTCTTCTTGTACATAGGGAGTGCGTGCTAACCGCTTCGCGCGTGCGGCGGTACGTGGGCGCTCATTCTCGCTTCCAGCGCTCCGGCCACTCGCACTGCGGCAGATCCGTCAGTCTCATAGAAGCAGTCGTGAACGAATCTCATGCGCGCGGAGGCCATTGCCGATATCACCAAAGGGTCGAATGCTTTTTGAATAGCGTTTCTTAATTCGTCCCTGTTCCTCGCATGCAGGCATATTCCATGTTCCACATAGGCATTGGCACCAGCTAGGTTCTCCATGTTGACCAGTATTACGGTCTTGTTCAACAACGCAGCTTCGCTCACAGCGGTGGATACCTGACTAATCACTAGGTCAGCAAGCATCATGACCCTCATAAGCGGCATCTCGACGAGGACGTTCTCAGCATATCCCAATTGACTCAGTATCTTGCGTACTGGTCGCGCGTCATCAGCCGGGTGAAGTTTCACCAAGACGGAGAGGTCATCGCGTTCCGCGAGAATCTGCAGACACAGGTCGACATAATCTGCAACGTGCTGGCCTGAAGACAAGATTAGCACGACCTTGCGCTCACGAACTATTCCCAGTGTCTGTCTGATCTTGTCAGTGTCAACCGCTGAAGCTATTTGCGGAATCTTGTCGTATCGCCAGTTACCTGTAACTGCAACTGTTCCCAGAGGGTAATGTCCTCTTTCCGTAAGAATCCTCCTCCAAAGTGGCCCCCATACACATGTGACGTCGGGTACAACGAATCCTGCAGCTGCGGGATCAGTGCTGACCCGACGGTGCATGTAGTCGTAGTGATCATCAGCGATCATTCCGTGCTGGAGCCCCATTGTCGGGATGCCAGCATGAGCAGCCTGAATAACCAGCGCGCGCTGAAAGGGGCCCGTCTCGTAGGTCGCGACGACCGCATCCGGGCATTCCTTTTGCAGTATTTGCCCGGAGACATTCAGCATCTCAGCACATTCAGGGAGAACATCCTGAAAAGCTCGTTTCAGCTCAAGTCGCAAGGGAGGCATCAAACGCACATCGCGGTATCGAAAGCCTCTATCGAACTCGTCATCTTTCTCGACCTCGTTCCAAAGGTCTCTGAAGACTTCACTTGCGCTTCTCAGTGCAGGAAATCGATTCTCGTAGAAGGCCCGCCAACGAACACCAGATTCCATGCCCCGCATCCGTTCTTCGAGGTTTGAGTGATCCGACGAGTAGGGGCAATCGATTCCAACAAAATGTGTCCAACCAACATTCCGAAAGGCGTCTAACAGCGGGTAGAATTGTTCGTCATATCTTCGGTCCGGACTCCATGGAACGGGTGCCCAGTGCCTGGCAATCGTGGCGAATAGCATCTTCCTGCCGCCCCGATCGTCGCTCACAATTTGCCTCTGCCTTGGATTTCTGTACCATCTCAGAACACGACGCACAAGCCGGATTGCGCGGCCCACACTCGTCTGGCGCAGAAAGCGTCTTGTCGTACAGCCAAGACTCTGCAGCAATTCCAGGTGACCTAGATGAATAGCAAGAACCGGAATCCTGTGGAGTTCGCAAACTGCCTGAACTGCGCCGCGCCATAACTGACCCGCACGACAGTCCACTTCAAACATGCGCACTTCTCGAGGCGCCATGTCCTCGACTAATCGAGTCACGACATCAATCAACTGCACTGTGCGAAAGAACGCAGGCCAGATGTATGAAGGAAGAAACTGCCACATTGACACCCCCTTGTAACGCGTGAACTCGAGAAGGGTCTTCCCTCCCATTCGAGCGTCCTGCAACCGGTTGAACAGTTCATTGGTGGTTCGGTAGTCGCCGGTTGATACGCGCATCTTCCAAGACGGATTTCCTACATCAAATCTTGTGAACCCATCGTCACTATTTGACGCCAATGCGAAATAGACCCGGATGGGGCTTGCTATCAACGACTCGCTTTCTCGCAACGGGTCGAGGCCAAGATAAAGAATTGGTCTATTCATCCGGATATGACTGCTCCCTTGTCCAATCGCCTATTTTCGTGTACTCACGCGACTTCTCGCTGAGGATTTACCGCACTCGTTTCTATGGCTATTAATCTGTCTTCCACGGTCCCGGCAATTCCCGAGATGCCAGCCAACAGAATCCTGCAGCACCAGTACTCTTCCGTGACGAATGTTCCAATCTGTGACAAGCCACGACGCCTTTCTATCGTCAATAGCTGTTCTTCTTCGTCCTTGCCCAAACTCGGATCGGTAGAACTGCATGATTTATGCACCGAGAACCCAAGGACGCTCGCGTGGATTGAAGTGTTCGCTTGCAGACCGACCGACATTCCCCAGACTAGCCATCTGCCCGCTACTCTTTCAGGTCTCTTCTCAACACTGTGCTCAGCGAGTCCCGATACTTGCGCGCGAGTTCTTCAGCTTCACCTCTTTTCAGGTAAGACTTGAATTTGACTACCTTTGCTGGTGCCCCTGCAGCTATGCAATTTGGTGGGATATCTCTTGTCACCACAGAATGCGCGCCGACAGCTGAATTGTCTCCTATCGAGACGCCTTGGTTGATGTACACACGGGCACCGATCCAACAGCTGTGGCCAATGAAGACATCTCCCCTCTCGATGTTGTGTGATTTGGTGAAGTCCTCATCCGCGACCATATTCTCAGTGTAGATCATCAGATAGTGACTGACGGCACAGTTCTCGCCAATCTCCACTTTGCAGCCTTTCCCGGACTGTATCTGGCTGCCTCTGCCAATGTAGGACCTTGCACTCAGAACTATCCTACCTTCTCCGTAGAGTAGTGTGTCAGGACCATTGAATACGAAGCTTGGGTGGATCTCGTATCTATTTCGGTACTGCCTATACGCACGTTTCCACCTCATGTTCTCAAGTGCGTTCCCCATATGACCGAGGATGTCGACCAACGGCGCATCCAGCATGCCCTTGCCCCCGCACAGGTGATTGATTTCCTTGCCTTAATTGGCATTCCATCTCGGCGATGCTCTCCGGTGGAGATCTGCTGGACTGCGAGTGGAATACGACCTCAAATATGTCTATCGACGTAAGCACGACGGAACCCGGCGGCGATTGGGTTCAGAAACCAGCCTTCATTGTAGGGTCGGTCACGGGTTTTCCTGATTGCCGGTCACTTGGGCACTGTGCGAGTCTCTTTGGCTCCCAGCGTCGAGTCAAAGTCCCTCAGAATCATCTCCACCACTCGTGAAGCTCCGTGACCGTCGATCAACAGCTGCCCTGCTTTGCTCATCTCCAATCTCGTTCTCGCACTCTGGATGAGTCTTTGGGTTGTTGTCTTTACGTGGTCTAGCAAGTCCGCATCCCCCACTGCCCCTGCAGACCACAGGACCCCTTGAGCAGCCATGCCCTGTATGTTGTCGGATTGGTTGTCCGCTACCTGGAATGCAACACAGGGCGTTCCTGTTGCTGCTAACTCGTACAGTGTCTCTCCTCCGGCTGAAACGGCAAGATCCGCTTGGAGCATGTGGTCGCGAACTAGACAAGGATCATCAACCAGCCGCACTCTCCGACCGCAACGATCTCTTGAGAGTTCGATCTCTCTACGGTTCTCAAAGAAAGGACCAATGACGGCTGTGATGGTGAACTTGTCAGAAAGCTCATCCAGTGAAGCCAACATTCTGGGCATGAGATTGTGGGGATCGCTCCCCCCGATAGTGATAAGCACATTCTGTACGATGTCGTCGATCGTTCTTGAGTCTACATGCCAGAATTCAGGACGCAGCAGAGCGTACTGCGGACCCAACAAGAAAGATGTATCACCGGACGAAGATTGATAGGACAGTTGCCTAGCGTGCATCCCGAAGTTGACAACTAGCTGACACGGGAAAGGGAACCTTGCTAGGTCGTCAATCGCCACGACATAAAATCCTGCCGCCCTCAATCGTGCAATGTACCGATTGCCTATCAAATAGGAATCGGTGACGACGGCTCCGGATCCTTCCGCGGAAGCCGTCTCAAACACTTGTTTCAGATCGTCATCTCCCCCAGGATCGGCATCGCTGGTCTTCCATACGACACGGTGAGAACGCGCAAAGTTCCTTTGCGGGATGTATGCTCCGTTAACCATGAAGACACAATTCGCGCCATGCTTGTGCAATGCCGCGGCTAGGGAAATACAGCGACTCATGTGGCCAAGGCCGGCACGCTGACCCGCGTCCGCCCTGAAAAGAACGGACTTCAGTGAACTCCCTCTGACATTGGAACTAACCGTAGAGCAATCGCCCCTGTCTGTTCACCCGTTGACGTCGCGTATCATTTCGCAAGCCTCAATATTGCCGGTTCTCACGTATCCACGCAACGCAAAGCCAGCTCGGCTGAATGCAGCCACTGACGCAGGATTGTCACGTCGGACACGCGCTACCACACGGCACACGTGTTCAACTGTCAGTGCATGATCTGCTCCAGCTCGAATCGCTGCGGCCCCGTATCCTTTCCCCATTTGGCCATCGTCGAGGGCGATGCTAATCTCTGCTTCCTGGCCCATGATGTCAAGGCGCAGGTAGCCCACTTCACGGCCTCGCAGATTCGTCACGATGAATATACGGCTTCGGGGATCTGCCAACTTCGTCAAGAACCAGCGTTCGTGCTCTTGGTAGTCAAGTTCGTGGGTATTGAAGGAACCTTTGCGTGATGTTGACTGATTCCGCCATTGCCAAATGCGTCTGCAGTCCTCCTTGAGTGCAGGACGCAGATGTACCAGGCTCGGCATCTTGTCAGGCATAATCTCCTCTCTGAATCGGAGACTCGGCAGGTATGTTTCGCTTGGCATGTTTGCCGAGTAGTTCCCGCAGATGTTTCGGTTCCAAACCGGCTTGCAGCTTCCCGCATCGCAGGATCGCCAGATTCTCCCGGGTCATTTCGTCCCCTACCTCAATGTCCCGAACAGCAAATATGCCTCGGCGGGCGAACACTCTCAACTCCCTCTCAACCGGGTGTACGGTCTTCTCTCCGTTGCCCAAAGCCTTCTCTGCTTGGCGCACTTTTTCGACCATCAAGCGAAGCTCAGTCGGTTCAAGAGCGAAACGGTGATCCGGCCCCGGAAGCGCATTGCTCAGGGTGAAGTGTTTCTCGATAAGATTCGCACCCGCCCCGACCGCGGCTAAGGGCCCAAGCAGAGGGTCACGAGAGTGATCCGACAAGCCTACTGGTACATGAAAAGCCGACTTCAGGGTTGCTATTGCGCGAATGTTGAGTGATTCCAAAGGTGCGGGATAGGCAGCAGTGCATTGCATTAGAATGAGTTCATCATTTCCGGTCTGACGGAAGTGATCTACTGCCGTAGCGACCTCGTTCAAATCAGAGGCCCCAGTCGAAATGATGACGGGTTTGCCCCTTGCTGCAACATACCGGAGGAAAGGAATGTGAGTGATCTCATACGATGCTATCTTGAAGGCCCCAACGTACGGATCGACCTTGTCCACAGATTCTTCATCAAACACTGAGGCCAAAAAGAGTAGCCCCTTTCCTTGAGAGTACGTCGTCAGTTCGGGTAGCCATTCGTATGGCATTTCCATCTTGGCGACGACGCTGTGAATGGACTCGCTCGTTCCTAGGTAGTCGCTCACTCCTGCACTCCTAGGGTAAAGTCTATCAGCTCTGAAGACTTGAAACTTCACTGCGTCCGCCTTAGCCGAAGCGGCAACATCTATCAGCTGCTTTGCCTGAACAAGACTCCTGTTGTGGTTACTTCCTGCCTCAGCAACAATAAAACAGGGTTGCCCATCGCCGATCCGCCGTTTCCCGATTTGCACGTCTGACACTAAGCCTTCCCCCTCCTGTCCTGCCAGTTTTGCGTGTGCACGCTCGTAGTCATGCTGCATAATGATCCACAACTTTGATGACCGCTCGAATTACGTCATCCACGTCACGGTCAGTCATCCCATGGAACATAGGCAAGGTGATCAGGTGCCTGTAGGCATCTTCAGCGATGGGATACTCGCCACCACGGTAACCGAAACGTTCTCGGTAGTACGGATGCAGATGCACCGGGATATAATGAACATTGACACCAATCCCTTCAGCTCGCAAGGCGCGGAAGACTTCGTCTCGACGGACTGACAGTTCCGCGGAATCCAATCGGATCGGATACAGATGCCATGATGGTCTAGCGCTACGGCGCACTGATGGGAGGACAATCCCGCGCTGATGTCGGAAAGCTGCCGCGTAGTCTGCTGCAATCTTTCTTCGGCGCGAAAGGTTGGGCCCGATCCTCCGCAACTGGGACAGCCCAAGGGCACACCCGATGTCTGTCAAACGATAGTTGTATCCCAAGTCAATCATTTCGTAGTACCACTGTCCCTCGACTGCACGGCGCCTTGCGTCTCTGTCGATTCCATGGTTCCGAAAAATGCGTAGTCGTTCCGCAAAGCCAGCGTTGTCGGTGGTGACCATTCCTCCCTCCCCAGTCGTGATGTGCTTTGCTGGATGAAAACTGAACACCGTCATGTCACTGATACCTCCCACTCGCTTGCCCTTGTACTCTGCGCCGAGGGCATGGCAGGCATCCTCAATGAGCACCAACTCATGACGACGCGCAAGTTCTAGAAGCACTTCTAGATCTGCAGGGTGACCTGCATAATCAACAGCCAAGATAGCCTTGCTTCGCTGCGTGAGCCGTTTGGCTACGTTCGCGGCGTCGATGTTTAGAGTGTCAGGAGACACATCAGCGAAGACCGGTGTCGCCCCTTGGTAAACTATGCAGTTTGCTGTTGCGCAGAAAGTCATAGGACTTGTGATGGCTTCGTCGCCTATGCATAGCCCCGCCGCGAACACGGCGCCGTGTAGGGCTGAAGTCCCAGAGCTGAAACTCACAGCATATTTCGCACCCACGTATTTTGCGAATGCCCGCTCGAACTCATCCACTTTTGGCCCAGTGGTTATCCAATTGGAGCGCAGGACCCGCACCACAGCCCGCACGTCGCTCTCGCCGATGGAATGCCTAGCGTAGGGAAGCATGGTTCGCCGAACCGGCTTTCCATGATCCAAGGCCAATTCTGCCTTTTCACGCATCGATTTTCGCACCGAGTTCGCACGCTCCCACGTCGCCTTTCAACCGATCGTCGCTCCAGCATTTCAACTGAAGCCAAGTCCAGCATAAGCTCTGCTATGGTCCAACTTAGAAAGACGGCTTTCGAACCCTTACGGTGGATTGCTCAGCACGCGGGCGTCAACTTGCCACTTGCCCACTGGCAACCGCAAGGGGACTGCCGAGACTCGAGCCATTCGCACGTGCGAACATGGCAACGAAATCAGTCAAAATTCCAGATCATGGAAGAGTCATCTAAGGAACATTCACACAGCATCAAGAGTGAAGGAACTGTCAGCAATAGTCACGTTGGAACAAAGGGACTCTGACGCATCTTTCACATAAGGTTCTGTGCTCTCGGGACCGGTTCACCTCCTCACACAGTCGCAAGCACGTTCTGGCATCGCAACACAGGTGTGAGGCTCGATCCATATTTGGATCACCAGACGTGGAAGTCACAAGTCCCGGCGAAACGTGAATGGGCAAGACTTATTTGACGAGCGGTGAGCCTGATCTGCCGTGTGCAAGTAACTTGAAGACCTCGTTCGAGGGGAAGTCCATCTTCATTTCAGGTGCGTGCGGAAGCCTTGGTTCCAATCTGCTGAGGCGACTTCTTGACACGAGCGCGAGGAGAATCGTGGCTTTTGATATCAATCAGTCAAAGCTTGACGACCTCGAACGACACCTACGGGATGAAAGACTTCGACCATTCCTTGGTGATGTGAGGGACGCACGTCGATTACGCAGAGCTATCGAAGGGTGCGACATCATTCTCCACTGCGCCGCACTGAAGATCATACCGAGCTGCGAGTACAATCCAACGGAGGCAATCGCGACGAATGTCCTTGGGAGCCAGAACATGATAGAATGCGCTATCGATGCGGAGCCAGAGATAGTGATTGGCATCAGCTCCGACAAAGCTTGCGCGCCCTTGAATCTGTACGGAGCGACAAAGCTATGCATGGAAAAACTTTTCACAGCCTCCAATTTCTTCAAAGGAAAGCGAAAAACCATCTTCAGCTGCGTTAGATATGGAAACGTCTTGGGATCGAGCAACTCTGTCATCCAACTTTGGAAGGAGCAGTTGAAGCTAGGGCAACCACTGGCTGTCACGAACCCTGAAATGACGCGGTTCTCGGTGACGCTGGACGAAGCGGTTGACTTAGTGTTCCGAGTCGCTTCGAAAGCCATTGGTGGAGAAGTGTTCGTGCCCAAACTCCGCGCCTACGGGTTACAGGAGCTGATTGAAGCATTCAAGGAACTGAGTGGCCGCCACGTTTCCATCGTGCGGACCGGGGAGAGGCCTGGCGAAAAACTCCACGAGGTTCTAATAAACGAGCATGAAATGAGACTCGCGTTTTACGATGGGACTGACTACGTGATTCTCCCGGACACTAACTTCTGGGCGACATTCGGATTGCAGTATGATATGCACAAGATGACCTCTCTGAATGATTCCAAGAAACCGTATTCGAGCGCTGATGCAGAGAAGATGACCGCAAGAGAACTTCGGGAACTTCTTGCTAGGGAGCTGGTTCTAGACACTTAGACTACCAATGCATGGTTGAGAACCGGTGAGAACAGTAGCCATCATACAAGCAAGAATGCGCAGCACACGACTTCCCGGCAAAGTCTTGGCCGACATCGCAGGTCGACCAATGCTTGCCAGAGTTGTGAGGCGAACCGCTACTGCTGATGGGCTAGATGATGTGGTAGTAGCCACGACATCAAATCCGGCGGATGACGCCGTTGTGCAGACTTGCATTCAGAATGGTTGGCACTATTTTCGTGGAAGTGAAAACGATGTACTAGATCGATACTACCATGCCGCGGAGAAGTTTCTGGCCGAGATCGTTATCAGAGTGACAGCAGACTGTCCGCTAATAGACCCTGGAGTCATCAACCGCGTTATGCAGGCATTTTTCCAAGCCAAGCCGGATTATGCGAGCAATACGTTGAAACGCACCTATCCGCGCGGCCTCGACGTCGAGGTGATGACCTCGAAATGCCTCACTCGCGCATGGCGTGAGGCTATTGAACCTTGGCAGCGTGCCCACGTGACACCGTACATATACAACAACTCCAAGGGGTTCCATATACTTTCAGTCACCGGAGAAAGTGATTACAGTTGCCATCGATGGACAGTGGACACACCTGATGACCTAGCGTTCGTAAACGCAGTCTATGCACGTCTTTCCGACCCAGAAGACTTCAGCTGGAACGACGTGGTGAGTATTCTGTCTCGAGAACCTGAGCTGGCAGAAATGAACCGAGGCGTGGCACAGAAAGCTCCCACAGATTACTAGGAATTGGGGACCTTGGTGAAGACTTCGGATAATTCCGTACCACTTGCTTGTGAAGAAGGAATCGGAAAGGTCAATACAGCCTCTGCCCTTGAAATTCGCACGATGAAAGGAGCCGAAGGAAAGTGTTGGGGGTTGCCCAGTCGGTCCCCCCAAGAAAGCGAACGAACAAACCAGACATGCTGTCCTATGCCTTGAGAGATTGTTTCGGATGAAACGCGCTCTAGAAGGGTACGCCTTGCAGTGGCGTTGTGAAGATTGCTATGGTGAGAAAAGCATTGCGGCACACTGAGAAGTCAAGAGTTCTCCTGATCAAGCCAATAAACGATCTGGGTTCCAGACACATGCCCTTGGGACTATTGCACATCGGAACAGTCCTACAGAAAGCCGGATACACCGTCAAGATCATTGACGCTACAAGGGACCGTAACTATAAGAACACGATTTCTCGAGAGCTGGAAAGCACTCTACTGATTGGTATCACATGCCTCACGACAGAGATCAGAAGTGCAATAGAGATCAGCGACTACGTGAAGAGCATCTCTGACGTGCCGATCATTTGGGGAGGGTGGCACCCGACCTTGCTCCCGGATCAGACATGTTCTGACAAGTCGGTGGATTTTGTGTGCATCGGCGAAGGAGAAGACATGATCGTGAAACTGGCGGATGCTCTCAAGAGTGACGGTGACCTTGAAGGAATTGGCGGCTTAGGATTCAAAGACGGATTCCACGTGAAGATCAACCCACGGACAAGTCATGTTGATCTAGACAAGCTGCCACCTGTCAACTACGACCTCCTGGATGTTTCTGAGTACATTCAAACAGATCCGACTGGAAGACGAGCAATAGAATACGAATCGAGTCGAGGATGTCCATACCGTTGCAGATTCTGCACCAACTTCATTGGCGGCAACCAAAAATACCGCTCAAAAGCCGCACCGAAGATCGTCGAAGAGATCGAAACGTTAGTTCACAAGTACAAGGTCAACTTCATCACTTTCGTCGACCCGAATTTCTTCGTCAATTTCAGGAGAGTAGAGCAAGTATGTGCAGAGATAACGCGCAGGAATCTGAACATCAGATGGTTTGCAGAATGTCGTGCCGACTACTTCCCGCGATTCACAAGAACGTTCCTAGAATTGGTTACAAATAGCGGCCTATCAGCGATGACAATTGGTGCTGAGTCAGGATCGCAGAGGATCCTGGATCTGTTCCGCAAGGACATAACGGTAGAACAGATAGTCCTCTCAGCGAATATGCTCAGCAAATACAGCGTTGAACCGGGTTATGGTTTCATCGTAGGAACGCCCTGGGAGACAAAACAAGAGGTCATATCGACAATAAGGCTGGCTAACAGGATCAGGAGACTGTGTCCGCGAGCACGCTATGCATTCTCCGTACTCACTCCATATCCAAGATCTGAGATAGCTGATGAACTAGTCAGCGCAGGCTTCCTGAAGGAACCTCGGACACTGAGAGAGTGGGCCAGCGACTACGCGAGGCGTTCCTACACTGGATTCGCCGGAATGCACTCTGCAAAACCCTGGAACAAGAACCCAGGTTTCCTAGAGAGACTATCGTACTTCTCCGGACTGGCCTACAACACCTACTCTGACTCCGATATCAGAGCCTTCTTGACACACCTCAACGTGAAGCGTTATCCGGATCTGTTTTGTATCTTCCTCGCCAGGTTGAGGATGAGGTTCATCTTCTTTGGATTGCCGATTGATCAGATCCTGCTTGGGTGGTGGCACGCAGCTTTGCGCCAACTCCGAGGAATACTGAGGGCGCCTTCTTAGTATAGCAGGCCAGAAGCCATTAGGCTTGTAGGGACCTCAGCGAATCTGGACTGTGTGGTCTGCCTCACTAAGAATCCGCTCACATGAACTGGGTGAGACTAAGTGCCCTGGTGTGCCCCCGAACTGGATTTTCTGAGCAGGAACATCGAATTCGTATTGTCGGTATCGGCGTATCTGAGGCGTTTCTCTTTGATGAGTTTCAAGTCGGGGAAGAGTCGGAGATACTGCTCGGCATAATTGCCTTTCCAGAGCAAATTCTTGTGCCCTCGGTACGGCACCTCAGTAAAATCATCCGCATAGTACTCAAATCCCCAAATGTAAGTCTTGGTGCTCCTGTGTATCTCTCGCATCGCTGATGCAATATCAGAAGGATTGATGTGGATTAGCAGACCTGAAGTGAAGACAAGGTCGAAGTAAGCATCCTTGAAGGGAATGTCAAAGACGGTCCCATCGATAATATTGATGTTTTTCGTCCGCGACTTCGACAGCTCAACGGCATAGCTTTGAGGTTCGATTCCGTACAGTCTGCTGAATTTACTCTGCTGCAGCAGTAGTAGCTGGCTACCGACATTGGAACCAACCTCCAAGATCCTGATTGACCTGTCGAGTCTGCCCAAGAAAATATCGTTCAACTTGGTGCGGGTAATGCCAAAATCGCGTTCGTATAGCGCATCAAGTTCCTCCGCAGACAAAGCATTCCTGTCAGTGTATTCCTTGCCGAATTCTCCGGTCCAGTGCTTGATCTGTTCTGTGATGTCAGGCATAGTTCTGTTCCTTACCGAGTTTTCCGTATATTGGATCTCTCAGTTTCCAGATGCCATCAACCTTTTGGAATATGTCTCGGTTCCAGAACCGCTCGACTATATCCCAGAACTGCCTCGGCTCGTATCTCATGAATCTCAGGAAATCCTCTAGAGCTCTCTGATCGAGTTTGTGATCGTTTTCCATCACAACCCTACTTGCCTCGTTTCTTGTTATCTTGCCACTGCGAACCCACCTGCTCACGATATCTGTTGCTCGGGAGAAACCGAATTTCGGGTACTTCATCCACAGATGGACGAGGTAAGCGATAGAATCGATTTGAGCATAGTCTTCGAGATATCCCTCCCTTCTCCATTCGTGATGCAAGTCTCTGAAGCCGTACCTTCTTGCAATGGCGTAGTTCGTTTCATCTTCCCATGGAAGAAAATAGCTCATGAAGATCGGTTCCGGCTTCACTCTCTCGACATCCTTTGTGGATGGAGGTATGATCGCGTTCATCTGTCGAAGGGGTATCTCACGCTTGGACCAGAAGTCCGCTATCTCCTTGCCGAGCTTCTGACCGGCAGCGCTGTGCCCTGCTTCGATATATTTCAGAGCACTATATCCGTCGTCGGCGGTAGTTCCGTACAAGTACGCGGCATTCTCACCGAACACAACAAACGGCACATCCAGGGCAACTGCATACTTGAACGGTACAGTGTATATCGCCGCTTCTATGAACCGTAGCGGCTCTCCAAGTTCCTCGAATCCTATCTTGGTCACTCTTCTGAAAACGTCCGGACTCACATTGAACACGAGAGTGTCGCAGTCAAAGGTCTCGCCCAGATTTCTCAGATTGTGTGTTCCTGCAGCAGTATGGGTAAAAGGATCGGACACACATATCAGGAGAGGATTCATGTGCATTCGCTCCTTCATGACGTAGGTGAGTAGGTGGCTGTCCTTTCCTCCGCTTACAGGTATGATGCAGTCATAGTATCCATCAGATCGCCTATGCTTCTCGCACAGAACCTTCAATTCGTTGAATCTAGTCTGCCAGTCCACGCTCAAGTTGCGTTCGTGATTTCGACATGCCTGGCAGACACCCTCAGCATCAAAAATCGAACCGGGCCTTGTGTCTGGCATGACGCATTTCTTGCAGTATCTCATCATTGCTCCGTTCTTAGCGTTTCCCGGCGCTACTATAAACGTAGTGCGCATATCGGTGGTTAGAATCGCCGCGGTCTCTATCATCTTGCACCGCCGGAGGTCAAGTGGTCTCCCCCATTTCCCACAACTGTCCAGCAGCTATGTTCTGGGCGCAATAGCCCCGCAAGGCTGCCAGGAAGAGCAATATGGCAAGAACGAGTCAGTATTCCTCTTGAGCCATTGTTCTTGAATCCGCCAAGAGATTGACTTCAATAGGCGTATTCCATAAAAGCCTCGTGAGAGTATGAGGGTTGAAACTCATGACCCGAATAGGATTTCTCGCCAGACTCTGGTATTACTTCCGGTTGGGATACTCGACCTACTTGACGTTCATACTGGGGTACCTCTCCACCCTCGTGACTGTGTACTACCTAGCGATCAAGAACCTGCCCTCCTTGCTTGACCTTTTTCCACGTTTCGTGCCCTTCGCAGCCTTGGCGACGGTAATTGGCGGTCCGTTCGCGATACTGATTGGGTGGCTTCACCTGAAGCGAACACCACTCTACACCTCTGAAGTTGATATTACCTATGAAGCGAACCCGTATCTCTACAAACTTCCTCCAGGCTATACTCGGGAGGCATGGGGCCCATTCTACTTGGAGCTGCTCGTTCTGATGGAAAGGCTCCTAGACAAGCAAGAACTTCTCACTGGCGACGACAAAACGAGAATCAAAGAGATCGAGGAGAGACTGAGAGTGCTCGCCGAAGGAGGAATGGTCGGGAAACCTAGGAGACGATAGAGAGAGGGAGGATTGCGTCCTCGCCTAACAACAAGAAGAACTACCGCTACGATCAGTTGTCACATCGATCGCGTGCAGTCTTCCATAGCAAGAGTTGGCATTCTATCCGCGGCCCGCGTCAATCTGGAGTTGCCCTCCCATGGATAGCTCCTCGAAGAGGCCCAGCCATTGCCTCACCACTTTCTCTATGTCACGATGCTCTTCAACAAATCGCCTAGCATTCCTGCCGAGCGCAAGACGTCGATCTTCCGTCGTCATCAACATATCTATCGTCGTAGCCATATCATCTAGATTTCGAGGTTGAATGCCGATTGAGTACTCTTTTAGTACACCATCGGGGTCGAGGAAACTCAGGTATGGGATGCCATACATGGCGCCCTCAACCAGAACGTTTGGAAATCCTTCGACCTCGGATGTGTTGACAAGAAGCTTCGCACTTGAATATAGTTGGGAAAGTCCATCAGGTCTCGTCAGTCCCAGAAGGCGCAAATTAGCGGGGACATCTTTCACACTGTGAATGTCTCCGACCATCACGAACTGATGCTGTGGAAGCATCCTAGCAAGATCGGCGAAAAGCCAAGCTCGCTTGTAGGCCACGTCTCTTCCCACCCACAGAACAAAACCGTCCTCTCTCCTAAGATCAGGACAGGGCGGAACGTGGAAACCGTCGGGAATGAACCGAATCCTATGTTCCTCTATGTGCTCTACGAATGCCTTGGCCGTGTCCATGCTGTTTGGGGCAACAATGTCGGCCCGTTCAATTCCCTGAAGGTAGACTTCCTTGGTGCTGTCGCGCCAAGTTTTCCAACCCCACTTGAAGGTCAAGTCTGCGTCCCAAAGGCTGGTGGATCTGAAGATCATTGGTTTTTTGTTTCGCTTGCAGAAGTTGGCCACGTATGCAGTCAGAGGGCCTGCGACTGCCTGGATGTATACATCCGCGTCTGCTTCGGACAAGGCGGACTCGTATCCTTCTGCCAGCATCTCATGCAAACGGGAAGAGAGGAACGCCGAGAACTTCGGGCTGCTCTTTTCGATAATGTCACGCAATTTGGCGAGGACATGTCTTGAGCGGGGCTTGTGGGCAGTCGTGGCCAACCAGCTGGTCTGGTGAAATTGGATCGATTGAGGACTTGCTTCCGGGGATTCCGTGGGTATGTAGTGTACCTCAAGTCCTTCGAGTGCCAGCT
>Ga0315279_10004861_pt1 | contig 17823 bp, 16 predicted proteins | sample YL17G06_20_MG_FD_203694 | JGI IMG/M metagenome (GOLD analysis project Ga0315279, IMG submission 203694) | Sediment microbial communities from Yellowstone Lake, YNP, Wyoming, USA - YL17G06_20 | ecosystem: Environmental > Aquatic > Freshwater > Lake > Sediment | place: USA: Wyoming | collected... | reverse complement strand
TACAGGATACATTGCATCAGCTCCCGCGCTTGCTCGGATTGACCCAGTTCTCCTTCCATCAGACAACGTGGCTTTCGTTCGTTCACCAAGACAGTCTGTAGGCGCGATCCGATTGGGAGCGACCTACAACTGATCTCACCTTCGAGCTCCCCTCAGGTTCTCACGACCATTCCTAGGTGGTACGACTGAACTCTTCGAGAACATGGCCACCCACGAATGCGAAGAAACGAGCGAGAAAGGAACCGGACTAATAGAATGGCTCTTCACTCACCCCAAAAAGTGAGCTCTTCGTTCGCTTCACGTTCGATCCTAGCTGTGAAACGTTCAGCTTCGAGAAGTTGCTGGAATTTCTGATCGTCGATGAGTTCTTGGTCTAGCGTGGGCTTGGCTTCTTGACTTCTAGGTCTGAATGATCTGCGAGTATTCTTCCTAGCTGGCATTCATGGTCGCCATGCCTAGGATAAGCGATGATTGCCTGAGTTTTGAGGGTTGCGAACGTCACAGAATCTTTGTATCCTCCCTTATGGAAGATGGAGGATAACGAATTTGGCATGCTTGGCGAAGAGGCAATACCAAGAGAGCCAGCGCAAGTGGAGTCCTTGGAAGGAGTCTCGCGATGAAGGTCTTCGTATCCCTTTTGCAGTCGGTCGACATGATCTAGTCTACAGTCGGGTGAATTCACTTGACCGATCCGTTTGAACAACTGAATTACGATCCATCAGCTATTGGGTCGACAGTCCCTGTACGCACAGAAGATGACCTTGATCGTGCAGAGCGAGAAAGCAGAGAACGTTATGTCAACAAGATCAAAACGAGATATGTCGACGCAGATGTTCGACGAGTCGTTGATTCGCTGAAAGAGTCTGTTCTTCAAGAAGCGGTGATCGAGACCTCCAAAGGACCCGTCAGAAGAGATCCCGTGTGTGTCTATACCCGTCCCATAGACGACGAGGTAACATGCCTAGCGTATGCTCACACCGACGAGATTATCAACCTATACAGAAAGAAAGTTGCCGTGATCGATGTCGGGTATAATCTCGCAACAAGAAAGAACGTGGAAATCGTTTTTTCTGCTCTGAGGCCACTCTGCTACACGCATTGCGGTCACGGAACAGAGGAAGCACTGCTGGGACAAGGCTATGAGAGAATCATAGATTCAGCCAATGTAGACATTCTCCAAGGATGCGTCGTAAGCACTGTGGCATGTCACAGCCACAACATCGCGAGACTGGCAATAGATCACGGATGCGTAGCCTTTCACGGGTACAAGGCGCAGTTCAAGGTACTGTCAGACCACACTGCGGCAAAACTGGCCTTCAGGATTCTCAAAGACAAAGAAACATTGACACCTAGTGACTTCTCATCAGCGAATGGATATGTCGCCGAGGCTATGAAAGCAGCCCTCATACATGACAGGGACAGCATGTTTCTAGTTGGAGACACGGAGGCAAGAATCGCATCCTTTGGGAACATTAACAAGCAGAAGTACTACGAGCTCATGGCACAGAGAACGAGCTAGCGGCGAGTGCTGCCATTTTTCACGATAGTTACTGAGAGAAAGAGATCCCTAGGGGATCTTGGCCCACTAGTCAACCAGGAAGCGCTACTCGTGTGGGCACCAAGCTACCCGACGACGATTGGTGCGCGGGTCACTGGGAGAAACCTACAAGAATGAATGAGACTTGCTAGACTAATAAGCGCCTCAGGGGAGCCGGCCATGTTTCTTCCTGGCGTTAGCAACGATCAAATTGAGCAAACGAAAGAGGCTCTACGCCTTTCCGAAGGGACAATTGAATTTCGATACAGATCTCAACAACTATTCGACGCTGAGATTCCTACGGGCGTGTTGGTCCAAGCAATCTCGGACGACGTCCTTCTGAAGTTAGTTCGAGACTCTAAGCTGGGCTTGCACTACATCCATTCATCGCCTAGGTACGGAACGCGAGTAGCCACGATAGACCTCAGGTACTTCATCGGATGTACTGCCCTAAGAATCAGATTGGTGTGGTCTCCTGAGATGACTGAGCTGAGCATAGTTGACGCAGACAACGCCAAGAGATCGCAATCGGCTGCAGGAATCGATCTGAACAGTCCCCTGAGGGTCGCAACTGCTGAAAATGAGACAGCGTTCAAGAGAAACCTGCAGATGGTTCTAGATCAGCTTAAGATGTTAACGGGCCTAACATTGAACAATGCTGCACATCCACTAGTTAGTCACTTGATATCTGCTGAGCAGAACTACCGTCGCGATAGGCTACTCGGCTGCGCCGAGGTTGCTTACGCCAAGTTCGCGATTGAGGACTTGGGCATCATTCGGAAAAGCAGAGTTGGTCTATTCAAACATTTCAAGAAAGAATTACGCCGCACGTCTGTTGACAACTATTATGGGTTGCGTCTCGAAATTAGGATCGCCGCATCGCTGATCGCTAGTAACACGGCATTTCACAAGACAGAAACTCCGGATTTCATTCTGACTGATTTTCCAAGCACTGGAATTGAATGCACGAGCGCTCATCTGGAGCTGAAAGACACTGCGGAGCCAAGCCAAGTTGTGTACAAAGTAATCCGTGCGATAAACGAGAAAACAGATTTCAAGTACAAAACTGCATGCAACATCCTAGCGATAGATGTTTCCAATCTGCTTTTTCACGAGGGACACGAGGCTTGCAACAAGATCTTAGCGGACAAAGACAAGGCCCCGTCCGTTCTGAAGGAACGGCTCAACTTGAGCGCCTTTCAAAGCATGTTGTACTTTTCTTACGCTTGGAAAGCATTCGAAGACAAGGGGATAACTCTTCAGTCTTTATACGCACGGATCGACCGAGACAGGGCAGACTTGGGCGTCAAGAGGTTCTTGGATTCCCGGTTTCCAGTGGGAGACATGTGGACGGTGGGCCACATTTCGAAGATCGTTTAGTTCGCTTTTCGTGCGTGTAGCTCTCTTGGTGCGAGCCTCGTAGTTTGAGCCGTCGTCCGTCGTCGTCTTTGGTATTTGTGTGCGTGGGTATCATGATGCGCGACGACGACGAAAAACCCTCCTCTCCTATGACGGTTCAAATCACGACGCCCGTACACAAGGTACCCGACGACGAATTCCTCCGTTACAACGGTTGCTGCGGATGTCGTTATAGGAAGTCATAATTCGCGCACCCAAGAAGTATGTAAGTGGTGCTCACCGATACTCAATGAAGCATGTCATGTGTTCCTACGGAAACGCGCGCGTGATGCTTTGCAGCAAGTCTGGTGGATCTTGTGAGCAAGGAACTCCAGACGGTAGTTAAGTTCGATATCCCGTTTGCAGTTCCAGTGCCTGATGGAGTCTATCCAGTTCGGCTAGGACGGAGAACAGCTGAGATCTACGCCCAGAAGATCCGTCGTGGAGAACCCCAAGGGCTGACGATTGGAGGCGGCACAATGGAATTCCCATTCGACAAACACGGGAGATTCGCTTATAGTCGCGTAGCTGTCAAGCTCCATTCGAAGGCAGATCCAAACGAACTCGGACGAACGCCTCGACTGATAAATGCCCCACCGCGTTATAGATTAAAGGAGATAGCCATTGAGTTCGTCAATAGGTTCATTGACGTTGTTCGATACGTAACTGGTGAATACCATCTCGAGCACATCACATATCCGGACGTATTGTCTTATGATGTTGAGTATTTCGACGGAGTACGAACGATTCCAGCTAAGAAGTCATTGCTGAGTACAGGTGTAGGCGGAATCAAGATTACAGCAGGTCAACCCCCGGGTTTTCCTGAATCCACGAAAAAGAGAATCCTGGAGCTACTGGCGAACGAGGGCGAGCTTGAACTTAGTAGAATTCTGATACTCAACGCAAAGGACGCAGCACTCACGGAAGACTATCGAAGAGCGACCTTAGAGGCGGTAACGGCTCTTGAGGTTGACCTGTACCGATTCATCAGGGAACGAGGAAAGCAGCTGAACATAGGAGACGACAAGATCGAGATATTCATAGTTGAAGTTGGTCTGACGGGAAGCCTTGAAGTAGTGTTGAAAATGCTCACGGCCGGACTAGAACCTCCGGATGAACCTTCACTAAATACTTGCAAGGGAGCCATCACTACGAGGAACAACATTTTGCACCATGGCCTCATCGAAGTCCCAGCCTCAGAAACTGAAATGCGCATTTTGGGAATCGAGTCATTTCTGGCTTACCTAGAACGAGTCACGGAGAAGACCCGAACATCACAAAAAACAGGCTCATGAATCAAAGATTGTCACAATTTAGAAAGGAAACGATGTAGTTGACCCGACGACGCGCACTAAGTGTACCGACGACGAAAAACGCGCCTCCTATTCCCCCCCTCTCATGAGGGTTCAAATTTGGATGCCCGCACCAGCTGTCCCGACGACGACGACAAACGACTCCTCCTATGAGGGTTCAGATTTGGATGACCGCACTAAGTTGCTATCCCCTCGCTACTCCAGTTCCTCCAATGTTATCTCTTCGAAAACTGGCGTAATTGTTCTAGTGGGCTCGTCAATGATCCCTTTGAAGGTGAACCTGCTTCTTGCAGGTTTGTTGCTATAGACAATCTTCTCGTCTGCCAGTCTTCCTTTCATCCTACTATCGACTTGTCTACTCAGATCAACCAGATGATCCCGACTTTCCACGAAACGTCTGCTTTGGTCGAAATTGATTCCAGCGTGGATCTTCCAGCGTGTTTCCTTCTGCCCTTTGTTTCCGATCAGAACATCGATATACTCTTCGTTCCGTCTGGGATCCTTTCTCACTCTGAAGAAGGCCCAATAATTCTTAGTGCGCAGTCTTTCCTTGCCGTGTCTTATTGTGAATCTTCTGTCGACGCCTTTTATCCCCTCTGAAGAATAGTCCTTCAAGACACGCGTCACAGGTTGCTGACTTGTGGACTCCTTATTATGGGTGAAGAATAGGCTGGTGCGCACACACAGAAAGAACGACGGACGACGGTTCAAATTCGGGCGCTCGCACCAAGGTACCCGACGACGATTGGTACGTGCCCTGCACAATAGACTCAATAGATGACGTCTAACACGACGTCATGACCAAAGACCAAGGCAACTGGACCTGGCAAGTGATTGTTTTGATGTTCATTCATTTCGATCTGCCTTGTGCTGGCGAAACGCAAAAGAAACTTCATCGAGTATTCAGACCAAAAATCAGGGAATGGAAAAAGGCAGGGCTGGTTGACAGAGCCGTGCTAACATACCACTATCACACTCCCCCTGTCCCCTCTGACTCTCTCTATGTTTGTCTTGAACTGCCCGCGCTAGGGGAGGCAGTAGCATCTGAAGTTCAGGTATCGCAGGAGATCATGAAACAAATTCCCTTGCATATGGTCGAGTATTTTGACCGAGTGTGTGAAGAGAATTGCGTCAAATACACAGTGAGAAACTACTGGGCTGAGATAGAGCGTAACAAGATAAGTAGCGAGCAGAGAGGAGAATCCTACTATGATGGCGCGCCTGTGAAAGAGATCGTCCGATTTGCATCAATTGGCACCGAGATTGCTATGGAGGTTCTGGATCTTCTGGAGACAGGTCGAGCCTCTTGGTGCCAAGACACTGAGCTATCCGATTTCATTTTCATGCGTCTGGGACATGAACTAGGATCGAACTACAGGTGGATGGATTTGGCGCTGCATTTTGTCTGTAATCCTCTTAGAATACCTGAAGACTTGATTGTATTAGCACACACGGGAGGTATCGTATTAGGTGCTGTCAAGAGAGGCTTGCAGGAATGAATCTGAACTCTTGATTTTGTGTGTGTGGTTAGGAGGAGAGGAGTTCGAGCGCAAACGCAAACTGAGGCAGGCCCAGAAGAAGCCGTGACCGCCTTGGCCGCCTAGTGCATCTCGTCTCGACGCTTCGCCAAGTAGCCACAACAATAGATGGCTTTAAGGGGCTATATATTAGCTAACAACCTAAAGCAAGGGGCCGTCTTCGTGAGCCGCCCGTTCCGCGAGGAAGTTCTGAATGTCAAACTGGCCGAACTTCTCTCAAAGCAGAATATCATATCCGTTCCTGAAACAATAATATCGGGACCAGAAGGCAAACGCCTCCCAGATGTGATAATTGCCGACTATTGGGGTGTCCGCGTCGTTCTTGAAGGAAAGGTCGGGGAACTCCCGAGCGTAAGAGACGCACTCGAAAAGAAGTGTCGCGAACGCATAGAGGAAGCCATTGGATCGATCTCAATCGGGGTCGTCTATCCTCCTGCGATCAGGGCAACCCCTTGGCCTGAACTTGAAAGAGCCTTGGCTTCCGCACAGCTGAAAGTCAAAATATTCACCGCAACTCGTAGAGAAGAAGATTGGTCCGATTCTGATGTCAATGGTCTTTCCGAAATCTTGCGCCGAGCCTATGAAAATCTTGTGGCAGAAGACATTGTTGATGAAGCAGTCGTTTTGCTTAGGAATGCAATAGAAGTCTCGGCTGGCGCTCTTTCCCAATTCCCCGCCACCGAAGGAAGATTCAGAGAGATACTAGTTGTCCCGAAAAGCGCGGACTAAGAAACCTGATATGCGGATATACCGCATTGCTTCCCTGATTCTAGCGAATGCTATGATTCTTCAAGAAGTCATCGCCCAATCGGAAAGCAGCGTTGACACAATTCAAGCAACTCTTGACAAGAGGAATCTGAGTAACGCGTTCAGTAAACAATGGAAACATATTGAAGACAGTGTGGATTTCGTTCCTATTTTCAATCTTGCACGTGAAATACTCCTCCGACTGCCATCTTCACCTGAGATTGAGAGTGCACTTAGGGAACTTGCAGATGTCGCTATTACGCTTCTCACAAACCGAGCCGCAATGCGGCACGATTTGATGGGCAGGATATTTCATCGTCTCCTTGCTGATGCCAAGTTCTTCGGAGCATATTACACCAAGATACCCGCCGCAACAATTCTTCTCAAACTCGCAATCGACGCGCTGGATTCCAATATCGATTGGCGGAATCCTGACTCGATTGGACAATTGCAGATTAGCGACTTAACGTGTGGCACTGGGACTCTGTTGAAGGCGGCTCTTGGGGCCATTGAAGATCGGCATGTTGCGGCTTGTGCTGCTGAAGGCGAATTACCACACTCTGATGATATTCACAAGAAGTTGATAGAAGAAGGGTTATGGGGATTCGACGTACTGCCCTCCGCAGTTCATCTAGCGGCAGCAGCTGTGACAATGCATGACCCACATGTTCGTTTGAATACTATGCACTTCTACTCAGTCCCCCTTGGTGGTAAATCGATTTCGGCACAGTTGGGAAGCATAGAGTTTGCCAAAGGTCGGAAACTACATGTTCAGAAAAGGTTGATGGGAGCCTCAATTGGCGCAATGAGTACAACGAGCAAAACACAGGAAGTCGAGGTTATTGGTCTACCGATGCTTGACGTATGCACGATGAATCCGCCTTTCAGTAGCTCGCGTCTCTCGAATCTTTTGTTCGGAGGCGTAGGACAGGAGGAGCGAACTGGATTACAAGCGAAGCTTGGAAAGGTAATTCATTCAACAGGACTAAACGCGAGTGCCACGGCAGGTTTGGGTTCAGTGTTCTTTGCAATCGGAATGCGAGTGACGAAAACGAATGGAATGCTTGCCTTTGTTCTCCCAAGAACCGTCTTGAATGGAGAGGCTTGGAAACGAACTCAGCAACTCATGAGAAATACCGACATAGAATGCGTGATCGTTAGTCACGAGTTCAGAAATTGGAACTTCTCAGAAAACACGAACCTGAGTGAAGCTCTAATCGTGACCAAGAAAGTGGAAAGGAGAACCGCCAACAAGAGAACGGTTTTCATCAACCTTTGGAAACAACCAAGAACAGCTATTGAGGCAGTTACCGTTACGAGGGCAATCAAGAACGCTGAACCTGCAAGACTAGAAGATAACATTGGAACATGCGAATTGCGCACGAACGGCAACAAGTATGGGGAAATGATTTCGCTAAACTTAAGCGAGAATCGCGATACATCATGGGCTATTCCTGTTGCTTTTGCACAAACCGATCTTTGCCGTTCAGCTTACTATTTTTCCAAAGGCAAGATATTTCTTCCACGGCTTGGCGAAGTGGGGGGCATCAAATTGGTAAATCTGAACGAGGTTGCAGTGCTTGGCCCCGATGGTAGGGACATATACGATGGATTCTCCTTGTCTCCATCTGAAACGCCGTATCCCGCATTCTGGGGGTACGAAGCGCCAGACATATTGAAACTAACGCAAGAGACAAACCAGTTTCTTGCCCCATTATCACGGGCGCGTCCTCGCCGACATCGGCGTAACGCTCAGCTTCTTTGGTCTAGGGCTGGGACTCTAATGCTCCCGAAGGAACTCCGTTTGAATACCGACCGCTTATGTGCAGTGGTTCTTCCTAGTCGGGCACTCTCAAACGTTTGGTGGCCCACGAGATGGCGTACTGGTGACGAGGTTGAGAAAGAACGTATGGAACGGGAATTAGCACTCTGGTATAACTCGACTCTAGGCGTGTTCACGATTCTCATGCAGCGACAGGAAACGGAAGGGCCTTGGTGCAAGTTCCCTAAGGCTTGGTTTGAGAGGCTACCTACTCTTGACCTGCGAACATTGTCAGAAGACGCTCACAATGAACTTGGGCAGTTGTGGGAATCTGTTTCGGAAAGTGAGTTTTTGCCCATTGGGAAGATTGCGGAAGACACAGTACGGAAGAAAATCGATGCCGTTTTTGTGAAGATTCTTGGAATCCCACAACTAGACGACTTCAGAGACATTCTTGGAAAAGAACCACTGATTCGAGGCACTCAAATCAGCTAGCCTAGCGCTTCCTATTGCTTACCTAGTTCGACCTAGCTTTCATTCCATTAGAGCTTTTCCAACAATTGCCTCGTTGTCCTGCGTTCTGATGAACGCGGGGACGTTCTTCCTCTTGCTTGCTTTGTAGGAAACGAATAGCCATTCTCCTGTGTCAAGCTCAGTCGTGGTGTCCAGTATGTCATAACTTAGACCGAAAGCATCTGCTATCACCATTCTATCCCAGAACCTCGGGAGCGTGCTGGCGAAGTAGCTGTGGAGCTGCTGCAGCGCGTTGACATTCAAGTGTGCCACGCGTTGCGTACTGATCCAGCAATGTGCTCTGTATTTCCTTCCCTGCCTGAGCAAAGCTTCAACCGATCTGCTTGAAGCCTCGGTGAAATCGGACTTGGTGGTCTTCTGAGGGATGAACTCTTGGGCTTCGTCCAGAACAACTAGCACTCTCTGTCTTGCTCCCCCAACTTTCTTCAGCAGCAGTACCTTGTCAATGAATCTGGAGACGGCGAGTCTCGCCATCTCGGGCTGAGGAACATAGACAACCGAAATGCGCTCAGCTTCTTTTGACAAAACGACCTGCGCCAACGCCTCGGGGTTTAGCGACTTCCTTTCCAGCAGAGCCTTCCTATCCTTTGATTTCGGCTGCTTCACTTGTGCTATCATGGCATCGATCTCCTTCTTTATTGAAGACATCCCATGGACGCTTTCGCTCATTTCTTCGAGGGCTTTGACCAGAGTAGGCTTGTGATTCTCTTTGAGTTCATTCAGGTTTGTTGCGGGTTCATATCCGCATTCATCTATCAGGTAGTCTTTGATCTTCGCAAGCGCGATGGTCGCCTGTGTTGCGCCCGATTCGCCTTTGTCAACGATCCCCTGAAGCACCCTGATGAGAAAGTCTATCGTGAGTTCACTCGATTCAGGAACTAAATGAAGTCTCCTTGCTCGACCACTGAGTTGTTTTGAGAAGTTCTTGAGCGCATCTTTCTTAATTCGTACCTCTAGGCTGTCTGGGATCACTAGAGAGTCTAGTAGTCTATCCGCATTACTCAAGTCCTCTGTGGAGTAGAAGTCTCCACCTTTGAGCAAGATATCCGCGAGGTTTATCGCATACTCTCCCGAAACATCGAATACAACAATTCTGGTGTCATCAGTCCCGTGAAGTGCTTTTCTTATCAGTGTGGAGACCAGATTTGATTTGCCCGTGCCCGTGAAGGCGAAGAAACCCGAATGAAAACGAACGAGATCCTCCATTGACACTCTAAGTGGCAATTCGAAACCTATCAGAGTTCCAACATCTGTGCCTTCATCAAAGGAAAGGAATTGCTCAACAGTCTGAGGAGAGAGGATGTGAACCCTAGCTCCTGTGAGAGCAGCTAGCTTTGTCTTTTCGAATATGGGCTTCTCTTTTTCGACTCGCAATGCATACTTTGTGGGAACCCCAGTGAAATCGATCCACGTTTCATCGCTGCTTCCCCAGCTGTCACGGATTGTCTGGAGATACTCTTTCCTGATTATCTTGGGCATCGATAGATCCAGGCCTACCATTTCGAAGTGCATGGGGCGAAGGCCCGTGACCTCATAGATCACGTAGCAGTCCCCCTTTGGTGTCATGCGCTCAGCGCCCACGAAACTTGGTTCGTGGAGTCGACTTAGAACATCGAAGTCAAACCGAGCCTCCATGACAGCGGTGGTGCTGCTTAGGGTTATCTCACCTTCGCCAACTCTGGAGGATCTCATCGAAGTCTGATGGCTTCTTACAACAGCCTCGAACTTCTCGTCGAGTTCGTCAAATAACTTGCTCTTTTCCATGACGCATCAGGCGTTCCTTGCGAACCTCGTTCGCCTGAGTTCGCTATCCGCGCGCATGTCTCTGTGTCTACTGAGGATCGTGAAAATTCTTTCCCTCCGCGCCAGGCTGGAGAGCTCCAGATCCGCTACGCCTCTGAGTGTACTCCTCATGCTCTTGACACGGAGTTTCACTGCCTTATCAGCGAGGTAGAGAAGCTGATTGTGTCCAAATGCTTCTATGACTTCTGGATTATCCGACAAGGACAGTAGGTAGAGAATCAAGTTATCGAGTTCACTGAAATCACCATCCTCGAAGAATGGATCAAGTCGCTGAGAGTGAGCTCTTTCCAGAACATCAAACTCGCGAATAGACTTATGATCCAATTTTAAGCAGAAAGGTCTGTCACAAAGGAAGACTGGAGACCTCATGGCTGAATCCGTCTTAAACGACCGAAGCTGGAAGTATGTTCTTACGAAGAGTTGCTCACTTGCTACGACTTTTCGCGCTGCCCTCAGAGGGATTTCTGGATCATTGTTGTCCATGAGTGTGGTAAAGCAACTGTCATATGCAATGAATCGCCACGGAGGCTCCACTTCTCTGTTGTTTGTTGCACTGAGAATCGCGAGGAATGCCCTGTCATTGCGAACTCTAGGCAGTGGCTTGTCAGTCTTGAGGTCGCCTCTCCAAGTTAGATAGGGGAAGACCGCTCTGGTAAGATCTGTTGCGGTCGTATCCTTGGCTATCCCTACAATCGTTTTGTTGCCATTAATAGCGACATCAAGGAGCATGAGCAGCAGAAACAGGTTGATCGCGTTCAGGTCTAGGACGGTTAGCCACTTGTCCTCACCCATGAGCAGCGGGTGTTCGCCTCTCGTGTAGAACACCTTGTCCAGTACCTGTTGGGTTACGTTAACGAGTCGTTCCCAGTAGTCCTTCACTCCGTCACGGATCATGATACTGGTCAGATCACAATGATCAAGCAGCATTCCATCTTCTAGCTGGTCGAACCTCGCAAGACGTTTGACAAGATTGTCGAAGCCATCACGGTCAAGACCTAAGGCTGACGCTAACTGCCCTCGCGTCTTCTCACCACTCATGAGTTCCCTTATGGCACGTGCAACTAGATGTTGTCCTCTAGCTGGCAGGTATCTTTGCCCAGACCCCAGAACTGCTCCTAGCTGAAGATCGAGTTTGGTAACCTGCCCCTTGGGTGTGGCAATTCCCAACAGGCTTGAGCTTCTAAGCCTAAGCAACATTCGCAGATCGTTCAGAATGGAAGGAAAGGTGGAAGACAGAGGTCTGTCAAGAAAAACCAGTTTGGTCGACTCTTCCTTAGCAGCCGCTCTGGCGAGATTCAGCTCTGCCATCAACATCAGAGCATAGGGTATGCCCTGCATTGAGTAGTTGAAATCAAACTCGGTCTCTCCCAGTCGCTGGCGCGAGAGTGCTGCAGCATCTTCGACCCAAATCGGCACCGCAGCGGTCACCGAGAGGTTCTGGTCTCTTTGCAGTTTCCTGAGACCTACCGTTACATCACTCCTTGAGACCGTGAGTGGACAACGGTACCCTGTTCCTGAGACGTAGAACAGGATCATCTGCATTCGCTCATCGAAGTCCATGCTGCCATCGATGCCGACACATTCCCAGTCTCCCTCTCCCCAGGTCTCTGTGGCTGTTGTCACAGCCGCGGATTTGTTGAGTCGTTTGACGAGAGGGGTCAGGTCTGCACGGTTCTTGAATGAAGAGACACGCGATTGGAAAAGTGCAGCCATGGCTGCTGTGTGCTTTCGCAGCTCCGCAGCATCGGAGGAGGACATGCCCGACAGACATCCAGTTTGATAGTGTATTCGAACCAGATATAACGTAGTTACAGGAGGCAGAAATTCACGTGCCTCTGCACGATTGCGCTGATGCTTGACTCCCACTTCTCATTTCATACCCAGTAGATCTCCAGGACTCATAGAGTGGAAAGCCACGGGTCTAAACGTGGCTAGACCCAAACGAAACTGAATGAAACTACGGCCTACATGGAATGGTCTGAGCAGAAGGTAAGCTAAGACTTGGCTTTCTTCTTGTAGACTGAGAGCAGTTCTTTGATAACATGATTGTAGGTTTTGATTTCGCCGTTTCTACTGGCGAGTTCGATAGTCAGGCTAAAACAGCCTACGCCCTGTCTGCAAAACGGCTCGGCCTGGAATGATTCCTCTCTTCGAAGCGTAAGGAAACGTCTTCATCATCCAGATCTTCTCCTTCCCATGCCGACCTGCCTTCAGACTCACATGTGACGCAGGGTTCTCCCTTGACTTTCACATGCTTACACTGGCCACAAATCGTGAAGTTCCTCGAAACAAGGTCGATCGGTTTATCCTTGCCATATTTATCCCTGAAACCGATCAATTCATCATCAATCCAGATCCAAAGCTCCTGCATCGTCTCCTCTCCTGCGAGAGTACGGGCAGCTTTGGCACGTTCGAAACGCTCCTCAGCCAACTTGCTGATCTCCGCGATGACGTGTTTGCTTGCATCGTCCAAAGTGACATGGGAGACTGGTGATAAGAGACCGAATTGCCTGCCGTGAGGTATAGCTCTCGCACGTGGCAGTTCAAGAAAATAGCGTCTCCACTCATCCCTCACACTAGCTTCCTTACTTGTTGGAATGACACGTTCCACGACTGGGGTGTCTGACTTTTCTGAGTTCACTTCCAAGAGACCAATCTGAGGAAGACTTTTGTTCAGAATCACGAAAGTGTCGATCGCTGACTTTGGAATCGAATGCGGAAAAGCGCCATACACCTTGTTTGCGAAGCGAAGCATCCTCATCAGCTTGCCAATGCACCCATCGAGTTGACTCGGCTTAGTCTTGGACTTGATTTCGACAGCAGTCATCTCACGCGAGGAAAAGTCTACAGCAATGAGATCGGGTGTCGGGTAGCCTTCCGATTTGAACGTTCCCCAGGGGCTTCGTGGCTGAATCCGTCTCAGCTCTTTTTCCGACCAGCAGTTCATATGTCGCACACTCTCGAAGTAATCTTGAACCAGCGGGTAAAGCGCCCTCTCGGACTGCTTACGGCTTTTCGGCAAGACCATCCTACTCGCGAGAACAGATTACTCTTGCAAGCGGTATAAGAAGCCCGAACGAGACAGTGTAAAACCTGGAAGCAAATGGTTCTACTTACGCAGCAGGTCGGCCTTCCGCTGACAAGCGATATATCCGCACACGTTGAGTGTTTGATCGGACGGTGCTGATCTTGAAGTTGGCGACCACCAAAGTCAAGCCTCGAAAGAAGAGGAAGAAGAATGGGTAGAATCAACATTGACATTCCTGACGAGGTGCATGCGAGGCTGAAGATGATAGCGTCAGCTGAAGGCAAGGGATTCTACGAGTGGCTAAAAGACGACCTTACGCGGACCTGTCCTGACGAACAAACGCTACTCGAAATGTTGAGGGACATCAGAGACGACAGACCGAAGCAGAAACCGCTGTAAATTGGATCGGACCAAGAATGTTGAATGAAGCTTGGTCTGACGTGGATGAGAGGCGTATGCAATGGTCGGATCTTCGCTCCGTATGGACATTGCGGAACTTAAGCGCCTAGTCGAGCTATACGACCTCGAAACATACCTCTTCGAGACAGTGTCGAAAGACTTCAAACAAAAGCAGACCCTGACAACATTCGAGTTCTTCGCGATCATTACATGGAAGTCCAATCGATCCAAGACCAAAGTCAGAGAAGGCTTGGCAGCTGCTGGAAAATCGGCGAGCGACCTCATGAGAGATGTGAGTCGAGGAGAGAAGACCGAGGCGAAAGTTGAGACTTTGCTGCGAATCGGGGGGATAGGTCTGCCTATCGCATCTGCTATCTTGGCCGTCTGCTACCCGGATGAGTTTACAGTGCTGGATATTCGTGCTTGGACAACCCTGAGAGACATATCAGCGGAAAGCCTGCCATCATGCTATCCACAAGACTCAGGAGACTATCTCCGGTACTGTCAAGTGTGTCGCGACTTGGCAAACGAAGCAGGTCTGTCCTTGCGCAACCTTGACCGTGGACTATGGGCAAAGAACTGGGAAGACAATCTACGTGCCTTTATCATGAACAAGGCATAACAGAGTCTCGCTAACGCACTGAAGATGCTGGCGTCAGCTGAAGGCCTAGGATTCTACGAATGGGTCAAGGACCAGCTTACGCATTCGTCCCCTGATGAACAAACCCTACTTGAGATGCTCAAAGATATCCACGAATGTCGTAAGAAAGACAACTCGAAGTGAATCGCAACTTCCTCGATTCACCTGACATACTTTATGGCACCTGAGTGCCAAACTCACTCTAGGCCGGAAGGCAACTTCGACCAAGCATTGGCGCTAAGGCTTGATGTGTTCGGTGATCAGCTGTCTTATGGAGCTTCTTATTTCTCTCAAGCGGTCTTCGAATTCCAATTCCTCTCGATCCGGAAACGGAAGTCCCTCGCGATACTCGTCATAGCCCTTCATCCATGATTCAATTTCTTCATTTGACGGCTCGGGCGCAACTAGGCCCTTATTCTCCAAGAACTTGTCTAACTCATCGATCTTAAACTCAATTGCGGGGCGAAGTTCCACGGGCAAGAAATCTGCTTCAAGAGTTTTCAGAAACGCAAGTATGGCTTCCTTGAATGCAGGATAAGTCTCGTATCTTTGTTCGACAAGTCTATTGAGTTCCTTTAGAGCTTTCTTTTTCTCATCGTAAAGGAGCTGCGTTCGAAGCATTTCTTTTGCTGATTCAATGCTCCTGAGAGTGCTCCATCGCATCGCTATCAATGTCAATGCAGTTGCCAAAAGACCTCCTAACAGCGCACTCAAGATTGTTAGAACAATATCATCCATTCTGTTTCCACCTCATTGTCATCCCGACGACTTGAAAGACTTCGGCCAAATGCTCCATTACTTACATTGCTTCCCGACGCAAGAAATCTTCCAAATAACCTCTACTAGATCGCACTGTGACCCAACTTGGATTGATCCTTCGCATCAAGTAGTTGTTCAGCATACCATTTCATTGTTCGCCTTGGATCTATGAATCGCAGCGGCTTGTATTGAGTCTTGAATTCAGTCTCAAACTCGTCTATATCTTCATCGGGACATAGTCCGATGAACAAGTCTCTCCTCGTGAATTTGAAACGAGGTTTTCTGGACGCATATCTCCATTCTCGTTCCCAAGTGAAGTCGATTCTTTTTCTGTTCTGCGCTGTGCCTCCCATCGGAGAAAGCAACTTCCCAAAAAGGGCAATGAATGGAGTGACTTTCAATGCAACCCTAGGGTGCGTGTCTATTAGACTGCACAACGCCTCTACTGCGTCGTTCTGATCTCCTTTCATGTTGTTAATGTAGAATACGGGCGAAACGCCCTTACTCCTTAGTCTCTCTTTGAGAAAGACCAGCCCGTACGGCTTAAGATCAACACTCCTTTTACGTATCTCCAAGAGATTGTGGATTTCGCCGAGCGGTGTCTCTGTGAAGCTCACCGCTGAAAAAAAGAGTCGCTTCTTCTTAGTGGTTAACTTTTCAAGAGGATACCGAAATCTGGCGTCGCTGATTGGGGTGTCTCCATATTTGAGAGTCTTGGATTTGAGAATGCTTTTCAAATTGCTCTTGGCTGAATTGGCGCCAATATCCCTTGTCAAGTGCACCAAGAAAGGCGAGATATCATTTCTGAATTGCAGGACCTTCTCAACATCTCGCATTTTTCTCAATCAGTATGCCTACTTCCGTACGCTTAACGGATTCGGTCAGGAATGAGGTGAACTGCGAATAGGAGAGTTCTTTCGTCGTCGGGTCACTTGGTGCGGGCGTCCGAATTTGAACCCTCATAGGAGGAGTCGTTTGTCGTCGTCGGTACACTTAGTGCGGGCACTCAAATTTGAACCGTCGTAGGCGTTCGTTTTTCGTCGTCGTCGCGCACCAGCTGTCCGGGGATATAGGTAAGGGGTATCATGATGCGGGCGACTGAATTTGAACCTTTGATTTTATGTTGGTCTCTCGGTGCGGGCGTCGCGATTTGAACTCCTGTGTGAAGCAGATGCCGGTTCATGCGGTCCAGCGGTCCGGCTCTCTCAGGGTCGGCATCGATCACATCGCATTGGCTCTGAGACTGGGTCACATTCACCCTGCCAAGCGGTTATTCATCACAATCGGGCTGATAATGCGACTTTGAAGATTCAGCCCCGAGTCTATTCCAAGAAGTACATGAGAAAGCGCGTGTACCAGTATGTGCGCTATTATCTGGAGATTCCGAAACGGATTGCCGAACCGAGTCTAGGAATCCAGCTCGAAGCACGACGTCTAGGTGAACATATCATAATCGGCCCCGCCGGGCACTCAAATTCCTTTTCGCTCATCGAAAAAGCGGTACGGCAGGACGACGAAAATCGCTGAGACTGTTGTCATCTTTGTGTGGACAGTCACTCAAATAGTGGACACTTCCGCAAAAAACCACAGGACATTTTCGCTAGCGAAATCATTTTCCGCCTATTGAAAGAGAGCAATCCATTAGCTCGAAAGCTGAATACAAGGTTGAACTCGCATCTAAGAGAAGCATCAGCGCTACGAGGATCATGACTACGCAGAATTCAGGACCCGGAAGAAAACCTCAATTCTCGACGGAGAATCGGCGACCGAGAGGAGTGAGAGTGAGCGTCAGCCTTGACGAGGAGCTCATCAAGACTTTGGAACAGATCAGAGTAGACATAGGTGAGCCCTCGTTCAGTGGGCTTGTGAGGAGACTGCTCAAGGAACGGCTAGGTGAGCTCGGTATGCTCAAGGAAGATGCAAGAAAAGCTCTTGGACTGCCACGTATGAGAAATTCCGAAGACATCTGAAGCATTCAGCGAATTGTGTCCGTTTGTCGGAATACTTCCCAAGCGACCTTAACTAATTCCTCTCCGTTATGATCGGCAAAGCTCGGTTTGAGACCGAGGATTTTCGACCGCCCTTTTGGGACTGGAACACTCATGACAAACCCTCATCTTTGGCACTCTAGGTTGACGCACACACTCCTCCGATGTGCAGATGACCATTCACACGAAAGGCGTTCAAGTCCTTCGAGAAATCTCAGAAACAAGGCGCGAGCGAAAAAACATCTCTCGCTGCTCGCCGCTAGAGCCTCATTACAGAGTGTTTTCCAAGAATCTTACGTAGACAAGGAGAGATCCGAGATCGTCTCTTTGAGAGACTCTGATGACATCGATGTGATCAAAGGAGAAGTTCTCAGGTC
>Ga0315279_10004860_pt1 | contig 17826 bp, 15 predicted proteins | sample YL17G06_20_MG_FD_203694 | JGI IMG/M metagenome (GOLD analysis project Ga0315279, IMG submission 203694) | Sediment microbial communities from Yellowstone Lake, YNP, Wyoming, USA - YL17G06_20 | ecosystem: Environmental > Aquatic > Freshwater > Lake > Sediment | place: USA: Wyoming | collected... | reverse complement strand
AGCACGCGGCTCAACCGCTGCGGGCCCTCGTCTCGCGGCAACCCGGCGCGCAGGGCGGCATCTTGGGGAGTGGCCGCTTCGTACAGCACGTTCCTTCCCGGCGCCGCTGCCAGATTGCCTGTTTCGCTCATCCCGTAATAAACCCAGGCAAAACGGCAGTCATCATCCTCATGCAGGGCACTCTCAATCTCCTTCGCCGTCCAGGTGTTGTAAAAGCCTTCGTCAAGGTCCGACGTGCCTCCGGACTGGGAACCGCAAAAGTACGTGCCGGAGGGGTCTTGCATCGCAGTCCAGAAAGCCAAAGTATCTTCAACAGCGCGTTTGTAGCGTGCTTCACCAGTGGCCTGCCAGGCTCGCACCAGGGCCACGAGCATCTCCGCGTTCGGCACAAGCAACTTCTCATAGCGCGGCACTCGCCACCAGCGGTCCGCACAGCAGCGATGGAACCCGCCGCCGAGCTGGTCGTAGATTGCCCCGCGCAACATGCCGTCGAGCGTCTTCGTGACAACCTCCAGGCTGCGCGGATCCTTGCTGGAGGCATAGTGCAGCAAGCACAAATCCAACGCTCTGGGCGTGGGGAATTTCCCTCCACCTTCGCCCACTCCCACAGCCAGGCCGCCTGCTTTCTGGTCCAGCGCTGCGCAGATTGCGGCCACAGTGCGCTGGCGCACGTCAGGCGCGGGCTCGCCGGCCGTGTCCGCGGCCTCGTTTTCTTTCTTCAGACTGTCATCCAGTTCGCGGGCCTGGGCCGCCACGTCCTCTTGCCGGTCGCGCCATGTGCGCGCGGACTGGTAAAGCACGCCACGCAGGCCCGGACGCTGAGCGGCGGCATCATCCTCAGCGGGGTAATACGTCCCCCCCATGAAAGCGTAGCCGTCTGGAGTGAGGAACGCCGTCAACGGCCAGCCGCGCCGGCCGGAGAGGGCCTGCACGGCCTGCTGCAAACGCAGATCCACGTCAGGACGCTCGTCGCGGTCCAGACGCACAGGGATGAACTCCTCGTTCAGGCGCGTGGCCACCTCCAGGTCGGTGAACGTGACCCGCTCCATCACTTTCCCCCAGTGGCACCAGCTGGCCGTAATGAAAATAAAGATGGGCTTGTGGCTGCGCGCGGCCGCGGCGAATGCATCCGGCCCCCAGGCCTGCCAGCGCACAACGCCCTTGCCCCCCAACACCGCCGGATCGCCGGCCTTGGGAACATACGGAGCGACCGCAGGCGCCGTGGCGCCTTCCGGTGGAAGGAACGTGCCGGCGCGCGGGGAAGCGGCGCTTTCGATGGCGAAGACGCGCACTCCGAGGAAGAAGACCAAAAGGAGCGCAGCCATTCGGGATTTTAGATTTTGGATTTTGGATTTTGGATTGGGATTGCGAGCCCAGAAGAAGCTGGCAAAATCCCCGCGCGGCCCCAGCCAATCCAAAATCCAAAATCTAAAATCCAAAATAGCTGTTCCCTGTGCGCTCACTTCTCAAGAATACTCTTGAAATGCCAATAGGTCACAGGCGGCGCGCCAGAAGGAGCAGCCCACCGGACGCCGTTGGCAATGACGGAGCGCACGTTGGGGTCGAAGTAGGTCGGGAAAGTCTCATGGCCCGGCCGGAAATAGAAGACGCTGCCCGCGCCGCGCTTCCAGGTGCAGCCGCTGCGGAAGACTTCGCCGCCCGCAAACCAACTGATGAAGATCAGCTCGTCCGGCTCCGGAACATCGAAATGCTCGCCGTACATCTCTTCATGCTCCAGGACGAAGTGGTCGGTGATCCCGATGGTGATTGGGTGCGCCGGCTTGGTGACCCAGAGGATTTCCGCCTTGCCGTCCTCACGCCACTTGAGCGCGCCGCTGGTGCCCATCAGCAGCAGGAAAGGCTTGGACATGTGCGCCGAATGGAGCGGGATCAAACCCATGCCCTGCAAGACGCGGTCGCGGACCTTGGCGGCGATCTTGTCGTCTACTTGGCCGTGAGCCATGTGCGCCCACCAGACCAGCACGTCCGTGTTGTTGAGCACCTCGTCGCTCAGTCCGTGGCTGGGCTGGTCGAGCGTGGCGGTGCGGACTTCCATGTCCGGCTGCGCGCGCAGGTGTTCGGCGATAGCCTCGTGGATGCCCTTGGGGTAAACCTTCTTGACCTCGTCGTGCTTCTTCTCGTGGACAAACTCATTCCACACTGTGACGCGAATCTTCTGCTTGGCCATGCTGTGCTCCTTTGTGAAATCGGATCCCTGGGACAGGGGAAGAATGTAGCGTGCGGAGGGCGGTTCGTAAAACGGAAAAAGTGAAACGGACGCTAACGGATCGTGGAGCGAGGAGCGTGGAGCGTGAAGCGTGGTTCGATCCGCGCGCCACGCGCCAAGGTTATTGACGTCGGTATCACTGATGGTATAACACACGGTAGGAAAGGAGGTGATACCGAATGGCGACTGTAAAGATGGCGATTTCGCTGCAAGAACCGCTTTTTGAGAAAGCGCAGAAGCTCGCGCGTAAGAGGAAGATACCTCGAAGCAAAGTTGTCTCGGAAGCTCTGGAACAGTATTTCGAGCGGCGTGAGACGCAGGCACTGGTCGAAAGCTGGAACGAAGCTTATGCTGGAGGGGAAGACGAGGACGACAAGCAGTTTCGGTTGGCCGCCTTGCGCCAGATGGCCCAACGAGCAAAGGATGAGGACTGGTGATCCGCCAAGGCGAAGTCTATTGGGTTGATCTGCCAGATGCCGTCGGCTCAGGTCCCGCGTTTCGGCGCCCCTGCGTGGTGATTCAGAACGACGTCGTCAACCAGACCAAGCTTTCCAGCACCATTGTCCTACCGGTGACCTCAAACCTGAGACTGGCAAACTGCCTCGGCAATGTTGAGCTGGAGCGCGGCGAAGGGGGCCTACCACAGCCAAGCGTGGTCAATGTGTCGCAGATCATCGCCGTGGATAAGTCTCTGCTTGGCCAACGTCTTGGCCAACTCTCACGCGCCCGTGTGCGCGAGATTCTTGATGGCCTGCGCTTATTGACTGAGCCGCGTGAGCTGTGAATGAAGGCTCTCGTCCGCAATCCAAAATCGAAAATCGAAAATCGAAAATCCAGTAACCGTTCAGGGGATGGGAGCGGACTAACACGGACGAACACGGACGAACACGGACTAAACGCTCCACTGCCCTGGGGAGGCTGAACGGATACAAAATCCAAAATCCAAAATCCGCTCAGCCCTTCACCGCCCCCGCCGTCAGCCCCGCGATGAACTCCTTTTGCAGCATGAAGAAGAGCACCGCGGGCGGCAGGACGCCCAGGAATGTGCCGGCCATCAGCAGGCCATATAGGTTATCCCCTTGCAGCCCAATAGTCTGGCTCAGGGCTATGGGGACAGTGAAGAGGTTCTCGGATTGCAGGACAATCATCGGCCAGAGAAAGCTGTTCCAGCCGCCCATAAAGGACATCAGGCAGAATGCGCCGGACATCGGGCGCACCACCGGCATGACGATGTTCCAATAGATGCGCACTTCGCTGCAGCCGTCAATCCGCGCCGCTTCCAGCAGGTCGTCGGGAATGCCCAGCATGGCCTGGCGGAAAAGCAGCATCCCGAAGGCGCCGACCGCGCCTGGCAACAAGATGCCCAGATAGCTGTTCATCATGCCCATCTTGCAGATGAGCTCGTAAGATGGGGCGAGGAGCACCGAGCCGGGGATCATCATGGTGGCGAGCATCAGGATCAGCAGCGCGTGCTTGCCTTTGAAGTTGTACTTGGCCAACGCGAAGCCGCCGAGCGAAGAAAGTATCAGCGAGATTGAGGTGCCCGCGCTGGTCAGGAAAAAGCTGTTGAGGAGGTAGCGTCCGAAGTTGAAGTGAACGAACAGGTCCGAGAAATTGCGCGTGGTGGGCGTGTGCGCTTCCTCGTAGCGCAGGCTGCAAGGACCAATGTGCAGCACGTCGCCTGTGCTCAGTTTGTGTTCCGCTTTGGTTTCATTGTTGATCGCCACATTCCGCACGCCCGGACCGGGGCGCACAATCCACCTGCCGTCCTCAATGGTCAATCTCAACGCCAGAGGCGGAACGGCATCGTTGGAAAGCCGCACGGAGCATCCGGGGGCGCTGCCAACCGTGATCTCCTGCCCGTTGATAACCCAAGGTTCCTCGTTGGGCGGACCGTCCACAGCGATGAGCTTGTCTTGCGGCTCGCCGTAAGGCATGAAGGTATAGGACCACATGTCGCCCGGCTTTTTGAATGCGGCGCAGACCAGCCACACCAGGGGTATCGCCCAGAGGGCCGCCGTGATGGCCAGAAGCAGGTACGTTGCGGCGCGGAGCGGCTGGCTAGAGCGCCGTGGCTGCCCGGCATATTTCCTTCCTAGGCTTGCGTTAGGCATTGCCGCGCATCGCTCCTGAAATGCGCACCTGCGCCAGGCTGATGAGCAGGACCATCAAGGCCAGCGTCCAGCCTATCGTCGAGGCGTAGCCCAGGTTGCCAATGTCGAAGCCGCGCTGGTAAAGGTACATGACTATGGTCAGGCCGGCCTTGTTAGGGCCGGGGCCGTTCATCATGACAAAGGGCAGTTCGAACAACTGGAATGATCCGAGGGTGCTCATAATGACGACCACCAGGGCCACAGGTTTTATGGCCGGGGCCGTAATGTGGACGAACTGCTGCCAGGCATTGGCGCCGTCCACGGCGGCGGCTTCGTAAAGCTCGCGGTCCACGGCCTGTAACGCGGCCAGAAAGTAGATGCAGTTGAGGCCGACGTACATCCACAAGGCCGTGCCCACGAGCGCCGGCATGACCAGGGCCGGGTTGCCCAGCAGCTTAATGTCCAGATTGGCGGCCAGCGTCGCATGCAGAAAACGGGGCACCAAGCCGAAGCGCGGGACAAACACCACGCTGGCCAAAACGCCGACAAAGACCTGGCCCACCAGATAGGGGCTGAAGAAAACGAAACGGAAAGTATTGCGCCCTTTGAGCCACCGGGCATTCAACAGCAGCGCCAGGGCCAGACTTAGAGGCAATTGCAGGAAGACAGAGAAGAAGGCAAATGTGGCTGTGTTGTAGACCGCGGTGTAGAAGTCGGGGTCGTGCAGAAGAAACCTGAAGTTGTCCAACCCCGTAAAGACGACAGAACGCGGTCCATTGGTCGTATTGAAGGCCAGGTAGAAACTCTTGACTATGGGATAAATTCCAAAAGTGCAGAAGAGAATGAGGAATGGGGAGACAAAGATGTATGGCGCGAGACGCTGCTGTTGGCGCCACAGCGAGAAACGCGCGGATTGTTCGCCCTGTACCGTCCCAGACATGCCTCTTCCTCTTAGTGGTATGGGTTGAGTTTCATCTGCCGCCGGATTTCGTCCGCGGACTGCTTGAGCCGCTTTCTGACGAAGGCCTCAAAGCCGTTCGCGCCCTTCTTCCCGTAGTAATCCACGCAGTCGCAGATGGCTTCGCTCATCTTCTCCTTGGCCAACTGTATGTAGGGACTGGTGTATTGCGGCGGAGTATCATCCGCCTGGGCCGCGTAGAGTTGGCCGAGCGGCTGGTTGGACCAATACGGATTAGGCTGCGCCAGCGCAGGGTGCTTCCAGGCTGCTCTGAGCGGCGGGAGAATATTCGTCTCCTGGAACTGCTCAGCACGCGAGTCAACGTCAAAATAGAGTTCCAGTCCCAGTTGCCAGGCGAGTTCAAACTGCTTGCTCTTCTTGGTGAAGCCCAGCATGGTGCCCCCGCGGGTGCTGGTGCGCCGTCCGCCAGGCTTCACCGCCGGCAGCGGCATCAAGGCCAGCTTTCCCGCGCCGGATTTGGCTTGCTTCTGGAAGAAGCCGCTGAACCAGTCGGGCATCAGGAAGCACAGCAGGAAATCGGTCTGGAGAAATTTCTCCGTCACTTCCCAATTCCACCCCACGGGATAGCCTACGCGCTCAGGTCCCACGACGAGCGGCACGTACCAGCACATGGTTTTCACTGCCACATCGTCATCCAGGCTGATCGTCCCATCGGGGTGAAAGTAACCGCCATCGCGCTGAAAGAGCAGTACCTCCAGGTCTCCCGAATCGGTGTCGGAGAGGCCGATAAGGTAATGATCAATCTGCCCTGGCGGCGAACTGGCGTTGAGTTCTTTCATCAATCCGCGGCCCACGCGCAGGAACTCGTCCCAGGTGGTCAGTTTCTCCGCATCAATGCCGTGCGCCTGGAAGATGTCGCGGCGATAGGCCAGCAGGACAGGATGGACATCGTGCGGCAGACCGAAAATGTGGTCCGTGGCGACGCCATTGACAACTCGCCGCGAGGTATACGGCGCGAAGCGGGATTTCACGATGCGCTCATACCAGGGCGGCCCATCGGGGCGCGGCTTATGCAGTTCCGCGGTCAGGTCCACGAAGCCGATGTCCTCAAGTGGGCCGAGGAAAAAGGTGCCAGCGCTGCTGATCTCGGTCTCCAGCATATCCGGAACATGCAGGTCGGAAGCAAAAGCCGCGCGCAAGCGGGAAGTCACCGCCCGGCCGTGGACGAACTGCAGGTCCACCTTGACGCCTGGATGCGCGGCCTCGAAATGCGGGACCACCTTCTGATAGGCGCGATAGTGGCTGTCGGCAAAGGTCCAGACTTCCAGGTTGCCGGAAGACTTGCCCGCGGGGAGCAAGAGCAGCCCCAAGCCGCTGGCAAGGGCCATGATGAGGATGGCCAGAGGGGCTTTGCCAGGCGGATAGTCCATGCCGCTTTCTTAAAGCAAAACGGCCGAATGGAAAACAAAAAAGTTGCGGCAGGCAGCTTCCTTGCATTGCCCGCGCTCTTGCCTTGCGCTAGTCTTTGCAGAAGCCTTTTCGAGGAGGGAACGCAATGCGAAGCTGTTGCCTGATTACCTTTGCCGCTATCTCTGTGATCCTGCTTGCCGGTTGTACGACCAGCAGGCAATACCTCGCCTCGCATGATCGCCTTGTGGAAGCCGGGGTCTATGCCATCAGCGTAGAAGCGGCTGTGAAGCCGGAGCAGGTCAAACGCACTGACAGGGAAGAAAAGGGCGGCCGCCTGACAGTCCTGGAGGCGCCCTACATTGAGTATTCGAGAATCCAAGTTTTCATTGACAGCCGGGGCGAATATGCGAGCGCGCCGGAGCTTGGCGTGCTCATCACCACAGACAAGGACAAGGGCTTCTATACGCGACACAAAGACATGGAGGAGCGGGTGCATGAATTGGCAGTGCTGAACTTGCGCGCGCGCCAACATGGCGCTGAATCCAAGCCGACCTCGTTGCCGCCGGCCACACCCAAAGCCGCTGAGCCGAAACCGCAACCTGCTCCCGCGCCGCAGCCGGAAGCGAAGAAGTAGCTTTGTGCCACGGATGTGTTCGCGCCGGCTGTTTGGCGCGAACTCATCCGTGCCCGGCCAGAGGACGAGTACTGAATACTGAGTACTCAGGGCCCAGGGCGCGAAGGCCGCTCAGTACTCGGTACTCCGGTACTCAGTACTCCTTTCGGAGGACCTTTCGATGCCAGGTCAGGATACCATCCGCGCCTTCATTTGCATCTCTGTCGCTCCGGCCCTGCTGGACGAACTGGAGAAGGTGCAGCGCCGCCTGAAACTGGACGGCGTGCGCTGGACAAAGCGGGACCAGATTCACCTTACGCTCAAATTCCTCGGCGACATTCCCGCGTCCGTCGTGGCTGATCTCGAGCAGGCCATCAGGCGGGCCTGCCAGGGCGGCAAGCCGCTGCGCCTGACGCTGCAAGGCATGGGCTGTTTCCCGACGCCTCAACGGCCCAGCGTCGTATGGTTGGGGGTGGGCGGCGACGTGGATGCCCTGGCCGCGCTGCAACTCGCCATCGAGAAGAAAACCGGTGGCCTTTCGGAACACAGCGAGAAGCGCGAATTCCACCCGCACCTTACGATTGGCCGGGTGAAGAACGTTCCCTTTCGCGAACTCCAGCGCCTTGGCGAACGAGTTCTGGGGGCCGAGGTGGGCATGCTTGGCGAGTGGACTGCCGCTGAAGTTCATCTAATGAAGAGTGAATTGCTTCCTGAAGGGGCGAAGCACACGGCTTTGGCCAGCGTGCGCCTTGAGTAGATGCCCGGAGGTCCAAATGCGGCTGTTGCTATGGATGGCACCGCTCGCGGTGTACTTTTGTTCCTTGCCGTATTTGGTTCAGAGCGCCGAACTGTTCGTAGCTCGGAACGGTAACGACAATAACGCCGGAACCAGGGAAAAACCTTTTGCCACCCTTGAGCGCGCCCGCGATGAAGTGCGGGCGCTCAAGGCCGCGGGAAAGGCCGGCGGTGGCATCACCGTGTGGCTTGGGGGCGGCATCTATCCGCTGGCCGCGGCGTTCAGGCTCACGGCGGACGACTCCGGAACAAAGGACGGGCCGGTCGTCTATCGCGGGGCGGACGAGGAGACCGTGCGTCTGGTTGGCGGGCAGGAGATTCCGTCCGGGACATTCAAACCCGTCACGGATGCGGAAGTACTCAAGCGCCTCGACGATGCCGCGCGGCGCATGGTAGTTCAAGCGGACCTGAAGGCGCAAGGCATCGCCGATTTCGGCGCGGTCAGGCCGGCGGGGTTGGAACTCTTCTTCAAGGACAAGCCCATGCCGCTGGCGCGCTACCCCAACGCAGGCTGGATGAAGATCGTCGCCGCGCCCGCCGGACAAAATGGCGGCAAGTTCACCTATGAAGGCGACCGGCCCAGGCGCTGGGCGCAGGCGGAAGACCTTTGGCTGCACGGCTATTGGACACAGGATTGGGCAGACTCCTACGTGAGAGTGGCGGCGATAGATGCCGAGAAGAAAGAAATCACGACTAAGGCGCCGCACGGCGTCTATGGCTACACTGCGGGCAAACGTTTTCGCGCGCTGAACATCCTGGAGGAACTGGACGAACCAGGCGAATGGTATCTCGAGCGCAAGAGCGGCATCCTTTACTTCTGGCCGCCCGCGCCGCTCACCGAAGGCAAGGTGTTCGTCTCCGTTCTGGACAAACCGCTGGTTTCGCTGGAAGGCGCGTCGTTCATTACCTTGCGAGGGCTGACACTGGAATGTGTGCGCGGCAATGCGGCAAGAGTAGAAGGCGGTTCGAACAACCTCATTGCCGGTTGCACGCTGCGGAACAGCGGCAACATGGCAGTGCGCATCCGCGGCGGCCAGGACAACGGCATTGCCGGTTGCGACATCTACGCGAGCGGCGCCGGCGGGGTTGACCTTAGCGGCGGCGACCGCAAAACGCTGAGTGCCTGCGGCAACTTTGCCGTCAATAACCACGTCCACGACTACAACCGTTGGGACAAGACCTACAAGGCTGGCGTGCACGTTGGCGGCGTGGGCTGCCGCGTGGCCCACAACCTGATCCACGACGCCCCGCACAACGCTGTTCTGCTTGGGGGCAATGAGCACGTCATCGAATTCAATGAGATTCACCACGTCTGCACCGAGACCGGGGACGCGGGAGCGTTCTACATGGGCCGCGACTGGACGATGCGCGGAAACATCGTCCGTTACAACTACTTTCATGATCTGGAAGGCGTGAAAGGAGAGAAGGGCTTCACAGACGTGATGGCCGTGTACCTCGACGATTGCGCCAGCGGCACGACCGTCTTCGGCAACATCTGCCGCGGAGTCAAGCGCGCCCTGATGTCCGGCGGCGGGCGCGACAACATCATTGAGAACAATGTCTTAGTGGACTGCGCCATTGCCATTCACGTTGACGCTCGCGCCATCGGCTGGGCGGCCAAGTACGCCAAGCTGGAAGGCGGCGAGTGGGGCATGAAGAAGAAACTTGAGGACATCAAGTGGAACCAGCCGCCCTACAGCACGAAATACCCGGCGCTGGCCACAATGCTCGACGAAGAACCGTATTCCCCCAAGGGCACGGCCGTCGTCCGCAATGTCTGCTTCAACTGCAGGAAGTGGATCGAACTGCAAGACAAACTGAACGATCAGAAGATCACCATTAAGGACAACTTCACCACAGGCGACCCGCTCTTTGTTGACGCAGCCAAGGGAGACTTTCAACTCAAAGACGATTCGCCGGTTTTCAAGCTCGGCTTCAAGAAGATTCCCGTCGGGCAGATCGGGCTGCAGAAGGATGAGTATAGGCAGGTGCTGCCAGGTATTGGCCGGCACGAATGACGTGCTGTCTTGGGCCGCACGTTGCAGCGGCGGTTGCGGTAAGGAATGCGGGCTCGATTGGCCCGGTTCCTGCCCCTGCCCTGGTGAGGACGCAAAAGAAGGCGCCCGTGCGGTCAATCCCGACATGCCGCGGGCAAACTGGTGGAATAATCCGCCCTGGAAACGAGAAAAGGCTGCACGCAGTCCAGCCCGGGGAGAAAAGATATGACCAAGGCAAGCACGGAGAGCCGCAGCGTGTTGCGGAGAATCGCTGAAGCGGCCCTGAAGATCCTGGCGTTCTTCGTCATCCTCGAACCCATCTGGATGCTGCTGCCCTTTGCAGGTTTCCTCTACGGGTCCGGCTTGCAGATCGAGGAACTCGGGCGGCACCACAGCACCGCATGGCTGACGCATTTCGTCTTCCCCGTGGGCACACTGGGCTGGTGCGGCCCCATCCTGGTCCTGCTCGGGTTCATTCTGTTTCTGGCTGGAGCTTTTCAGATCTACGCGGCCAAGATTCGCCGAACGGGTCTGGTGACGAAGGGACTGTACCGTTTCGTACGGCACCCCCAGTACATCGCACTCACCCTCTTCGGCTTGGGCCTGCTGCTGGCTTGGGGCAGGGCGATCATGTTCATTGCCTTCTTCCTGATGATGTTCCTCTACTATTACCTGGCGAAAAGCGAAGAGCGCGCCTGCCGGGGCTTGTTCGGCGAGGAATATGAGCGCTATCGCGAGCGGACGTCCTTCGTGTTCCCGGGCGACAAGCTGCTCCGTCCGCTGGGAGCCTGGCTCTCAAGGCTCAACGTGCCCTCGCCGCTGCGCGTCGCGGCTGCGTTTCTCCTGACAATGGGCCTGTGCTTCGGACTGATGTGGCTCATCAACCTGGTCAAGGCGTCTGTCTGCACCGTGCCCTACTTGACGGCCACGATCCGCTTCGGGCCGCCGGATGGCGCGGCAGCGCCGGCGGCCGAGGAGATCAAAGCCGGCGTGGCGGGCCGTGTGCCGTTCATCGAGGCCGGACGGGTGGCCATCGTCCGCGGTCCCTGTCCCAACGCCGCGGCGACAGGATTCGCTGAACGCATCCTGCAGCGGCTGCGGCAATCGCTGGCCTTGGAGAAATCCCTCAAATTCCTGGACGAGCCTGGCGGAGACGTGGCGCTCGTCTTCTGTGCGCCCTACGAGATACCAGACCACCCGGGAGTACCGGGCACGCGCGGAGGCGAAGAGGGCCGCCGCGGACCGCCGCTTGATCCCGCGGGTCCGGACCGGGTGCGCCTCATCATTCTGCGCTGCGCCCTGACGCCGGGCGCGGCCATCGCTGATATTCTCGCCGACAAGAGCAAGCGGCAGATTCGCGGCGCCTGCATCGCGCCAGTGGACTTGGGCCGCGCGGCAGGCGAGGACATTATCGCCGGAGAGGTGGTCACGCCAGGGCCGAAGTTTCCGGGCGAGGAGCGTTGGGATTTCCTGATGGCCCAGCTCGCGGCGCGGCCCGTTCCCGGCGCAGCCGCCGCGGTTGTCGTTCCGGGTCTGGCTGCGAGCGCTGAGCTGGTCATGGTGAAGGCCCCGGTGCTGCGCACGCGCCTGGATCCGGCTTTCGCCAAGGAGGTACTGGACCGCTTGGCGGGGTCGAGGCGTTTGCGGGCGCAATTGCGCAAGAGCGGAGCGGGCGGCGGCATCGTCCCGGTCGCATTCCCGAGACCTGGTCCCAACTGGTATTCAGAGCACCACGGCACGCCGCAGATCAGCGCCTTCGTGATCCTCGTGCGCCTGCGGGCCCCGGATACCCCCCACAGTGAACTGTTCCAGTCGGATCGGCGCGAACTGCTGAGCGCCTTTATTGCGGACGTGGATTTCAAGATTGAGGCTACAGAGGACTCGGTGACCGGGATCAGTATAGTAGGGCCGGCCCGTGACCTTGAGGAACGCTGGCAGTTCTTCCTCAGCGGCGTGGGCGGGCCGAGCAGTGTGCCGGGACGCTGACTGAGGATATATAGGTGGGAACCGTTCGCGGTAGGCGGGCGGTGCAGACCATGCGCAGAGCCGAGTGCTGGCCGGCACGAATGACGAGGTCAGCGCGGCATGAATGAAGTGGCATAGTTGCCGCCCAGCATTATACTCGGCAGAAAAGTGGAGAGTTCCGCCATGTTGAAGCGAATCCGTATCCAGAACTTCAAGAGCCTGGCTGATGTCACGGTCGAATTGGACCCGCTGACAGTGCTGATCGGACAGAGCGGCACGGGGAAGAGCAACTTTGTGGATGCTCTGCGGTTCCTGCGGGACTACCTTGCCAAGCATGGAAGTATCTTCAGTGATCAAAAGGGGTGGGAGGGAATGCTTCATCGGTTCGGGGGGGGGCCAAGTACGATGACCTTTGACGTCAACTTCGATGTCAAGTACGCCAAGGGCAGCTACGAATACCTTCTTTCCTTGGGGGAAATAGGCGGCAAGGCAGGTAGTGTTGTGGGCGAAGAGAGGCTTGCGTTTGAAGGCAAAGTCCTGTTCCACAGCAAAGATCGAAAGTTGTTGGTGCAGCCAGGAGCGGTAAGCGTCGGGGCGCTGGACAAACCCATCTTGGGAAAGCTGTCAGGTGTACTGGAGATAACCGTAGCTTACCTGTATCTGACCCGTGCCATCGGCTGTTACGATTTCCCTAGCAACGTCTTGAGGGCCGGGCCCAGCAGCGATTCGCAGACGACTGAATTGATGGACTCGGGCGAAAACTACCGTGAAGCCTTTGCTGCAATCGTCAATAACCTGGAGGTAATCCATAACTGGAAGGAGATCATTGCGGCACTGAGATGCCTGAATCACACCATCACCAGTGTGGAGCCTTGCCCATCAGATCAGTCCAGCATTTGGGTTGGCCACAGCGTTAAAGGCAAGGTGCTTACCCTTGGTCTAAACCAGGAGTCAGAAGGGTTGCGCCGCTTTCTGATCAACCTGGTTGCGCTCTATCAGTACCCACCGAAGCAGACGCTGGTCTTCGAGGAGCCGGAAAGGGGAATTCACCCAGGGGCGTTGAGCGCTTTGGCTGACCAGATCAAGGGCTGTGCAGACTCTGGCCGGGCCCAGGTGATAATGACAACCCACAGCCCCCAGTTGCTCGACTTATTCGATCCGGCCGCCATTCGTGTCGTCGAGCTTCGGGACTGCGCCACTCAGATTGGCCCAGTGTCACCTGAGCAAATGGCCGCCCTCAAGGAGATGCTCCTGCGGCCCGGCGAGCTGCTAACCGTGGATCAGGCTCGGGTTGCTCCACTGGCCACGGCCGGGTAAGAGATGGATCCTAAACGCCTGGTGATACTCGTCGAAGGAGATGCCGATGAAAGGGCCGTGCCTTCCCTAGTCGGGCGGATGCTTGCCGAGCGTCAAGGTTCAGACGTTCTTTTTGTGGACGGCAATGTGATTGCCACGGGCGGGGCAAAGAATCTCGTCACCCCGAAAGCCATTGAGGACCGCAATTGGGAGCGCTGGCTTGGTGCTGCGTTGAAGCGGCAAGACTTAGGCGCAGTGCTTCTACTTGCTGACGGAGATCTGGATCAAGTTGGCAAGGGCAAGCCCTTTTGCCCCGGCCGATGTGCACTGGGGCTTTCCGAGAGGGCGCGAACCGTAGGTGCTGGCGCAACGTTTTCGGTAGCGAGTGTGTTCGCACGCCAAGAGTATGAGTCTTGGCTCATCGCAGGCGTGGGCTCGATGGCGGGGAAAGAGCTTCCCAACGATCTTGGCAGGATTGCTGCGGATGTTACGCCACCAAGCGGGGACCTCGAAGCTGCGCCGCGTGACGCCAAGAAGTGGCTGAGTCAGCACGCTGGAATTGCCTACAAGCCGACTATCCACCAAGCCGTGCTCACCCGGCAGGTGGACCTCGCCCTGGTCCGGCAACGCAATCTGCGTTCGTTCCAGCGGCTAGAGAAGTCGCTGCAAGCTCTTATCGAAGCGATGCGGAGCGGGAAACACGTAGTGACACCTTGAGAACAGCAGCATGTGAGAGATAACTGATAACTGGATGATCCTGTATCCCAGCCAGGCCCAAGTGTCATTTGCCAGTTCCCGCCCCGCGGATTATGGTTAGACTGTCTTCACAAACCGGGAAGGGGGGAGCCTGTGAAAGCCAAAGAAACGGCCGTCATACTGATTGAGTTCCAGAACGAGTTCTGCAAGCCCAACGGCAAGCTCTACGAATTGGTCAAGGCCGAACTGTTGAGGCAGAACACGGTTGCCAATGCCGTGAGGCTCGCCGCTGAAGCCCGCGTTAAGGGCTGTCTCATTGTTCATTGCCCGTTTGTCTTCGATGGCCAATGGATGGACAAGCACTCCGTGTCTGGCATCCTGCAGAAGATCAAGGAGGCGGGTTCATTCCGCCGCGGGACGTGGGGCGCCCAGTTGATCGAGGAACTGCGGCCCCTCAGGGGCGACGTCTTACTGCACGGCAAGCGCGCCCTGAGCGGTTTCAGCAACACCGAGCTCAAGGACGTGCTGAAGGAACGCGGCATCCGGAACGTGGCCTGCGCGGGCCTGCTGTCGAACGTCTGCGTCGAGGCCACGGCGCGCGCGGCCTACGACAGAGGCTACCAGGTGGTCGTGGTCAAAGACGCCACCGCCGCGGCCACCAGGCTGCACCAGGATTATTTCGAGCGGGAGACCGCGCCCGTGCTTGGCGCGGGCTTGACTGTCGAGGAATTCCTGCGGGCCTTGGAGTAGCGGCATGAGCTTCCTTGCGCCTTGGGGACTGCTGGGCTTGGCGGCGCTGCTCCCGGTCATCGCCCTGTATTTCCTCAAGCTCAAGCGTGAAGAACGTGTCGTGCCGTCCACCTTGCTGTGGAAGAAGGTGCTGGACGACCTGCAGGTCAATTCGCCCTTCCAGCGCCTCAAGTATTCGCTGCTCCTGCTCGCGCAACTGCTGCTCATCGGCCTGCTCGCCTTCGCTCTGGCCCGGCCCTACCTGAGTGCCGCGAAGTATGCCGCCAGGAAGACCATCCTGCTGCTTGACACCTCGGCCAGCATGTCCACATGCGACGCCGGCCCGCGCAAGGATGAGCCGCGCCTTGATGTCGCGGTGCGCGAGGCCACGGCCAAAGTCGGCGACATGCAGGCCAGCGATGAGATGATGGTCATGGCCTTCGACCGCGATGTGCGCCAGCTCAGCAAGTTCGCTTCCGACCGCGGCCTGCTCAGGCAAGTGCTCTCCGGCCTGCAGACCCGCGACCTGGAGACGCGGGCCAATGAGGCTTTCGAGACCGCGGCCGCGCTGTGCGAGGGCGATAAGGACATCCGCGTGCTGGTGCTCTCGGACGGCTGTTTCGGCCACCTGAAACTGTCCAGTGAGGAAGGCGCCGCCGCCAAGGGGAACCTGGAAGACCAAGGCGGCTCGGGCGGGCCGCTCACGCCGCAGGAGCGTCTCGCGCGGCGCCTGAGCAACTTCCGCTTTGTCTCTTACGGTGAGGAGACCTCCGACAACGCCGCTATCACTCAGATCGAGGCCCGCAGCCGACCCGCGAAGGGCACCGACGAAAACGGCCAGCGCTATGACACGCTGGAGACGCAGGTCTTCGTTATGGTCGAGAATTTCGCACCAAACACACGCGATATCGTGTTGAGTCTGGCGGTCAACGAGCGACGCTTTGCGCCCAAGGTCATCCATCTGCAAGGGCGCCCGCGGCGCGCGGAATCGTTGGAAGACACAGCGGCATCGGGAACCACCTCCGAAGCAGCCCGCTCGGTGGAAGTCTTCAAGCTGCCGTTGGGCGCGACGGGGATCGTGACCGCGCACATCGAAGCGCCCAAGGACAAGCTGGCGGTGGATGACACTGCATACTGCGTTATCGGGACGGCGGAAGGCCTCAAGCTGCTGCTGGTGACGAAAGGGAACTATTTTCTGCAGAAGGCCTTGGGCGCCATCCGTGGACTGACGCTGAGCACCTCCACGCCGGAAGACTTCGCCAAACAGTGGGACCAGAAAGCCCGGCAGGCCGAGGAAGCCTTCGATGTTTGTGTCTTCGACGGTTACGCGCCGCTGGCCTGGAGCGAAGGTGGCGCGCTCTTCCTGGGCGCCATGCCACCCGTGTCGGGCTTTGTGAAGGAGGCCAAGCCGCTCGAATGGCCGCAGGTGGTGGACTGGGACATCGCCCATCCGGTCATGCGCTACGTCAACTTCGGAAACGTGACCGTGGCCGAAGCGCAGGCCTGGAAGGTCCCCAAGGCCGCGAAGGTGCTGGTTGAAGGCTCGGGCGGCCCGCTCGTCGCCGCGCTGGAAAGCGACCGCATGAGAGTGCTGGGCATTGCCTTCGACATCTTCAAATCCGACTGGGTCTATCGCCCTTCCCTGCCGCTCCTCCTGCGCAACGCCGTGCCTTGGCTGGCTGAGGCTTCGACGCGCCGGCGCCCGACCTGCCAGCAGACCGGCGATCCTCTGGTCATTCCTCCAGGCCTGGGTTCTACCGAGGCCACGCTGATCAGGCCCGCCGGCGGCCCTCCACCGGAGAAGATTGAACTCTCCCAGGAACACAGCACCTTTGTGAAAGGCACCGAGAAAGCCGGACTGTACACGCTTAAGGACCTCACGCAGGAGCGCATCTATGCGGCGAATCTGGCCAGCCGCACGGAATCGGACAACGCCGCGCGCGGCACGATCAGGATCGGCGAGTTCACCAAGCCATTAGAATCCACGCGCTCGGCCATCGAAGCCAAGCACGAGATCTGGCGCGACCTGGCGCTGGCGGCCTGCGCCCTGCTGCTCCTGGAATGGTGGGTCTTCCACAGGCGGGTGGGAATGTGAATGGGTAGCGCAGGCTTCCAGCCTGCCGTTTCAGGTTTCAAGTTTCAGGTTTCTGGTTTGTGGATGGTGGGTGGTGCAGGGTGGATGGTCCGTTCCCCGATTCCCCAATCCGCCAAGTCCTTGAAAATGGCCGGTTTCTTTCCACTTTCTTTCCGGTTTCTTTCCACTTTCTTTCCACTTTCTTTCCGATTTGTTCCATCTTCGTTGCACTTTCGTTCGCTTTTGTACCGATTATTTCGGGGTGTCTTGCGCGCCAGTAAGGTTTCAGGTTCAGCCGGCCTCGGACCCTTGAGACTGAAGTATTTTTTGGGGCGCGCGTTCATGTAAACCCTTAAGAGTATGGCAAAATGGTTGGATTTCGGTTGGAAATGGTTGGGTTTTGGCTGCAAATGATTGGGTTCCGGTCGGAAATGACTGGGTTCCGGTCGGAAATGAATGAGTTCCGGTAGGGAATGATTGGGTTCCGGGCGTAAGGCACTGGGGGTGGACGATATGGACGATATGGACGGTATGGACGCAATGGACATTACGTGGGCGACGGGCTCTTGTGCAAGAGCCAATCCTCTGGAGCGGGACGCGCTTACGCAGGCGCTACGTGCCTTTTTTGTGGACATGGCATCCCCATTGGGCATTGGGCATTGGGCTTTAGGCATTGGGTACCTTCCTTGTGGACATGGCATCCCTCCATATACTACTACGGATTTCAGACCGATTGGACGGTGCTGGAAGTGCTTACTCTTGCACACTTTATAAGAAAACATGGTGCATATCGTTTTTATTCATGCGACTACGCGATATACTTAGCGCGGTTTTAGCAAATTTATAGGGTGGTGGTGAGAAAGGCAATGGATGGTAGGTGGTAGGTGGTAGGTGGTAGGCGGTAGGCGGACGGTGGATCGTGGAGCGGGGAGGGGGGAGCGGGGAAGTGCAAGTAAAAAGGCACAAGTCAAAAGGCAAAAGTAACGGCAGGGACGCGAGGGGCGGGGGAGAG